>JACCEB010796892.1_pt1 | contig 24579 bp, 1 predicted proteins | sample 7454761 | NCBI WGS metagenome assembly JACCEB01 (sample SAMN15323454, study PRJNA562643) | freshwater metagenome | isolation source: river surface water | place: USA:Blue River Watershed | collected 2017-08-18
ACGCGTGCGGGATTGATCCGGAATCGATCGTTTACAATCATCTCAACCAGCCGCGGGAGCTTGTGAAGGCGAAGCCGGTGACGCGCTTGTTCGCTTAGGCGGTGGTTGCGCTGGAGCCGGTTGTCGGGCTGCGGGCTGCGGGATAGACGTGCTTTGCGCTGCGGGGATTGCGGCGCGAGGCGGGTTATTGTGCACGTAGTGTTCGGCACATCGAATGTGTGTGTGGTGAATTGTGTCCACGTGGCGCTCCAGTGGCGGGTGCGATCGCCCCTCATAGCCTTTGTCAAAGCGCTTTGTTTGGTGGAGAATATGCTCCGTGGCTTCACGCGACCGTCATGCTGAGAATTTTTTTACGCACCTGGAGGTGGAGCGCAATGTCTCGCCCCGCACGCTGATCAACTACCGCCACGCCTTGGCGCGGTTCCGGGAATGCTGTCCGGATGCGCCGGCTTGGACGCAGCTCGAGCCCGTGCATTTCCGGCAGTATCTGGTGCAGTGCTCGCGGGACGGTTTCTCGAAGCAGACAGTGCGGTTGCATTTCGCGGCGTTGCGGAGTTTTTACCGGTTCCTGATGGTCAACGCGGGCTTGAAGGTGAACCCGCTCGCGGCCGTCCAACTGCCCAAGACCGGGCGGCGTCTTCCGGTGGTGCTGAACGCAAAGCAGATTGACGAGCTGCTGTCGGCGCCGCTCCGTGTTCCCAAACAGAAGCAGGCGCCCGAGTGGATGCCCAAGCGGGATGTGGCGATTCTGGAGATGTTTTACTCCAGCGGACTGCGCCTTGCCGAGTTGGTGGCGCTGGATGTGGCGGATGTCGACGTGTTCTCGGAGACGGCCCGGGTCTTTGGAAAGGGGCGCAAGGAGCGGGTGGTGCCGGTCGGGGCGCCGGCTTTGGAGGCCGTGCAGCACTACCGCCGGGCGGCCGGGGTGAATGCCGGGGCGCTTTTTATCAGCAAAGTGCGGAAGCGGATCGGGGTGGCGGCGGTCTGGCTGATGCTCAAGCGGTACCTTCGGCACACGAGCATCCCCCTGGGGGTGAGCCCGCACAAGCTGCGGCATTCCTTCGCGACGCACCTGCTGGACGCGGGCGCGGATCTGAGGAGCGTGCAGTCGCTCTTGGGGCATGCGAGTCTGTCCACGACGCAGATTTACACGCACGTGACGGTGGAGCGGCTGCGGAAGGCGTACGACGAGGCGCATCCCAGGGCGTAGGGGGCGAGGCGGGCCGAAGCGAGGCGGGCGCCGCGGCGCACCGACAAAAAGGGGACTTTTGGTGAACCTTCACTCTGGGTTCAGGTTCCCTTTGATATGTTTGCACTGTGATCCGGTGCGCTTTTTTATCAGAAGTAATTGAACGAAAGCATTTTGCCAGCCGTGATTGCCCCGGCGTTGGCTGCGTTTCGGGGTGTCTGGCTTTTCTTAGGTTACAGAGGGGCGTAAACCTGCTAGTGACAACGTTTCCCCGCTTATTTTTTGTTGTTTTTCGGATGGTTGCCGCCCTGAGTTCCAACCGGCAGATGCCGTCCTTTCGTTTGAAGTAAGCCCCAGAAATCATTCCCCTTATGAATACATTTCATCACCGCATCCTGCGGATGTTGTTTGTCTGCCTCGGGATCAGCGCGCTTGTGGCGAGTTTGGCTTGGGCGCAAGGTGAGGGAAAGTTCCCTTACAGCAAGAGGTACCTGTACTACGCTGCAGATTTTGGCCAGTGGGATTGGCCGATTGGAACCACTCAGGCGCTCGGCACCACTTACATCCGGCCGCAAGCAGACGCGCCTCCCGGTCCAGCCGATGCAAATCTGAACAATGCGTTTTACATCAGGCAGGGATTCGAGCTTTTGGGGAACCTGAATGAGAACAGCGTTGATTTCACGATCGATAGCACCAGCCCGCTTCCTTTGATTCAGACAACTGCGGGTTCAGTGAAATTGCAATTGAATCCGTTTTCCGGCAGTCCCGTGACCTCGGGCACGGCGCTCATCAGTTTGAAAAGCACGGTGGGGATCGTGCCGGGGATGTCGTTCTCTGGTCCGGGAATCGCCGCTGGAGCGATTGTGAGACAGGTTTTGGACGCGAATACAGTCCTGCTGGACAGAAACGCGGACGCAAGCTCTGTTGCGGGAGCTTACGAGGCGGCGCCCCGTTTCCTAGAGCCCACGCTGAATACGGCGCAGTCAGTGGTTGGAACGGATCCAACGAACACAGTGCGCGTGACGGATCCTGCGGACCTGAGTGTGTTAACGCCCGGCATGCAGATTCGGCTTTTAAACGGAGCCACCAGCTGCTTTCCGGCGGATACCTTCATCGTTGGAACCTCGTCAACTGTCGCTACGCCTAACGGCTTGGTTTACTTGAGTAGGAATTGGACGGTGGCACCCGATGGCACTGGCAACTTACAGGCTTGGACCTCTGGTGCATCTTCACTGAAAGTCACCGGTGTCCGGACGCTTGCTGCGCCTGAGACGACTTTGTCCGGTTCGCTCATTACCGGAAACACATACATCTCGGTTGAAAGCACCGAGGGATGGCAGGCAGGAATGGTCATCTACGGGCCACCCGCATTAGGAACGACTTATAAAGTCATGGTCGGCTCTGTGGATTCAGTCGCGAAAAGAATTTATCTGCAGCAGGAGTTGCTTGCCCGCACAGTGCAAGCGCCCGGGGTGGCCGCCAGCCGGATCATTCCGTTGGATTCCTCGAATAATTGGGAGGCTGGATTCGAGGTTTTTAATGTAAGTGCAGGCAGCGTCAAAATAGGAACCATCCAGAGCGTCGACAGCAATGTGCAGGTGACCTTGGAAGATCCAGTGACGTTAAATGCCTCTGACGTCCTGGAGGCCGGGCCGGTCAGCCAGGCAGGGGAATGGAGGTCAGGGAATTCGGTGGTGAGCGGCACTAGAATTTATGGGGGGTCATTAGCCGTGCAGCATAATGTCAACGCAATCGTGGCTGGAACGGTCCTCAGTGAAGGAATGACAGTTTACGGGCCGGGTTTGGCTGCAAACACCGTGGTGCGTTCGGTGCAAAGCGCCACGCAGTTCCTCTTGAATCAACCCCCGCTTACTGGGACGTCTTTTCCGCCGCTGATTTTGACCGGAACGAATATCAGCATGTCGACGGGAACGTTGTTTACCGGGAGTTCGTTCACCTCCTCGAGAAACGGCTTCGGACTTGGCATGACGGTGACGGGGCCAGGGATTCCTGCGGGGGCATTCATCAGTTCGTTTTCGGACACCGGTATTTCCTTATCCATGCCAGTCACCGCCTCGGCGGCCAACAACCAGGAAATACGTTTCAGTTATTCACCATTCTTCCCGAGGATGAACAATGTTTCGATGGAAGTGGGGTCCAAGTCGATATCGTACGTCTCTCGGGACGGCGGGGTCGCCGTTGGAATGCTCGTTGTGGGCGAAGGCATACCACCGGGCACCACCGTTGCCTCGCTGCCTAGCACCAGGTCTGCGATTCTAAGTCAGCCCGCGACGATAACTGTCAACCAGACGGCACAAGTCACGCTCGCGGTGATCCCGACATTTGACAGGATCGCGGTGGGTACGACGGCGGCCGGCAGCCCGGATATCACGCTTCAAAGCACGAGCCGACTCCAAGCTCTAGACAACGGAACCATGCTTGCGACCAAGATGCACATCAGCGGGCCGAACCTGCCACGTGTCTCCCCACTGCTGTTGGGCTATTTGCAAAACAATACCGTTCGACTGGGGTCTTGGGGGGGGGGCCAGCTGAACGCGAGTGCAACCACGCTTTCTCCGACCATTTACGCGATCTATGGCTCCAACGCTCGAACGCTCACATCCTTTGCGTCCAATGAATTTGTGAGACCCGTCGCGTCCGACACTACGCCGATTTCCCCCGAAGTTTTGCCGGGGATGACAGCCACCGGGCCGGGTGTTCCCTTCAACACGCGGGTGTCGAGCCGCTCGAACTCGAATGGGGGTTTTTTCCTCACCAACAAAGTCACGAATGCAACCACGGATCTGTTTTATTTTGGCTATGGCTATTTGCCAGTGAGGGACTGTCAGTTTAACTCGGGCTCCGACATCATTGTCACGGATTCCACGGCGGGTCTTGTTGAAGACATGGTGCTGATTGGCGCAGGCCTGCCATTTGGGACGATCGTAAAGAAAGTGCTGTCCGACACCACTTTTCAAATCAATACAAACACCACGCTGCCTGCCGACAGTTCCAACAAAATTACGATCACCGCGATCCCTGGGTTCGCTGTCCTGGATGGGATTATTTCAACGGAGGGGATCACCGTGTTGAGCGCCGCGCAGACCTCGGTTCCCTACACTTTAGAGCCGTGGAAAAAATTGAACTTGACCGCTGGGATGTCGTTGATGGGCGACTGGTACTCCAAGGGGGTGCCTATTCCGCAGGCGACCGGTGAAAATCAGATCATCGCGGTCAATAACTCAAGCACTGGCAATACCCTGACCATCGGTGGAACCGCAACATCCACGACTGGAGGGCTCACGTTGTGGGTGCACCCTCAGTATTACACCGTGCGACCGAAGGTGGGTAGCAGCAGCACTACGTTGGTGTTTGATCCAACGGTGGCGCGGGCGTTGTTCAAAGACATGGTGATCGCTGGGCAGAACATCGGCTCACCGGGCGGAGCGACAATCACTTCTGTTGACTGGGAACCAAGTGTAACCTCCCCGACTGCAAGTCCTACCTCCCCCACAGTTAGCCTTTCTCAACCCATTTCAGGTTCTAATTATCCATTCTACGCGGTGCCTTTCATGCGGCAGGTGTACGGGACGCTCCAGAATGAGCTATGGAACTTGACTGGCATCATTGGTGGATCGTCTAACTACCTAACCTTCAGTCTCAAAGATCCATCATCAGGCCTCGCTCCAAATCTGCCTGACGACCTCGTTGTTGGTTGTCCGGTAATGATCGGCACGGTGACTGCGTTCCTTCCCACCACCATGGTTGTGGCCGCCCGTGATAACGTGAAAAAAAGGATCATGCTCGCAAGATCAAACGTCTTGCCAACGGATGGCGCCCGCTCAAACTCGGGACAGGTACTTTCGGCAGGAGCGCAGAACGGTTTTACCGGTTACCCCGACATCGCGCTGGTTTATTTCCCGACGGCGATACCACTGGGCAGTGTGAAGCTGCAACATGCGGCCGATGTAGTCTCGGTGGACTCTACGTCCGGTCTGACCCCCGGCATGCGGCTTGCGGGCCCAGGGATGACCGACACCACGACGATCCTGTCCCTCGCGAATGACGGCAGGACAATCAATCTGACGGGAGGTGCGGTGAACTTGGGGGCGCAGAACCTGACGATAGGAACCCTTTCCGCGGGGATTACTCCCATCTCCGCCTTCGTGGCGCCCCTGGCGGATGATGTTGGAGCGGTCCTTGATTCGAATTTGGGTTGGATTAAGACCTACGATCCTTCCCCGAGCGTTGCACCCAGCAAAATCAAGCCGCAGGAGCAGGTGCTGCGGATCACTTCAGGAACGGTCGTTTCGGTGGGAAGTATCCGCATGTCGGCTTCGTACGGGGTTTGGATGGCGGGAATTCAAATGGCGGGCACTCTGAAAATCCAAGTGCCTGAAACAGCCGCGCCGTTTTTGGATCGGGTGCAAAATCCGGGCAATACCTCGAGGACTTGGGGTGCGCGCGGGGTGAGACCGGGCATGCAGGTGATCAATCCGAAGCTGCCTCCGGGCTGTTATGTGTATTCGGTGGACGATAAGGAGCCTTATATCTACGTCGCGATTCCGGTGAAGGGCGGCACCATTCAAATCGGGGAGACGGAGGTGGTAAACGGCAATGGGGTGTTTGAATTCGACAACGGCCACTACAACGTGACGGGCTTGGTTGCTGGTACAGCCTCGCTCAATGCTGCTCCTGAGGCTGTCCGCAAGTTTGACCAACCGCTTGTTTTCCTTCCAGACTCGCCTGTGGGTTTGTTCGCGGTTTCGCTCACGCAGAACAGCTTCTCCGCCAGGTACGATGCTAAAGCTTACTCCGCCCTGGCGATTCCCAGTACATACCTTGGGGCTGTGCGTGATTATGAATTTAATTTGGTGCTCTCTGGAAGAGGCATCAACACGCTGAACACGACCACCAAAGCATGGTCGAATCCTGCGATAACGATCCGGAGCCATTCCAGTAACAGCCTTCTGTTGGCGGGATCTTCCGCGCCGGATTTTACCAGCCCGATGGGTGGGGTGACGCTTACGGCGATTCCTGCGGTGCCGATCAAGACGGTATCGATGTCATCGGGAACGATGACGTGCCGCGCCTGGAGCACCAAACAACTCCTGCCGGGAATGATTCTGCATCACACCTATTTGCCGGATGGATGCGTGGTGAGCCGGATTATTGATGATCAGACTTTTGAAATGTCGGTGGCGGCGACTGGATCCGTTTCGGCCGCGCGTGTAGTCGGTTTTTCGAACTGGGGCGTCGCTGCCCTCACGGGTAGTTCCAGCACGACCGTGGTGAATGTAAACAGCGCTTCGGGGATTTCTCCTGGATCGCGTATTTTGGTGGGGGGAAGTCCAATGCTCATTGGTGGCAGCAGCTCGATCTCGCTCGCCAACGGTGGAACGTATGCAGCAGGGAGGTGGCTCAGTCAGGGAACGCAGGCGATGGCGATTGTTTCGGCGGTGAACGGTAATGCTCTGACGCTTGCAAATTCGCTTCCGCCAAACAGGCCAGTTGTGGCTGGTGAGTCAGTGCTGGTGATTCCAGAGTTTTTGAGTGTGCGCACGGACTTGCCGCCTGGGAATTGGAATTTCCACCGGGGGTACACGGCCAGCAACGATAATATCTTGCTGGTGAACGAGGGCGGGACAAACAGGGCGTTGGGAGTAGATGTCGGTGCGGTCGCGGTGGGCGGAAATGATGCGTTTCCGAGCGGGTTGGTTGTGATCGGCACGGCGACTGCAAGCAGGGATCAACTCATCCTTGGAGGGAGTATGGCCGGCAGCTTCTCGGGAGCCGTCAACTTTGTCCCTGGACTTGAAATGCTGGCAGCTTCCGGGGAGGTGAACAGCGGGACGATTACCGTCGGCACGCTTCTGCCGGAACGCATGGTGGCTGGCATGCACGTTTATGGTCCGGGCATTCCCTCGGGGGCGAAAGTGAAGAGGGTGGTGGACAATTACCGGTTTGAGATCGGATCCGGGAGTGCCGCATTGACGGCCACGGGCTCTGTGGCGACCACCGGAAGTGTCGATGCAACATTTTCGGGCACGGTGCTGCCCATTGATTCAGCCAGTAGCGAGCTCATCAAGACCATCCCGGTGTCCGTCGGGCAGGGGACGGTTTCCATCGTGTGCAGAAACCCTGCGATTATTGGAAACGACATCCAATGTTTGTCCACTGTAGGGTTGGTTCCTGGAATGCTCTTATCATCGCCCGGGGGCGCCGCCTCGGTTCGGTATAACGAAAACGGACTGCTGCAAGTACATCGAATTGTCAACGGAACGGCTTTTAGTTTCGGTCAAGCCGGCTTTCAAGCCGGGGGTGGCGCTTTAACCCTAGCCGGGGGTACGACGTTAGTAGCTTCTTACCACAGTTTTCCAAAGGAAAACGCAACCATCGGAGCGTTGAATGCGGGAACCGTGATGCTCACGAACATCCTGAGTGGCGGGACGGTTGGAGCGCAGAGTTTCGGGTTGATGCCTGGAATGGTGGTCTACGGGCCGTTGTTCGGACCGAATGGGGCGGAGATCGTCTCAGTGGTCTCGCCGACCACAACGGTGCCCGGCACGATTTCGGTTTCGACACTCATGGCGAACACCTGGTCTTTCAGCGTCCCCCAAGCGCAACTCGGAGCCTTGGTGGGAGCAGGCACCTCCTTTCACGCAGTCCCGAGCTTATCGGGGACGCTCGTCTCGGGCGCGGTGAACAGCGGCTATACGTACACCGGCACCTCTGGGGCAGGCCTAAATCAAATTGTGCTGGATGGCGCCGCGACTCACCCCTGGAAGGCGGGTATGAACATGCTGTCCCATTCGGGCAGTCTAACTGCCGTGGCGCCATTTCCGACGACCTATGGTGCAATTCAGGGCACAAATCGGGTGACGGTGAACACCGTTGTGGCGGAACCGAATGTCTTTCTGAACTTCGGAAGTTTGACGGCGAATGCGCATGCAACGATCTCCAGTTCTTCATTGGTGAGCGGCTCTTTTCTGCACACCGCCGTCACAGTCGGCACTTCCGGTGGCCTCGCCTCGGGTACATCGAGAATTGTTCTGGCCTCAGTTGTTGGAATTCTGCCGGGCATGGAGGTGCGGGGTCCCAACATTCTTGGGACTAACACGAAGGTGACTCTGGTTCAGGCGAGCACCGTGACTTTATCACAGGGGGTGACTGGGACTCTCCCCGCCGCTGCACAGTTTTCGTTCGGAGCCCCCGTATCCTCGTCCGATGCCACCGCCGGGGGCTCGATGTGGGCAAGCGTACGTTCCTACACGACAATTGGGTCTGTTCCGATCGGAACCGGAACGATCGCGCTCAGTAGCGTCGCTGGGATTGTGCCTGGGATGCGGGTGGCGGCGCCGGGGATTCCCCAAAACGCGACTGTGCGATCGATCTCAGCCAGCACCATTACCCTGGGTGATTCGACCGTGTCGGCTGGTACGATTACGGCGGGCACAATAATAGCCGCGAGCACGCCGGTCATTTTTGGCACGCTGCAACCGGTCGGGTATGCAACACTTTCAAACAGTGTGGCAACCGGAACGATTCATATGGGTGCGACTCTTTCCAGGACTGTGCCGATGACCGGTGTGCAAGTGACGGCGGTAAGCGGTTCCACGATTACGTTGTCGAGCAACCTTGCTGCTGCGGTTACAGGAGGCACCTTTAGGGCGGCTGGTTACGTTCCACGAATCTTGTCGGGGCTCACGATTGACCCCACCGGGGGCACGCTCACCTTTAACGGCGGGGGCAGCAGCGGACTCTTTGAAGGGATGGTGGTGGGTGGAGGCACGAGTGCGTCTGGAGTCCAGGAAATTCCGAGCGGAACCTTCGTAAGATCCGTGAGCCCTGATGGATCTCAAATTTTTCTGAATGGTTCATTGGATGTCAGCATCTTCTCGGGTACTTTGTCATTCGCAAATTTTCCGTATGTGGTGGTCGGAACTGCGGCAGTCCGCGCGAATTCCAAAAGTCTGTTCGTTCAAGACAACGCCCCTTTCAACGCAGGGTCTCCAGTAGTTGGAAGAATCAAGTGGCTGACTTCGAATTATCTGAACATGACGACGGCGGAGGTGCTGGATCGCTCGGCCGCACGCTGGGTCGTGGGGCTGAACGTGTCCAAGCCGACGGTTAGCGTTCGTTTCCCGGATCTTTCTGAGGGATGGAACATCACCGTTACGCCACCGTTCCAGGTGATCAAGGCCAAGTCCGCCGGTGGTGCTTCAGGGAACACGTTTGACCTCGATGCGACCTCCAAGCAGTTGTTCAGTTCAGGCACGCTGAAAGTCGGAATGCGCGTGCACGGTTACGGTATTCCTCCTAATGCCTATGTTGAGTGGGTGGACAGTGTTGCGGGATTGATGCGGCTTTTTCCGCCTGCATTGGCCAACGGCAATTATGCGGTGATTCCTTCCGCTGAAAGTGTGCCCGCGGCCGGGCAAGCGGGTTACGATGGATACGAGAAATTGGTGGTCAACACATCCTGGGTTTCAAGTGAGTTTCATGAGAGTAAGGAGGGTGCAAGTTATGTGAAGATTTTCGACAACAGCGGTTTTTCCAACGGCATGCCCGTCGTGTACCAGAAGGCAGTCAACCCGCTAATCCTCAACAATCTTCATATGTCGGTTGAGAAGCTGCCCGCGGGTGCACGTGTGGCCGCGCTGGATACGCCCTCTGACGGAGATGTGCTTCTCAACGCGTGGCCTTGGCCAAATTCCAAGGGAAGTGTGCTAAAGCTGAACCGTGCCGTGGGCCAAAATGCGGGTGAGTTCGAAACCTTGCCAGGGCGGACGTATTTTACGACCTATGACAAGTCGGAACATGCGGCGGTGGTGTATGCGTCGGCGCCTTACCTTCGCCTGCAGGGAAGAACCCTCGGAGGGACGATCACAACTGCAGCGGGTTCAAATTTGGCGTATATCGCCAATGGCACGACATTGGATGGCCAGTTGAGGTCGGAGTACGTGGGCATGCCCGTCTTTGGAGCAGGGATTCCACAAGGCGCAAGCATTGCATCGATCACGACTTCTGCGGCGCCAAACATTCCTTTCATTGGCATGAATCTGCCTGCGTTACCGGTGAATTTAGTGCCAACAATCGACGGTGCACCGGTGATTTTGGATACAAACAGAATCCACATCCCAACATGGAGTTCGGTTGCGGAAGGTGACCCTGACCTGACATTTGCTAGCACGGCCAACCTTAATAAAAGCATGCTGCTTACCAGCGTGTACCCCTCAAGTTCCACCTCTTTGGAGAGTGGGAACCTGACCTTTGCGGGTAATGGTCTGCCCAGGGTGGCGTATCTCACAGGTACACCGGATTCGGCTACCAAAGTGGGGGTGCTCAATGCGGGGGTGACGAGTCATATCACGAGCTCTGCGGTTAAACTTTCGGCGTTCTTTGATCCGATACAGCTCAGGGTGGCCTCCATTGAGGGGCAGGTTTTGAAGCTGGTGGCAAACTCCAATCTCTCCGGCGTGGTGACCGGCATGCAGGTGTTCGGACCCAGCCTCATGTTCAAGAGACAGGGGGAAAGTGCGACTTCGGTGACCCGCGTGGCAGCCGTGGATTTGGTCAACGGCACCATCACTCTGGATCAGCAGCCGGAATTCCCGATGTCGAATCTTGCGGACAAATTGTTCTTTGTGGATCGCTCTGAATTCCTGCTTCCCAACGTGCTCACGAATGCAGGCAGTGCCGGGGCGGTGAGTTCGGATTACCGTGGCCTGGAGTCGCTCGGGGCGGTTCTGAGGGAGAATACAGCCAGCACCGTCGCTTCCGAGGCGAAGATTTGGGGAGGGGTCAAAGTCAAGTCGGTTGCGGGCAACGGAACGAATTTTGATATGGAGTTGCCGGCAAAGTTGTCATCCGGCGGGGTGCGTGTGCTGGTGAACCTTTCGGGTGATTTTGAATCAAGCAAGAACCGGTCGTTTGTTGTGCTGACTGCGGGCACGACTCAGGCAGACAGCCGGATCATCCAGTTGGGAGAGGAGCCCACCACGAGCTTATTGAGTTTGGTGGGTCAACCGATCTACGGCACTGGGATTCCCGATGGCGCGGTGATCAGCGGCACAGGAGGGCAGACCCAACTCACGCTTTCCACTGAGGCCACCCAGACAGCTACGGGGCAAGCGCTGGTGGTGAATCCGAATAAAATCATCGCGCTCGACGGGGCAACGGCGGCTGCGAATTCCAGTGAAATAACCGTCACCACCCCGCCTGTCGATTCAGATCTGAGTCTTGGCATGACCGTGTTTGGGCTCAATATCCGGCCTCTCACAACCATTCAAAAGCGTGTGGACGGAGTGGGCACAAAGCTCACGCTGAGCGGAACAACCACTTCTGTTGAATCCTCGGAGGCGGGTTCGTCCAGCGCGTTCGTTGCGACGGTGCCCTTCATCACGTTGACGGGTGTGCAGATCCTTCCCAATTCAAACATCGTCCGGCTTACTGCGGATCAGGAGGCTGGCATTGAAGTGAACATGCCGGTCATGGGCACCGGGATCCCGTTCTCGACGCGGATTACGGGCAAGTCGGTTAATGCGGGCACACTCACGCTCACGCTTTCGCAAAATGCAACGGTTTCGACAAGCACCACCTCGACGCTGATCGTGAATCCAGAGATTTTAACGTCGCCCGGCCTGCAGTTGGTTTCCGGAGCTTTCGTGGCGGAGGTTAATCAAGCGTTAGGGGGAACTTTAACTTACGGAAACGTGGCCCCACCTGCGGGGCTTGGTGCTTGGTATGAGTTGGGAGAATGGGGCCGAGGGGTTGGAGGGGATGGCATTCCAATCAACACGGTCTTCACGGGACCGGTGAGTGCCTCGAAGGAGCCATTCATGGATCTGGTGACGATCCTGTCGCCTGAGGCCCAAGTGGCGGGCGAGGGGACGCTGAAGTTTTCTTTGAGTCAGAGAGCCACGCAAACCACGGCGCAGGCGGAGTTCACATTGACTTATGGGCGCAGCACGCAAGTTGAGATTGGTACGGTGACGTTTGGGGGATCGTCCATGACGGTGGGGAATTTGAACGGACTGGAAGTCGGGATGGCGGTTTCCGGCCAAGGCCTGCCCGGCGGGGTTCGGATTCGCGGAATTGACCCGACGACGAACACGCTGACGCTCTCCAATGCCGCGAATGCAGGGGTGACAGCGCCGTACTCATTCCGGCGGACAGGCAGCCTGGTTGAATCCTCAATCGCAGGCATGCTGGCTCCCGATACCACCGCGCACTCGACTGATTTTTCGTCGATTCGGTCCGGAGCTGTGGTGACGGTTGTGGGCGGCACGCTTCGCACGGCGGACACGCGAACCGTGCCCGGAACAGGCGGAAGCGTTCCTTATTTTATCGAAGATACCGCGGTCACGAATACTAAATTTTTCAATGCGACGACTACGACGGTGGTGAATATAACATCAACGACGTTGACGTTGCAGAATGCACTGCGTGGGACTTACACGGATGCGATCAACGTAGTTTTTCAGATTGAGGGGGTGAATTACGGGCCGTTCAACATGAATGGCGGGTCGACGACCGCCACTTTCGTTTCGAATTTTGCCAATGAAACATTCACTCTGAGCGCTCCTGCCCTCAAGACCTCATCCGCCACGTGGCTTAAGTTTGGGGACCAGTCTTACGGCCCGTTCGAGCTCACAAAAAATTCATTGATTGCAAGATGGATTGGGGCGAGGAGTCTGCAAGTCGGGATGCCGGTGGCGGGGACAGGTATTCCCACGGGGTCTGTGATCATGGCGGTCAACACCGCCGCTGAAGATACGAACAGGTTCAACATCAGCCTGAGCGCGAAGGCAACAGTTGGCGGGACTCAGAGGTTAACCATTGCTGGGGGCCCGCTCAAGGCCTTCACAAAACTGGACAGGGATTTCTGGGTAAAAGATTCCCTCGAAAAGATCTCCATCGAGTCGGGCTGGTTATTGTACCGCTCCAATGATCCGTTCTCGAATATTTTTGGCGCGGGATATGGGAAGGGGCAGGTGGGAACGAGGTACTGGATCACCAATTATAATCTCCTTGGACGGATTACTTGGTTTGGAGGTGAGGGGCTTTATGGTTTTGACGTGCTTCCTGACCCGACAGGGAATGTTCTATTCACCAGTGGGGAACAGTTTGTGACAGACAGACTGGATGCCTTCAGTACGTTGGACACATCGGTGTCATCTGGAAAGCAGGGGTTCGTCGAGGATTCGCCCTCGGATTTTTACGAACCGGGCAAGCTTGTGAGATTGGACGTGTTTGTCGGAAACGTTGTGCCGACGCGGATAGATTGGTTTTTGAACGGGGAACCTGTCGTTGGCAACAATCCCGTCGTTGAAGAAGCCGTCTACACCTACACGGAAGGAACTACCAATCCCGTAACGGTGACAGTGCCCTCGAGGCGCTGGTATCGCTCGGCACTTACGTTGAATTCCCTCACTAGTGCAGAGACAGGATTTTATTATGTGCGTGCGGTGGGCCTGGATTCATCCCTGTACAGCGTGTCAAATCTAATGCAGGTCACCATTCCAGACCAATTCCCTCAGTTTGTCTCAGATCCAGAATCGAGGGTGGTGCGTAAGACGGGGAGTTCAGTGACGGTCTCTGCTGAACTGAAGTACAATGCGAAAGCGATCCTGGACACGCCGCGTGCTGTAGTCTCGGCAAAGGACGGGAACATGTACTTTTTGGACTACGAGAATGCAGCGGTTCGATCATTATCTCCGGGAGGCTTTGTTTCGACGATGATCGGCGGAGGGAAGACATCCGTGGCCATGGAAAGCAAGCAGGCTCCTGTGGATAGCATTTGGGGTCTCGCCAAAAACACCATCCTTTCTGCGGGGTCTTTTAACACAGACAGCAATCTGATTTTCCTCAGCGGTGGCACCGGTGGGCTGACTGTCGGCATGCAGGTCGTGAGCGCATCAAATAATTCGGACATCGTCTTCAAAAACACGGCCGCGATCAGAGTCGAGAGGATCGTGAATGCGTACACGGTTGAAGTGAGCCAGAGGCCAGAAGTGAAAGCGGAAAATCATCCGTTGATTTTTCAGGCGCCGGTCGGCACGACTCCCGCGAGTACCGCGGACGTGGTGTACGCACGTGCGTCAACGATTTTCGCGAGTTACAGGGTGACTGTGCCCAGTGATTCTGGAAACAATTTGATCGCAAATATCCAACCCGGCATGATGGTGACGGGCTATGGGGTGAAGGATTACACCAAAGTTGTGGCAGTGGAGCCGGAATCGAACACGGTGGTGCTTTCTTCGTTCATTAATCACATCGGTGCGGAGTCGGATAACTTGTTAACATTCGTACGTCCTTTGTCGAAGCCGGAGGGTATGGCTGTTGATGAAGTCGGGGCTCTGTACATCGCGGACACTGCGAACAATCGAATCATCAGATTCTACCCGAAAGAAGTGTACGACTTGAGAAGAGGTTTCGTGCCGGAATTGAAAAAAGGCACGATTGAAATCATCAAGTCGGGGAGTGTTTCAGGAGAGCTGGCCCTCTCCCGGCCAACTGGGATCAGCGTGCAGGGATACGGCAACAAGGCGGAGATTTATGTGGCGAATGCCGGAAATCACAATGTTCTGAAAATTTATTATGACACCCAGACGCAGTCGTGGGTGAATAAGTTGGTGGCAGGATCGCGTCTGGGGCAGTGGGGTGGAACGGACGGCATCGGCGAGTCGGCCCGGTTTTCTGGGCCCCGCGATGTCGCGTACGACAACGGCAGCCTTTATGTGGCGGATTATCTGAACCACACGATCAGGAGGATTGACAGGATCCAAGAGATCGGAGTGGATCCGGTCGTGACCACTGTGGCTGGGTCTCGCGGCCAAGCAGGATTGATTGACGGGGTGAATCAGTCTGCGCGCTTGTATTTCCCTGCTGGGTTGGCTGTGGATACCGCGGATGGGAGCGTGGTGTTCTCTGACATGGGCAACCACGCGATCCGTCGCCTGAAGTCGAATGGCGCAGTAGCGACGCTTGCAGGGGTGGTCACGAACGGGATGCCGAACGAGAGCAAGGAGGATGGAATCGGGACGAGTGCTGGGTTCTGGTATCCTAAGGGTGTGGCCGTGGACGCCAAGGGACACATTTTTGTGGCTGACACCTCCAATCACACGATTCGCAAGATCAGTCCCGGTTTAGTGGTCTCCACAGTGGCGGGGGTCCCCCGCTTCTTCCACTTCAGAGACACTGAAAGGGATTGGTACAATCCCGATCGGTTTGTGCCCCGTGAATTTGAGCTGAACTGGTACAAGGACGGACTTGTCGTCAAGAATGGTTTCCAATCGAACAACTCGTATGTCAGTGGCGCGGATACGAACGAACTCAGAATCGAGAATCTTTCGTCGGAAGATTCGGGTGCATATGCGCTGCGGGCGGTATCACTCACACGAAAACCTTCGGAGAGCGCGGTCGCCCAAGTCGTAGTCACGCAGGATTCTGGGCCGGACTTCGTGGGTTCCTTGGCCCTGACGCCGGGGTCTTTGAAGGCGGCGGAACTGAATTTGAGGGATTTGTTGCCAACCACGCCGACGGAATCTTTCGTGTTGGATTCGGTGCGATGGGATCCGAATTTTGAGGCGGAGAAGCCCTTCTGGCTCGACTTGATTTCACGCAACCTTCCGACTCCGCTTGAGGGTAAGAAGATCCAGTTGGTCGCCGCAGGCGTCCATCACTCGATGGTGTACACTCAGGACGGGCAATTGTTTGCATGGGGAGACAATGATTATGGCCAGCTTGGAGTTGGCGACATGGATGCTCGGTTCGCACCAGTGCTGGTCAGGCTGGATGATTTAGGGGGAAGAACCATCAGTATGATTGCGCTGGGTGAACACCACTCGGTGGTCATGACGACGGACGGCAAGGTTTACGCATGGGGGCGCAATGATTTTGGGCAGTTAGGCACCTCCAGCCGCCAGAATTCGACGACTCCAAAGCTGGTCAGTTTTTCAGGTATGGAGCCGCTTAGGAGCATTGCGTGCGGTTATCACCATACCCTGGCCATGAGATTTGATGGCACTTTGTACTCATGGGGGCTCAACAATTATCGGCAATTAGGCAGGACCCCTATTCCGGCGAGCGTCACGGCAAACTTCAGTGGAGCAACGTTCTTGAATGGCAGCGACGTTGTTTCGATGAGCGACACCACCGGGTTGGTTGTTGGAAGCACCCTCAAGGTCAACGGCGTTTCCCAGGGTGATGTCGCTGAGGTGATGTCCTCGACCTCCGTACGATTGACCTCCGCCAGTGCGCTTACCGCATCGGGGACCTTGGTGACGGTCGATGTTGATGCGGGCGTCTCGCCCTCGTCCATATCCGGGTACCTCAACACCTCATTGTTGACGCCTGACGTCGGCAGTGAACAGAACGCCGATTTGCCCAACCATTATGAAAACGTGATTGCCGCCGGCCGCTCGCACTCGGTTGGAATCAGTTCTAGCGGAAGCCTCTATGCGTGGGGTTCTGGATTCAAAGGTGAGTCTGGATCATTGACGGTGACCAGCGTGCCCACCGCGATCACGGGTGGTGCCGTGGCGCAGATGACAGGTGCTGAATTTAATCGAGTGGCTGCTGGTGAGATGCATGCACTTGCTCGGACCACCACTGGGACGCTGATCGGATGGGGCAGTAACGAAAGTGGGCAATTGGGTACTTCGCTCTCGAAGGTAAAGTTGAAGGGAACGGGTCTCGCCACTCAGTCCACCGATCTATTAAGAGTAAACACGATCGAAGGGGTGACCAGGGGCATGCGGATTGCGAGCATCGCTGGGGTTCCTCAAACTTCGCCGGATCTAACGGTGCTGGAAGTTGTCGAGTCGAACCTGCTTCGGCTTTCGACGGAAGTTGAGGTGGATCCGGTTGGTACCCCGCTCACGGTGAGGGTTCGGGACACAGGCACAGGGACAACGGTTGACCTGAATGTGAAGGCATTCCCAGTTTATTTCCCGGTGTACGCTTCCAGCAACGCGGCATCCCGGTACGTTAAGGTGGATTCCGTCAGCGGGCTTCGCGCCTCGGGTGGTGGGTACGAGGTGACGGTCGCCGGTAAAGATGTGAATGGAGTAGAGATTATCTCTGGGACGACGGTGGAAAGGATCATCTCCGCAATTGAGTCCAAGCAGTTCACAACTGCGGGGTCTGCGACTGCGGGCACCGTAAACGTGTCGGTCACGAGTGCGGCTGGGGTGCTTCCGGGAATGACCGTCAGCGGCGGTGGAATTCCGGTGGGCACGGCCGTGACGGCTGTGGTGGGAGATCGTTTAACGCTCTCGAAGCCGGTGAGCACATTGATCGCTTCCGGCACGCAGCTCAGTGTAGCGACAAGCGGTCCAGCGCTTTTGCTTGGGACCATTCACAGCCAGCCCGCTGGCGATACAGATTATGAGCTGCAATACGGGAAGCAGTCACTGCAGGACACGGTCGTGTTCTCGGGTTCTGTGACATCGACAGGTGGACCGTATAGTCTGCTGGTAACGGGCAGTTATGATTCCTTGAAAACGGGATGGTTTGTTTCCGGCAACGGGGTTCCGGAGGGGACTGTCATCACGGCAAAAGCGGGCCCCGGTGCGACAGCGGGTTCGGGAACTGTCATGGTTTCAAACTCAATACTGTATACGGGAACCCTCGCGCAGTGGACTTCTGCGCCCGCGTTTACAGCGGATCCGGTGTTGGTGAATGTTTCGCAACTGGAGTCCGCCAAAGTGAGCGGGACTTTCTCCAGTGGCTCGAATTACAATTTCCTGCGTGCGTCCGACGGCTCGTTCTTTAGTTGGGGAGCCAACCGGAACGGCAGTCAGGGTGATGGAACTACCAATGCGCGTTTATTGCCGTCCCGGCTGAATATTGATCAGACGGCGATCCAGCAGATCCGGGCTGGAGCAGGCCATTCGCTTGGGCTAGATGCGGATTCTCAGTTGTGGGTTTGGGGTGATAACTCCTACGGCCAACTGGGGACTGGGACACGTCGGAACGCATTGTTGCCCACCGTTCATACGGGCGTGGCTGACTACGTGCTTAGAGCAGTCAACATCTCTGAATCTGAAGCGCAGCAGCAGGTCTTGGCGCGGCTACTGATCAATGACACCTTGATTATGGAGACGTTGTTGACGGTAGGCCCATCGACCGCAGACTACGCCAGCCCGGACGCTCCGCTCATCACACGGCAACCGAGTTCGGTGATCATTCCGGTTAACGGAACGGCAACTTTGAGCGTGGTGGCGAATTCGATTTGGCCGATCAGATATCAGTGGATGCGTAACGGGGTGCCGCTGACCCAAGGGGCCAACTCTCCGACACTTGTGATTGTTGATTCAAGGCAGAATCCCGCGTCGGGGCTGTACTCTGTCGAGGTTGCGAACGAGAAAGCCTCTGTGAAATCAACCACTGTTCAAGTCACGGCAGTGGCGACTCCTCAAGTGATTTCACAGCCAATCCCGACTTTGGCAATGCCCAAGGCGCTGACAAGTTTGTCGGTGCTTATGGAGTCTCAGGTTAAGGTGATGTTTGATTCACCGCGTGGCTTAGCCGTGAGCGGGGCGGGTGATCTGTTGATTGCGGATCGCAATAACAGCGTGTTGCGGCAGATGAACGCGGGGAACTTTGTTGAAACCATGGTTGGTGTGCCCGGGAAAAGTGGGTGGCTTGACTCGATAGGGTCTCTTGCGCGTTTCTCGCGGCCAGATGGCCTCTCGGTGGTGCAGGTAGGGGAGTTTGATTTGACCTTCGTTGCGGATTCCGGATCGAACACCGTCAGGTACGTTTGGTCAGAGTTCGATGTGGCTAGTGCATCCTTCTTTAAAAATGTCCGCACGCTTTCCGGATTGCCGATGCAAACCGGGCTGGTGAATGGACCGGCGAGGGAAACAAAATTGAACGCGCCCTCCGGAGTGAGTGCCTTCGTGTCACCGACAGCGTTGCCTAACCAATTTGAAGTGTATGTCTACATCGCCGACGCAAATAACCATGGGGTTCGGTTGGCAATTTTACCCGTAACCATCGTGGATGTTGTTGGGCAGACCGATCCACGTGCTCAGAGGAAGCTGCGATTTGATCCATCTGTGACACTTTCCCCGCTGGGTAGTGTGGATGGGGTGTCGGGAGAGGCGGATGGGGTTGGAAATGCCGCATCATTCTTTTTGCCGACTGATGTGGGTGTGCGCCCAGAGACTGGTGGATTGAGTCATGCTGTGTATGTGGTGGATTCTGGAAATCAAAGTATCCGTCGTGTTGAAGTAAATCCGCCCGCTTCGAATCCATTGACGTCCAGCGTGGTTTTACAAAAGGGTTCGTCGGTGGTCAGTTGGGTGAGCGGGTCCGCCCAGCCCGTGTGGATTCGGCCTGGCATGATCGTTTCTTCAGATGTGGGTGTGTTTAGTAATCCCACTTATGTGGCCAGCGTAAGTGCCAACGGGATGGTGCTCAGCCAACCGGCTTTGCTTTCAGACATTCAAAGCACGAGCGGAATCCAGAAAACCGTTACTTTCCGCCCCACGTTGGCGAACTCGACCTTCGAGGTATTCACCTATGCCGGGACTCCCCGCATTTCTGGGTTGGTGGATGGAGCAGGATCTCAGGCACGTTTCTGGTTCCCGCAGAAAGCTGCCATCAATGCAAGTGGGGAGTTGTTTGTTTCGGATGTGAATAACCGGGTGATTCGAAAGGTGACTCCGTCCTCTACCGATCCACGGGTCGGTTTGGTCAGAGTTTTTGCCGGTGTAGGCGGGAAGTCTGGATCACAAGATGGGCCTGCGCTGGCTGCGCAGTTCACAAGTCCCAAGGGCGTGACGGTGTCCGATTCGGGTGTGGTTTACGTGAGTGATGACTACCTCAATGTGATCAGGCGAATCAAGGATGGGGAGGTGACCACAGTGGCTGGGATCCTGGGGACTGCCGGTTATATGGATAGCAGCGAACTTGCTGAGTACACCTATCAGTGGAAGAAGAACGGTTCCAATTATGGATTACCGATTGCCGGCGAAGCTGGCAGGACTTTGACCCTGAATGGGCTCAGCTCCGACTCGGGGGTATACACTGTTGACGTGACCTCCAATGCGATTTCAGGCTTCAAATTCGGCTCCTTGCCTGCGCAGGTCTTTGTTCCCTCTGAAGCCAATATTGACTTCGTGGAATCGCTTAGCGTTTATGCCGGCTCGGAGCTCACCGTCGATCTTGCGAAGGTGGTGAGCGAGAAGCTGACGCAATTCGAAGTCGCGACTCTTCATCTCGAGAGAATCGATTCTCGCGGTGCGGCGTGGCCGGACTGGCTAACTTTGCCCCCTGAACCGATTGATTTCCTCAATGCATCTTTGCTCCTGAGCCCTGATGAGAACCAGCCTTCGCAGACGGTAATAGTAAATGTCCGAGTGATGGACTCGGGCGGAGTCATGAAGCGGGGGTATTTGCAGCTTAGCGTGCAGAGTACGCGGGTTGGAGTGGACTTCACGCCGATCATCTCTCGCCAGCCCGAGTCGTGGATCTCGACCCAGTCGACTCCGCTCTCCGAGTCGTTGCAAGCCACGGTGGTGCCGGGCCAGGACTACACGACCAGTTACCAGTGGTATCAAAAGCAAAAGCAGGTGGGCTCGGCCGCCGGTTCCTACCAGAGCGGTCTTTCGCAGAACCTAATGTTTCGATTCCGCCCATCACTCGAAACAATGGGCATCGCTCACGCGGTGCCCGTCAACGGCGGCACAGGAAGTTCCCTGAACCTGGCGGGCATTCCTGAGGCCGGAATTTATTCTTTGAAAGTCACCAACACGCCGGTTGCGGCAGGGGGCACTTCGAGTGTGTCATCCACATTCTCGATTGAAAGTGACGTTGTTCAGGTGATTGCTTCCGGCGATCCGCAGATCATCCAGCACCCGCTTTCCTACGTGGGTAAGGCAGGGGACCGTGTGGAATCGTTAAATGTTTACCCGAAGACCTCAGGCAAGTCGCTCTTCAACGAACCACGGGGTATTGCTTATGACTTCATCAATCAAAGTTTGCTGGTGGTTGAGGCTGGCAATTACAGCGTGCGCCGCATTTTGATGGGTGGCGAGGTTTCAACGATTGCTGGGTCTGCATCGGAATGGGGTGGTGAAGATGCGGCACTCGCCATGGAAAGCCGTTTTGGGAGAAGTGCTGGGGGGCCAGATGGGCTGGCCGTCGACGGTCTTGGAAACATTTACGTGGCAGACACCTTAAACCACACGATCCGCAAAATTGCTGCAAACGGAAGGGTATCCACGATCGCCGGCGGCGCTTCGACGCCTGGCAAAGTGGATGGGTTGGCTTCTGCCTCCAGGTTCAACATGCCGTCTGGAATCGCTTGTCGCGTCGTCGATGCCAGCACCACGGTTCTGTACGTGGCGGACAGCGCCAACCACGCCATTCGTAAGATTCAGATCTCCTCCGGTTCTGCGAGTGTCACCACTCTGGCGGGCGGCAATGGTTCCGGATACGTCAATGGCAGCGCCGCTGATGCGCGCTTTTTTGAGCCGCTGGACGTCGCATACGCGAACGGGATTGTCTACGTGGCGGACTTCCAAAATCATGCCATTCGCGCCGTCACCGACAGCGCCACGCCCACTGTAATCACGCTGGCGGGAATGGGGCGGGTCATTGATCAAAGTCCGTCTGGTGAGAATTTGATTTTTGGTAAAGAAGCAGCGGGCACGGCCTTGGATGGGGTTGTGGACCAGGGGGTGTCCGGTTTCAGCGATGGGACTGAGGGCACATTCCGTTTCCCGACTGGAGTCGCGACGGACGGGGTCAACGTGTACGTCGCTGACTGGGGAAATCATCTGGTGCGCAAAGTGAGCTTGAGCGGTGATGTTTCGACAATTGCTGGTGAACCGGGAGTTTCAGGTGATGCAAGCGCGGAGGGGATCAAAGGTAACAGCGCGCATTTCAACCAGCCAACACGGGTAGCAGTTGATGCCTTGGGTAATGTTTTTGTTTCCGACGCGTCTAACCACGTGGTGAGAAAGATCGCCCCCAACACCACTGTCAACTCTGTGGCTGGCGTGGATGGGTTGCCCGGGTTTTTGAACAACGATCGCCCCGTGGAGTTTTATTACCAGTGGGTGAAGGGAGATCGGATCATTGAGGGGGCGAAGACGGCCTCTTATGTGATCCCCGAGCTGAATTCAGCGTCGGAAGGAGTGTACGGTGTTTTCGTATCAACCGATCCGAACATGAACCGCGCAATTTTCAGTGCGCTTGCGACCGTGCGTGTCTGTGCGCCCAATGGGCTGCCAAGTGTGGACGTGGTCGCAGGGCAGTCCGCGATCATCAACAGAGATGCGCTCGTGGCGCCGCTGGCGGAATCTGCCGCCGTGGCCCTGCCGATTTGGGCGCGGCTGGATACGACTGGCCGGTACCTGGTGGTTTCCCCGCCCGTTGATGAGCCTCTCGGGACGATCAGAACCTCTTACGATGGAAAAGGGTTCATCGTTAATATTGTATCCAAATTAAACAGCGGATCGAGCGGAGCGCCATTGATTCTTGCCCAGCCGTCATCGAAGCTGGCGATAGACGGGTCCAGTGGCCAGCAGACATTCTCTGCAGTGGTGAGGATCCCAGGTCTTGCCGCTAATTCCCCTGCAAGGCCAACCGCTTTTTGGAGTAAACTCGGTGGTGGGACTTTTGCCGCAACGTCGAATCAGCAGACAGTGCCGACGGATTTTAGGGTGGACCTTGATTTGGCAAGCTTGAACGCGGCTGCGGCGGGCTTCTACAGGTTGCACTTCACCTGGTCTGGACAGAGCGTTGAAACAGACCTAGCGCAGTTGGTGGTGACAGTGGGGCCGCAGATTCTTACGCACCCACAGCCAGTCACCTTTATTGACGATGGGTCTTCAATCGGACTTTCAGTCGAAGCGCGTACCGCGGTGCGGTCCTTGTTCATGCATCCCACCGGGCTGGCTTACGTCGCTGAGCGCGGTTCGCTTTTGGTGGCTGATTCCGAAGGCCATGTGGTTCGATCCATCTCCAAGGGCGGAACGGTTACGAAGTGGGTGGGCAACCCGGAGCAGCCCGGCAGCGCGCTGGGGACGGGAGCCGTCGCTCTGTTCACTCAGCCTACAGCTGTAGCCTATGACCCAGGCAGCTCGATAGTGCTTACGGGCGTTACAAAGAACGCGGGGTCCACGACCCTGTTCGCGAATTACCAAGACGGTCTGAGCAATGGGTTGGTGTCCGCCAGCGGAACAATTCAATCATTCAGCGTTGATCCATCAGACCCCTACAGGGTTCGGATAAATCTAGACGTACCGGCTGACGCGACCGTTGCGATTGAGGATAGCCAAACAGTCGCCTTCAAGCGGCCGGCGATGGTCTATGTAGCCGATAGCTACAAACATCTGGTGCGGAGAGTTTCGCTGGATGGTGTGGTTGAGGAGTTCTGCGGAAGCGGAGTCTCGGGCCCTGCCGCGGTATCCGTCGCCCTGCAGGCGGCCACATTCAACGCTCCTTCCGGGATCGCGGTCGATCCTGTGGATGGAACGGTCTACATCACTGACGGGGGCAACCATGCGCTGCGGCGTATCCGATATGGGTCGGGCGTGGTCGAAACGATCGCAGGATCTGTTTCTGGGAAGTTTGGCTTCAAGGATGTACAGGATGCTCGGGTTGAATCTGGGACTGCCGCGTTGATGTATTCGCCGAGCGGAGTCGCCGTGAGGACCAGTGTATTCACGCCCGCGAATGGGCTCAGCCGTACAGTGCGTGAGGTGTTTGTGTCCGATTCTATGAACCATGCGGTGAGGTTGGTTCGAATCAATATCAGTCAAACCTCAGACGTTGCTGATTCGGTTGAATCTGTGACGACTTGGGCTGGATATCCTGGCGCAAGCGGCTCCGCGGATGGGTTGGGAGGGGACGCCTTGTTCTTTCTCCCATCTGGCTTGGCGTTGAGTTCACAGAACGGTCCTGCGGGTGAACTTTTCGTTGCCGACAGTGGGAATCACACCATCAGACGGATCATCGGTGAACTTGATGCCCAAGGGAACTACAAGAACGTGGGGCTTGTGAATACAGTCGCTGGAGTAGCCGGCCAGTCAGGGTCCGCAGACGGAAGTGCGCAATCGAATAGGTTAAGCTGGCCGAAAGGGCTTGCCTGGAACTCAGGCAATAACGAACTGTATATTGCGGACACAGGTAATTTCACGGTGCGCGTTTTGAGTGGCGACGTGCTGGGCACCTTGGCTGGGCAAGCTGGTGGGGCCGGCACATCCACAAGCTCTGAGATTTCTGAGTTTTCTTACCAATGGTACAAAGGATCGTTGCCGCTAACGGCGAGCGATGGTTTCGATGGCTATCAATCGCCAACCCTCACAAAGAGGATCTCCAGTTCAGGTGATGACGGGGCTTATTGGGTCCGCATCCGGTCCATGGAC
>JACCEB011337857.1_pt1 | contig 24579 bp, 25 predicted proteins | sample 7454761 | NCBI WGS metagenome assembly JACCEB01 (sample SAMN15323454, study PRJNA562643) | freshwater metagenome | isolation source: river surface water | place: USA:Blue River Watershed | collected 2017-08-18
CCTGTCCTAGTAGGAAACTGATCGGGTATAGTAGCCCAATAAAGAGTTGAACCATTAGTTCTTAAAAATTTGTCAACTTGACCTGTTTGTGTAGGAATAACATCGTCAATAAAACTATTGCCGCCAACTGTGGTTCCTGCTGGTAAGTTGATTGAGGTACCTGTTGAAGTGATTGTAGCACTGCCTAATTTAATGCTTGAGCCACTTAGGTATAAATCTCTAAATCTGTAAGAAGGACTGCCTAAATCATAAAGTATGTCAGCAACTGGTAGAATGTCTTTGACATTCATTGTTCTGCCAATGTTAATTGTTCCAGTACCTGTTGTACTCAGTGTTAAATTGTTCGATGCATGATTTACTGTAACGCTATTGCCATTGATCACTGTGTCGTCTATGGTTGCGCTGGCAACTGTAATTCCAAATGTACTGGTGTTGCCATTGTTAAGGATATCATCTAAGCCTGCGGTGTTGAGTGTGGCTGCGGCAGCAAGTGTGATAGAATCACCCGCTTCGTTAGCAGTAATAGTGATTCCTGCCCCACCTATAAGTGTTAGTGTATCGCTGATGGTATCTGCAACAACGGCAGATCCTGTGTTTTGTATGACAATCTTTTTAAAATTGTCACCGGTTGCTGGTATCAATGGCATAGTGTTAGGCTCCTATGCCGTATTTATTGTAACTTTGGGTTGTGTTAGTTCAGAGGATTGTGATGACTATCCATAATCCAATTGATGCCTATGCTCATACGCCAATCTCCCATGTCTGGTGCCAAGGCTTCATGGTCAATACCACTGTTAAACACCACTAGCCTATGTGGTTTAAATTGAACACATTGTTCATCTAAAGGCTCATAAAATTTTAAATCACCAGAACGACCCAATAAGAAGTAAACCCCAGTCCAATACCTAGGGTCATGATCAAAGTCCTTGTGTGGACCAGGAGCCATGCCCCCAGTCTGACCATTGACTATTACACGTTCAAATCCTAAAAAATTAGCATTGGGATCTATTTGCTGAATCAATTCAGTGCGTATGTAATCACACAGGGCTGTGACAAAGTATGGAGGGTCTTGATTAACACCTGTACGTCGGTTGAATAAACAACGCCCAAAGAAAGCAGGATTATGGTTGTGGGTATGGTGATTATATTCCATGGGGAATCTATAAAACTGCTCCTCACCTACCTTCTCTAACCATCTAGGAAATATATTGTCAAAAGTTTTTATCATGAGTACGTGGGTCTAAGAAATAAAATTATAACTATACTTAATTATCTTATAGGTTATTAGCAATGATTACTCTTTGGTTCCCCACTGCCATATTTGATGAAGTGTACCCACACCATCAAGAACTTAAACAAGCATTAGAGCCTTTGATTTTATCTAATGTTGGCAGTAACCCTACTACCAGTCATTGGATTGGTAATACCCCTAATAGCCTAAATGTTTGGGACCCACTGGGGGAACCTATAGAAGCTGTCAAACAGTTTTCTCTATGGGTTGAAGAGCAGACCAATGAGATGGCCTTTCGCATGGGCAGTATGAATCAATTTTATATTAAAGAAGCATGGGCCAACGTTTACGGATTAGGAAACTTCCAAGAGAGTCATTGCCATCCAGGAAGTCATTTTAGTGCGGTATACTTTCTATCCGCTCCCGAGGGTAGTGGTAGTTTGAAATTTGAAAGTCCTATGACTCCTGATATGATGCCCTTGACTTATATGAATTATAACGAAATAAGCAACGAGACCGCAGAATACCCTGCACGAGAAGGAACACTTGTAATATTTAGAAGTTATCTAAGACACGGTGTTTATCCTAATCAAACAGACGAAAAACGAATTTCTCTAGCTATGAATCTAATTAGGAAACAGTAAATATATGAAAGGAGAGCAACATGACCGAGTATAGAATTATCGCCCAGGATGTTAAAAACGGAACTAGAATCGTCAGACAAAGTCTAATTAATGCAGGGCAATATGATAAACGTATTGCTCAGGATGAAGCTAACGGATTTGCTGAACAGCAAAGCAAAAAAACACGTAGGCAGTGGGTTGGCATCGTTGAAGAAGTACGCAAACGTTCCTGGTAATAATAACATAAAAGGGCTCGTTAGGGCCTTTTTTTGTGGGTAAATATACCCATGCCATTACATGTCCATTATATAAACAAACGTAAAACCATCTGTGCCAGTTGCCCAGAAAATCAAAAAGGACGTTGTCAACAGTGTCGTTGTATAATCAGTGCCTTAATTGTCTGGCCTCTTAGCCGTTGCCCGTTGAATCGCTGGCACGGAGTCAAATAATATTTGGTAAATATACAATAATGATTGGCCAATTGACTGGTTTGAGGAAATAATAAATGTCTAAAAGTGTAAAAATTCGCAGAGGTACTAGCCTAGATCATCAGCAGTTTACGGGGGCGGAAGGTGAGATTACCGTTGACGTCACGCTGGATACGCTCAGAGTTCATGACGGAACTACAGTTGGTGGCTATCCCTTACTAAACACAGTCAAAAACGCTGAAGTAACTGCTCCTGAATTTAAAGCAAACAAGATACTATACAAGAACAGCTATGCAAGTCTAAACGATTTCCCCAGTGCTGTTACCTATCCAGGCATGTTGGCCTATGCCCAAGCTGAATCCAAAGCATATATCAGTAATGGCTCAACTTGGGTATCATTTACCCAGCCATCAGACTTAACTACATTCGTAGTTGGTAGTGCCAACACTTCAAACACTGGATTGGACTTTGGTATTACGGCTCCTAAAGTTGGTACTAATCTAACATTTAAAACACTGCGTCAAGGTAACAACATAACATTATCAGGTGACGCAACTAGCATAACTGTGTCTAGTGCAAATTACACTGGCGCAAACGTACAAGACAGTTCAGGCGGCTTTGAAGTTTACAAAGCAACTGATGGTACTACCTTACAGTTTAGAACAATACGACCAGGTACTGGTTTGACCATGACCACTAGCGTGAGTGGTAATGAGATTAATATTGATACCCCACTCAAACAGGCCTATAATACTGTTGCTATTGATTCTACTACAATACCCACTAACGCAGTTAACAATACAATTACGTTCACTTCAGGTAGTGGCATCACCTTAACTCCTAACGTAGTTACTAAAACTGTTAACGTGGCAGTAAACCTAACAGCCACTAACAATTCAACTCAAACAGGTAGCAATGTATTAGGTAGCTATAGTGCAGGTACATTTACTTTTAATAAGATCACTGGTGGCACAGGTATTACTTTAACCACTGGCCCTAATGGCGAAGTTAATATTGACAACGACTATGCTGGTACAGTAACTGGTGCAATGCCAATGATGCCACCAACCCCAACATCATTGTCAGTGTTCAATGATGTAACAGCACAAGGTGTATTGCGTTTCTTTAACATTGCGGCTGGTGATGGTATATCACTGACCAATGACGGAAACTCTGTAGTTATTACCAGTACTGGTGCAGGCGGTGGTGGCGCAGGCGTGGGTATTATTAACTCTGGTACTTTTGAGGCATTGGCTTTTTACCCAAGCCCAGGTACAGTTATTAGTCCAACTGCCAGTGCAGTCAAATATGATTCAGCTAATCAAGTATTAATAGCTGACATTGACGGTACTGTTAGTGACATTAGCAATCATACTACAGATGCATTGTCAGAAGGAACAACTAATGTTTACTGGACACAGACTAGATTCAATAATGCGTTTGCTCTAAAGACATCTGGCGATCTATCAGAAGGTGGACTAAATCAATATTTTACAACCGAACGTGCTCAAGATGCTGTAGCATTGATGTTACAGTTGGGCAATCCATCTTTAACTACTACAACTATTACAACCACAGCGGCTAGCACTAGCGTTGCTACTGTTACAGTGGCTAATACTTCAGGTATTACTACTGGCATGACTGTGACTGGTGCAGGATTTGGCGTAGGTGTTACTGTTCAATCTGTGCAGAACTCAACTACTTTCCTAGTAAGCCCTGCTATTTTTGCACCAACTGGCACAAGCATTACATTGACTGGTGCAACAACACTTATACTTAATACAACTGCTAATACTACAAGTTCAGCGACATTGGTAGTTGATGCTACCGCAGGTGTTAGTGCAGGACAATCAGTGTCAGGTACAGGCATTACTGGTTCAGTTACTGTTCAGTCAGTTACAAACTCTACAAGTCTTGTAGTAACTCCTGGCTATAATGTGTCAGTTCCTTTAGGTACTGCGTTGTCCGTAAGACCTTTATCAGCTACAGGCATAACCAGCACTTATACTGATGCTTCAAATACCTACACTTATAACATTGATTTTAACTTCTTAAATCAACAAGTTAGAAACAGTCTAAGTGTTATTGCAGGACAAGGTTTAAGTTATGATCCAATAAGTGGTAGATTTGGATTAAGTGGCGCAGTTACTAGTGTTAACGGTTTTTCAGGAGCCGTACAACTAGGAGTTGGTGATATCACTGGCGCGGCACCTATTGCCAGCCCAACATTTACTGGCACCCCAAGGGTACCAACTCCAACAGGCGCAAGCCCAATATTACAAGCGGCCAATAAAGATTATGTAGATACCATTAGATTGTCTATAACAGGCAATCCACTTTCTGGATTAGCTACATTACAGGCGTTGGGTAATGCTATTAATGGTGACACACTATTCTTCCAAACTGTTAACACTGGTCTAGCATCAAAACTTAACACATCAGGCGGAACCATTAACGGTAATTTATTATTAAATTATACAGTTAACTCATCATCTGACAACTTATTAGCAGTCAACAAACAATATGTTGATGGTGTTGCACTTGTACAAACTGTTAACAGTAAACAAGGAAACGTTGTACTGGTCACAGATGATATTGCTGAGAGAGTAAGTCCTGCGGCAACTAGATTATATTTTACACAAGCTCGTGCTAGAAGTTCAATTAGTTTAACAAGCGGTGACACAGATTTATTAGATTATAATATCAGTACAGGAGCATTTACTTTTAATGTTCCAAACACTGATAAGATTATTGAAGGCACTAACCAGTATTGGACTGCCGCACGTAGTCGTGGTGCAATGGGAATAAATGTAACTGGTAACACAGGTTTTGCTAGTTATAATCCATCAACTGGTGTTTATACAATTAACGCCAGTGCTGATAATCTATCTTCAGGTACTACAAATAGATTCTATTCAGACTCACTAGCAAGAGCGGCTATAACACTAAGCACTAGCAATAGCCAAGCACAGTTATTAACTTATAATACAGCAACTGGACAATTTACAGTTGCGGCTAGTACCAGCAACGTTCCAGAAGGTGCGGCTGGTCCATATTACTTTACAGGTGCTAGAGTTAACTCTGCATTAGCAGTATCAGTAACTCAGTTAAGTAGCGTAGCCGCTTCACAATCTTTAGTCAGTGCATACAATCCAGCAACTGGTGTTACTACATTTACATTCAATGCTAACACCAACAGTATTACTGAAGGCACAACTAATCAATATTTCACTGACAGCAGAGCAAGAAGTGCAATTAGTTTGACTAGTGATGATACAACTATATTGACCTATAGCGCAGGTACTGGTGCATTTACATTTAACAAACCTAGCACAACAAAAATTGCTGAAGGTACAAACTTATACTTTACTGATCAAAGAGCACGTGATGCAATGGGAGTATTGGTCACACAAACTACTGGTCAGGCAATCGCAAATGCTCTAACTTATAATTCTACTACTGGTGTATATACTCTTAATGCCAACATAGATAACTTTGCAGATGGTGGCACTAATAGATTTGCCAGTGTAACTAGAGTGGCAGGTATTATTAGTTTGAACACTAGTACTGCTGATGGAGCTTTACCAGGAGCATTGTTATCCTATAATAACACAACTGGCACATTCTCATTTAACAATAGTACTGACAGCTTGCGTGAAGGTACAGTGAACAAGTGGGCCAGTGATGCAACAGTTCGTGGAAAAATAACTGCTACAACAACTACACCAACAGTTGGTAATAACCAATTTGCACTGAGATTTGGTGGTGCAGCCGGTATTGGTGGAACCAACGCAGTTTCTGCAGGCGATTTAAATTTAGCATTCTATACAAGCCCAAGTATTGTTTGGACCCCTCAAGCAGATGGCAACGCTACATTCCATTTGGCAACTGCACAAGATATAACAAATACTGCTACCCCTAAATTTAAGTATGTTACTACAGCAGTCAATCCAACCAATGCTGGAACAGGTGGTCGTTTATCTATTTCTTCTGGTGTTGTTACATTGAACTGTAACGTTGGTAATTTCCATTCAGTTAATAGAAATGCAAACGTTTCTCAAATCAGTATTACCAATCCACCAGCGGCTGGACAATATTTTGAATTAACTGTTGAGTTTTATAATTCGTCAGGTAGTGGACTGTCGTTTACAAACAGTAACACCGCAGTAAAATTTGCAGGTGGTTCACCACCAACATTGTCAACTACAGTTGGTCACAGCGATATCTTTACTTTCTATACAATAGATGGAACTAACTTCTACGAAAAATCTCGTAGCTTAGGCGTTAGATAATTAATAATACTTGGATCAATATATGAGAGCAACTGAATTTATTTTTGAAGATTGGCAGAAAGTAAATCGTAAAGACAAAACTTCTGGCATGAGTAGTAAGGCCGTCAAAGCCTATCGTAGAGAGAATCCAGGTAGTAAACTTCAAACAGCGGTTACTACTAAGCCCAGCAAATTAAAGAAGGGCAGTAAGAGTGCCAAACGTCGTAAGAGTTTCTGTGCTAGAATGAGTGGAATGAAACGTGCTCATGCTAGTGCTAAAACTAAACGTGACCCAAATAGTAATATTAATAAAGCGTTGCGTCGTTGGAACTGCGAAAGTCTTGAAGATATGCGTAACTTAATTGAACATGCGGAACGAGTGATTGCAGAAGAAAAGCGTAAACTAATATGAGAGCCAGTGAATTTATTACAGAAGCATGGAGCGCAAAATACAAGCGTTCTATTAATTGCTCTAATCCAAAAGGATTCAGTCAAAAGGCTCACTGTCAAGGTCGTAACAAAAACGAAGAAGTTGAATTAGAAGAGCGTAAAAAGAAACGTAAGAAAGTTCGTGCTGCCGCATATGGTCCAGGTCCTTACGGCCTATATGGATCAAGTGTAGGTTATAGTGGTGATGGTGGCGGAGTTGAGGAAAGTGCGGGCGACTATGGCAATATTCCTACTGGCCCACAACAACAACTCATACCGTTTCCTAAAGGCACAACAATGATAGATGTCAGTGATGTGTACGATTGGTATAAACTAGGAATGGTTATTAGTGATCTTGATGATGCAAACCCAGCCGCATTTGGTAAAGGTGCACCTAGTACAGTAATTGCATTTGGTAGCGAAGAAGAAGAAAATAAAATGTTACCTTTACTAAAAAGACTAGGATTAAAGTTGCATGACATAGATAGTCCACAAGATGTGAAAAAAGTAATCCCTGCTAAACAATTAGTAACTGATCTAGCAGAAGCAATTAGACAGCATGATGAAAACTTTGCTAATGGTAAAAATCCAGGACGCAAAGGACTCTCCAAGAGAGTTGGCGTAAATACCAAAGCAAGTGTTAGTGATTTACGCAAGACTGCTAAGAATAGCACAGGCGAAAAACAACGTATGGCACACTGGTTAGCCAATATGAAGGCAGGCAAAAAGAAATGAGACTAAACGAATTTACTGATGCAGAGTTAGAAGAACGTTGGGTATCGGCCCACGTATGCAAAAGCCCCAAGCATTTGGGCAACAGTGATCAAAGTCAATGTGTGGCCCGTGGCCTACGTCCAAGACACGATAAGAAAGTGTTAAAGGGCAAACAAGTTTACGGTAAAAAGATTAAACATGTCAAGTACGGTGGCCCACTAGGCGGCGACAAAAACGGAAAAGGCAAGTAATCATTTCTTTTATTTCAGTGTTTAATAGCAATTAAATAACCTTATGCTATACACTGAACTACACAATCAACCAATCAAACTACCCAAAAAAGGAACAGTAGAAATAGATGCTGGTGACGGCGCTATCCTAGTTCCTTTAGATAATGGAAAAATCTTTTTACATTGGGTCAATGAAAAGGGCCAAGTTAACAATACTCATCAGCTTAGGTACAGCACCAAAGTTACTAAAAAATTAAGACTGGTAAATGGCGAATCTAGAGATCTCCAAGTAATGCAAATTACCCTATGAATGAGATAGAAGAGTATTTTGAAAAGGGCTATATCGTTTCAAAATTGCCAGACGAGTTGTTATCTAAACTTTGGGCAGAAGTTTATACCACTGATTGGCTAGAAGATCCTGAGCGAGTATATAAAGGCAAACCCAACTGGTATACCACTAAAAAATATAACATTGAAGAAGATGGTAGTTTACAAAACTTGGTTGAGAAAACATATGGATCTGATCTAATTTCCAATGCTCCTGATAGTTTACTTCAAATAGCAAATGACATTGTTCAATTAAAGGATTTTAATTTTATAAGATCATTTAAAGATAACATAGTACTCAAATATTTGCACATGTGGAATGGTGCAGAAGAAATCCCTTGGCACTATGACACCATTGACGGTAGTGATATATTAGTATTTGTCTATCTAACAGATACCATTGACTGGTTAGACAAATATGGTGGAAGAATAGAATTTTGCAAAGAAGTAAACGGACAACAATTCTATACTAAACAATTATCCCCTAAGAACGGCACAATGGTTATTGTGAATAATACTAATCCGTTATTCAAACACAAAGTGGAGAAAATGAAAGACATGTCTGTCAATAGATATACTTTTAGTTTTTGTTTCAAATGCATCTAAATCTATTTGACTTTTATTCTAAAGGATACTCAGTTTCAAAACTGCCTGAAGATCTTGTTAGTCAGTTATGGCGTATAGTTTATGCCACTGAGTGGAAGGATGACGAAGAATTTGCAGAAGGGCAAATACCTACTTGGATCAAAACAGATGAATTTGAAAATATTAAAACTATTCCTCTAGAACAGTTGTCTGCTAAGAAAAATTTATTCAATACGCCTTTAGAATTAAAACAGTTTGGACAAGCACTATTAAATTCTGGATACTTTAATCCAATGCTTGAAGAACTTATTACTCCACATTTTGCTGATTACAAGTGGCTCAATCAAATAGAAATAATTTCTTATCTATTAAGAAAAAATACATCTGACCTTTCTTGGCACACTGATTATAATGGACCAGAGGATTTCTTTGTGCTCATTTATCTCAATGACCTTGCTGTTGAAGGCGGGGAAGTTGAATTTGGAATACAAGATCAAAATAGAAATACTAGCAGTATAGGTATTGAATCACCTGAAACTGGTAAAATTATTTGTGTCAACTGTACCAACCCGTATCTTGTGCATAGGGTAAACAAAAATACTAGTGGAACTCGATATGTTTTGAATATCAAGTTTAGAATCAACAAGTTATAATGGTAAAATCAGTATTGACAATCTACCAAAAAGACTTTATAATACGAGTATAGAAACTTGTAGAAAGCACATCAATGAGTTATCAAATTATTAAAGAGCTTGAATCAGATAATAGTCGTTTGGCAAAAGAAGCCATTGTTGAACGAGAAGCACTGGCAGATAACAAAGAATTTTTTGAAGGTTGTCGTATGGCCTATGACTGTATGATTACCTTTGGTGTTAAAAAAGTCCCCACACATGGTGGACCTGATGGTCAAGGACTCCCTTGGACGGCATTTAAAAAATTAGCAGACCAATTAGCTAAACGTGAACTCACTGGTAACGATGCTAAACAAGCCATTGAACTAGCTCTAGCAGTGGCCACACAGGATCAGTGGAATGGGTGGTATCGTCGCATTCTTATCAAAGATATGCGAGCAGGTTTCAGTGATACTACCATCAATAATGTCTGCGAAAAAATTGGCAAAAAGGAATACATTATTCCTACATTCACATGTCAACTAGCACATGACTCCGCTAAACATGAAAAAGAAGTTAAAGGCAAAAAACTCATTGAGGTAAAGCTCGATGGAGTTCGCGTTCTCACGGTGGTATATCCAGATGGTCGGGTAGACCAATATAGCCGCAATGGTAAAGAACTTGTAAACTTTGATACCATTAAAGAACAATTTGCTAAGACTGTGTCCCATGTCAAAGAACCTATGGTGTTTGATGGCGAAGTTATGTCTAGTAGTTTCCAAGACTTAATGAAGCAAGTGCATCGTAAGAGTGATGTTAAAGCAGATGATGCTGTACTGCATTTGTTTGACTATGTGCCGCTTAGACATTTCCAAAAAGGTATTTGGGACATGCCTCAAACCTATAGAATGAGCAAGCTCAAAGAATGGAAAGCCGCTAATAAAGAACTAACTGCCAATATTGAAATCCTATCCCATGAAGAGATTGATTTAGACACAATGGTAGGGCAAGTACAGTTCAAAGAAATTAATAAACGTGCCATTGATGGTGGTTACGAAGGCATTATGATTAAGGATCCAGAGGCGCCGTATGAGTGTAAACGTAGTAAAGCATGGCTTAAACTTAAACCTTACATTGAGGTTAGCCTTACTGTTGTGGCTGTTGAAGAAGGTACTGGCAGAAACGAAGGCAAGTTGGGTGCGCTGGTTTGTGAAGGCGAAGACGACGGCAAGTTCATTCGCGTTAATGTTGGTAGCGGCTATAGTGATGCCAATAGAGATGATTATTGGGAAGCTCGAGAAACTCTACCTGGACAAGTTGTCGAGGTCCGGGCGGATGCGGCAACTAGGAATCAAGGTAGCGAAGAAGTGTGGAGTCTACGTTTCCCAAGGTTTTTACGATTCCGTGGATTCCAAGTGGGTGAAAAAATTTAAGGCACTGCACATGACTGAAGATGATATCAAAAATGCTATATACGGTAGCATACGAGAATTAACCAAAGACCGTAAATACTATTACAATGGCTATCGTAGTCATTGGACTGAAGACGGCCTAAAGGTTATTGGGGAAATTGTAAACTTGTATGGAGAAAAGATACAAGAAGCAATTCGTTCAGATGATGAAACTAGAAGTAAACAAATTTTGCTTAAGGGATTGAAAGGAGAAGTGGACCAAAAGTGAGCAAGGAAGACGTTATCGCTATCGAAGGAGAAGTTGTTGAACTCCTTCCCAACGCTATGTTCAAAGTTAGATTAGATTCTAACAACTCTGTAATTAACGCATATACTTCAGGAAGAATGCGTCAAAATAAAATTCAAGTGCTGTTAGGTGACCGAGTTATTGTCGAACTCAGCCCATACGACCTAAGCAAAGGTCGTGTAAGTCGCAGACTTTAATCCCAAGTTAATTTAAGATCTGGTGCGTGTTCACGCAACCATTCACCCATGTCCTGACAGGTTTTGTGGAAGCTATCTCGCTTGATACTAATAGCCGCAGGACTGGGCCTTTCACCATTATTTGGATCTAACAATAAGTCTAATTCTTCTGCGGACATAAGCATAGAATCAAAAAGCCTACGCCCGCCTTCTTGAATAGTGCTGGGCTTCTGTGCCAGCACTTCTTCAATTTGAATTTGATGTCTTAAGAAAATTGGATTTTTACTTAATTTCATACTAGATATTGTTCCCAAGCTGGATGTGCAAAGTGAAACGGCAACCGCTTTCGCTTTTCAACCAATTCCCAATATGTTGGTTTGTATGGTTGCTTTTTTGGTTTAATGCGCTTGTCATTACCTTTGTTGGCATTACACTTAGAGCATGAACATGTGGCGTTTTCCCATACGCTCTTACCGCCATGGGAAATTGGCAACACATGATCCAATGTGGCTGTTTTCTTGTTAACATCAATACCGCAGTACTGACATTTGAAATCGTCACGTAGGAATACGTTACCTTTGCTGTAACGAACATGGCTCTTAGTCTTTTGGTAATCCCTTAATACCATAACGGCAGGCACCTTGGTTTCCCAAGTTGAGCTACGCACCACCCAGTCTTCGTGCCATTCTAAGGGAACAGCCTTGTCCAAAACTAGATAAGTGATAGCGTCCTGCCAAGTTATAGTACTCAAAGGGAGTACGCTAACTGGTTGGCAGTCTGCATTTAGGATTAAACAATCTGACATTAAAACCTCACTTAATATGGTATTTACCTTGACAATTATAACATGAAACTGCCTAAAGAACAATAACCCTACTGGTAAAAAGAATAATTAAATGTATGAAAAAACTATTTTGGAAACTACTAGGCTTTATCAGTTTGGGCATGGCATATATTGGTGTAATTACACCAGGTATACCCTACAGCCCATTTGTAGTATTTTCAGCTTACTGCTTTGCCAAAGGCAGTCCTCGGATGCATGCCTGGTTATATAATCATAAACTATTTGGTCCATTCCTAACCAACTGGGGTGAGAAGCGTGTGTTCCCAATCAAAATGAAATACTTCATGCTGGGCATGATGTCATTAAGTCTTGTGCTGATGTACACCAGCGGAGTTAAGCCAATTGGCGTTATATCAACTGCCATATTCATGGCTTTGGTAGCTATTTGGGCTTGGCGTTATCCTAGCTCAGTTGAAGAACATGATCGAAGAGTTGCTGAAGGCCGTAAAGTTGGCTGGTTCAACAACTACATTTAAATCAACTTCTTTAGAGCTTGAACTAAATCCTCTATCATCCCGTCGTCATGGAACGGAGTAGGAGCAAAGCGCAACCGCTCAGTGCCAACAGGAACTGTGGGATAGTTGATAGCTTGAGCATAGATATTATACTCTTCTAATAATTGATCACTGATCCTTTTGGCTTTCTTGGCATCGCCAATCATCACAGGAACAATGTGCGTAGTTGAGCAATCCATTAAAGGTAGTCCAGCGTTTCTCAATTCTTGTTTTAATTTGGCTGCACGTTCTTGATGTTTGTCTCTAAGTTCTCCATGCTCTTTTAGATACTTGACTGCCGCAAGTCCTCCTGCACAGATTACAGGACTTAGGCTTGTAGTAAAAATAAATCCGCTGGCTATGCTACGAATAGCATCTAATACATCTTTGTCCCCAGCAACATATCCACCAGTGACACCAAATGCTTTGCCCAATGTGCCGTTGATAAAATCAACTTCACGTTCAAGACCAAGTTCTTCTATCTTACCAGCACCATGCTCTCCGTAAAGCCCTACAGCGTGTACTTCATCAACATAGGTGATGGCAGCATACAATCTACTCATTTGTACTATTTCAGGCAGTAGACTAACATCACCATCCATGCTGTAGACACTTTCTAAAACTATACAGGGTGTTTTCTTTCTACTGACAATGTCTTCCAATTTGGCTTTTAGGTCAGCTAAATTGTTGTGTTCAAAAATATGTTTTGGCGCCCGGCTATGGCGCATACCCTCTATGAGAGAAGCATGATTTTTGCTGTCACTGACAAATTCAATATTGGGCAAGATCCTAGCAAGAGCTATCAAAGTCCATTCATTGGCCACGTAAGCACTGCTGAACAGCAGAGCCTTTGGCTTTTTATGTAAGGTAGCTAGTTCGTGTTCCAAAGCCACATGGTAATGACTAGTCCCTGCTATGTTTCTAGTACCCCCTGAACCGGCCCCAGTTTGATCTAGGGCTGTGTGCATGGCGTCAATAACAACTTTGTGCTGACCCATGCCAAGGTAATCGTTCGAACACCAATTAACTATGTTTTTAATGTTGTAGGGGCCGTACCATATGGCATTGGGATATTTCCCTTTTTCACGGAGAATATCGTTGAACACTCTATATTTTCCCTGCTCTTTTAGGGAATCAAGTAAATCTAAAAATGGCTGTTTGTTAATCATAGCCATATTTAAACTAAATATTGATAGAGGGCGACTAAAATGAGCAGACAACTAATCAACTTAGGAAATGAAAATGCTGGTAACGGAGATCCGTTACGCATCGCGTTTAGTAAAATAAACAATAACTTCAGTGAAGTATATGCGTTATTGGGAGGTCCATCAGCTGATTTACAAGAATTAGCTCAAGACTACGCGGCTGCGATGCTGACCACAGCAACACATAATGGAATCACTGCCACATATGATGATTCTACAAACAAATTGACTTTAACAGTAGTGATTGATGGCGGCACTTCTTCAACAGTGTTTTAAGGACGAAAAGACATGGCAACGCAGATTAAATTAAGAAGGGACACATATCAGAATTGGTTTGATAATAACCCAGTTCTAGGACTAGCTGAACCTGGCTACGACACTACGAACAAAAAATTAAAAATTGGCGATGGAACCACTGCTTGGCGCTTGCTTCCTTATTTTGATGATAAAGAAACCGATTTTAGTGCAGTTGCACAAAATATTTTACCAAGTGTAGACAGCAATGGTACTACAGGCTATACACTAGGAAGTCCAAGTTTTAAATGGAAAGAATTGTTTGTATCTAATGGATCTATTTACATTGGTGATGTTAAATTATCAAACGTAGGTGGTAAACTTGTTGCTGTTAAGGTTGTTAATCCTGGAGAAGATGATGAAGAAGAAGATCCAGATGATTCAGATGCAACTAGCGAAATTGGTAACGGTAATGGGATACAATTGCCATCACAATCTGGACAACAAGGAAAGTTTTTAACAACAGACGGCAGCGATTTAAGTTGGTCCAATGTAACAGGCGGTGGTGGATTAACTATTATTACACCAGAAGACTATGAAGTACAAGATGTTAGTACATTGGCATTTACTGGAGCAGGTGTTACTGTTAACAAAGTAGACGATATTACTACAGTTGATATTCCAGGAGGTAGTGCAAACACTGGTAATGTTGTGTTTGATGGAAATCAATTGTATGTAGGAGGCACAGGTTTCTTAAATTTAGAAAACTCTAATAATCAAATTGAGATTGGTAGCAATGGTGAAAGACCGTTAATAATCAGCATAAACGAAGGTGCCCATCAATGGACATTTGGCACAGACGGTTGGTTGAGTTTTCCAGGAACATTCCCTAGTGGAGCAATTGGCTACGACGAAGATACTGGGACACTACAACTGGCACGAACAGGTGGGGTTTCTCTATACACACAAGCCGGTGCTTGGGTATTTGGATCAAATGGCAACTTAACATTACCAGCAAACGGCGATATTTTAGACAGCAATGGTAATAGTGTACTAGGTGGTGGAAGTAACAGTTACGCACCAGAAGATGAAGATAACTGGGAAACGGTCCCAAGCACTATACAAGCGGCACTTGATGAATTGGCTGCTAGAGTAACAGCATTACAAAATTACGAGATAGACGGCGGTAACGCCTTTACACCGCCACAAGGCGAATTACTAATTGACGGAAACGGAGCATAACAAATGGCAAAAATTAAATTTAGACGCGACACGGCTGCTAACTGGACACAAGCAAACCCTGTCCTAGCACAAGGTGAGCCAGGATTTGAACACGATACTGGCCTATTAAAAATAGGTGATGGATCAAGTACTTGGTTAGAGTTAGACTACTCAAGCGGCAGTGCTGCCAGCCTAACTGACGAAGGTAATGTAGTAGTCACAGCAGGCAACACAGAACACTGGATTGCCACACAGCGTAGAGATCAGCACAACACTTATCCACGTGGTCTGCGTTATGACAGTCAGGGTAACTTGTACTCGTTGACCAGCACTGGGGACAACACCGCTCCTATAACAGTTCTCACCAAATATACAGCCTCTGGCGCTGTAGCATGGCAAAAGTCAATTGGTGAATCACAAGCCATGACGTTGGCTGTGGACAGCAGTGATCGTGCTTATATTACTCTAAGTTTTGATGCTCCAACTGTTGGTGTGGTCAAGTTTAGTACAGCAGGTGCCATACTGTGGCAAAAGAGTTATGACGTTGGTGCTGTGCCATCATTCAATGCTCTCATTGAAGAAAAGAGTAGTACAACATTAGCTCTAGTGGCTTCAGTTGGTGCTGGACAAATTATGGCACCAACTACTATATTGGCTATGGAAATTAGCGCAACTGATGGTAGTGTATTATTGAAAAAATCCATAGAACTTGATCCTGATAATCAAGTGGTCTACGCTACTGGTATTGATGTTGATCCAGATGAAAATGTGTTTATTTCTGGTTATTATGTTGACGCCAATGATAACAGTCGAGACAAGATGTTTATTGAAAAACTAGATCAAGATTTAGAGCGTGTGTGGACAAAGAGTCTAGAAGCGCCTGATGGTTATAACATGGATGGCGGAGACTGTGCTAGTGACGCACTGGGCAATATCTATGCTGTAGGCACATACTCAGTTAACACCGTTAACACTCAAGGCACTACTGATCAATCAGCAGCCATATTGGTCAAACTAAACTCTAGTGGTGCGGTACAGTGGACACGCAGAGTGGGTCCAGGACCTTGCGGTAGTTTTCATGCTGGCATGACAGCCACTGCTACAGGCGATGTTTACTTATCAGCACTAACATTGGCCAAGAAAACAGATGGCTATTTTGCTGACGCACCTGAAGTTATTCAAGAAGTGTTTGGCAGTAATAAACTAATTGTGGCTCGTTACAATACTCAAGGTGCTGTGATTTGGCAACGCTATGTTGATGTGGCCAATTTAAACGAAGATCATGACGAAGGTGCACGAAATCAAGCCATGGCAGTATTTGGCGACAAGTTTGCTGTAGATGGATACGGTTTTAGCACAAATTATCAAAGATCCGACGAGGATGGTACAGCAGATGATGAGACAGATTACTTTGTGGTTCAACTGCCTATAGATGGCACAGAACTAACTATTGGCGGATTAGGCTTTACTGAAAGCCGTGTTCCAGGACGCTTTGTTACTCACACAACTTCTACCAGTCCATTAACTATTGTGACCTATGCTGAAACTGTTCTAGCAGAAGACACTACACTAACTGTAGACGACGAGGCTCGTGTAGCCAACAACATTGTCAAGAGCGAAGCCTACAGTTATACATTTGGTGCTGATGGTACATTTACTATTCCTAACGATGGCGATCTTAAACTAACACAAACACAAATAGGCTGGTTGATGGCAGTGGGTACTACACTGAATAACGATGACGATATCACAGGTCGTGCCACCACAGTAGACAGTCAAGGTAACATGTATCTAGGTGGCAATGATAGTTCATCTGGTGACTCATTTGTAATGAAGATTTCTCCAGAAGGCACAAGACTATGGGGTGTACGTTGGGAAGAATCCAACAACAGTTGGGGTGGTCGTGTTAGCAATCTCAGTATCAATCCTACTACTGGTAACCTTATGGCTCTTGCCGAAGTATACGGTGACTACACTTATTCAGTTTTAGCCACTATAGATCAAGACACTGGTCGTATATTGAGCAATGAAACATTTAGTGATGCTGACAGTGATGTTGTTCTTGCTGACTTAGCATGGACTAGCACTGGTGATTATGTGTTGGCAGGCAGAAAGTCCGGCAATTTTAGTCCTGAAATTTCAGTTACACCAGAAACAGGCAGCACTACATCTACTCTTATTGTATTAAGAAGTGCTATAGAAGGAATTCCTAACAATTGGCAGGTTGGTGGAACAGGATTTAGTGTGTTTGAAACCGTTGCCTATGTAGAACGCTATACAGGATTAACTGGTACAGTACGACAAGGTAGCGGTGCTACATTTACAGTACAAGACAATGGTGACACAACTTATGCCTATAGTATTACTACTCCTGGAACTAACTATCTACCAGGTCATAAGATTAGATTCTTAGGTAGCACCATTGGTGGTACAGACGGTGTTAATGATGCTACATTTACAGTGGCCTCTGTAGACGGAAGTGGCGGCGTAACATCTGTTACTGTTAGCGGTACTGCCGCTGGCATAGGCCCTGGCAGTACAGAATATCCAAATCAAACAGGTACTAATATTGATACCGGTTCTGGTTTTGAAATGACTTTTGAAAGTTCTAGAGACAGCAATCTTTACGGTAATCATTGGGCTTATACTGTCACTGCGCCTGGATCAAACTATGTGGAAAACGACATCATAGTTATTCCAGGTACAAGTTTAGGTGGTACTAGTCCTGCTAATGATTTAACGGCTAGAGTCAGTGTTAGTGGCGGTGGGGTATCTTACGCACACGAATTTACTGGAACTGGTCAGACTACAACTTGGAAGTTAACTACCACTACAGCAGTTGACTTTGGCGGAGCAGGCAGTTGGTCGATTACCTATCCTTTAAGCAACGAAAATCTACTAGTAACAGATACATGGCAGCGTACTTTTGGTACACAGGCTGACGATAATGATCAGTTGTATGCTGTGGCAATAGACAGCGAAGGTAGCATCATTGCTGTGGGCCAAGGCAACGGCAAAGTAGATGTTGGTCAGACCAGCATTTGGGATCTTGCTGTGGTCTACAAGTTTGATAACACAGGAACACTTGAGTGGACTCGCCAACTTAACGAAATTGACGATAACTGCTCTGCTAAGAGTGTGGTAACTATTGGCACAGACATCTATGTCACACACGACAGCAATGACAACAGCGACACAGTGATTACTAAACTAGACACAGCGGGTACAATCGTGTGGCAAAAAATAACATCAGGCAAGGACGACAGTTGTATTGCTCGTACTGCTGATGGCAACCTATTGGTAATCGCAGAAGACTACTATGAAGAAGTTGATGACGATTCTATTAAGATCTATAAGATGACACCTAGTGGTGAAGTTGTTTACAAGCGTTGGTTATCGGCTACATCAAATGCTGACACTTTCCTTGCTACACCTCGTGGACTAAGCGTAGATGCCAATAACTTCTACATTGGTGCTTACTTTGAAACTGACAATTACCAATCAGGGTTGGCAGTTCGCTTGCCATTAGATGGTTCAGGCACAGGCGAGTATGGTTCATTCAGTTATGTTGATGTCAATACTCAAACTGGCAACTTTACAGGTACTGGCTTAATGGACAATAACTATGCTGTCAACTCAGTTGACCTTGGTGTTAGTTATGCTGGCGCATTAGTAGATGGAACAGAGCCTTACATCAACACTGGAACTACAATAACAGCCGGTACTGGCGCATTTACCATCAACGCTTACTATCCAGATTTGACCACTGAAATTATTCGTGACACAGATGGCGGTAGTATTGTGTTTGCTGATGGCTCTAGACAAAGTACCAGTGCTACGGATATTCCACAGCGTAGATATGTTGGTCAACGATACATGCTGGGATTTGAAGATCGTGGACACCATGTGTTAGTTGACCAAAACATTGCTGATAGTATTGTAGTCCCTTATGACAGTCGTGTACCATTCCCTGTAGGCACAGTGATTACTATTGTTAATATGAACAGTAGCAGTATTAGCATTAATACAGAAGGCGGCAATACCAGCATAATGTTGGCTGGCGATGGCTATGGCTCGGGATATTCATTGGCTGGATATGGTATGGCTACACTACTAAAGGTTGGTCCAGAACAATGGGTAGCCTCTGGTAACCTAACTTCATTCTAAGAGAATAATATGCCTATATCACAAATATTATTAACAAGCGGGTCTGGAGGTGGAGGAACACCCCCACCGCCTCCGGCGCCAACTCTTCCAACACTTACTGCTACTGGTGGTAGTTTGTATTTTGATGCTCCAGATAAGAAACTTCAAGTCACTGACCAACTAAGTGATTTCACCGTGGGCACAGGGGACTTTACAGTAGAATGTTGGCAGTGGATGTTAGATACCAGTGCGTCAAATGCTCGCTTGTTTACTATGGGCAGTTGGCCTACCGCTAAACTTGGCCTAAGTCTAGAGAGTGGCGTTTGTTATCTATGGGGCGAAGGTGCCGGTGGACAAAATAACAATGTGGCCAGTGTTTACTACACAGCCACTGATTTATACAACACCTGGACACACGTTGCGGTCAGTCGTGTCAGCGGCACTACAAAAGTTTTCTTTAACGGTGTTGCGGTATTGACTACCGGCAATAGTTATAATGTAGTAACTGAGGATAACTTTATCATTGGTAACGAATATAATCAAGCCGCTGGATTTGTAGGTTACATCAAAGACTTTAGATTTATCAAAGGTGTCGGATTATATTCATCAGACTTTACACCACCACAAGCTCCGTTAACTGCCACCGCAGAAACTAAACTATTAATATCAGTGAACGGTTCAGTAGGTTTTGATAACGACTGGGCAACTGGCACTCATAGTGTAGGTAATGCTGGTGTAACCTATGCAGAGGTTGGCCCATATGACCTAGCCCTGTATGTTGATGCTGGCAATGTGTTAAGCATCAACCCAAATGTTAGCCTAGCAACGTGGAACGATTTGAGTTCGGCCAATAATGATCTAACTTTGACCAATGTCAGTTGGAGCAATACGGACGGCGGTCGAATTGTGTTCGAAAGCGGCGGCACCCAAGGATATGCTGAAAGTCCCAGCACTATAGCATCATCACAATACAATAAAACTCCTAGGGCCAGTGTAAGTTTTTGGGCCTATGTTACTAACACAGGCGGATATCAACACATTGCGGGTATGCGAGGCGGTAATAAGTTCCATGTGTTGAATTTTGGCGATGGATCAATTTTTGAATGCCGAGTTGAAACTAACAATGGCTACTGGGACAACTATCCACAAATAGGAGCACGTCTTAACACTATGACGCACTATGCGTTTGTGGTTAACGGCACAAGATCAGACTTTTATATAAATGGTGTGTTAGCTTCTACAGCTGAAGGCATTACAGGTCCATTTATGGGAACATTGGGTGCGTTCACTATTGCTCAGGCCGCAGGAGGTTTCCAAGCAACTAACCTAGAGATGGGTGAACTACGCTACTACAACCGTGCTCGAAGTCCTAAAGAGATTCTAGCAGAGTTTACGGCAACAAGAACTAGATACGGTGTCTAATGGTAGAACAGCGTCGTCTAGATCTTGATCCAGAACTAGTAGATCGCATACAGGAACAGCGTAGACTAAATCCACAAAATCGTGGGCATAGAGGTTGGCAGAGCAGACCACGCACTGACCAACCTTTTGAATGGTTTGAGTCGGTGTATAGAGCAGTAGAACTACAGGAAGGCCCTATAGATTCTTGGTGGTTCAATGTCAACACACCAGGAGAATACACGGGTTGGCATGCTCATGTACGCTGGCATAAGGTGGCAGTACTGTATGTTACGGTACCTGGTGGAGATATAGAATTCAAACAAGGTGGAGCATACTGGACAGAAACACCCAATTCTGGCGATTTATTAGTGTTTCCTGGTGTGTTAGAACATAGAGTAAGGCCAAATCCTAGCAATGAAGTTAGGATTAGCATAGCATTCAATTTTAAACGGTAAATATCATTATGAAAGCAACTGAAATATTACGAGGGATTTTGGATATTATTGATAATATCGATGATCACCAAGAACAAGAGTCTCAGGTATTAGAACCTGTGGACAGTGCAGAAGTTCAAGACGATGAAGCACGTAGAATGAATCAAATCAAGGATCTGTTGCCCACCGCAGATGTTACGGTAATGTATGCCAACTCGCCCGCAGAAGCAACTGCTGAAATTACCGCAGTAACAACAGATGCTGGTGGTGGCGTAAACGGCCCAAAACATCCAAGAGATCTAAGAGGCAACAGTTTTCCCATATATCCAGAGGAGTAACAGATGGCCAACGTTACTCTAACTGTACAAAGTTTTTTAAATTCAGCAACAAATCTATCAATTACAATTGACAATGCACAGACTATTGCTCAATTAAAAACGGCCATTAACTCAGCTGAAGGCACACCCACTGCTATAATGGATTTATTCTTTGGCGCAACCAAATTGGCCAATGCTACCACAATAGCTGCCGCTGGATTGACTACTGGATCGTATGTTAAAACATCCAATAATTTAACTGAAGATGGATTGTGGACCAAACAACAGCGACAAGTATACAAGTTAGAGCTTGCTCAACTAAGAAGACAAGCAGGCGGGGATAATACTAAACCTTATTATAGAGGCGGTAATGTTTATGACTTGACATCACTACCAGACGTTTATAACAACAATGCTCCAGGTGTAGACGACAACACCAATACTGGCGGATTGATTCAAGGTCGACCATGGATTGGAGTTATATCACTGGCTGCTCCAGCAACCATTCAAGAAGCACTGCCTGCCAATACTTTGATAGCATTGGAGTCTTGGTATGATGGAAGTGATGGATCTGCTTTTGTTCCAAGTAATCCATCAGATGGTAATACATTCACGCAATGGACTGACAAGTCAGACTTTGCACACAACGCCAATCCAATTGGAGGTGCTACTACAAGGGCCAGCTATCAAACTAGTGAACAAAATACGTTGAGTGTTGTTCGTTTTGATGGCAATGACGGATTGAGTATTAACCCATATGCAAGTTTAGCCAGTGCTCCTGCACTAACTGTATTCGCAGTTATGAAAATGACTGCTACTACGGGTAATCCAAGAGTATGGACTACAAATAGTGGGGCAACAGAATTTTACTACGACTCGACTGCTGGTAAATTTGTAGTTGAAGCTGCCGGCGGCGTTGGTACTAGTACTGTTGTAAATAATTCGTCAGCATTTCATATTCATACGTTTGCTTTTGATGGTGCGCAGACCACCAATGCCGCTAGTTTAAAATATAGATACGATAAGACTGACATCACTCTAACGTTTACTGGTACTGTTGGCAACACTATGAGTGCAGGAAATACAACTTTTTATATTGGTAATGCCAACGGAGCAAATTTCTTCACAGGCGACATTGCAGAGTTTTTAATTTTTACTCATGTATTGACTACAACAGAAATTGAAAACGTAGAAAATTATCTATCAAATAAATGGGGTCTATAAGTGCCAATCCTTAAACCCAATAGCACAAACTATGTTCATTCTTGGGAACCAAACCTAGCTGATTTGCATCATGTTATGGAGTATAATGCTCTAGGTGAGCCCGTTCTTCGTACCACCCTTAAGGTAGGTCAGACAGATGCGTTTGGTCGTATTCGTATGTCTAGTCCTTTTACACTAGGCGACTACAAACACTTATATGGATTAGATCCAAATTTTATTGACTACACAGTTAACGGTGGTACCGTAGCATTTCAACCTAACAAAGCCTGTGCTAGATTAACAACCTCAAACAATTCCAGCAGTCGAGTAGTGCATCAGACTAAATTCTATCATCACTACATGCCAGGCAAGAGTCAGCAGATACTCAGCAGTTTTAATTTTTATGCCGCCACACTTAACGTAACCAAACGTACAGGCTACTTTGATGATAATAACGGTATCTACTTTGAACAAGCAGGTGATGGAACATTAAGTTGGGTCATTCGAAGTTATACCAGCGGAGCCCCACAAGAAGTTCGTAAGACACAAAATGAGTGGAATATTGATTCTTGTGACGGTCAAGGTGGTAGTTTGTTTACTATTGATATTAATAAAACACAATTGGCATTTATAGAGTTTCAGTGGTTAGGTGTTGGATCAGTTACTGTAGGGTTTGTACATGATGGTGCTTACATACCTTGTCATATGTTTCATCATTCAAATAATTTATCAACAGTTTACATGAGTACACCTAACTTGCCTGTACGCTGTGAGATCTTAAACACAGGAACAACTACAGGTGCTTACTTTGATCAAATATGTTCAACTGTGGCTAGCGAAGGCGGCTATGTTGAAGCAGGACAGGATTGGGGTGTGACTAGTCCTACACTTAGAACTATTGCCTCTGGTGCTACACTACCAATCTTGGCAATTAGATTAAAGAATTCATTTAGAACCTATGCTAACCGTATGATTGTACGCATGGGAAATCTTAAAATGTTCAGCGATGGCGACAGCATTAAATGGCGTTTATTAAAACTACCCGACAATACTTACCTGGATGATACTACTTGGACAGATGTAGATGCAGATAGTGGAGTTCAATATTGTGCAGACATGACTACATGGACAGATGGTGATGAGTTAGACAACGGCTGGGTAGGTGCTAGTACACAAGGCAGTCAGAAAGCAGGCGGCGCACCAGCTGCCAATCAACCTAGCGAAGCAAAGAAAAACTTTATAGTGCAAAATTACGATAGTACCAACAGTGAAATCTATATGGTAGTAGCAACTAACATTGGCGCACAAAGTACTAATGTTGGTGCTGGTTTCCAATGGCGGGAAATTTATTAAAAGATAAGTATTAATATGAAGATACACCAACTGTTAGAAACCCCAATAGAACCTACCGGCGATCCAAATGATCCTATGATCTACGGACATGCCAAGGCCAATCCAATGAGCTTAAAAGGACGTATCATGCAAGCCCGTGCTCAGTTAAAAGACCTAGCAGAACGTGCAGAGTCCAACGACTTAGCAGTATGGCAAAGCATTGTACGTGATGCCAAAGGTGGATTGTTCATGGATCTTGAGCAGAACTTAGAACAGATTAGACACGGTATTGCTGAACTTGCAGCTAAACGTAAAAAGGGCGGAGTTGCTAGTAGAGGCATTGATAAAAACATTAGTGAGTTTGCTCCTAGCGACGGCGGAGACAGCGAAGAAGATAGTCTACGTAAGTATGCCCGTATGTGGTA
>JACCEB011106860.1_pt1 | contig 24572 bp, 25 predicted proteins | sample 7454761 | NCBI WGS metagenome assembly JACCEB01 (sample SAMN15323454, study PRJNA562643) | freshwater metagenome | isolation source: river surface water | place: USA:Blue River Watershed | collected 2017-08-18
TGGTGGTGATGCCACCTAAATTTTCCAGTCGGTTTCTAACAGCAGCTACGGTTTCTTTTGGACTATGACCAGTCATCGCGCCTGTATCACCTAGCGCAAAATCGATGATCTCATTTCCATCGATGTCTTTAATGCGATTTCCGTGTGCGCTGTCTAAATAAAGTGGGAAGCCGCCGGACCATTTATTCATCCAAGTCATAGGGACTCGGCCAAATAGATTGTCTGCAGCTTTAAATGCCGCATGAGACTTCGGGTGCTTTTCAATATACAGAGCGCGTTCGCGGTCGATTAAGTCAGCCAGCCGTGATGGATCTATTGTGTTCACTCTTACCCTAAAACTTTTGAATCTTAAGGTGATAACTCTGCTCGCTTTGTTTTGTTAAGTCAAGACAGAAAATGTCAGACATTTGCAAAGTGTTTGAACTAAATTCCTCGAGGCATATCCGTGAAGCAACTCTTGTGCGCTTGGAACGCTACCTGAATGTCCTTGGTCACACCATTTCGGTGCTTACCGATGATTAGTTCCGCTTCTCCGGCCTTTGGACTTTCTTTGTCCATTTCACGGCTAATCATGATGACGATGTCAGCATCCTGTTCGAGAGATCCAGATTCACGAAGGTCAGATAGAACAGGGCGCTTGTCTGCACGGTTTTCAGGACCACGGTTTAACTGGCTGAGCGCAACAACCGGAATGTTTAGTTCTTTCGCCATAAGTTTCATTTGACGTGAGAATTCCGAAACTTCTTGTTGGCGGCTTTCGACTTTCTTTCCTGATGTCATCAACTGGATGTAGTCGACCACAATCATTCGAATTCCATGTCGTTGAACTAAGCGACGAGCTTTAGTGCGAATTTCCATCATGGTTAGGTTTGGTGAATCATCTAGGTAAAGCGGCTTAGCTGCAATTTCACCCATCTTGACTGCAAGTGTTCCCCATTGAGATTCAGAAATTTTTCCGTGACGAATATTTGTTAGCGGAATTCCAGATTCAGCAGACAACATACGCATAACGATTTCTGAGTTCGACATTTCAAGTGAGAAGAATGCGGTTGGCATGTTGTGCTTCAAAGATGCTGAACGAACAAAGTCCATTCCCAAAGTGGTTTTACCTTGACCTGGACGTCCAGCAACAATAATCAACTGACCCTTTTGAAATCCTTGGGTTACATCATCAAGTTCGTAGAAACCTGTTGGAACACCAATCAAGCCTTCTTTTCTTTGACCCATTGCTTCGAGTTCATCGTAAATTACTGGCATAACTTCGCTCAATGGTTTGAAATCTTCGGAGCGACTTTCATTTACGCCAAAAACTTCTGATTGGGCGCGATCCACAATGTCGTCAACTTCACCCGTGCCGCTGTATCCCATTTGAGTGATGCGAGTGCCAACTTCAACTAATCGACGCAAGATTGCGCGGTCACGCACGATCTGCGCGTAGTAATCAGCATTGGCAGCTGTTGGAACGCCTGAAACAAGTGTGTGCAAATATGCGGCGCCACCAACTTTTGTTAGTTCGCCGCGCTTTGTAAGTTCAGATGCAACTGTGACAGCATCAACTGGACTATCTGAAAGAGATAACATTTGCATGACCGAATAAATAGTCTGGTGATTCGGTCTATAGAAATCTTCAGGTTTTAAAAATGCAACATCATTGATTGCATCTTTTGAAAGTAGCATCGAACCGAGAACACTTGCTTCGGCGGCTATATCTTGAGGTGGAAGTCGATCTGGTCCGGCTTGGTCCGAGTAATTCGGCAGCTCGTGCACGCTCATGTTCACCTCTTAATTGAATAGGGGGCAGTTGTAGCGAGGATGAGTGACAAAAATCCAACAGCCCTGTTGATAAACCTGTGTAAATCCCGTTAATAGACGGTGGAAACACGCCATTCCACCTGTGTAAGGATTGCCGAACCTTGTGGACAAAAACGGGGAAAACTGCCATTTTGTGAGTGATTTTTATCCCCAGTCCGTGGATAAAAACCCATTTGGCAGTTCTCACAATTTGGGATGGCATTTGCGAGGATACCCCCATGACAATCAAGGTAGCGATGGTCTGCATGGGCAACATTTGCCGCTCACCAATGGCAGAACACGTAATGCGTGGCAAGGTGGCATTGGCAGGGTTGGACGTAGAAGTTGTAAGTGGTGGAACCGCCGGTTGGCATGCGGGAAATGGCGCACACCCAAGAACTCAAAAAGTGTTACAAGAAAATGGTTACACCTTTGACCACACTGCCCAACAAGTCGCAAGCGATTGGTTTGAAAAATACGACTACCTAATCGTGATGGATCAAACGAACTTGGAAGATATAAAAGAGTTTGCTCGCACAAGTGAAGATTTGAAAAAAGTTACTCTGCTTCGAGATTACGATCCAAATTCACCAAAAGGTTCGGCAGTACCTGATCCTTACTACAGCGATTACAACGCGTATCTCGAAGTGTTTGCAATGGTCAATGCAGCGTGTGATGGTTTAATCGAATTCTTAAAAACTAAATAAAAAGGGCGACGCAGATTTCTCTGCATCGCCCTTTTTTAGTTTTGTTAGTTTGCTACAACATCAACGTTGAATGAAGCTTCAACTGCTGGGTGCAGACGCACTCCAACCTTGTGCTTTCCAACATTTTTGATGTGCTTTGCAATGTTCACTGCGCGCTTATCTAGTGATGGTCCGCCAGCTTGGCGAACAGCTAGAACAACATCAGCAGTGGTGATTGAACCGAAAAGACGTCCGTTATCGCCAGCATTTGTTTTGATGACAACGTTTAGGCCTTCAAGTTGAGCCTTAACTTCTTTTGCGTGTTCAACGCCGCGGATTTCACGAGCTTTTTCTGCACGCTTGATCTGGGTTGCTTGACGTTCGCCACCCTTTGTCCAAGCAACTGCAAAGCCGCGTGGAACTAGGAAGTTGCGGCCGAAACCGTCTTTAACTTCAACAACATCGCCTGGAGTTCCAAGGCCGTCAACTGACTGGGTAAGAATTAGTTTCATCAGTCAATCTCCTTAGCGTGCGCTTGATGTGTAAGGAAGTAGGGCAACTTCGCGAGCGTTCTTAACTGCCATTGCGATGTCACGTTGGTGACGGGTGCAGCAGCCGGTTACGCGACGAGCACGAATCTTGCCGCGGTCGGAAATGTATTTGCGAAGCAAGTTGATGTCTTTGTAATCAACTGACTTAGCTTCTTCTTTGCAAAATGGGCAAGCTTTTTTCTTTAGCTTACGTAGATCCATTTTCTTATCTGAACGATTGTTACGTTCTGGTCTGGCCATCGTGGTGCTCCGATTTCTGTACGTAGCCCGTCGTTTTTCTAACGCCGGGATGGGCCGATTAAAGGTTTAGAAAGGTGGTTCTTCAGTTGGGGCGCCCCAGGCTGATGCTGGAGCTTGTGATGCCCATGGATCTTCGGAACCGGAATCTGCTGGACGTCCACCTGCGGCAGAACTTCCAGCATTCTTAGAGATCTTTGCAGTGGCGTTACGCAACACTGGACCGACATCATCTACATCGATGTCGATTGAAGTGCGCTTTTCGCCTTCTTTAGTTTCGTAGTTGCGTTGACGTAGTCGACCAGTAACGATGACGCGAGTTCCACGAGTTAGAGATTCAGCAACGTTTTCTGCGTATGTGCGCCAAACCTGGCAACGCAAGAAAGTGGTTTCGCCGTCTTTCCATTCGTTTGTGTTCTTGTCCAACGTACGTGGTGTGCAAGCAACTGTGAAGTTTGCAACTGCAACGCCTGATGGAGTGAAACGTAATTCTGGATCACCTGTCAGGTTGCCAATGAATGTAACCTGAATATCTCCAACAGCCATGATTTACCTCTATTGTCTCTAGCGCTGATCTGGTCGCATGACCTTAGTGCGCATTACAGACTCATTGAGGCTAAGTTGACGATCCAACTCAGCTACAGCGGCTGGTGAGCACTGGAGATCAAGCACGGCATAAATGCCTTCGGCTTTTTTGTTGATGTCGAATGCCAAGCGGCGGCGACCCCAAATATCAACCTTGTTGACAGTTCCGCCGTCTTTTTTGACGACGTTCAAATAGGTATCGAGCGATGGCGCGACGGTACGTTCCTCTAGATCTGGATCAAGGATGACCATAACTTCATAATGACGCATGCTTAGTAACACCTCCTACGGGCTTGTCGGCCACGGTCTTTCCGTGGCAGGAGGGCATTGCGTTCCCGGCGCGGTTAGGTATCTGACCTAGGTGCGTTCGGAGTTCGTAATGAACCGGCGAAGGGTACTCAAAAAGGGGATTTTGCCCAACTTTCCGCTTATTTTGTGCGCAAATCCTGCGCTTAGACTCCGCGAATGCGCATAGTGACTTGGAACGTGAATTCAATCGGAGCCAGACTTGAAAGGGTTGTCGCTTGGGTGGAGGCGAATCAACCTGATGTGGTCGCGATGCAGGAACTCAAATGTACGACTGAAAATTTCCCGGCCGCCGAGTTCGAAAAGCTTGGATATGAAGTCGCAGCTCTCGGAACTGGCAGATGGAACGGCGTTGCCATAATTTCAAAAGTCGGCATAAAAGATGTGGTTGAAAACTTAATTGACCAACCGGTATTTGAAGACGGAATTGAACCTCGCGCAATTGGAGCTACTTGTAATGGAGTGCGGGTTTGGTGTGTTTATGTTCCAAACGGACGCGAAGTGGATCACGATCATTTCAATTACAAACTCGAATGGTTGAAAGCACTGCGCAACACGGCAGAAAAAGAAAAAGCTGCAGGGGATTTGCCTTACGCAATCATTGGCGATTTCAATGTCGCGCCCAATGACGATGATGTTTGGGATATAAAAGATTTTGAGAATGCAACTCATGTTACTCCGGCTGAACGCGCAGCTGTCTTGGAACTTAATGAAGTTGGACTTACTGAAATTATGCCGCGCACATTGAAAGGGAAACCATTTACTTTTTGGGACTACCGAGCGTTAATGTTTCAAAAAGGTATGGGCATGCGAATTGATTTGGTTTATGCAAACGCCACTTTCACAAAACTAGCCAAAGATGTTTGGATTGATCGCGATGAGCGAAAAGCTAAAGGCGGGTCCGACCACGCCCCAGTCGTGATCGACCTGAACCTTTAATTGCATTTTTCAAAACCAACAAAATTAAGACAAATGTTGTGAACCATTGCGCTAGCAGAATCAGGCTGTAAATCTGCTCGTTGATCGCTCCGCTAGCTGACGAGTCTTGTAAGAATAATAAATAGCGCCAGATTCCGAAGAAATAAAGAAACTGAGTTGCATTCCAGAAGATCCATTGCCAGCGACTTTGCAAAGTGAGTGCAAATATCGGAGTTAGCCATAACCAATACTGTGGCGAATAAACCTTGTTAAACAAAAGAAATACTCCGAGCAACAACAAGAAAATTTCTGCGGCATTTAGTTTTCGGTGATAAATCAATGCAATTAGAAACGCTACGACTACCGAACCTAGACCAATTGAATTCGCGAGATTGGTTGAGATACTTATCTCAAATAGATTTCTGAATGCGAGATAGATTGATCCAAAATCAATTCCTCTGGTTTTGGAGAAGTTGTAGAACTCCCACCAACCATCGTTGGCATTTACATAAACCGGAAGATTTATTAAGAGCCAGAAAATGACACTGCTTATAGTCATGATCAATGCAGACGAAAAATTGCGTTTGCGAAGTGCATCAAGGGCAAGGGCTGGAATTAGCAAGGCAGGAAAGAGCTTCGCGGCTGTTCCAATTGCAATCATTACACCTGAAGCGAAGGGCCTATCTCGCTGCCAATAAAACAAAGCGCAGACTACGGCCAACACTGGAAGTGCATCCCAATTAATAGCTAGGACAAAAAAGATTGCAGGTGAAAATGCCATCCACCAATTGGCCTCAATATTTGGTTTACGAATTTTGGCGAAAACCATAACTGCAATTGCAATGAGAATTAGATTCGTTAGCCAAGTAATGTAAACGAACAAGGCAGCCGAGTTCTCACTGCTTAAATGAGCCAGCGTGTTAGCCAGCCACATTTGCAAGCCAGTAAGAACTGGGTACTCGACGTGACGAGATTGTTCTGCAACTTCAAAATATGGAATGAGTTGCGCAGCCAACCCGCGGCCAAAATACAAAGGGCCGACGTCGCTGTAACAAAGATTCGTAAAAGTTCCAGCAGAGCTCCCCCACATATACGGAGCGCAAGCTGATTTCACAAATAGGCCGGCGGCTCCAAATAGTGAAGTCACTAGACCGATCCCTAGAGGAAGATTTTTTGCGATTGACTTTCGGCTCATTTATTGACCATGAAATTTCTAGAGGCTAAAACTTCATCATCGCCCGGCACAGTCATGTAGTCCGCAGCTTTAAATCCAATTGAAATTATCACTACCCAAAGAATCACTGAAAAAACCGCGTAGTTGATCGGATTGATTCCGCGAGTGCCTACTTCGGTTTCATGATTCATCCACACAGAAATTACATAAACAATCATCGCGATGTTGACTTTAAGTAAATACTTGATATCAGGAAAGCAAAGCACGAGTAGGAAAAGTAAATGGGCAAGCGACTGCGGTGAAATGCTGGTATCGGTAACAACTTGTATGCAAACAAAAATTAAAATCAATAATTCAAGGCGGAAATCAAAAACTAAATTTATGGCCCATCGAACCACAAAAGCAGTTAAAGCGAGTCCGAACCATATGGAGATTAATCCTTGCGGGCTTCCTTGATTCGAAAGTAGCGACCATAGATACAACGGAGTTCCATCGCTATATTGATCGCTAAAAGATAGTAGTGGTAAATCAGAAATTATTCTTGGAAGATTCAGCACGAGCGAAGTACCAATAGCAATTCCACTGAACTTTAAAATGTGTTTCGGAGTGGCATATTTATAGAGTTGAATAACAATCGCTAAAGCGACCACCCAAGTCCAACTTCCACTTGCTATTGCCAAACCTGAAAAGACTGCGGAAACTTCAAGTTTTCTTTTGTAGAAGAAATGGATTGTTCCGATTGCAAAAGTTATTGCAATCAAATCATGTGAGATGAAACTCGTGAATGCCCAAAGTGGCATCAGAGCCATAATGATTGATGTATCAGGTGCATGCGCAGGAAATCTACTGATTAAGAGAATTAGCGCAACAAATGCAGTGCTAATTAATAACTGAAATAAAACTGTGTGAAGTAAAAAGTCGCCTGGAACTTTTTGAATTAGCCACATCATTGCGTGCGGTACTGGCGCGATGTCTGTTGGTAATTCTTTCTCTGCAAATTGCACTGGAATGTCGGAATAACAAAAACTTGTGAATTGAGATTCGGTGTAATTCGAATTTCTACACGGCGAATGCATCACAAATGTTGTTAGCATCATAAAGAGTGCCGACACAATTGCGGCGCGCAAAAGCAACGCTTTGGTCATGACTAAGGCGTTTCAGTCGCGGTTTCAGTTGGGGTGTCTGTTGCCGTTGCTGTTGCAGAGTCAGTTGGAGTTGGTGAATCTGTTGGCAACACGGTTGATGTTGGGGTCGCTGTAGTTGTTGGGAATTTTACTTTTGGTTCATTCGCAAGAGCTGCGCTCATAAACGCCGAGAAAATTCGCGCGGGGAATGATCCGCCAGTTACAGAACCTAGACCGCCTGTGCCATTTAGCGAGATTGGATTTCCAGCTTCATCTTGTTTACTCATCATTACCGTTGCAGCGATTTGAGGTGAGAATCCGCAGAACCATGCCGACATATTGTTAGATGAAGTTCCGGTCTTGCCAGCAATCTCGCGGCCCGAAACTTGGGCAGCGACACCTGTTCCTTGCAGAACAACTTGGCGTAGTGCGTAAGTTGCAGTATTGGCAACCTCAGGAGCATAAGCATTTGAAACTTGTGGTGACCCTTGATAAATCAAGCCACCATTTGGACTTGTAACTTCTTTTAACAACCAACCTTTTGCATGCATTCCACCAGCGGCGACGGTTGCATAAGCCTCAACCAGATTTGCAGCGGTTGGACTTGAAGAGCCAAGTACGAAAGTTAAGTCTCTGTGTGGATCAGTTAGCGAAGTCGACAATCCTGAACGATGAGCAATGTCAATTAAGTTTTCAACTCCAACATCGTATGTAAGTTGGACGTATGCAGTATTTACAGAGTGAATAGTTGCTTGCAGCAAACTTAGTTTCTTGAACTTTTCGCCTGCATAATTATTTACTTCATAGCCATTGATTACTAGTTTTGATTTACCGGGCAATACGTAATCTAATGAATATCCATTTTCAATCGCTGCTAGCAAACCAAAGAGTTTAAAAGTTGAACCACCTTGCGCAGCTGCTTGCGTAACGTTGTTGTATGGCTCAGTCACATAATCAGGTCCACCGTACATTGCAATAATTTCACCGGTGCCTGGGCGCTCGGCAATTAAACCAATTCGAACACCGTCGGTATTTGTTTTTGGTCCAACGCGAAGCACAGCTTTTTCGGCAGCTCTTTGTGCTCGCTTTTCAATAGTTGTAACAACCCGCAAACCAGCTACTCCAAGTGCGGCATCGTCGTAACCTAAAGTGTTTAATCGTTTCGCAACTTCACCAAGAATGTAGCCCTTCGGACCAGCTAAACGATTTCCATCTATTCGATCCATGTAGACAGGAAACTGAATGTTTGCTCGTTCGTTTGCACTTAACCAACTTTGGCTAACCATCGCATCTAAAGCTGAATTCCATCTCTCTTTTAATCCAGCTAAATCTGCTTCAGGTGCGAGTCCTTCTGGAGATTTCAAAAGTGATGCTAAGAAAGCCGCTTCGGAAGTACTGATTTCACTTACTTCTTTGCCGAAGTAAGCCTGCGCGGCTGCTTCAATTCCATAAGCGCCACGACCAAAATAAACTGTATTCAGATAGTTTTCAAAAATTGTGTCTTTGTCAGAACTAGTTTCAAGTTTGATTGACAAAACTAATTCTTTAACTTTACGAGTGATAGATCTTTCCGAAGTTAGATATGCATTTTTTACGTATTGCTGTGTAATCGTTGATCCACCCTGTTGGCTTCCACCAATCAAGTTGTTGACAACCGCACGTCCAATGCCGGTAATGCTAAATCCAGAGTGGTTGTAAAAATCACGATCTTCAAGTGCAAGTACTGCATGCTGCACATTTACTGGAATCTGGGCTAAATCAACCTGCACACGGTTGTATTCGCCAATTCGGCCAATCTCATGTTTGCCATCGGCGTAATAAACGATTGTTGCGTTTGCAAATGAAATTTGATTGGGACTTGGAATCGATGTAATTGACACTAGGTATGCAAGTGAAAGTGATCCAAATAAACCTAAGAAGAAAGTAGAGCCAAGGACTAATTTCCATGATGGAATGAATCGGCGAAAACCGCTTCGATCACTACGTGGATAATTAATGAAACTTGGCATGGAGATTTTCTTCACGGCAGAACTAAACACTATTAAGCGAGGTCTCGTGGCTTTCGCGCAGCCTTGCGCGGTTTGCCATCTCCAAGTACGTAGGACACCAGAGCGTGATTCCATCCACAACCTTGGCAAACCTCTACTGTGTAAATGCTCAAGAAGCCATATTGCGACGCCATGCGAGGTAAGTCAGTTGGTTTAACGATCTTGCCACTCGCATATCCGAGTTCAACTGAATATACGTAGGTCAGTTCGTTGAGTGCGGTCTTTGTACAAATCGGACAAAGGCGCTCAGTGGTTTGTCCATAATATTTAGCGGCCCGCAGTAAATAAGGGTCTGTGTCAGCACCATCGAAATTGAATCCGGCGGTTCGACGAATTTCCAAAATTGCCTCACGTCGAGCAAGCGCGTGGTCGACCACATTGCGTGGCACCTTTGGGTCTTGCACCTCTTCTGGGGTCTCGGGCGCGAGTGAGCCTGAGCTAGTCGAACGTAAGCGACTGCCCTTGATTGAGGATTGACGAGGTGTGGCCATCAGAGCCCGAAGGGTACGCACAAAATCGACAGTTCGCCCAGGAGTTTGCCTCCACCATAGTTTTTGATGTATCATTTTGATACATCATTGGGAGGTATCAATGCGGAAGTCTTCTGCCGTTGAGCTGGCCATTCTTGGACTCCTCCAAGAGAGCCCGCTTCACGGTTATGAACTGCGCAAGCGACTTTCCACGTTGTTGGGTGCTTTACGAGCGATTTCTTATGGGGCGCTCTACCCAGCACTTAGACAACTTTCAGAAGCTGGATACATAACTGAAACCGGAAATGAAACGGCTCCAGGTCCAGCACTATCCACAAAACGCGCACGAATTACTTACAGCCTGACCGATGCTGGCAAAAAGCATCTTTCAGATCTGTTAGCCGAGTCAGGACCAGAAACTTGGGATGACGAAGGTTTTGGAGTTCGTTTTGCGTTCTTCTCTACAACTGAAAGCGAAGTTCGACGCCGGATTCTTGAAGGTCGTCGATCCCGTCTTGCAGAACGTAGAGCAACACTTCGCGAGAGCGTGGCGCAAGCTCGCGAACGAATAGATCGATACACAATCGAACTACAACGACATGGTCTAGACGGTGTTGAGAACGAATTGCGTTGGATTGATGAATTAATCGCAGCCGAAAGTCGCAGTAATAATCAAGTAACAAATTTGAAGGGAATCTCATGAGCGAGATCAGAGTGGCAATTGTTGGTGTCGGTAACTGTGCTGCATCACTTGTCCAAGGTGTTGAGTTCTACAAGGACGCATCACCAAAAGAAACAGTCCCAGGACTTATGCACGTACAGTTTGGCGAATACCACGTTAAAGACGTGAAGTTTGTTGCCGCTTTTGACGTGGACGCGAAGAAGGTCGGTAAAGATCTTTCTGAAGCAATCCTCGCAAGCGAAAACAACACAATTAAATTGTGTGACGTTCCAAAGTCAGGTGTAATTGTTCAACGTGGACACACATACGACGGTTTAGGTAAGTACTACCGCTTAACAATTGAAGAATCAAACGAAGCACCAGTTGACATCGTTAAAGCTTTGAAAGATAACAAAGTTGATGTTTTGGTTTGCTACCTTCCAGTTGGTTCTGAAGAAGCAGCAAAGTACTACGCACAATGCGCAATCGACGCTGGCGTTGGTTTCGTAAACGCACTTCCAGTATTTATTGCTGGTACAAAGGAATGGGCTGACAAATTCACAGCAGCTGGAGTTCCAATCGTTGGCGATGACATCAAATCTCAGGTTGGCGCAACCATCACTCACCGCGTTTTGGCTAAGTTGTTCCAAGACCGCGGCGTAATTGTTGATCGCACCTACCAGCTAAACGTTGGTGGAAACATGGACTTCATGAACATGTTGGAACGCGATCGCCTCGAATCAAAGAAAATTTCAAAGACCCAATCTGTGACTTCACAGTTGGACCACGACTTGGGTGAAGGCAATGTTCACATTGGACCATCTGACTACGTAAAGTGGCTTGATGACCGCAAGTGGGCATTCGTTCGCCTTGAAGGTCGTGCTTTCGGAAACGTGCCATTGAACTTGGAATACAAGCTAGAAGTTTGGGATTCACCAAACTCAGCTGGTGTAATCATTGACGCAATCCGTGCTTGCAAGATTGCACTTGATCGCAAGATCGGTGGACCTATCTTGTCAGCGTCTTCATACTTCATGAAGTCACCACCAATTCAATACACCGATGATGCTGCGAAACAAGCCGTTGAAGACTTCATCAACGGAAAAGTTGAACGCTAAATCCCCTTCATTCAAAAACACCGCAACTTCGGTTGCGGTGTTTTTGTTTTGAGATTATTTATTTTCTTGCCACCATGCAAGAAGTTCTTGGGTGGCTTGTTCTTCAGTCATTGGGCCACGATCTAAGCGGAGCTCTAAAAGATAGTTGTAAGCCTTACCCACCAGCGGACCTGGTTTTATTTCGAGCAAATTCATAATCTGCTGCCCATCGAGGGTTGGGCGAATTGCATTCAATTCTTCTTCCAACTGCAACTGATTGATTCTTTGTTCAAGAGAATCGTAAGTGCGTGCCAAGTTGTCGGCTTTGCGTTTATTTCTAGTAGTGCAATCAGCTCGAGTTAATTTGTGAAGCCGAATTAATTGGTCGCCAGCATCGCGCACATAGCGACGAACTGCTGAATCAGTCCATTCGCCATTTCCGTATCCGTGGAAACGAAGATGCAGTTCAATTAATCTGTAAACGCTGTCAATTTCTTCATTACTGAATCGCAATGCTGCCATTCGCTTTTTTGCGAGTTTTGCCCCCACAACCTCGTGGTGATGAAATGAAACACCACCGCCATCTTCGAATCTTCGGGTCTTTGGTTTTCCGATGTCATGCAATAAGGCTGCTAGTCGCAATATTAGATCCGGTTCAAGTTTGGGATCATGCGATTGTTCTAAATCAATTGCTTGTTCCAGAACAATCAATGAATGTTCAAAAACATCTTTGTGTCGATGGTGTTCATCTAACTCAAGTTTTAGTTTGGGAACTTCGGGCAAAACAATCTCTGCTATTCCTGTTTCAACAAGCAATTGCAAACCAACTCTGGGGTTGGGCGCGAGTAAAAGTTTTGACAATTCATCGCGTACACGTTCTGCTGAAATTATTTCAATTCGGCTTGCCATTTCTTTCATCGCCGCGACAACTTCATCCGCCACTTTGAAATTTAATTGCGCCGCAAAACGACAAGCCCGCATCATGCGAAGTGGATCATCGGAAAATGAATCTTCTGGAGCGCCCGGAGTTTTTATCACAGCAGCAGCGATGTCTGAGATGCCACCAAAAGGATCGTGGATTTCGCCACTTGGAAGTGAAAGTGCGATCGCATTTATCGTGAAATCACGCCGAGCCAAGTCATCATCGAGTGAGGTTCCAAAATTCACTGTTGGTTTGCGCGAATCCTCTTCGTACTGCTCGGCCCGATAAGTTGTTATCTCTAACTGCGCTCCGTTTTTGTTTACTCCCACGGTGCCAAATCGAATTCCAACATCCCAAACTCCGTCAGCCCAGCCTTTAACGACTTCAAGTACCTGCTCTGGAGTGGCATTTGTGGTGAAATCCAGGTCAGCCTGACCCCTGCGCATAACCGCGTCTCGGACCCAGCCGCCAACAAGGGCTAACTCAAATCCAGCGCCTGCAAAGCGCTCGCCTAATTCCAAGGCGATTCTTGGGATTGGAGTTTGGCTATCTACGCTCACAAGGGCAGAGACTACGCACGGCAAGGCGGTTACCCTTAGACGTATGAGCATCCGTCGTGCCTCAAATCCCAGGGGCTCGCGCCAACGGCGCAAAAACCAACGCGACGAAGTAAGTGCTGGCGGCCTAGTAGTTGAGTTAGAAACTATGCGGGCTGTCATCATTGGGCGACGAAATAATCGTGGCCGACTTCTGTGGTCGCTACCAAAAGGTCATCTAGAAGAAGGTGAAACTCCACACGATGCAGCTATTCGTGAGGTGTTTGAAGAAACCGGTCTTTCAGGAGAGATTCATGCCGATCTAGGTGTGATTGATTTTTGGTTTCAACAAGACAAAGTCACCATTCACAAAACTGTTCATCACTTTTTGATTTTGGCAAAGAGCGGTGAGTTGGTTGCGCAAGAAGGTGAAGTGGATGAAATTGCCTGGGTTGGTCTAGATCAAATTGCAATGCGGCTTACTCACGATGATGAAAAGCAACTAATCTCAAAAGCACATGCAATTTTGTCGGAGATTAAATGAACAAGTTCTTGAGTGGATTGTTGATCTCATTTTTGCTGATTTTCAATTTACCAATTTCTAATGCGGCCAAACCCACCAACACCATTGATCTAAAATCACAAACGAAACTTTGGCTCACTGATCGTGCAAATATAACTTTCACAATTGCCGAAACTTCGGGGAACCAAATCAGCAACGCAGAGGTAGCAATCTCAACTGACGCTTTGCTTGGAAGAAGTGCAATTAGACAAGTCATCAAGAAGCCAAACACTGTTGATTACAGAAGTATTTTTGAGACAGCGACTATCGAGCAAAATGAAAATGAATATTCGTTCACCATGCCTGGTTCGAAATGGCAATTCAATGGAGCTGGAACATATGCACTTCGGATTACTGTCTATGTACGCGGTGAAGCTCAAAAAGTTACGTCATTTATTTCCTTCCTAACAAAGTCTGTAACAATAAATAAATTGCGAGTTTCAACTGTTCTGCCATTAATTGTTAACTCAGGACTAACACCTAATGATTCAATTCTTAATGATGACACAGCAAATTTATTTCTAGATGGCGCAGGAATAAATTCAGTATTGAGTGTTGGCCGCAAAATCAAGAATGTCACTTGGGTATTGGATTCTGACACATTGCGCTTGGCCCAAAGTATTGCAACTAGCAATGTAATTGCATCGCCTGAAATTCACAATGCCACTGAAGAACAAATCTCTGGTGCTGAAAATTGGCTAGCCAAAGTGATTACGACAGTGAATTCCCAAAATGCTTTTGTCGCTCCAACCGGAAATGTTGATTCCGTGGCGTTGAATAATGAAAACTACAAGCGAATTGCCGCTCTCTCACTGTCAGACACACACTATGTAACAGATTACTTCGCTGGACTTGAATTTAAAAAAATCACCATTGCGCCTGATGGAGACTATCCAAATTCAGGATTTGAATGGTTGAAGTCCAATCAAATCAAGACCAACCTGTTGAATTCAGAGGCTTACCCTGCACAAGATTCCACTTACACACCAAATGGTGTGGTGCGAGATGGAGTAGGTAACAAGTCACCTGTCATTGATCGGTATGCATCAGGTTTATTCAGCGATGCAATTGGCAGTGACATTAATTCTGGAATGTACCAAGCAGCTTTTGCTGGAGATCTACTGATTACAGCATTGGAACAACCTGGAGTAAAACGCTTTTTGGTCATAAAGCCAGATATCAATCAAATAGATATAACGGATGCAAAATTTAAGTTTGCCAGTACTGCTCTAAAAGCACCTTGGCTAGCACAAGTAAAGCTTTCTAAATTTCAAGACTTTAATGTTGGCAATCGAAATCGTAATGCGACAGAAAATAAGTTAAATCAGTCCACAAAAGATTTAATCAAGAGTGCTCGCACAACAAAAAGCAATCTTGCTTCTTTAATTTCAGGTGCAATAGAAGAGAAGCAATTGGACTTTGCAATTTTGCGGGCTGCAAATGAAGTTGCAGATACAAGTACGAAAGAGTCATTGAATGTTGAGACCACTAAATTCTTGGATCAACTAAATGATGCTGTAAGAATTATGTCTGCTGGCAGTGTGATTTTCCCCAACGAAAATGCAAAAGTTCCAATCACAGTACGCAACGACTTAAGTGTGCCTATCGAAATCCACATCGAAACAGTTGGATTACCTTCGGTCCGCGTTATCCCAGATTCAGTTGAGGATTTGGAGATTGCGCCAGGAAGAAGAAAAAGTATCGAAATACCAACTCGCTTGATCGGCACTGATACGGCTTACTTGCAACTTCAAATTACTGACTCAAATGGCAAACACATCGGCCAACCAATCTTGATTCAGCTTTCATCTTCCGCGTATGCACAAGCGGCTGCGTGGGTAATTGGGGCAGCATTCGCGCTTTTACTTGTATTTGCAATTCGCAACACTTTAAAACGAATTAGAGCTAGCCGAGGCAATTCACGGGAGAATACGGAATTGTGAGTGAGGTCAGCGATTCTTCAGTGATGCGAAACAGTTCACTAATGGCTGTTGGCACAATCACTTCAAGAATCACCGGTGTGCTTCGCGATGTCGCGATGACCGCTTCATTGGGCTTTTTTCTTGTAAGCGATGCTTTTTCTCTCGGAAACACTCTGCCAAACATTGTTTACCTGTTACTAATTGGCGGCGCGCTCAATTCAGTTTTCGTTCCACAATTAGTTAGACATATCGAAAGTGATAGTGATGGCGGAAAAGCCTTTTCAGATCGCCTGCTATCACTGACCGGAGTCGCATTACTTGCAATAAGTGCATTATCTGTAGCACTTGCTCCATTTCTAATCAGCATTTATACGAGCTCAGATACGCCAAAAGATCAGTACGAACTTGCGGTTGCATTTGCTCGACTTTGTTTGCCGCAAATCTTTTTCTACGGTGCATACACAATGTTGCAGCAAGTTCTAAACGCACGTGGGAAATTCGCCGCGGCATTCTTTGCTCCAGTCGCAAACAATTTAGTAGCAATATCGGTTTTTGTATCCTTCATTTTGATCGCCAAACCGGATGAGTCAAATCTAGTTTCTCTTTCAAATAATGAAGTTCTTCTTCTTGGTCTTGGTTCAACAGCTGGTGTTGCAATCCAAGCTTTGATTTTGGTTCCGTTACTTTTAAAAACCGGATACAAATTCAACTGGCGTTCCGATTGGAAAAATGCCGATTTGGGAAAATCTGCTTCGTTGGCAAAGTGGACCATAGCGTTGATTGTTCTCAACCAAGTCGCATATTCCATCGTCACTCGATTTGTGACGGAAGCAAACTTGATCACAAGTTCTACTGGTGGAACACCTACAGGTTTAACAACCTACCAAAAAGCGAATTTGATTTTTATTCTTCCGCATTCTGTAATAACGATTTCGTTAGTAACGGCACTACTTCCAAGCCTGAGCAAAATTGCTCACAAACAAGACTTCAAAGCGCTCGGTGCTGAAGTGGTTAAGTCAGTGCGAGTTGTTTTGGTGCTGCTGATACCGATTGCAGGTTTGCTTGCCACAACTGCAAATGAAATTACAACATTGCTTTTTGGAAATGGCGTCGCTGGAATCGCTGCTGCAAACGCGACTGGAACTGTTGCTGCTTGCTTTGCACTCGGTTTGCCTTCTTTTTCAATTATTTATTTGATCAATAGAGCTTGGTATGCAATGGAAAACACCAAAACTCCATTTGTGATTTCTATCTATATAAATGTTTTAGCACTGGCAATCAGCATTCCACTATTCAATATGGCAACTGATGAATTGAAGGTTGCGATGTTCGGAGTTGGCTACACCATCACATATCTATGGGTTGGTGCATACTCGTGGATTAGGTTGCGTAAAGATTTGGGGTATCTCCCAGCTGGATCCGTTTCTGTAATTTTGGTGCGAGTTTTAATCTCGGCAATCCCAGCCGTATTTTTCGCATATTTCTTCCGCGAATATGGACTCTATGCAGTGGTGGACGGGCAACTCGGAGTCCTGCTTGGCCTTATTGCCACTTGGGGCTTTGGGTTACTTAGCTATGCGCTTATTGCAATTTATTTGCGAGTATCTGAACTTCAGGCTCTCAAAGAATTAGTAATCCGTAAACTTCGTGGCTCGCAAGTCGCCCAATAATTATTGCCAACTAAACTTGGACCTCTACCAATAATTTCTGGAGTTTTCGTGACCGTACACAACGTAATCATCATCGGTTCAGGTCCATCTGGCTACACCGCTGCAATGTATGCAGCCCGCGCGCAATTGAATCCAGTCATCTTTGAAGGCGCAGTCACAGCAGGTGGCGCGTTGATGAATACAACTGAGGTTGAAAACTTTCCAGGTTTCCCTGACGGCATCATGGGTCCTGCGCTAATGGAAAACATGCGCGCACAAGCAGCGAAGTTCGGTGCGCAGTTCATTACAGATGATGTAACAGCAATTGATTTTTCAAATGAAATTAAATCGGTAACAGATGGCAGTGGTAAGACCTACCAAGCAAAAGCAATCATCTTGGCAATGGGTTCTGCTTATCGTGAACTTGGTGTACCAAATGAAAAACGTCTTTCAGGTCATGGTGTTTCATGGTGTGCAACTTGTGACGGTTTCTTCTTCCGTGGACAAACCATTGCTGTTGTTGGTGGTGGCGACTCAGCAGTTGAAGAAGCTACTTTCTTAACCCGCTTTGCTGAGAAGGTCTACTTGATTCACCGTCGCGATGAATTGCGCGCATCCAAGATTATGGTTGCAAGAGCTGAAAGTGATCCAAAGCTAGAGTTCGTTTGGAATTCCGCAGTTCAAGAAGTTCTAGGTGATGACCAAGTGACTGGCCTTCGCCTTAAGAACACTATCGATGGTTCGGAATCTGTTTTGCCAGTGACTGGCTTGTTCGTTGCGATCGGTCACGATCCACGTTCAGAGTTGGTTAAGGGAGTTGTCGATACAGATGCGGAAGGCTATGTCCAAGTAAAAGGCAGAACTACCGCAACAAATATCGATGGAGTTTTTGCTGCCGGCGACCTCGTAGACAATCGCTACCGCCAGGCAATCACCGCAGCCGGCTCAGGTTGCGCTGCGGCACTCGATGCTGAAAAGTGGTTAGCCCACTAAATCCCTTCGGATTCAATAGGCTTCGCTACATATAAATAAGGAGAAATAATGGGTAACAACACCGTAGTTATTACAGACGCAGACTGGGACAGCAAAGTTCTCAAAAGTGAAAAGCCAGTTTTGGTTGATTTCTGGGCTGAATGGTGTGGTCCATGCCGAATGGTCGCTCCTATTCTTGAAGAAATTGCTGGCGAAAATGCTGACAAGATCACCATCGCGAAGTTGAATGTTGATGAGAATCCAGTTTCTGCTGGAAATGCTCGTGTAACTAGCATCCCAACTTTGAATGTTTATGTTGGTGGCGAACTTGTAAAGCAAATCATCGGTGCAAAGCCAAAAGCTGCTCTGCTCGCTGATTTGGCTGCCTACCTATAAGGACTGCAATGCGCCTACTTCGTCGAGGCGACCGTGATGTCGCTGTTGGCGAAATCAGAGCGCGGCTTGCCCACATTGGTTTTGCAGTTGAGTCCGATGAATCAACTTACTTCGATGAGCGTTTAGATATCGCAGTTCGCGCATTTCAAACAGCACGAGGTTTAACCCCAGATGGAATCATCGGACCGTTGACCCTTGGACGACTCGAAGAAGCATTGTGGGCATTAGGCGATCGCACTCTTTCATTTACTCCTGGAAATTTAATGCAGGGTGATGATGTTGTTTCATTGCAACAGCGATTAACAACATTGGGTTTCGATTGCGGAAAAGTTGATGGCATTTTTGGTAAGCGCACTGATGGTGCTTTGCGTGAATTTCAAAGAAGCGTTGGATTAATTGAAGATGGCATCGCAGCAAATCTAACCTTTGAAGCATTTCATAGGTTACGCAAAACCGTTTCTGGTGGTCGCTCTGAAAAACTTCGACAGTCAGTTGTGTTAGATGCAATGCGAACTGGAATTGCGAATAAAACCATTGCAATCGATGCGCAAATTGGTGGTGCAAACGAAGCTACCGTAAATCAAGTTGCAAATAAGTTGCAAGGCCGTCTGACTGCTCTAGGAGCAACAGTTGCACTAACTCATCCACTGATGCAGCCTTCAAATTCGAATGAAGCTGAAAGAGCGGATCTTTGCAACAAAATCAAGGCAGACTTGGTTTTATCAATTCAAAGTGATTTAGAAAGTTCGGAATTGGTTTTCCATTTTGGCTCTTAACATGGTGGTTGGTCACATACTGGACAACGCGCTGCAATCCGAATCAAGGATGCAGTATCAAATAGCTTGTCCAAAGAATTTCAAATAGGCGCACTCACTTGGGAAATTCTGCGATTAACCAGAATGCCTGCGGTAACAATTAATTTGAACAGTTTGGATTCATCAGAATTAAGCGATAAAAAAATCTTAGAAAACTTTGTTTCTGGAATCTCAACAGGTATCTCAGTTTTCTTTGAACCTGTTAATTAAAGCGAGTTAAAACTCACTCTCATCATCATCGAATTCGGCTGAAGCCAAGTCCAAATTCGGCGCAATCAAACTCAAAATAAAGCCCGCAATTACGCCCACTACGAGAAGTGCAAATAAGCCTTTGAGAACCTTCATGATTCCTCCGATTTCCTGTGCTAATCATGCTCCTAATCCACTATTCCGCTCAACTCGTGACCCAACGATGAAATGTGAGCAGAAATAGGGCAATGTACGCACCCTAAGGAGGTGCAATATGCAACAAGACGGCTCACGTTTAGACCCATGGATTTCAAGGTACGCTGCTCGAGCCTCGAGCATGACAGCAAGTGAAATTCGCTCATTGTTTGCAGTTGCATCCCGACCTGAGGTGGTATCGCTAGCTGGTGGCATGCCTTATGTGCAGGCCCTGGACCTAGATCAAATGGCCGACAATTTCGCCAAAATGATTCGTGAGCGCGGTGCAACTGCGCTTCAGTATGGCTCGGGCCAAGGCGATCCGTTCTTGCGTGAGCAAATTCTTGAAGTCATGGCTGAAGTTGGTATCAGTGCAAATGCAGATGACATTGTGGTTACCACTGGCTCTCAAATGGCTTTGGATTTAGTTGTCCGAGTTTTTTGCGATCCAGGCGATGTTGTACTTGTGGAATCTCCATCGTATGTGGGTGCGCTCGGAGTTTTTCGCGCTTACGAATGCGAAGTAGTGCACGTACCGATGGATGAGGTCGGTCTAGATCCAGTCGCTTTGGAAGAAATTGTTCAGCGACTTACAAAAGAAGGAAAGAAGATCAAACTTCTTTACACAATTCCTTCGTACCACAATCCTGCAGGTCTAACTCAAACTCCTGAACGTCGCCAACAAGTTTTAGATGTTGCTAGACGTCATCAACTTGCCGTACTTGAAGATGATCCATACGGTCTGCTTGGATTTGATGGAAAAGTTCCACGTGCAATGCGTGCAGATGAACCAAATCAAGTTTTATACCTAGGCTCATTTTCAAAAACAATCGCATCAGGACTACGTGTAGGTTGGGTTTTGGCTCCGCATGGAGTGCGCGAGAAATTAGTTTTGGCAGCTGAATCGGCTGTGTTGTGCCCTTCAAACTTTGCGCAACTTGCAGTTAGCGATTACCTACAAAATCAACCATGGCGAGATCAGATTTCTGTTTTTAGAGACACCTACAAACAGCGTCGCGATGCCTTGTTAGACACAATGAAATTATTAATGCCCGCTGGAACAAAGTGGACTGTTCCAACCGGTGGTTTTTATTCTTGGGTGACATTGCCTGAAGGAATTGATTCACGAGCAATGTTGCCGCGAGCTGTAACATCTTTAGTTGCTTATGTTCCTGGCACTGGCTTCTATGTAGATGGTCAAGGCAAAGGAGAGTTACGACTTTCATATTGCTACCCAACACCAGAGCGAATTGTCGAAGGTGTACGTCGTCTTGCTGGCGTTGTTGAACAAGAATTGGATTTACTTGCAACATTTGGTCCGGATGCAATGCCGCAAACTGAAATGCCAAATTTTGCAAATACTCCTGCCCCTAACGTAAGGTAGAAAATGCAGGTTGTAATTCTTGCTGGCGGTTTGTCACATGAGCGAGACGTATCTGAAAAATCGGGTCGACGTCTAGCTGAAGCATTGCGCGAATTTGGCCACGATGTAGTTGTTAAAGATACTGACTCATCACTTTTGAAATTTCTGGCTGACAAAAATCCAGATGTGGTTATCCCGATGCTTCACGGTGCGGCCGGTGAAGATGGAACCTTGCGTGATGTTTTGGAATCACTTGCCATTCCATATGTTGGTTCAACTCCGGATGCTTGCCGAGTTTCATTCGATAAACCAGTTGCAAAATCAGTTATTTCTGCCGCCGGAATCAAAGCCCCCCAAGGTGTTGCACTTCCACACGCCACATTTCGAGAGCTCGGTGCAGATGCAGTGATGGCTGCAGTCTTAAATCGGGTTGGTTTGCCGGCGATGGTTAAACCTGCACGTGGTGGATCTGCTCAAGGGGCGACCATTGTTACTGATGCAAACCAGTTACCAAGTGCATTGGTTGGCGCATTTGCATATGGTGAAATTGCAGTAGTCGAGCAATTCATCGACGGGACAGAAGTTGCGGCATCCGTGATTGAGACTGATGAAGGCTTAAAAGTTTTACCAATTGTCGAGATCCTGCCAGACAGTGGGTTTTACGACTATCACCATCGATACACCGCTGGAATTACCGAATTCTTTTGCCCAGCGCGATTGGAAGAAAAAGTCATTCAGAAAATTGAAAATGCTGCAAAGGTCATCCATACAACTCTGAATTTGAGAGATTTTTCTCGAAGCGACTTAATTGTGGACAAAAACGGCGAAATTTGGTTCATTGAAGTCAATGTGGCTCCAGGACTCACTGAAACCTCCCTCTTCCCACAATCAGCCGAAGCGAGCGATGCCGAACTTGGTGCTATTTTTGATGCACTAATCAAAAGAGCTGTATTGCGAGGAACTAAATGACTACTACGCAAATCAAAGTAAGTGGAATGACTTGCGGCCACTGCGTAAATTCTGTGACTGAAGAGCTTCAAACTATCTCTGGTGTAACTCAAGTAAATGTTGATTTGGAATCTGGCAATGTAACTATTGAATCAGGTACTGAACTTGATGCAGATCTGATTGAAGCTGCAATCAAAGAAGCGGGATACGAAGTCGTAGGTGCATAATGCCTAATCAGGTCGATCTTGTTGTAACGGGAATGACCTGTACATCTTGCGCATACCGAATCGAACGTAAACTAAACAAGCTTGATGACGTCACTGCTTCGGTGAATTATGCAACTGGAATTGCACATGTTGAGTTTGGTCAAGATGTTGAAATTCAAAAATTAATTGAAACTGTTGATGCAGCAGGTTATAACGCACTTGCGCCAAATCCTTTATTAGACGAACAAGTCGCCCAATGGGAAAAGGATCATGAAACCGATTTGCGAAACCGTTGGTTGTTTGGCGCATTTTTAGCATTGCCAGTATTCCTTGTTGCAATGTTTTCACAGCTTCAATTTTCTAACTGGCAACTTGTCGCTCTGGTTGCATCAATTCCAGTTGTAACTTGGACAGCATGGCCACTACACCGAGCGATGTTGACTAATGCACAACATCAATCGACCACAATGGATACGTTAGTTAGCCTGGGTGTAATCGCTTCTTATCTAGGTTCTATTTTTCAATTCATAACTGCAAAAGGGCATCATGAGCCACATCTTTATATTGATGTTGCAGTAGTTGTACCTGTCTTCGTCGTTTTTGGTCGATGGCTGGAATCTAGAAACAAAAGGCAAGCGAGTTCGGTTTTGCGCGCAATTGCAAACGCAACCCCTAAGACTGCTGTTGTTTGGCGAGATAATTCTTGGTACGAACTGAATATTGCAGAAATACAAGAAAATGATTTAGTCAAAGTGAATCCTGAATCAACTATTCCAGTTGATGGAACCGTGAAGGCTGGCTATTCCACAGTTGATCTTTCGATGCTCACCGGCGAATCCAAACCATCTTCAATATCTGAAGGTGCTGAAGTTTTCGCAGGTTCGATTAACTTAGAGGGACAAATAGAAATCAACGTGACGTCCGCAGGCGCTAGAACCAAAATCTCACAAATCGCTGGATTAGTTGCAGCTGCGCAAAGTTCGAAAGCGCAAATTGCTCGGTTGGCAGATCGCATCAGCGCGGTGTTTGTTCCCGTGGTGCTTGCAATCACATTGGCAACTGGCATCGCTTGGTACTTTTATGACTCTAGCCGTGTGGTGGAAGTCATGATTGCTGTGCTTGTGATTGCATGTCCGTGCGCATTAGGACTTGCGACTCCTACCGCTCTTGTCGTTGGCTCAGGAAGAGCGGCTCGATTAGGAATTTTGATTTCGGGTCCGCAGGTTTTTGAGCAAAGTACAGAAGTAGACAACATAATTTTTGATAAGACTGGAACTCTTACCACCGGAAAAATGTCAGTGACAACGGTTTCAGTCTCACCGGAAAACTTTCCTTTGCTAAAAGCCCTTGCTTTAACAAATCAACACCCAGCCTCTATTGCTATTGCGAAACATTTAGAGTCAGAGCCAGCGGTCATCGAAAATGTTCAATTGGTACCTGGTTTAGGAGTACGTGCTTCGTACCATGGGCAAATAGTGGAATTGGGTAGCGGAAGATTTCACAATTTATCTTCAACTAGTCACGAGACTGAAAGCTTCTTATTTATCGACGGTGAATCAACAGGTTCCATAAAACTTGCTGACACATTAAATTCTGGAGTCGATGAGTTATTTGCAAAACTAAGAACAGACGGCATCTCAGTGATTGTGGCTACTGGCGATACATCAACAATCGCGGCAGAGAAAATCCAAACTTTGCAAATAGATCAATATATTTCTGGTTGCACTCCAGAGCAAAAACTCTCACTTATTAAAGACCTGCAATCTAAAGGTCACAAAGTTGCAATGGTTGGTGATGGCACTAACGATGCACCTGCGCTAGCGCAGGCGGATATGAGCATTGCAATTGGCACTGGCACCGACGTTGCAAAAGCGGCAGCTGACATAACTTTATTGCGGACCGATTTATCTCTGGTGCCAAAAGCAATTTCGCTATCGCGAAAAACTCTGCGAGTTATTAAGCAAAATTTATTCTGGGCATTCGGTTATAACGTTGCCGCAATTCCATTAGCCATGACCGGCCGACTCAACCCGGTCATTGCTGGAATTGCCATGAGCGCATCTAGCGTTCTGGTTGTAACTAACTCTTTGCGAATTCGCAATATAAAGATTTAAGAGTTACCTGATTTACGAATATTGGTTAGCCAAGAATCAGAATCTTTGAATTGCAAATCTGACATTCCCGAGCGGACCGTTGGAATTACACCATCGTGTCCTGGGTATGAACCTAGATAACGCACCTCTGCACAA
>JACCEB012144148.1_pt1 | contig 24565 bp, 20 predicted proteins | sample 7454761 | NCBI WGS metagenome assembly JACCEB01 (sample SAMN15323454, study PRJNA562643) | freshwater metagenome | isolation source: river surface water | place: USA:Blue River Watershed | collected 2017-08-18
TATTTGTTGCGTTAAAAAGTAATGCGCAGATATCTTTTGGTGTTTCACCTGGTTTTAGTTTTAATAGTTCCTACATTGGCTATAGTGTTAATGATAGATTAATTACTTATTTAGGATTTCAGTATTTTAATGCCAATTTTAAATATAAAGAATCCGGTGAACGTTTTGATGACGATTTGTTTAGTGTGGTGAACTATACTGAAAGCGAAAAATTTTCAGCTAATGTGTATTTGCCAAGTATAGGCTTAAAATATTTTGCTTTAAAACAAGATAAAATTCAGGCTTATGGTACAATAAATTTCACAAAACCAATTTTGAAATTAAAGGTTGAAAGCGAATATTACAATACAGATGAGGTTAATAATATTAATTCTAATCTTGTAATGTTTGGAGGGGAAATGGGTATTGGAGTGGAGTATTTTTTTGATAAAAATTTTAGTGTTGGTGGAGAATTTGGATTTAGATATTTTAATTTAAAGTATCGAAATGAATTTGAAAATGATTTTTACAATTATGATACTCAGGAAATACAAAATACAACTATCAAAAATGAATTTTCGTTTAACACGAGTCCAACATATTCCAAAATTTCATTTAATTATTATTTCACAAAAAAAATAAATGAAGATAAAAAAGAAAAAGATATTAAGTTAAATTAGCATTATCACAGGATTTAACAAGAAAAAGGTGAGTAGAAATTTCTACTCACCTTTTTTTAATTTAGTAACTGAATTCTGGAATTTAAAAAGAAAATATTTCCTTTAAACCTTTGGTTAAATATTCAAAAATTATAGAGGAATTAAAAGTTTTATAGCATAAAATTTAAATAAAAACCTAAAATTTGAATGGATTTAACCAATTGATTTTACAAATACTAATGCAAAAGTTAAAGCCTACACAACTTAAAGGTAATTTTGAAAAAAGAAATTTTTTTGAGGGTTGGTTTCATAAAATATATTCTGCTGAACATCAAACTAGTTTTGTAATTATTTATGGTTATTCCACTGGACATTCCGATGATAAATTTGGATTTATTCAATTATTAATTCCGCATAAATCTATTGAAATATTTTATTTTCCAAAAAATGAAATATCTTTTAATGCTAAGCTACACATTATGCAAATGGGTTCAAATATTTTATCTACAAAATATTTAAAAATTAATTTAAAAAATATATGTATTAACTTAAATTTATCGGATAATCAGCCCATTTCCACGTACAAAAATTCTATGGGTTACTCCTATTTTATCCCAACTTTACCATGCTACCATTCTGTTTTAAATAAATCTCATTTGGTTTCGGGTAAAATTAATTTTTTTGATAACAACTACTTGGTAAAAAACGCCTTAGGTTATATGGAGAAAAATTGGGGGACTTCTTTTCCCGAAAATTATTTTTGGTTACATGCAATAGATTCCAATAATCCTTCTATAAGTTTACTTTTTTCACAAGCCGAAATTAAATGGCTGGGAAAATCGTTTATCAAACACCTTGGACATTTACGTTTAAACGGGGAAGAATTGGATTTAAAAACGCTTTCCCATTTTGAAGTAACTTATGATTTATGGAAAGAAGATAATCCAAAAATTATTTTAAAAAGCAAACAAATTAAACTTGAAATAGGATTTGATGCATCTAAAAAATATATGTTTAAAGGTCCGATCAATGGAAAATTATCACGAGATATTTTGCATCATTCTGATACCCAAATTGAATTAAAAATTTATCAAAATTCCGAAACGAAAATTTATAAGTTAATTGGAAATTTTGAGATGATAGGTAACTTAAAATTAGAATTTTAGTTTTAATTCAACCCAAAAAAAATTTCATTTAAAAACTCTTGGCATGAATATTGAAAAGTTATGGTTTCATTTAAAAAAATTAAATCATGAAAAAAATTATTTTAGGATTAGGATTATTAACTGTATCATCTTTGTTTTTAAATTCATGTGAAAAAGTTAAAGAAGAAGAAAAAACTATTCAGGGTAAATGGAACGTTGATAAAAGTGTTGTTCTTGGACAAACAATTCTTGGTACAGGTTCTTATTTAAAATTTGGAACATGCAATGATACAACATGTATTGGTGAAGATTATAGTTCTACAAACAGTACCAAAGGAGCTTTTACCTACTCCTTAAATTCCGAACAAACACAATTAGTTATTATAGATGAAACTAGTGATGGTGGTGCTTGGGGAGGTACTTGGACTATAACAAAATTTACTGAAGACAAGTTAACACTTAAAACTACAACTTTTTTAGGAGAAGTATCATTTGAATTATCCAAATAATAGATTTTGTAATAAAATTAAATCCGTTAACTAGTATATTAGTTAACGGATTTTTTATTTTCTATTTAATCGTTAAAATAAACTGCAATAAAATTGTTATTGGTTAAATATACTGCATTATCTTTTTCTCCTAAATGAATTAGATAGGATGTTGCATTTTTATCATTAACCAAACCATTTTGTTGATTTACCCAATCAATTAAACCACCATACAAAACTTTTACTTGTGTAAATCCATTTTTTTTAAGTTCTGTAGCCAAAATATCCGCGCGATAACCAAAATTTGAAACCACAATTATATTTTTATTTTTTGCAACCGAATTTAACTCCGTTAAAATTGGATGTACTGCATTTATATTTATACTGTTTGCTATAGTTCCTTTACTGTATTCGCTATATGATCGGGCATCTATCCACAATACATCATTTTGAATTTTTGCATTTAAAACACCAATCGTATCGTTTTTAAAACTGATATTTTTATTTATAAACTCATATAAATTATGATTTTGAGCCCACAAAAAATTGGTAGAAAATACCAAAACCAAAAGCAAATTTTTAAACATATCCTTTTACTTAATTATTTATTGTAGTTGCGTTCACCAAATATCGTGCTACCAATCCTAACCATGTTACTTCCATTTTGAATCGCTAAGGCGTAATCGTTAGACATTCCCATGCTTAAGATATCAAATGTAGGTAAAATTTTGTTGTAAGATACCTTAATTTTATCGAACAAATCTTGTAAACTCTTAAATTCCTTGCCCAACTGTGTTTGGTCATCTGTAAAAGTACCCATACCCATTAAACCTTTAATTTGGATATTTGGATATTTTTGCAAATCAGGGATTATTTCGAATATTTCGTTTAATTTAAATCCAAATTTATGCTCCTCTTGTGCAATATGAACTTGTAATAAAATAGGAACAACACGATTAATTTTTTGTGCTTTAGCATTAATTTCTTCCAACAAATCTAAACTATCCACACTATGAATTAAAGCCACAAAAGGAATAATATATTTTATTTTATTCGATTGTAAATGCCCAATAAAATGCCACTCGATATCTTTAGGAAGCGCATCGTATTTTTCCTTCATTTCCTGCGCTTTGTTTTCCCCAAAAACACGTTGCTGGGCATGGTAAGCTTCCAAAATTGCTTCCACAGGTTTAGTTTTACTCACCGCAACTAAAGTTACGTTTTGCGGTAAGGAAGCACGTACATTCTGTAAATTTTGGGCAATCATAATTTTTTATTTAATAATTATAATATTCGTTTAAAATCCTTTCGATTAAAACAGATTTGGGTGTTTTTTTAATCGTATTCCAATCCTCCCATAATATGCTGGTATAATCCTCTTTTTTACCTTTAGTAAAATTATTTGGCTCAAAACCTCCACTAATAGCAAAATAGGATTCTGTAATTCCATCGTATTTACTTTTAATTACAAAAGTATAAAATTGTAATTTTTGATTTTTAAATTCAACAATTTCGGTACTTAAAAACTCAATTTTATCAGGTGTATACTCTTCAAATTCTATACTATAGTTTAACAAATCACTTTTAGCTAACTCTTTATAATCCTGTAATTTTTTAGGTAATAAGTGCGTTAAATTATGTTCTTGTAATTTAAAATACATATACCAAAAATATTGCGTATCGGCAAATACTTTGTTTTTTAGTTCCTTAGGTAAATTTAAATTTTTAATTAAAAAATTAACCACAACTGTGCTACTAAACTCTTTTGAGTTTGCGTTTTTTTCGGCAAATAAAATTTTATTATTAAAATCCTCATTCTGCCAATTCATGGTATAAATAATATTTACACTTTTAGAAATCCAATACGGAAAATAGTACCACTCATCCTCACTTACATTTTTTAATTTATACAAAGCACTATCTATACTTTTTTGTGTGTACAATACAAATTTATCTTTGTAAGAATTTAATATTTCTGGTGAAATTAACTTTTTATCTAAAAGATTTTCTATTAAAAAAGCTAAGTTTTCGATATTAGTTTTATGATTTAGTATTGGTAAAATTTTTGGGAAAACATATTGTAATAAATTTGAAGAATCTACTAAAATGTTATTTAAGTGCCACCAATTAATAGAGTTATGTGTTGAAGTATCTTTTAACAACAAATCGGAAAAAATATTTAAAGAACTGTCGCTTTTTAATTTGATTAGAGAATTTAATAAAGTTAATTTGCCGTTTGAGTTTAATTTACTGTAAATTTCCTTGCTATCTTGTAAAAACTGTGAAGTATTTAAAGTATCCAATACCGATAGTAAACTACTGTTTATATTAAGGTATAGTGTATCGTGTAAATATGTTTTTGATACATAAGATTTTAAAAGAGGATAGTCGTTTTTAACCCATTTGGCATCATAAATTCCTTGAGCAATTTCATCGGAAGGTAAAGTTTGATTTTTTAATTGGGAAAGTAATATGTTTTTTTTATGCTCGAATAAACTTTGATTTTTGCTTTTTACAATTTTAATATTTTTAAAAAACTTAGATAAATCTCTGTTTAAGGTATCAAAATCATGATAAACCTCAAAACTAAACAACTCATTACCGTTTAATTGTACATATACACTTTTGATTAAATTAGACTCTAATTTAAAACTTAAGGTACTGTTAAATCCAGCTTGCGTAATATCCACAATGCTATCTAAAACAGTACAGTTTTCGGGAATTTTGCTATTAATTATTTCTCTAATATAAGAAGTATCCTTTTGTGTTAGTGTTGAATAAGTATCATGATAAATTTTATATAAAGCAGATGAATTTAAATCTTTTGCTGTATAAGTGTAATTTTTTTTGATTCCTGATTCTTGATTACCCGAATCAATGTTTAGGGTATAATTTTCGGGAATTAAAAAACTGGTTTTATTTGCTGTTTCTATTAATGTAAATTTAGCAGGTTCATAATTTATAAATTCAAAAGAATTAACAAAATCTTGCATTTCTTGTTGATTTTCTGTTCTAAATTCGCCAAAAATTAAAAAAACACGATTTAATTTACAAAACATCAGCATTTCTGTTTTAGAAATCTTATTTTTTATTATAATTTTCCATGTATTCAACCCTTTATAGCTTACAAAATCATTAAATTCTATTGTTTTTTTGTCATAATCCGCTAAAATACTCTCGCTATATTCTTGCAAAACATTTTTTTCGTTAGCAATATAATAATCTCCTGTGTACTCCGAAACCTGAATTAAAAAAGTAGTATTGGTAGATAAATTATTCGAAACATAGGTTCTAAGTAAAATATAATCATCTTCCTCAAAAGGAGTTACATTTGTTGTTGGAGTACTTGGGAAATTAACTTTAAAAGCATCAATTTTAGAAATAAATTCTTCTGATTTGGTTTTTGATTTTGGGATAATTTTTAAACTATTTATAAAACGATTGAAATAAAAATCCAATTTATCATTTTTCCCACCTATCATCAATAAATATACATATCCATTATCTTCTAACATAAAAATTTTAAAATTTATGTTTTTAAGTTCAAGTGAAGCTTCCAAACCTTCAATTCCATTTGAAATTCTTTTTTTACTATTGGTAACTACAGCTTTTCTTTCGTTTTTAATTTTATTGAGCATAGTTTGATATAACTTTTCCTTACTCAAATTTTGAAATTCTAATGCCAAAGGACTAGATACCGAAAAGTAAACCAAATCCTTAATAATTTCATTGGAGCAATATAATTTATTTACTAAAACCGAGTGTTGCATTGGATAGGGAACACCCATAAACTCAGCACTGTAACCCGATGTTTCATCTGTGATAACTGAATATTTTGGTTCCGAAAATTTAAGTGGATATGTTTTGGCTAAACCCGATTTTTTAGGGGAAACAGGTGTAACTTTATAGCCTTTATTTTGCAATAATTTTATAACGCCTTCCTCTCCCAACAAATGCGCACAACCCATTATAAAAAAACACGATTGTTTAGAAAATATCGTATCAATGCTATTTACCATGATATGATTTCGATGATCCAACAAAGCCTTTTTATAATCAGATTTTATTTTTGTGGAATCTTCGAAAATTTTATGAATTTCCTCTAATTGATTGTTTTGATATAAATCTATTAAGTTTTCAATGGATTTTAATCTATCTAAAAAATCAATCTCTACTTCAAACTGCTCTTGTAAATTGGGTTTAAACTTTTCTAGTGCTTTGTACGAACTTGTTAAGGATTCTAATCCATATACTTTTTTATTTTCTCCTAATGCTAAATCGTATAAATATAAATCTAAAAAAACATGTTTATCATCATTGGAAACCTCTGTTTCGCTTAATAAATGTTTGATATATTTTGGGTTTTTATTTTTAATTTGATTAAAACTAATTCCTGATTCTTTTTGTAATCTTTCTTCAATTTTACGAGCTAAATTGATATCAAGATTTTGATCTAAACCATAAAATTTTCTGTTGATAGATTTTTCTATATTGGTAATTTGAAATAAATTAAAACTATCTGGATGAATTTCTAAGGCAATGGATTTACATGAATTAAAAGCTAACAATACAGAATCTGCAAAATCAAATGCCTTTGCGTTTTTAACATGCATAGAACCATATAAATATGATACGGGCATACCTTTTTTTTCGATTTTCCACAATAAAGTGTTGTTGTTTTGGGCAGATAAATTTCCTGTTAAAACAAGAATTAACGATAGGAAAAAAAAGTTTTTTAGCATATTTTTAGATTGTGTGCTAAAAGTATAAAACAATCTATATACTGCCAATTTATTTTTTTATTAATATTTCTTTTGCCATTTTCATGGGTACCGAAATATATTTTTTCTCCAAATAATCGAACATTTTATGTAAAACTTCCCTGCTTTTAGGGTCTAGATTTTGAATATCTTTGGCAAAAACCTCATTAAAAGCTTTTTCTTTTATTTTTTTCATGCGCAAAGGTACATCTCGCATTGCCAATTCAATTTGTCGCTGATGAAAAGATTCCTCAAAAGCTTCTAAATATTTAACAATAAAAACCTCACATTTAGCCAATTCTTTATGGCGTTCTTGTAAGTTTTTTTCGGATATCTTTTTTAAACTTTCAATTTCGATGTAATTAATTAAGTTATTTTGAATAACCTCTTTGCTTACATCGTTTGGTAAAGCTAAATCTACCACAACTTTTTTAGTAGTTTCGCCATTTAATATTGTATTGTATAATTGTGGTGTAAAAATAGCTGTATCGCTTCCTGTACAAGTTAACAGTAAATCAAATCCTTTGGTATAATTAGTTAAATCGCTTAACGCCAAAGCATCGCCTTTTACTAAATTAGCTAAAGTTTGTGCATTAGCTAAAGTACGGTTTGCAACTGTAAAATTCCTAAAACCATGTTTGTATAAAAATTTACACATTTTGGTATTGGTTTCACCCGCTCCAACTACTAAAACGCGTGCATCTAAACTTAAATTTAAACGCTTTAACATTCTAAATGCTAAGGAAACTATAGATACTGGATTGCGAGCAATATTGGTGTTGGTGTATATTTTTTTTGCACATTCGATAGTTTTAGTAACCACAATACGTAAAACATCACCAGTTAAACCTAAGTTAAAACACTCGGTATATGCGTTTTTAACCTGAGTAATAATTTCACGTTCACCCACTACTAAACTATCCAAAGAAGCTGCCGTTCTAAACAAATGTTCAACCGCTTGTTTTCCTTCAAAAACTTGCGCTTTTTCTATAGCCCAATCAATTTCTTCGTTGGTCCATGTAGGATAAACCGTAAAAAATATATCTTTTTTACGCGAATTACTTAGTTCAAAATCATCTACAAAAGTAAATTCTACCCTGTTACAAGTAGCTAAGTAGTAAATTTCTTTAATTCCTAAAGGTAAAAGTTTGGATAATTTTTCTTTTCTGTCTAACTCATCAATGTACAATTTCCCGATATCATTTAAATCGGTGGTTTTGTGTGTAAACGCTATGGTTTTAATTTGATTCAAGTTAGTTGTTTTAAAACAGTGTACAAAAATCAATATTAACAAGCATTAGTTTGTCATAATATTGTCATCTTGCACTTAAAAATGATAAAAATCAGGTTTTACCGTATTTTTTACATGCCATTTATCGATTCCCCTTTATTATCCCTAAGACAGTTTAAGGTTATTTCTCACAGAACACACAGATATACACAGAGTTTTTAAATTAATTATTTGTTTCACAGATTCCACTACGTTTGATAGATTTCACAGAATCAAAAACTTCGTTTTTTTGTAAACCAATTTTTCAAGATTCCTTAAATCACGTTTTAATTTTTATAGAAAATAAAAATTATCTGTGTAAATCTGTTAAGTGTAACGTAATCAGCGCAAAATAAAATATCTAAATCTATAAAATCTGTGTTAGTCTGAGATTTCTGTGAGAAACAATTTATTTTTTTGAAATAATTACTAGTACAATTCCATGAAATCAATTCCCATTTTATTTATCAACCATGTTTATAATAATAATTTTTTAAATAAAGCTAGTAAAATGTTAAGGGGATATTCTATTTTTGTGCTTTGTAAATATTTAAAAAACAGATAAGTAAATGAAGCACTTTTTTTCTGTTGAAGATGTTCAAAATCTTCCCGAATTATTAAAAAAAGCTCTTGAAATAAAGCAAAATCCTTTAGCAGATTTGCATTATGGTAAAAATAAAACTTTAGGGCTGATATTTTTTAACCCTAGTTTACGTACCAGAATGAGTTCTCAAAAGGCAGCTTATAACTTGGGAATGAATGTGATAACTATGAATGTGGGTAGTGATGGTTGGCAGTTAGAAACCGAAGAAGGTGCAATCATGAATGGCGGAAAAGCCGAGCATATAAAGGAAGCGGCAATGGTAATGAGTGCCTATTGTGATGTTATTGGAATTAGATGTTTTGCGGGTTTGGAAGATAAAGCGGAGGACGATGCCGAAAAGGTATTAATGGGTTTTATGAAATTTGCAACTGTTCCTATTATTAATTTAGAATCCAGTACTTTACACCCTTTGCAATCTTTTGCCGATTTAATCACTATCGAATCCTTTAAAAAAGTTCAAAAACCCAAAGTTGTATTAACTTGGGCGCCGCATCCAAAAGCTTTGCCGCAAGCTGTTCCTAACTCGTTTGCGCAATGGATGAATGCTACGGATTATGATTTTGTAATTACGCATCCTAAGGGTTACGAATTGGATAAAAAATTTGCTCAAAATGCACCTATCGAATACAATCAGGATAAAGCCTTAGAAGGAGCTGATTTTGTGTACGTAAAAAACTGGAGTGCTTTGGAACCTTATGGTAAAATTTTATCTCAGGATTTAAGCTGGACGATTAGCGATGAAAAAATGGCGCTTACCAACAATGGTAAGTTTATGCATTGTTTACCTGTACGTAGAAATATGATTGTAAATGATAGTGTGATTGATGGCGAAAATGCTTTACATATTCATCAGGCTGCAAACCGTGTAGTTAGTATGCAAACAATTTTAAAACAATTGATATAATTTTAGTGCTATGATACAGGTAGTTAAAGTAGGTGGTGGTATTATCGAAAACAACGAAAGTTTACAACAATTTTTGCAATCGTTTCACGATTTAAATGGCCCTAAAGTTTTGGTACATGGTGGCGGAAGATTGGCTACGGATTTAGCAAATAAAATGGGTATTGAAACCAAAATGGTGGAAGGCCGACGAATTACGGATGAAGCAACATTAGATGTTGTAACGATGGTATATGCTGGTTTGGCGAACAAAACTATTGTAGCTAAATTACAAGCTTTAGGCACCAATGCTTTGGGTTTGTGTGGTGCAGATGCAAATTTGATATTGAGCCATAAACGCAACAACTCATCTATTGATTATGGTTGGGTGGGTGATGTAGATAAGGTTAATGCGCCATTTTTATTATCCTTAATTCAGCAGGGAATTACGCCAGTAATTTCACCAATCACACACAATAAACAAGGTAATTTATTAAATACCAATGCCGATACAATTGCTAGTGAAGTAGCAAAATCATTAGCGAAATTGGAAAAAACACAATTAATTTTAGGTTTTGAATTGGCTGGTGTTTTAGTAGATCCTAAAGATGAAAGCACTGTGATTTCGCAAATTACACCTCAACTTTTCGAGGAATATAAACAAAGTGGCGTGGTAAGCGCGGGTATGATTCCTAAGTTAACTAACGCTTTCGAGGCAATACAAAATGGTGTAAATTCCGTAAAAATTTGTCATGCTTTAAAAGTAGGCGAAGCTGCCAATAATCCTGCCATTGGAACGTTAATAGTAGGATAATTTTTTTAAATGCAAGTTAAAAATACAATACTAAAAATTTTTACCGCTTTATACATTTTTTCCTTTTATACATGGGGAGCTAGTATGGTTTTATCCAAAGCAAGTATAAGTATTTCCTACGCTATAATGGGTATTTCGTGGTTATGTTTGGGGAATTTTAATCAAAAATGGCAAAATTGTATTCGGTATAAAAAATTTATTTTTCCGTATTTACTTATTGCTATTTTGTTTTTGTTGGGATTGTTGTACACTACAGATTTTAAATATGCATGGGATAATATCCGAGTTAAAATTCCATTTTTTGTAATGCCTTTAATTGTGTTTTCCGGACCCAAAATTCCTTTTAAACACTTCCTTTTTATTGTTTTAATATTTGTTTTAGCTAGTTTTTCGGCTTCCTTAATTGGATATTTTAAAAATTGGAATTTACTAAACGATGCCAGTTTCGATCGCCGAAAATTATCACCTTTTATATCGCATATTCAACTGGGACAAGCCATTAGTTTAAGTTTGGTATTTATTTATTTTTTAGTTCAACAATTTACGCATAAAGTAAAGTATTTGTTGATTTTACCTGTAATTTGGTTTGTGTATTTTGCCACACAAGCTCATAGTTTAACCTTATTACTGGGTATTGTAGGAGTTGGATTTATACTAAGTATGTATTATTTAAGTAAAAAAAATACTGTATTTGTGTATGGTTTTATGGTAATATTTTTAGGTTTAATAGGCTTTGCTGGCGTAAAAATTAAACAGGTGTACGATGTTGTTTTTATAGCAAAAGATATAAATGTAAATTACCCAACAACTAGTGTAAACGGAAATCCTTACCAAGCTATTACAGGAAACGAAAGAGAAAATGGCTATTTAGTGGGTGCGCAAATTCAGTTAACCGAGTTACAAAACGAATGGCAAAAACGCAGCAAAATTCCCTTAGATAGTGCCACAAACAATTATGCCTTACATTTTACTTTAATCCGATTTTTAACTTCTAAAGGTTTAAGTAAAGATAGTTTGGGCGTTAGCATGTTATCGGATACAGAAGTAGCACAAATAGAAAAAGGCGTAGCTAATGTATTTTACTTACAACACAAAGGATTTTTATCCCGTATTCACCGTAGTTTTTGGGAAATCCAATCTTTACAAAACAATTATTACGAATCCAGTTCTTTAAGTTTACGCTTTGTTTTTTGGCAAAATGGCTGGCAAATTTTTAAAAACAATTTTTGGTTAGGGGTTGGTACCGGCGATGTAAAATTAGCTTATGAAGATATCTATTCAAAAGCGAATATTTATAATTTACCTCCAAATAATCAACTCAGAGCACACAATCAGTTTTTAACCAATTATCTAACATTGGGCTTTTTTGGAGGTACAATTTTTATATTAGCTTGGCTGTATCATTTTAAAAATATCTGGAATCATTTGCCAAAACTAATTGCCTTAAGTATTATTTGGGTTATAAATATGGGAATGATTTACGAAGATTTACTAGAAACCCTTAGCGCCATTGCATTAGTATGTTTTACCACCGTTTTTTGGTTGAGGAATGCACAAAATGATTAAATTAAACTGTTAAACAAGCCTTATTTTACTACCTTAATTCCAGCTCCATTAGCTATACATTCGTTGCAATATGTTTTACCATCACAACCTTTTACACCCGGACAATCCATGGTACAAGCTTTATTTTTAAACTCATCTTGTAATTCTTTACTATAACAACTGTGTTCTTTATTACACGAAAACATCATTATTAATAATGTAAAAAGCAAAATAATTTTAATTTCTTTAAATTTCATTTTATTATTTCCCATACCCGTAAATTATGTTATTTTTCACAAATTAAATATTTATAATTGATTTATTGTATAAAAGTATTTTTAAATAATGTGTTTTAATACTTTTTAGCACGCTTGGTATATCTATCTGTAGTACATTTGTAGCCTTAATTTGTATCATGTTTAAACCATTTTTTTACAGCGCATTGTTTTTTGTTTTTGGAAATGCTTGTTCACAAAATCAGGTGGTAACTGATATTCAAACCCAATCTAATTTAAATCAAAATAAAATGAAAATTGAAATCTGGAGCGATGTAGCTTGTCCGTTTTGTTATTTAGGAAAACATAATTTCGAAAAAGCTTTAAATTCTTTTGAGTTTAAAAACGATATCGAAGTAATTTGGAAAAGTTTTGAATTGAGTCCGGGTTTAAAAACAGATACTTCCATCCATATCGAAACATTTTTATCCCAACGTAAAGGTTATCCTTTACAACAAGTAAAACAAATGAATCAAAATATTATTGCTGCCGGAAAAAAAGCAGGAATTGAATTTAATACAGATAAAATTGTTGTTGCCAATACCTATTTAGCACACAATTTTATACATTATGCAAAAACCAAAAATTTACAAAACGATGCTAAAGGTGCTTTATTAAAAGCCTATTTTACACACGGTTTAAATGTAGATGATGTAAATGTTTTGCTAAAAATTGCTCAAGAAGTAGGTTTAGATGCACAAGAGGTTAAAGAGGTTTTGGCACATAAATCTTTTTCGAATGAAGTAAATTTTGATATAGAAGAAGCACGAAATTTAGGTATTAATGGTGTTCCGTTTTTTGTACTCAACAGAAAATACGCTATAAATGGCGCACAGGACTCATCGGTATTTTTACAAAATATTCAGAAAGCATACAAAGAATGGTGCGCCGAAAACCCTGTGCAAAAATTACAAGTAATTGATGGGAAATCCTGCACGGTAGATAAAATTTGCGATTAAAATCAATTTGTTTTGATTGGTAAATCCAAAGCCAAAAAGTAATTTATTTAATTACCTTTGTGTAATTTCGTTTTTAGATTTTATTGGATTGTAACTAAATTCCCCACTCCGGCTACGCCACCTCGCCCGAGTGCAAGGAGATAGCGGAGTGCTAACGCACGTATTTTTTGCTATCGCAATTTAATAATAGCTATGCTATTATTTATTTAGAAGTGTTCGTAGCTCCTCGCCTTGAGGCGAGGTGTCCGTAGGACGGAGTGGTGAGTAATTTATACATTTCCAATAAATAAAAATCAATTTAATTTTTACTTTTTGGAGGCCTTATGTTCAAGAAAATAATTTTTATTTGTTTAGCAATTAATTTTGGAATAAAATCCTATGCGCAGGAATCGGATTTTGGTAATTGGTTAATATATTTTGGAGATATAAAATTTAAAAACAAATGGAATTTCCACAACGAAGTTCAATACCGAAACTTTAATTATTTAGGCGATACAGAACAGTTGTTGATTAGATTTGGTTTAGGTTACCAAATTAAAGAAAAGTGGAATTTTTTAATGGGTTACGGATATATTTACAACGAACCATATTTAAATGATGGTATTACTAAAACCAACTCTGTAGAGCATAGGATTTTTCAGCAAAATATCAATAAAATTAATTACAAACGTTTGTACACAACGCATCGTTTGCGATTAGAAGAACGTTTTTTTACAAACGATTTTAGCATCAGATTTAGATATTTTTTGTTGCTAAATGTTCCTTTAAGTAAAAGTAAAATGGAAAATAATACTTTTTATTATTCCATGTACAACGAAATATTTTTGTTTTCGACAAAAAATGAAGTGTTTGATAGAAACCGCCTATATGCTGGTTTAGGTTACAAACAAAACAAGCATTTTAGATACGAAATTGGCGCAATGAACCAGCTGGTAGGAACCAACAACCGTAACCAACTAAATTTAATTGTTTATTGTAATTTTTAAACATTTATAAATTTGGATTTTTTGTAATACATATAAATTGTTTTAGCTTTATCCAATCAATTTATATCCTAAAAATTATGATCAGATATTCCGCTATATTTTTCCTATTAATTAGTTTATTTTCCTGTGAAAATCAGGATGAAGCACAAAAACGCATACGTAAAGCTAGCTTATTACCTGAAGCAATTGGTGAAGTATCCGACATTTTAATAGTTGTTGATGAAAACCTTTGGTTACAAGGTGTGAAAGTTAAAATTGAAAATATATTTCAAGAAAATATAAAAGGATTATTCCAAATCGAAAAAGATTTTGATGTTGCTAATGTATCAACAAAAAACTTTTCGGATTTACTTAAAAAACAACGTCATATTTTAGAAATACAAATCGACAAAAAATTAAAATCGGGCGTTTTTGAACCCAGTGTTGGAACTGCTAAAAATCAAAAATACATCAAAATAATTGGTAAAAACATAAACGAAATAAACGATTTATTACAGCAAAACGCTAAAGATATTTATGCACATTTTGATACACATCGTTTACAAACTATACAATCTAATTTATCTAAAAATAGAGGGTTGGATCATATTAGTAAGTTAATAGAAGACCATAATTTAAGTATAGAAATTGCAAAAGATTTTAACCGAATAAACAATACCAAAAATTTTGTTTATTTCTCTAAACAAGGAACTTTAAACTGCGATAAAGGTGTTAGTAGCCAATGCTATTACCAAATTGGATTTTTTATTCATTATTTTCCTTACACAAATCCCAATCAATTTTCCACCAAATATTTAATGAACAAACGTGATAGTTTAACAGAAATATACTTACTAGGACCTGACAGAGCTAAAAAAACCTATGTAGAACACGAAAAATCTTTCCCAATTTATACCGATACAATACCAGTTTTAAACAGTTTTAGTATCCGAAATAAATCTTGGTGGAACATGGTTAACGCAACTATGGGCGGACCTTTTGTACAATATGCGGTGTACGACGAAAAAAATAAACGAATTATTTTGGTAGATGGATTTGTTTTTGCACCAAATTTAAACAAACGCAGATTTATTCATCAAATTAACGCTGTAGCACAATCGTTAAAGATTTTTTAAATGATTAAACCGTTTACTGTATTTAAAATACTATTGTTTTTAGGCTTAATTTGGGGTTTAATTATTGGCTTAAACTCTATTAAAGAAGTTAAAATTGGTGCGTTAACCTTAAAAATTCCAACTTTAGAAAGTATCATTACATTACAAAAATATACTGTAAACAATTATCCTCCAGCATCTAAAAAAAACATACAACACTCTAACTCTAAAGTATCTAGCAATTTTATAGTAGATAGCTTAGAGGTAGATTGGATACAACATCCGCACAATAGTGGAAATGTATTATTTTCCTTTTATCAAAAAATTAAAACAGAAAAATCCAAGGATATCATTAGAATTTTACATTTTGGCGATTCGCAAATAGAAGGCGACAGAATAAGCAGTGTGTTAAGAGAAGAATTGCAAAAAATTTGGGGAGGAAGCGGTACAGGATTTTTACCTTTATCGGAAAATAACTTCGGAAAACCATCGGCACAAATACAATTAAACAATTGGCAAAAACACCAATGGTTTAACAGTAAACGTAATGCACCTCACAATTTATTTGGTTTTACAGGTTATTTCCATCAGTTGCAAAACTTACAAAATCCAGGGGTTTTTTCGGTAAAAACTAGCGGATTTGCACAATCAAAAACTGTAAATTTTAAAAATATTAAATTGTTACTTAATAATAAAAATCAGGAAATTAACTGTACTGTAGCGCAAAAAAATATCCCGAGTATATCTCAAAACATTTTAGCATCTGAGGAAGTGCAAATGATAAAAATTCCTTTAAAAGCGAATTTAAAACAACAGCTTAATTTCACCCTATCCAATGCATCAAATAATATAGATTTTTATGGAATAAGTTTAGATAGCGATACGGGGGTTACGGTAGATAATATCCCTATGCGGGGCAGCAGTTATATCAATTTAAACAAAGCCAATTTTAAAAATTTAAAAAAACAGCTAGACAATTTCAATGTTGGATTAATCATTTATCAATTTGGTATTAACATAGTGCCCAATATTTTATCCAATTATGATTTTTACGAAAAATTAATGAGCAACGAGTTAGTTTTACTTAAAAAATTAATGCCCAATGCAGCTATTTTAGTTATTGGAATATCTGATATGTGTTATTTTAATAACGATGAATATCAAAGTTATCCAAATTTAGAGCTTATTAAACAGGCACAAAAAAATGCAGCTTTTGCTAACAACTGCGCTTTTTGGGATTTGCAAGAAGTAATGGGCGGACCAAACTCTATGATAAATTGGGTAAACGCTCAACCTCCATTAGCACAACCCGACCACGCACATTTTAGTCCGATTGGATCAAAAATCATAGGCAAAAAACTTTCTCAAGCCATAGAGCAAGATTTTAAAGATTACATTAGTTTACAGGAATAATAAAATTAAACTCCGTTAAAAATTTTATGAAAAAATTTAAATTAACCTACATTTTTATTTTATTTTTTACAATTTATTCGATTGGTTCCAAAAACAATTTACACATTCAATTTAATCACAATATAAGTAGTATCATTGAAAATGATGATACATTAAGATTAAAATTAAGTAAAATAAAAAACAATCTTCCAAGGTTTTTACAAGAAGAATATATCTATAAAATTGAGCCTAACTTAACTGTGTTAACTTATCAGCAAGCAAAATTTTTATTTGATAAAATTAAAGCCGATCCCACAATGCCATACTTAGCTGCAAATCAAAATTGTTTTGCAAGAGCTCAACGCATGACTAGAATAATTGAAAAATATAATATTGATGGTTCTTCACCTATTCAAGCAGGAAGAGTTTTTTTAGAGGTAATAGGAAATAATACAACAATGTTTAATGCTTTAACATTTAAACACCCCCTTGCTATTTCGGAATTTGTTTGGATATATCATACCGCACCTTTAATTAAAGTAAAAACATCTAAAGGAATATTTGATTATGTAATTGATCCTTCAATTGCTTTAAATCCAGTTCCATTAGAATATTGGGTTAATTGGATTTCAAAAGATGTAAAAAGTGAAAACTATTTAAATTTATTTAAAACATCAAAAACTGCGTTTACTCTTGTGGATGCGGAAAAAGAATGGCCAAGTGATTATACTAAACACAATTTGAAAGAAGAAAAAAAATTATTAAAGAAAGATATGAAATTACATAAAATTAGATTGCAAGGAAAAGAAAAGATTAAATAATAAACCTCAAATTTCCAAAAAACATCTGATTACTAAACATCTAAATGTTTATAAATGCCTATTTATAGTAAATTTTTGTGCTATAATATACTTTAATTTCGACGAGATTTTTTGATTGTAAAATTTCCTTCTGTTAATTGTAAAAAATGAATAAAAAAAAGTGGATTATTTTAAGCATTATCCTTTTATTGGTAGGCTATTTACTGTATTATTTTATTCCTAGAGCCAACGTTGATAGAGAATTTGATTCGGAAAGCATCGACATGATACCTGCGGATGCTTTTGCTATTATTAAAAGTAATAATCCATTTGATGTAGCAAATAATTTATTTAACTCGCCCATAGGTAAAGCTTTTTTTAGTTTTAAAGATGCTAAAGAACTTAAAAAAAATATTGCCAGTTTAGATTCCTTTTTTTTAAAACATCCCAATATAAATGAAGTACTTAAAAATAAAAATTTATTACTTTCATTTCATAAAACCGGACTAAGTAGTAAAGGATTTTTATTTGTTACCAAAATTAACAATGATGATAATAACGATATCAAAAATATTATCTCGGATGCCAATTTTACAAAAGATTTAACTTTTAAAGAATATGATGAGGAATTTATATATTCCATCACTTTAAAAAACAACTCAAAATTACATATTGTACAATTTGGTAATTGTTTAGCTGTTTGTAACTCGTTAATTTTAGCCGAAACTGTTGTTAGGCACTATAAACACGGACAATCTTTGGGTAAAATGCAAGGGTTTGAAAAATTATATCGCTCATCGGATGAATTGGCAGATGTTAATGTTTTTATCAACTTTAATAAAGTTGGCGATTATCTATTTAACTTGGAAAACCCTTATTTAGGAATTGTACAAAACAAGGTTAACCATTTTGGTAACTGGATGGAATTGGATGTAAAATTAAATGACGATAAAATTTTAATGAACGGTTTTACCTATGTTGGAGATAGTACACAAGGTTATTTAAAAAGCTTTTTAAACACTACTCCACAAAAAATGGATGCTGTTAGTAAAATTTTACCCAATAATACCAGTTATTTTAACTATCAAGGTTTTGGCGATTTTAATGTTTTTTATGCTAATTACGAAAAATACTTAGCCGAAACCAAAAATCTTTATGCCCACCACCGCAACCTTGAAGTTTTTAATCAGAGATATAAATTAGATATCAAAAAAGATTTTTTTAGTTGGATTGGTAATGATGTATGTGCTTTTGTTACCGAAGGAAATCAGGATAATGTAATGCAAAATTTTGCCGTTGCCATACACATTAAAGATGTTGAAATTGCTGATGCATCTTTACAAAAAATTTTAACTGCTACAAAAGGAAAAAAAGATGTTTTAAACTATTTAAATTACAACATTAGCAATTTAAATGTACCCGAATTTTTACCTACAGTTTTAGGTGATTTTTATATGAGTTTAAACAAAAGTTATTACACTATTATTGAGGACTATATTGTTTTTGCCAATGACATTTCTAACTTAAAAAATATAATTTATAGTTATTTAAGCGCCAAAACATTAGAAAAAAACGTTCATTTTAATTCGTTTACCGATAATTTATCTAAAACATCCAGTTATTTAATGTATTTTAATTGTAAAAAAATTTCCAATTTTTACAGTTATTTTTTACACCCCAATTGGGCACGACAATTTAATGCCATTAATGGAAAAATAAAAGAATTGGATGGTTTAGCTATTCAATTTGTAAGTAATGCCAATTTGTATTATACCAATGTGTATGTAAATAAAATGGATATTAAGGAAAATCAGGCAGTATCATTAATCGAAAGCGCTTTGGATGCAAGCTTTACGCAAAAACCATGGGTTGTTATAAATCATACCAACAACGAGAAAGAATTGATGGTACAGGACAATAAAAACACCTTATATTTAATTAATAATGTTGGAAAAATCATTTGGAAAAAATCACTTAAAAATCAAATTATTGGCGATATTCATCAGGTAGATTGTTATAAAAACAATAAATTGCAATACTTATTTGGTACAGGTAAAGAATTACATTTAATTGATAGAAACGGCGATTATGTAAGTGGTTTCCCTGTTAAATTAAAAAACGAGCAAACTTGCGGTATTGCTGTTTTAGATTACGATAAAAATAGAAATTACCGTATTTTAATTCCTACACAAAATAAAATATTAAATTTTGGTATCGAAGGAAAAGAAATTGGAGGATGGAATTTTAAACCAACATCGCATAAAATTGTAAATACTCCTCAATTGTTGCAAATTAATAATAAAGATTATATCATTTTTGCCGATTTTGGTGGAAATGTTAGAGTTTTAAATCGCAAAGGTGAAGATAGAGTTAAATTGTTATCAAAATTACCAAAAAATAGAGGAAATTATGAAGTAATTATGGGTTCTTCACTTCAAAATTCGGGTGTGTTAACTACGGATGAAAGCGGTACAATTTTTATGGTAAAATTAACAGATGAGCTTGAAACTATTAATATTAAAGCTTTTACATCTAGTCATCAATTTTATGTAAGCAATATTAATAATGATAAAGGAAAAGATATTGTGTTTTTAGATGAAGGAAATATTTATGCCTACAAATTAAGTAAAAAAGCAATTACAGAAATTAAAAATATCGATTTTAATCCCGATTATGGTGTACAATTTTTCCATGCAAACGATAAAATAATTTACACTTTAACCAACGCCAAAAACAAAAAAGTTTTTGCCTATAACATTGAAGGTAATTTATATGATAATTTCCCAATCGAAGGATCTACTCCATGTATTTTGGTAGATTTAGATAATGATAATCGCTACGAATTAATTGTGGGAGATGCCTTAGGAAGTTTATACTTTTACAAGATTTTTTAATGTAACTTGTTTTTATATTTAATTTTAACTTTTAGGAAAAAATTGGAATCAGATTCCAATTTTTTCCAAGTTTTAACAAATTGATTACAATAAATAATCGCGTTTTTTATAAAAATATCTGTTAAAAAAAAAGTGTGCTTTTGTGGCAAAATTATATTAAACATTGTACGTTAATAAGTTTGTTTAATTATGTGAAAAATTAAGTGCTTATTTTATTGATATAAGGCTAGTAATTCCTTAAAATTGCATCTTTATTGTTTCTTAAAATTTTTCCAGTTAAAATGAGTGAATTAAAACAAATTAAAAGCGCATTAATTTCTGTATTCGACAAGAGTAATTTAGATGAAATTGTGTTAAAATTAAACGAATTAAATGTTACCATATATTCCACAGGTGGAACACAAACTTTTATCGAACAGTTGGGAGTAAAAGTTGTTCCCGTTGAAAATGTTACCGATTATCCTTCAATTTTAGGTGGTAGAGTTAAAACTTTACATCCAAAAGTTTTTGGTGGTATTTTAGGTCGTAGAGAACTGGCTGAAGATGTTGCTCAAATGGAAGCTTACAATATTCCAGAAATTGATTTGGTAATTGTAGATTTATATCCTTTCGAAAAAACCGTTGCTTCAGGTGCAGGGCATGATGATATTATTGAAAAAATTGATATCGGAGGAATTTCATTAATTCGCGCTGCTGCAAAAAATTATAAGGATACTGTAATTGTTCCCTCAAAAAATCAATATGGTTATTTGTTAGCATTGTTAAAAGAAAACAAAGGATTTACATCTATCCAAGATCGTAAAAACTTAGCAAAAGCAGCATTTAACGTTAGTTCGCACTACGATACTGCTATTTTTAAATATTTTGATGAAGGTAACGAAACTGCATTTAAAGAAAGTTTCGAGGTTTCTCAATCCTTACGTTACGGTGAAAATCCACATCAAAAAGGTATTTTCTTCGGCGATTTATCAGAATTATTTGATAAAATTCATGGTAAAGAATTAAGTTTTAACAACTTATTGGATGTTGATGCTGCGGTAAATTTAATTGATGAATTTACAGATATTACTTTTGCAATTTTAAAACACAATAACGCTTGTGGTGTTGCAAGTAGAAATACAGTTTTAGATGCTTGGAACGATGCTTTAGCTGCTGATCCTGTTTCGGCATTTGGCGGAGTTTTAATTACCAACACAAAAGTGGATGCCGAAACTGCCGAAAAAATTCAAGAAATATTTTTTGAAGTTTTAATTGCACCAGATTACGACGCTAAAGCATTGGAAATTTTAACAAGCAAAAAAAACCGTATTATCTTACGTCGTAAAAACATCCAATTACCTAAAAAAGCATATCGTACCGCTTTAAACGGAGTTTTAGCTCAAGATAGAGATTTAGTTACCGAAACCGAACAAGATTTAAAATTGGTAACCAATAAAAACGTTAATACTCAAGAAATTAGCGATTTATTATTTGCAGCTAAAATTTGTAAACATACCAAATCCAACACCATCGTTTTTGCAAAAAACAAACAATTATACGCAAGTGGTACAGGGCAAACTTCTAGAGTTGATGCATTAAAACAAGCTGTGGTTAAAGCTAAAGAATTTGGCTTTGATTTAAACGGAGCGGTTATGGCATCGGATGCATTTTTCCCTTTCCCAGATTGTGTAGAATTAGCTTGCAACGAAGGTGTTAAAGCAGTTATTCAACCAGGTGGTTCAATCAAGGACCAAGAAAGTATAGATTACTGCAACCAACACAATATGGCTATGGTTATCACAGGAATTCGTCATTTTAAACACTAAAAAACACCTAACTATACAATGGGATTATTCAATTTTTTAAATCAAGAAATTGCAATCGATTTAGGAACTGCCAACACTTTAATTATCGAAAATGATAAAGTAGTAGTGGACGAACCTTCGATAATTGCTAAAAACCGAACCACTGGTGAAGTAATGGCAATTGGTAAAAAAGCTATGCAGATGCATGGAAAAACTCACGAAAACATCAAAACAATTCGCCCTTTAAAGGATGGTGTAATTGCCGATTTCCAAGCGGCTGAGGAAATGATTAGAGGGTTTATTAAAATGATTAACGAAGGAAAAAAGAAGTATTTTAAGCCTTCTAATATTCGTATGGTAATTTGTATTCCTTCTGGTATTACTGAGGTGGAAAAACGTGCCGTAAAAGACTCGGCAGAGCATGCTGGTGCAAAAGAAGTTAGGTTAATTCAAGAGCCAATGGCTGCTGCCATAGGAATTGGGATTGATGTAGAAGAGCCTATGGGTAACATGGTAATTGATATTGGTGGTGGTACTTCCGAAATTGCAGTTATTGCTTTGGGCGGTATTGTTTGTGATAAATCTATACGTGTTGCAGGGGACGAATTTACACAAGACATCGAGGATTATATGCGTCGTCAGCACAATATTTTAGTGGGTGAACGTACTGCGGAAAGAATTAAAATTGAGGTTGGTTCGGCATTAACAGAATTAGATAATCCGCCAGAAGATATGGCTGTTCATGGTAGAGATTTAATGACAGGTATTCCTAAAGCAATAACTGTTTCCTACTCTGAAATTGCTCATTGTTTGGATAAAAGTATAACCAAAATTGAAACTGCAATTTTAAGTGCGTTAGAAATGACTCCTCCTGAATTATCGGCTGATATTTTTAGAACTGGAATTTATTTAGCTGGCGGTGGCTCCATGTTACGTGGTTTAGATAAGCGTATTTCGTTAAAAACTAAATTGCCTGTTCATGTTGCTGATGATCCGTTAAGAGCAGTAGCTAGAGGTACTGGAATTGCCCTGAAAAACTTTGATAGATTCCCTTTCTTAATTAAATAAATTTAAGCCTCTATTACAGAGGCTTTTTTTATACAATACTATTTATGAATAAAACAATAGAAAACTATTTAATTAATGGTTGTATGCGTTGTAAATATGGAGCTACTCCGCAATGCAAAGTAATAAAATGGAGCGCCGAATTAGATTTGTTAAGAGGCATTGTGTTACAAACTCCTTTAAAAGAAGAAATTAAATGGGGTTCGCCTGTTTATACTTTAAATGATAAAAATATTGTATCGGTTAATGTTTTAAAAGACAGTGCAAATATTGTGTTTTTTAAAGGTGTTTTGCTTAAAGATGAACACAAAATTTTACAACAACAAGGAAATGTTCAACTAGGTAGAATTGTTAAATTTACCAATACAAAAGATATCATTACGCTAGAAAATGTATTGCTGGAATATATTCATGAAGCAATTGAAATTGAAAAAAGTGGAAATAAAATAGAAATTCCTAAACAAATATTAGAAATTCCTGATGAATTAAATCAGGTTTTTGATGAAGATACCGAATTTAAAACGGCATTTTACAAATTAACACCCGGCCGACAAAGAAGTTATATCATTCATTTTTCGCAAGCTAAACAATCTGCAACTCGTTTAGCTAGAATACACAAAACCAAGGATTTAATTTTTAAAGGAATAGGATTTAATGAAAAATATTAACGATTTAGTATATCAAATAAAGCTAAAGTAGTTTAATTTTCAATTTATCAAACAATTGTTTTTACCATAAATAAGATTTAATTTTATAGCTTAAACCAATTAAGCAAAGGCTTTTGAAAATAAATACCTCCATAAAGTGGTATAATCATATAATTACTGAAGTACTTAGTGCTTTTTTAGCTGCTTTTTTGGTAGTATACCTCATCCAAAATACATTAAATTATTTATGGATTTTAGCTGTTGTATTGTTATTGGCTATTTATTATTACCAATTACGATTTACAAATTGGCTGTTTTGGGTTGGTTTTATTCCAAGATTTATTGCTTTATTTTATGTAACGGAATATGTGCAAGGATATAAAAATATATATATTCCGGGTATTTTAATGCACCACAATACCCCTCCTTTTGTTCAAAATTTAACGGCTAAAAACCTACCTGCATTGGAAGATTCATATCAAAAATGGATTATAGAAATTTTAAACAATCAACCATACAGTACAA
>JACCEB010169746.1_pt1 | contig 24554 bp, 16 predicted proteins | sample 7454761 | NCBI WGS metagenome assembly JACCEB01 (sample SAMN15323454, study PRJNA562643) | freshwater metagenome | isolation source: river surface water | place: USA:Blue River Watershed | collected 2017-08-18
TCGAAGACGAAGACTGGCCCGAGTACGACATCCAGCTCCAGGAAGCGGTCCGGATCGCGGCCGACTGGACGAAGGCCCTCGGCGCCAAGCCAGCCGAGGCTACGAAATAACCCCCCAAGCCCCGCCACCGCGGGGCTTTTTCTTGGCTCAGGCCCGTCGGTCCACCAACTTGTCGGCATGGACTTAGCCTTGTTCGCGGTCGCCGCGCTTGCCCTGATCGGACTCATCGTGGCCCTCGCCCGCACGCGTGTTTCGGGCCACCGGACGCGCATCCATGGGACCGTCAACGGCCAGCCCGTCCGCCTGCATGTCCTGAACAACGGTCGCGGCATGACGGTCGCCATCAGCGAATACGGCGCGACCCTGACTTCCGTCCGGGTGCCCGACCGCTTCGGCCAAGTCGGCGAAGTCACCCTCGGCCACGACCATGTCGATGGCTACGTCCACCATAACGCCTATCTGGGAAGCACCGTTGGTCGCTACGCCAACCGCCTGCGCGAAGGCCAATTCAGCATCGATGGGCAGGCTTTCCAAGTCACCCGCAACAACAATGGTCAGCACCTGCACGGAGGCGTCCAGGCGATGCACGCCAAAGTCTGGTCCGCCGAGGTCTTGGCCGTGAGCGGGGCCGCCGCCGTGCGCTTCACGCACGTCAGCCCAGCGGGCGACGAAGGCTACCCAGGCAACCTCACGGTCGCGGTCACCTACACCCTGCCCCACGACGCCAATGAGCTGCACATCGACTTTGCCGGGACCACGGATGCCGCCACCTTGTGCAACCTGACGAACCATGCGTTCTTCAACCTCGCCGGCCATGGCGACATCCTCGACCACACCCTGACGATCCCGGCGGAACGTTTCATTCCGACCGACGCGTCCTTGATCGCCACCGGCGAACGCGCCGCCGTCGAGGGCACGCCTTTTGATTTCCGCCGCGCCCGTCGCATCGGCCAAGATATCAACGCCGAACATCGGCAGTTACACCTGGCGGGCGGCTACGACCACTGCTTCGACCTCGGCATCCCCGCTGGCCTACGCCTCGCCGCCCGAGCCACGGAAGCCAGTTCCGGACGTTCGCTTGAAGTCCTCACCGATGCGCCCGGGATTCAGTTCTACGCCGGCAACTTCCTTGACGGTTCGATCAGCGGCCGCGACGGACGGAAGTTCTGCCACCGGCATGGCTTCTGTCTCGAGCCCGGCCTCTTCCCTGACTCACCCAATCAAGCGTCGTTCCACCGTGCCGGCTATCCCTCCGGGGTGCTCCGCCCAGGCGAGCGCTACCGTCAGCGGATGATTTATCGCTTTGGCACCTGAAGGGAGCGACTCAGCCCTGCCCCCAGTCGGGGGTCTAGGTAATGAGTATTAGAGTCTAGTTATTGTTTTTGAAATCGGTCGGTTATGCTGAAGGGGGTGAAATCCACCCTGCTCTTCCTACTCACCGCCGGCAGTTGCTGGCTTGCCGCCGCCACCACCAACGCCAACCTTCCGCTCGGGCTCCCAAGCGAGCCCACAGCGTCCGGAACAGAACGCCCAGCCGAAGCGGGCAGCGAGGAGCAAGAACCACTCCGTTCGGATGAAGACGGGGACGGCCTGATGTTCGACGAAGAACTACTGGCTGGCACCGACCCCACCAACGCCGATACCGACGGCGATGGCTATTCGGATCGCGAAGAGCTCCTGCTCGGAACCGACCCGACCAATCCCAACGACCCAGCACGCCCCAAGCCAACTCCGGGTCTGCCGCCGCGGACGATTCAGCTGACCCGCCAGCCCTTAAATTTCCTGAAGAACGGCGACTTCGCAGGCCCGCTCAAGTTGAACCGTTCGGCCGGCGCAGGTGGCGGTTACTTTGGAGGAGCGTTTAAATGGGACTACATGGCTGCTGGGTCGGTCGCCGGCTGGAGCGCCTACCAAGGGACGCAAATCGAGGCATGGTCCAACCAAGGGAACCAGTTCATCGAGCTCGACGCCTCGAAGGGCAACTTCGGCATCAAACAGCGGCTCACCACTTTGCGTGCCGGGGGCTACCTGCTGCACTGGAATCAGTGCGGCCGAGGATCCCCGCAGGCCGGCAAGAATGCTTATTGGGTCTCCGTGACCGACACGGCCGGCAAAACCATCGCGCGATCCGACATCTCCACGCAATCGTCCGCCGGCTGGAGCGTCGCGACCTTGGCCTTCAGCCTGACCGCGGAACAAGCGGCCACAGGCGTGACGGTCAACTTCGTGCCCTTCGCTAACACGACTTACGGATGCTTGATTGATAATGTCTCCTTGGTCTCGGCCATGCTGGAAGTTGATGCCAACCGCGACGGCGTCATCTCCGCCGGCGAAGGCCCTGCCGCAGGCAAGCCTTGGCGCCTGTGGATCAACGACGACCGCGACGCCGGGGACTTTCAGGCGAACGACGCCGACGTCCCCGGCCGCCCTCCGGTCGTCGAGAAGACCTACCCCGTGAGCGAAAACGGCCCGCTCATCACGGACCGGATCTATAACAATTTCACGGAACCTGGCATCCAAGGGCAACGCGACCTCATCGACTTCTTTCCCGTCAACCTCGCCATTGCGGAACTACTTCGGCTCATGCCCACGACTGATGGCTACCGCTACCGCCTCAGGCAGGCGGAATGGGGGGTGAACCTGACGATGACCGGACTAAAACCCTCGGAGGTCAGGCAGCTACAGACGATACCCGAACTGAAGGCGTTCGGTCCAAACCTCAATGCGGGCGTCCAGCGCGCCGAACTTTGGGGTCTCGATACTGCCGGTAACGTCGAACTACCCGTCGCTTGGCTGTCACGCATAGAGCAAATGGGCCATGGCGTCATCCTCCTCGAGGGACGCTACGCCTCAACGAAACCCTTAGAACTACAAGTCGTAAAAAACGGCCTGCCGGTAGCGACCGTCACCTTGCGGCTGGCGATTAGCCCCGTCGAGGAAATGTACCGACACGTCGACCTGACGCGCCTCTGCACAGATATCACAGGGCGAAGCATCCTCAGCCCTCCGGGCGACACGCGAGCGACGAGGACCACTCCGCCGCCAGGATTGCCCGACGAAGAATGTGCAGGAAGGTGGGCTGTCTTCTTCCATGGCTACAATGTCGATTGCGAGCATGCCCGCGGCTGGCAGGCCGAGGTCTTCAAAAGACTCCATGTCATGGGCAGCAAGGCGCGCTATGTGGGGGTGACTTGGTATGGCGATACGGGGCTCGACTACCACAAGGCCGTCTTTCACGCCTTTCAGACCGGCGACGCCTTGCCCGAGGCCCTGAGCTTCTTGGACATGAGGCAGACCACGCTAATCGCACATAGCCTAGGGAACATGGTGGTCTCGCACGCACTGCAAGCGAGTCAGTTGACTCCGCACCGGTACTTCATGGTCAACACCGCCGTTGCCGCCGAGGCATATGGGAATAGCGACCATGAACAGGCCGCGGAAATGACCGAGGAAACCTGGCGACCTTATGACCGCCGACTGTTCGCGGCCGAGTGGCACAACCTACCTTTCCCCGCAGGGGATCGCCGGAGAGAGCTCACCTGGAAAGATCGATTCATCCACGTCGCCCGCGGCGACTTCGCAATCAACTGCTATTCTCCCAACGACGAAGTCGTGCAATGCCCGAAGGATACAATCAATGCCGACCTCTGGGAGGTGATCAGCGAGCCGGGGTTTGGCGCCTGGAAGATCCAGGAACTCATTAAAGGTCGTTCCAACCTCCCTTCACTCGCTATCGAACGACTTCAGGGCGGGTGGGGATTCAATGACTACTGGGATACCAACTACCTCTGGGCTTGGCCTCCGATTCAACAAACCATGCGACCGGAGGACACTGTCAAGTACATCACCAACGAACATCTGATCGGAAAGCCGTTCTTTCGACCCTTCAGGGAAAACGCCCTGCACTACCAAGAGGGCATGTTACATCAGACGAACTGGGCTCTCGATAGTAAGCTTACTTGGTACGACCTCCTCGCGCGAGGCATCCCAGCCAAGAGCTATGGTGCCGGCACCACGCCATTGACCTCCTTGAACCCTGACGAGTCCCGTCCATGGCGCAACTTCAACCTGGAAACCCACGGCCGGCGTCATCTCAGCGACGACCCGAAGGCGCCGCTCTGGCCCACGCAAGGACATCAAGCACGACACGCCACCGACCACTGGCTGCACAGCGACTTCAAGAACGTGGCCCTACCCTATGTCCACCCGTTCTTCGACTTCATGATCATGCAACTCAAATGAAACTTCACCTCCGAAGACTGATTTCCCTTGGCGCACTGCTGCTCTGCCCAGCAGCCGCAGTTGCTGAACAGGACGTCCAAAAGATGCGTCAAATCTACGCCTCGCCCAAAGAAATGGCCCTTCGTATCCGGGATGAAGACGGCAAGCCCGTGACGGACGCCTCCGTGCACTTGCTCGCCTTCAGGCTCAACTCCGCCGGTCGTCACATAAGCATCGACGAAAAACCCGACGCTCGGGGCGAGTTGATCGCCCGAGCCCCCGCCTTCTATGGCTTCGACAAGCTGACCATCCGCGGCACCGAACAGTCGGCCTTGCCCTATTACACGCTAAGCACGGATAATCATGGCTTCATCAATTATGCCAGCGTGCGGCAAGACTTGGACCTCACGCTGCCGCACATCCTGAAGCCCATCCCACTCCGGGCGCTCGACCAAGGCATGCTGCACCGACGCTTCAATCACCCCAATGACAAGCTGCCACCAGCCCTCGGATTACCCGACTTCGCTGAATCTGTTATTGGGTTTGATGCGGCGAACTGCCAAGCGGTCGAACCGTTTGGTCGAGGCAAGACGACGGATTTCTATGTAGTCATCCGAAGTGTCTTTCGCGGATACAAGGATAGCCTAACGGAGGCCACGGCACGAAATCGCGCAGACCGGGGCATCGGACCAATCGAAGAATCCAAAGCCATCCATGGCAGTTGGACCCACACATTAACCTTTCGCTTCATCAACCCAGGCGATGGGATCATCCTCAGCCCGCAGTTCTGGCCCTATTGTCGCCTCCAAATGCCCCACCAAGCCCCGCCTGAAGGCTACGTATCCGAGCTAAGCCTCAGCATGGAAGAGGACCAAGTCGCTCGACAGTTAGACCTCAAGACCTGCCGCCGCACCTGGGAACACAATGGTTTCTTCCTGCGAGTGCGCAGCCAACTCGACCAAGACGGCCGCGTCATCTCCGCCCATTATGCGAAGATCGTCTCGCCGCACCTTACTGGAATGTTCAAACAAGTCCTTCGCTGGAGCTTCTTCTACAACCCAACGTCCAACGATCGAAACCTCGAATACGACTTCAAACGCAACCTTCTCTGGGAGGCCAACAATCCTGCAGGCACCCCCATCCCGCCGCTTGACCACCATCACATAACCATCAACTAGGGCGTGGTAACGCTCCAAACAAAAGGGGCCGGCGATTGCCGGCCCCTTTTTTCATGGCTGGACGTTCGCTTAGCCTTGCTTGAGGCGCTCGTCTTCGCGGACCTGGGAGGCGGTGCTGTCCGCCCAGAGTTGCTGGGTCACCTTGAGGAGCACGTAGCCGCTGACGAGGAAGACGGCGGTGAGGATCCAGGCCATCTTCAGGCGAGAAGGATCGCCGGCGGCGTACAGGAAGTTGCCGATGGCGAAGAGCGAGGACCAGATGACCGCGCAACCCGAGATCCAGCCAAGGAAGGCGGACCCGATGCGGTTCTCTTGGGCGACTTCAGCGTCCGACACCCCGGCTTCCGCACGGATAGCCGTCCAACCCGGACCCACTGGCTTCACCTTGCGGTAGAACGAAATCAGGGTCTCGCGGTCAGTCTCCGGACCGACATAGGCCGTGATCAGCCAAGCCAGAGTCGTGATCCCCACCTGCACGATGGTACGGGTGGCGAAGTCGGTATCCGGCATCAGCAGCGGCACAGCCAAGGAGGTCACGAGCGACATGACCATCGCGACGATCTCGCACCAAGCCGAAACGCGCCACCAGAACCAGCGGGCGATGTAGATCAAACCGGTGCCGGCGCCGATGGACAGCAGGACCTCGAAAGCCTGCTGGGCGGAGGTCATGAAGAGGCTGAGCACGGCGGCGAAGACATAAAGCAGGACGGTGGAAACACGGCCCACGTTGATGTAGTGGCCTTCGGTGGCGTCCTTGTTGATGAAACGACGGTAGAAGTCGTGGACGAGGTAGGAAGAACCCCAGTTGAGGTGCGTCAGGATCGTGGACGAGTTCGCGGCGATGAGGCCACCGACCATCAGACCAACGAAGCCCACCGGGAGGAACTTGAGCATGGCCGGGAAAGCCGAGTCATGGCCGATCAGGGACGGGTCCGCCGCGGGGAAGGCCGACTTGATGGACGCCAGGTCGGGATAGATGATGATCGAACACAGCGCGGTGATGATCCAGGGCCAGGGGCGGAGCACGTAGTGCGCGATGTTGAAGAAGAGCGTGCCACCCAAGGAATCCTTCTCCGACTTCGACGCCAGCATGCGCTGGGCGATGTAGGAACCACCACCTGGCTCGGCACCCGGATACCAGTTGGCCCACCAGCTGATCGCGATCGGCAGGATGAAGATCATCAGCGCCAGCTCGGACATCGTGAAATTCGGGAGCATATCGAGGAACGGCTGACCGGAACCGTTGGCGACCGACATCACGGGCTGCGCGCCGTGGGCGGTGTTCACCTGCTGGGTCGACAGCTTCTCGACCAGAGCCTTGAGGCCGGCGAAGGCGCTGTCATCGTTGACCAGACGCTTGCCCACTTCCTTGAGCGAGAACCAAGCGGCCGCGAAGACCGCCGTCATCTTGATGAAGAACTGGACCATGTCGATGATCAGCACGCCCCAGAGGCCGGAGTGGGCGGCAAAGACGACGTTGAGCACCCCGCATACGACGATCGTCTGCCAAGCCGGCATGCCGAAGAGGATGTTGGCGATCTTGCAGGCCGCCAACGTCACCATGCCCATGATGAAGCAGTTGAAGAAGAGCCCCAAGTAAACCGCACGGAAGCCACGGACCCAGGACGCTGCCTGCCCAGAGTAGCGGTGCTCGTAGAACTCGAGGTCGGTCATGACGCCCGAACGGCGCCAGAGGCGGGCGAAGAAGAAGACCGTGGCCACCCCCGTCAGCACGAAGGCCCACCACTGCCAGTTGCCGGCGACGCCGTACTTACGGACCTGCTCGGTGACCCAGTTCGGCGTGTCCGAAGAGAAAGTCGTGGCGACCATCGAGAGGCCCGCCAGCCACCACGGCACCGAACGACCCGAGGCGAAGAACTCGGAGGTGCTTTCGCTCGAGCGCTTGGCGTAAAAAAGCGCCGGCACGAAACAGATCAAAATCGAACCGATAACGATCGCCCAATCAATCCAGGTGAGTTGCATAAATGGTCAGGGGGTATGTCTCTGATTTCCCAGAAACACACCCCCTTGGCAACAGTCTTCCCCTGAGGGGAAAGACTGATAACGATTATTTAGCAGGGATCTCGTTCAACGTGTACCAGCCCTCGTTATGCCAGAGCGCATCGCCCGCCTTGTTGCGGACGCCGTCGGCGACGAGGTGATGGACGTGACCGCGCACGAGGCCATCGACGACCAGACGGACCTTCAGGCCGTCGGCCGAGACGGTGGCAGACTTCACCGTAGGCTTGGCCTGATCGACCTCCGGGCTGCCGTACGCAGACTGGTAGATATAGGTGAAAGCATCCAAGGAATAGCTCGCCGTATCCGCCGCCGTGGCGGGGTCGACCGGGTGGGTGAAGGTCACTTCAAAGCCATCGGCGCGGGCCGAGATGTTGTGCATCTCGAAAGGCACGGTGCCCTTGTAGCGGACGCGCTCGAAGGTGAACGGCTGCGAACCGCGCGAACCCCAACCACGGTTGGTGCCACCGATGAAGAGCGTGCCGTCTTCCTGGTCCATCCGCACGGGGACGAGGCCGGCTTCGAAGCCTTGCAGGAAGTGGAAGACCGCGCCCTGGTAGAGGCCATTGACGACTTCGAGGTTGACGCGCTGGACCTGCGAAGCGGTCTGCTCGCCCACGAACAACTGGTTGGCCCAAGGGCCCCACTTGCCCTTGGTCATGTCGCACGCGATGCCGGAGGGCGAGTTGCCGACCTTGCCGTGCGGAAGGATGACGGCGGGCGGGACGAACTCGGGGAACTTGAGGCGCTCGGTGAGGATGCGCGAACCGCTCTGGGGCTCGGGCGGAGCCGGGAAGTTCGCGAGCAGGGACGACTTGTTGCCCGTCGGGTTGCCTTGGAAGGAACCGGGGCGGAGCCACTTCAACGAAGAGGAACCATTCCACACGCCTTGGTTGTCGGTGTAGAAGACATCGCCCTTCTCGTTCATGCCGATGCCACCCGGCGAACGGATGCCCGAAGTCGTCGGGATCATCTTGCCTTCAGGGGTGATGCGCACGCACCAGCCGCGCCACGGAGAATAGGCGTGGAACGAGCCCGTCAGGCACAGCACGACCCAGACGTTGCCGTCCTTGTCGGGATCGGAACCGAAGGCGTATTCGTGGTAGTCGCCGTTGATGCCCCACTTGGCGCAGATGGTGTCGAAGGCGTCGGCCTTGCCGTCGCCGTCGACGTCGGTCAGGCGGGTGTGTTCCGGACGCTGCGTCAGATAGAGCGAACCGGACTGGTAGAACATGCCCAGCGGCTCATGCAGGTTGGAGGCGAACTTGGTCCACTTGACCTTGGAGACGTCGGCCTCGTAGGCACCTTCGCAGACCCACACGTCGCCGCGACGGGTCGCGATGGCGACCTTCTTGCCGGGCATCAAGGCGATCGAGGAGACCTCGACCACTTCGCCGGGCGGGGTCGGGATCTGCACGCGTTCGTAATACTTGTCCTGGAGGGCCAAGGCTTCCGGACCTGCCGCCTTCTTGGCGGCAGCGGCCTTGCCATCGGCGGCCTTTTTCTTCGCCTGCGCTTCCGCGAGCGGAGCGAGGGCGAGCAAGGCCAAGAGCGTGAGGGTGAGTTTTTTCATGTCAAAGGTATGGCTTGGGGATTAGCGGAAGGAGTAACCGAGTTCGGCGAATTCGCCGGGCTTGAGCGTGAGGACGAGGTCATTGCCCACAGGCGCCGGAGCGATGCCCGACAGCGAGCGGACCACCAGGCGCGGGCCGACCTCAAAAGAACCGAGGCTGGCCTTCACCGCCAGTCCGCGGGACAGGGTGATGGTCACGGGGTTGTCACCAGCCGCCACGAGCTTGCGGGCGAGGCCGACCGAACCACGCGTGTCCGCGGGTGCCCAAGCATCCGTCAAGGTGAAGCCTTCACCGGCGACCTTGAAGGTCGGGTTGCCGTTCTTGTCGAGCTGGTAGCCCTTGAACTCGGCGGCGACCGGCACGGCCTTGAACTCACCAGCCTTGGCGCCGCGGTAGGCGATGATGGCGCCGCTCGGCGCCGACGGACCGGCGATGACCGCGCCATCGGACACCTTCACCACGCCGTCGCCGGCTGGAGGCTGGTTACCTTGACCGCGGTCGATCCAATGGTTGGAGCCGTCCATGAACTTACCGGTCCAGAGGAGCTCGACGGCGCAGTTGTCGGCGCTGTAGGTCAGGTTCGTCGCGTTGGGGAAACCGAAACCGAGCGCGCGCGGGGTCGTCCCACCGATGAAATTGCGGTAGCTGGCGGTGTAACCGTCCTTGGCTTCAATCGGGATCGGCGTGCGCTTGGCCTTGGCGACCGCGCCCTTGGTGTCCGAGAGCCACTTGAACTCCTTGTCCTTCGGGCCCTTGAAGCCGAGTTGGATCACCTCGTGACCGGCGAACTCGACATACTCGAGACGGAAAGGCACCGGGCCCTTCTTGAGCAAGATGGGGACTTCCTTGCGGCGGGTGCCGATGGCCCCGATGCCCTTAACTTCGGCGATACGCTCGCCGTTGACGTAGAGGGCGCCGAAATCGTCGCAGTCGAAGACAAACGTGTACTTGCCGTCTTCGGGGGCCTGGAACTGCGCGGTCCAAACCATCGCGAACGCGTCCTTCAAGCCGGCCTGCGCGGGGCTGATGACGCCGGTGTTCTCGTCCTCGATCTGCGCCGGCTTGAGCTTGGTGAAGTCAGGGAGCTCCTTCCACTCGCCCTTGTACATCGTGCCGACCAGGTCCACGAGGGCGGCCTTGGCGGGCGGGAAGGGATGGCCCTTGAGCAGCCCGGCGGCCGTCCGAGGCGTGGTGCGCGCGGCGGTGGCGGCGCGGACCGACTTCACGAGTTCCGGGGTCACGGCACCGGCATTGCCCGCGAAGGTCTTGCGGACGTAGGTCAAGACGGCGGCGATCTTCTCGTCGCTCAACACGGCGCCCTGCGGCGGCATGTCGATGTTGTAGGACTTGCCGGCCACTTCGACCGGACCGGTCATGCCCTGGAGGACGATCTTGATCGTGCGTTCGGCGGGACCCTTGGGCCAATCGCTCCCGACGAGGGGCGGCAGGCCGTTGAGGCCTTTGCCGTCGGGGCCGTGGCAAGCCACGCAAAGCGTGTTGTAGACCTGGGCGCCGTCTTCGGCGGCCATAGATACGGTCGAGGTGGCCACGAGGGCCAAAAGCGCGGGGAATCGCATGGGGATGAGGACATTCATATTAATCGATGGTTCCGAGCAAATGAAAAAGGCCACGGAACGGGTCCGTGGCCTTTTAAAACCGCTCAAATACGCGGCTTAGCGGGAGCGATACTGACCACGCGGGTCGTAGATCCACCAAGCGTCGAAGGGATTGGAGAGCGCAGGGAGTTCGAAGTAGGTCTGGCCCTTGGCATCCGTCTTCTGGACGACGCCCGAGGCATCCGCCTGAGCGGTGCGCGGCATCGGCATGGCCACCACCGAGGGGGCCGGGGGGAGCAGGTCGAGGACCGCGGTCTCTTCGATGCGTTCAACGACGTTGTCGATCCACTTCAGTTCCTTGGCCTTCTCGCCGAAAGCCTGCCAGTCGCCGTTGGAGTCGTTGGCGTACATCTGCTTCACGAACTCGGGCAAGGTGAGACCCATCTTCTTGGCCACCGGGGTGCCGAGGCGCTCGAACCAGCGGTTGGTGAATTCGATCTGTTCCTTGAGCACGGTCATGTTGCCGCGGGCGGTGTTGGAGACCTGGTGGTGCAAGATGATCGAGTTCGGGTAGCAATAGGAGCGCTCCGCGAGGGTCGCGATGACGGCGGTCATGGAGGCGGCGAAGCCCTTGACGACGACGAAGACCGGCGCCTTGGAGGCGGCCATGGCCTTCTGGATCTGGTAACCCGCGGCGACGGAGCCACCGGGGCTGTTGTCGACGACGATGAAGATCGGGAATTCCGACGACTGGTTGTTGTAGAAGTTGATGCGCTGGCAGACGTAGTCGGCCAGGTTCTCCGTCACGGCGCCGTTGAAGGCGATGCGGCGATCGCTGATGACCAGCGTGCCATCGACCAAGGGCTCCTTGAGGTACTTCGGCTTGGCCTTCGAGGCCACCTTGCGGGCTTCCTCTTCCTTCTGGAAGCGCGAGAGCTCATTGCTGAGGCGGGCGATCGGGTTGGCGGATTCGCGCTGGAGCTGCTTGGCTTCGGCTTCGAGTTCGCGGATCTTGTTGTTGCGCTCGGAGAGACGGGCGGTCGAGCGGGCGGCCTCGAGGGCGGCCTGGCGCTCGAGCTTGGCGCGCTCGTCTTCCAACGCGGCGGCCTCGGCGGCGGCCCTGGCGAGACGGAGGGCGCGTTCGGCGGCAAGTTTGGCGGTCTCGGCGTTCAGCGGGGCGAGCTCTTCGGTGCGCTTCGCTTCAGCCAAGGCGACTTCGGCGTCGATGCGGGCCTTCTCGGTCCGCATACGGTCGGCTTCCTTGAGCGCGGCCTTCTGTTCGGCCGAGATTTCTTCGCGGTTGATGCCCGGACCAGGCGCCACGGTGGTGGCACCCGGCTGCGCGGTCGGCAGGCCGCCCGTCGCCGGGGCCGCGGTCGCGCCACCGGTGGCGGGGGCGGCCGTCGCGCCGGCGGGAACGGCGTTCGCCGGGACGACGATGACGCGGCGTTGGGTCTGCTGCGCGAGCGCCGGAGCAGTGACCAAGGCGGCCAGCGCGAGGAGACGGAAGGTGGAGGGGAGGTTCATGATGCGAGGGTGTTTGGGATTATCTATAAAAGGGGTTCAGCGGATGACGTATTCGATGGTGGGGTCGTACATCCACCAGAGGTCGCAGGGACCGGGAGGGTCGATCTCCTGGCGCGCGCGGCCCGTCGCCGGGTTGACGTCGCCAAAGCCGGTCGAGGGCAACGGGGCCGGGGCCGGCGCCGCGCCGGCGGTGGTGAAGCTGTTTTCGTTCATGCGTTCGACCACGTCGGTGGCCCACTTGCGCTGGACGGCTTCGTCGCCATGGACCTTCCAGTCGCCGGTGACGGTGGCCTTGTACATGTCCTTGATGAAGTCGTCGAGGGGGACGCCGATGCGGGCCGCGACTTTGTGGAAGATGCGCTCGCACCAGACCTTGCTCCACTTGAGCTGCTCCTGCATCTGCGTCATGTTGCCGCTGACGCCCGTGGAGGCTTGGTGGTGGAGGACGATGGTCTGCGGGTAGACGAAGGAGCGCTTGGCCAGCGTGGTCACGATGGCGGCCATCGAGGCGCAATAGCCCTTCACGACCACGTACACGGGGGCCTTGGAGGTTTCCATGGCCTGCAGGATCATGTAGCCGGACATCACCGAGCCACCGGGCGAGCGGTCGATGACGATGAAAATCGGGGCCTCCGAGTCCTGGGCATTGAAGAAGGCGATGCGATCGCAGACCGAACGGGCGAGGGCGTCATTGACGACGCCGTTGAAAGGGATGCGGCGGTCGCTGATGTGCAGGACGCCATCGATCAGCGGGTCCTGCGGGTAGGTCATCTTCGCCTGGCTGGCGACTTCCGAGGTCTTTTGCTGCAGGCGCGCGATGGCGGCGACGGACGAGACCTTGGCGTACTCGAGCGTGACCTGGGCCAAGGCGAGCTTGGCTTCGGCTTCGAGCTCCGCGCGGGCGCGGTCCTTGTCGCCGGCGGCGGCGGCGGCGCGGGCGGAAGCCACGGAGGCCTCCAAGCTCAAGCGGGCGCGTTCGGCCTCCTGCGCCGCCGCGGCGGCTTCGGCTCGGGCGGCCCGCACTTGCGCTTCGGCCTCCAGCTTGCGCATCTCCAAGCTTTCGGGGAGACTGGCCAAGCGACGTTTCGCCGCCGCGAGCTCGAGGCGGGCGCGGATGATTTCGGCTTCGACTTCAGCCTTGATCGTCTCGGGCGACTTACGGGTAGGCGACTGCTGCGCAGGGAGCGCGGCGGTCAGAAAGAAAAGGGCAAGGACCAGGCGGGGCATGGGAGGGGAACGTGTTTTTGTCAGATAAATGGTTCCCTTGAAGCCCTATTTTAGCAAATCTACTCACATGAATGCCGACGCCCCCATCCACCTGCGCAACCGCCACACCGGCGGCAATGAGATCGAGAAGGTCTATGGCGAGGCGTGGTTGAAGCGAATTTACGGCAATCCCCTCGGGCAATTGACGCTGCACGCCGCCGCCAAACGCTCCTTTGTATCGAAGTTCTACGGCTGGGCCGCCGACCGGCCAGGCAGCGCCAAACGAGTGAAACCGTTCATTCGCGACTTCGGCTTGGATGTGAACGAATTCGCCGACCCCGATCCGGACTCCTACAAGACGTTCAACGAATTCTTCTACCGGAAGCTCAAGCCGTCCGCGCGGCCGATCGACCCTCGCCCGGAGATGGCGGTCTTGCCCGCCGATGGCCGACACCTGGGTTTCCAAGATGCGAGCGCGGTGAAGGGCATCTTCGCGAAAGGCCAGACCTTCGACATCCCTGCCCTCGTCGGCGACCGCGCGCTCGGTGAACGCTATCTCAAAGGGACGGTGGTCTGCTCCCGTCTCTGCCCGGTCGACTATCACCGGTTCCACTTCCCGGTCGCGGGAACGCCCGGCGAAGCGGTGCTCACCAATGGTTGGCTCTACTCGGTCAACCCGATCGCCCTCCGTCGCAACGTCGCCTACCTCTGGGAAAACAAACGCCAACGCGTGACGCTCGACGCGGGCCCCTTCGGTCTCGTGACCATCGTCGCGATCGGGGCGACGAACGTCGGCACCATCATCGAAACCTATCGCCCCGGCGTGCCCGTCGCGAAGGGTGACGAAAAAGGCTACTTCCGCTTCGGGGGCTCCTTTTTGGCGACGCTCTTCGAGCCCGGCCGGATCCGCCTGGAAGATGACCTCATCCAAGCCGGCGAAGCGGGTGTCGAGCTCTACGCCAAGGTCGGTTCTCCGTTGGGCCGACTCGCCTAAGCGCTCGCAAAGCGCTTGCCAGCAGGGCCCAAGGTGCAAACCTTACCGGCCACAGGCACGCTCGGGTGGTGGAATGGCAGACACACCAGATTTAGGTTCTGGCGCCGCAAGGTGTGCGGGTTCGACCCCCGCCCCGAGCACCCTGTGACCCGCCGAGGTTACTTCTTCGCCTTGGCCTTCGGCGCGGCGGGGACTTCGGCCTTGAGCTTGGTGACGGTCACGGGCTCCGGCTTCACCCCGGTGAAGGCGGCCTGCTCGGCTTGGATGAGCTCCGTCGAGACGATGGCGCCCTGCGAGATGAGGAAGCGGTACTTGAGCGAGAGGGTCTCGCCTTTCTTCAGCGTGGCGCGGGGATACGCACCGAAGCGCGCATAGTCGCGGTAGGCCGACCACTTGGTGCCACGCGGGTTGGCGGGCGAGTCGATCTGCACGACGCCGTAGCTCTTGTCGCCCAAGGTGTAGTTCAGGCCAACCCAAGGGTAATCGAGGTCCTTATGCGGCAGGGGCTTCGCCACCGGGAAGAAGTAGTCGGTCTTGGACGCATCGATTTCCTGCGGGGCGCGGTAATGCACGCCGCCATGCTCCGGGTCGGCTTCGAGCTGCAGGTCGCCCGCCTCGGCCTTGACCGTGGTCAGGAAGTCCACCCGCAGGAACCCCGGGGCGGCCAGCGGGCTGAGTTCCATCGTGCGTTCTTCGGAGATGATCAGCTGACCTTTCTTGTCGTTCCAATTGACCAGCGAGACGAGCTTGGCGCGGCCATTCGCGGCGGACTGTTCCTTGAAGGCCGTATGGACCTGCCGGCCCGAGCCCATCGACCAGAGGTCGAGTTTCTGCTGCTCGAAACCGATGCGCATCCAACCGAAGAAGATGCCGCGGTGATGCGTATAGGTGCCGCCCGGGCCCTTGGTGATCGCTTGGCCGGTGATCGGATCGACGATGCGAAGGTACGGCTTGTAGGTCTCGTTGGACCGTGCCGGGGTCGAGACGTCGTTCGCGACGAGGTAGGCGGCGACGGTCTTGCCGGCGAACTGCACTTCAAGTGCGCCTTCCACGGGCTTGAGCGTCACTTCGGGACTGGGCGGGGTCTGGGCGAAGCCAGCGACAGCGAGGAGGAGACCAGCGATTGGGGCGAAGCGCATGTCGGCAATCTGAACGCGCAGCCGACAGAGGGCAAGGCTAGGTCGGCACGCAGTGCCGACCCTACCACGATACCAACACCATTCACTCCACGATCAACACGCCACGCATGATCTGCGCATGGCCGGGGAAGGTACAGAGATACGGGTAACGGCCAGGCACCTTGGGGGCGTCGAAGAAGACGATGGTCTTCTTGCCCGCATCAAGCAGCCGCGTGTGACAAAGGATGTCCGGGGTTTCCGGGACGTAGTGGCGGAAATAGGCATCGGGCTCCGCAGCCATCTTGGCCGAGAGGAGGGTCACGGCCTCTAAGGCGTCGGGCTTCGTGAGTACCCAGTTGTGCGGCATGGTGTCCGGATTGACCACCGTGAGGGCCACGCCCTGCCCTGCCTTCACGCGGAGTTCCTTCTGGGCGAACTGCAACCCGGTCGCCGTCTCCAGCGTGATTTCCTGCGGGGGCTTGCCGCAGACTTCCGTTTCCCAACGGACCGGACGCATCTGCGTCGAGCCGACCGGTGCAGGGGCGGCGTGGGCATGCGCGACCTTCGGAATCGCCGTATACCCAGGGAAGTCGGTGAACGGCGCGGCCAAAGCATGGGCGGTCAGGAAGACATCCGTCGAGCGCTGTGCGACCAGCCGCACGCTGAGGTGCACCTGATCGGCGATGGTGAGCTGCGGGATCTCCACGAAGAGCGAGCGGCCATCGGCCAACACATGCGCGCTGCGGACCGCCAAGGGGTCGTGCCCCACGACGCCCGGATGGGCGACCGAGAACTCCGGCGATCCGTAGGCCGCGGCATAACGGTAGTTCCAACATTGCGCGAAGTGGCCCGCGGCCTGACCGGCGATGGACGCGTCGAGTTTTTCGTTGAAGCGCAGGAGCACGCCGTTGTCGCGGACTTCGTGGCCGACGAGCACGGGTGCGCCCCCGACGTGACGGACGCGCTGGAGGCAACCGTCGTCCGTGGTGTAGGTCTGCCAGCCAGCGATGCCGCTGACGTACAGATGTCCGTCCTTCGGATTGAACCGTCCCTGCTGCGAGCCCGAGAGGAAGTCGGCCGCGATGCGTTGCGCGGCCCCCTGCCACCGGCCGGCGACGTCCTGACGCGTGACGATCAGGGCCGACCCGGCGCCGAACGAGAGGTGCACGAGATTCCCCGCGCCGCGCAGGGCGGGCCAAGCGGCCTCCGAGAGGAAGACCTGACCGGCGCTGGAGTTGTCTTCGCCGCGGGGCAGGTAGAGCAACGGGGCCTTCGGGGCGGCGCCGTTCCGCGGACCGCCATAGCCGAAGTGCACGCCTTGGTCCTTGCCGACCTCGACCTGCACGATGGCCGAAGCGGGCGTCCAATTGCCTTCCTGCAGGCTCGAGGTGAAGAACCGTCCATCCGCCGACATACCCGTGCCGTTCGGATTGCGTAAGCCGGTCGCGAGGACCTCGACGCCCTGGCGGCCGCTGAGCCGCAGCATGCCCTGGTTGCCCGAGGAGGTGTAGAAGTCGCCGCGCGCGTCCGCCTCGAGGCCGATGACGTAATCATGGCCGCCGTGGGAGGTCGCATAGCCATTCGTCACGCACTCATAGAAGTCCGCTTCATCGTCGCCATTGAGGTCATGCAGGCGCGTGACCTGGTCCCGTCCGAGGACGTAGAGCCGGCCATCGAGGATGCGTACGCCCAACGGCTGGTGCAGGCCCGTCGCGAAGCGCTTCCAACGGACGTGCTGCAGGTCGGCATCGAGCCCGCGGACGAGCCAGACCTCGCCGGTCATCGTGCTGACCGCCGCCGTGCCGTCGGCGAAGAAGTCCAAGCCGCTCAGGAACATGAGCGCGCCGTAAGGATTCTGGAACGGCACGCCGATGGTGTCGGTCGCGAAAGGCTTGCCCTGCCCGACCACGCCCTTGGTTTCGATCCACTGCGGCCACTGCGCCGGACCGCCCTGGGTGAGGGCTGCGAGCTTCGCCGCATCCTGCGGTCCGCTCCACGCCGTGGTGAGCACCGCCTGGCCGCCGCGCGTGTAGCTGAAGATCGTCTGCGTACCATGACGGTAGAAGCCATGGTGGACGGCGTCCTTGGCTGGTTCGCCGAGCGCCTGCTTGCGCACGACGGTCCCGTGGACGCGGCCGCCATCGTTGAACCCGTGGCGCATCTCGCCCAACTGCACGAAGCCGCCCTTCCACTCCAGCGGGAACGACAAGGTCACGGGATCGAAACACGCGCTGCGCCCGCCGGCATGCACGGCCACTCCTTTGGGGATGGTCAGCCCTTCCCCACGGATGACCCCGCTGAAGACCGAGCCCTTGTCCGCCAGTTCCCAGCGCTTATCGCGCCAAGTGACCTGGTCGTTCTGGTTGCCTTGGTGGCCATAGCGCCCGGCGTCGAGGCCGGGGTATTCCGGCAACAGGGCCGGCAACGGCTTCCCGCCGAAGGCCAAGGCCTGCTTGGCATAGAAGTCATAGATCCGGTCGCGGTTGACGTAGGCCTTCCAGAGACGCGTCTCGTCGGGATGCAGCGGCGGCAACGTATAACGGAAATCCGCGGGCGTGGGCGCGGGCGTGGCGGCCAACCGGTCATCGAAACTCCAAAGGCCCAAGGTGTCTTGGTCGCGCTGCTGGCGCGGCCTTGGCTGGGCGGACTTTTCCGGCGGGATCTCCCCGCGCGACAGGCGTACGTCGTCCACGAGGCCATCGCAGCCGATGGAGCCATCCACGAGTCGGCCGAAGGCCAACTTCTCTTCCGTCGCGGCGGGGCGGACTTTCTCGGCCGCGATGGGCTTGTCCAAGACGAGTTCGCCGTCGATCCACACGCGGACGCGCTCCTTGCCGATGGCGGCCACGTAATCGTGCCACTTCCCGTCGGTCATGACGCGTCCCGTCGGGAATTCGCCGCCGCGGCCGGGGATGTATAGGCCGAAGGCGCCTGTCCCGCGATCGGTCTTCAACTCCCAATGGCCGAAGTCGGGCTTGTTGTTGCAGGCCACGATGACGTTGTAGTTGTCCTTGCCGTCCAGACGGGCGCGCACTTCGACGGTGATGGGCCATTCATGGAAGCTGGGCTTGCCCTTGGTCACATATCCACCCGCCAGCGCAGACCCGAATTCGGGCGCGAACGAAGGCACCGGACCGGCGGGAGGACGCGGCTTCTTCGGCGCGGGCTCGGCCCAGGTCCGATACTTCGGCGCGGCGGGTGCGACGGGGCTATCAAGTTGCGCGACCAACCAAGCAAGCCCATCGAGGTTGTCCTGGAGGCGCGCTTCGGCGTCGAGACCGGTGTGGTTAAGGATGCCCAGCGGACCGCGGTAGCCGCTCGCCCGGATCTGCCGCAGGATGGCGAGGTCGAGATGACCCGAGCCCAGCGGTTTGATCTGCTGGCCCTTGGCGATGCCATCGGCATCCATGCCATTCAGGTTCAGGCACAACAGATACGGCCGCAGCTTCGGCAGGAACTTATCAAACTGCTCAACCTTCCCGTGGCCGTGGTGCAGGTTGTAGACGAGACCGACGTTCTTCACGCCCTGCGCCTGCAAGGCTTGCACCACCGCGATGAGATTCTCGGGTTCACCGAACCAATTCCCGTGGTTGTACAAGCCCACTTGGCAGCCTTGCGCGGCACCGGCGTCGCAGATGGGCTTGAGCCGCGCCACTTCCGCGGCGATGCGAGCCTGCTGATCCGCGGCGTCCTTCACCGGCAGGGAACCGCCGTTCCCCATGACCCACAGTTGCGGGCGCACGTCATGCTTGCGGAAAAGCGCCAACGCCTGCTTGGCCTCGTCGTTCAAAGTCGTCGGGAACCACCAACCCGTGAGCCGGATGCCGCGCTTCTTCAAGGCGACGAGCTCGGCGTCCCACTGCGGGATGTGCTCGGCGCGGTAATCGTAGACGAACTGCTGGAAGCCGAGTTTAACCAGCATCTCCGCCCGCGCCTCCGGGCCCCGTTGCTTCGCATCGAAGGGGACGATGCACCAAGCGGCCAAGTTATCCCGCGCGAACAAGGGCTCCTCAGCCGCCAAGGCAGGGATGAGCCCGACAACCAGCAAAAGCGCCGCGCGGATGGACTTCAGGAATGCATGCATGGGGCAGCCGGGGGTAAGGGCCAAGATGCAGACCTTCGTTCGCTTGGCGAGTTCCACCTCCCTGCCTTGCCAAGCGCGTTGGGCACCGCCAAGTTGACGGCATGTCCACACCGCGCCCAGTCGCCGTCGTTGGCGGTGGGGCCGCCGGCTTCTTCGCCGCGATCGCCTGCGCCGAGAAGCTGGGCCGGCGGGGCGTGGTCACCCTGTTCGAGGCCACCCCCCACCTGCTCGCCAAGGTCCGGGTATCCGGCGGGGGGCGATGCAACGTGACCCACAGTTGCTTCGAACCGGCCGAGTTGGTGAAGAAATACCCACGCGGGGGCCGGGAGCTCCTCGGGGCCTTCCACCGCTTCCAACCGCGCGACACCATCGCCTGGTTCGCCGAACGCGGGGTCGGCACGAAGACCGAAGAAGATGGCCGCATGTTCCCGGTGACGGATGACTCGGGCACCATCGTGGACTGCCTGCAGGCGGCCGCCAACCGCGCCTTCGTGCGCATCCGCGTCCAGACCGCGGTCAAGAAGGTCGAGCGAACCGACGCGGGATTCACGCTCCACCTCGGCGACGGCACCACCCACCTCGCGGAGAAGCTGATCGTCGCGACCGGTGGCAACAAGGCCTCCGGTGGCTTGGCGATCGCCGAAGCCTTGGGCCACTCCATCGTCGCGCCCGTCCCTTCCCTCTTCACGTTCCACATCAAGGATCCGCGCCTCGCCGACCTCTCCGGCGTCTCGGTGGAGAACGTCGCCGTCACCTCGCCCGGCACGAAACTCAAGACCGACGGCCCGATCCTCGTCACCCACTGGGGCCTCAGCGGCCCGGCGATCCTCAAGCTCTCCGCCTGGGGGGCGCGCGGCTTCGCCGAAGCTGGCTACAAATTCCCCATCCAGGTCAACTGGGTGCCTCCGCACACGCGCGAGACGCTGCTCAAGGAACTCGGCGCCGTCCGCGAGCAGAACGCCCGCAAGCAGCTCACCACGTTCAGCCCCGTCGCCATGCCGCAACGCCTCTGGGAACGTTTCGTCGCGGCCGCGGGCATCGCCGCCGCCACGCCGTGGGCGCACGTCAGCAATCCCGCCCTCCAGGCGCTGGCCACGCAATTGACCGCGGCCACCTTCGCGGTCGACGGCAAGAGCCTCTTCAAGGATGAGTTCGTCACCTGTGGCGGCGTGAAGCTGTCCGAGGTCGACTTCAAGACCATGGAAAGCCGCCGCTGCCCCGGACTCCATTTCGCCGGCGAAGTGCTCGACGTGGACGGCGTGACGGGGGGCTTCAACTTCCAGAACGCTTGGACGACGGGCTGGCTGGCGGGTCAAGCGGCCGCGGAGTAAGCGGTTCTTCGGTATCGCCTTTCGGGCCGCGGCCCCCACGCTTCCCGACATGAGCGCAGACGCCAATGCTGAAGGCCCCCAGTTGGGCGACATCCTTGAAGGCCAGCAGCTCGTGGCTGTCGGCTTGGACTTCACGTTCACCGAGATCCATGCCTCGCACGAAAAGCTCTTCAAGGAGCTCGACATGTGGCTGACCGGCATCCGCACCTACAGCTTGGAAGACGACTTCGAGACCGACGCCGGGCTCTGGGACGAGCTGGAAGACTGCGGCTACGCCATCGGTGAAGGCGAGGTCGACGGCGAACAGCCCGGCACCACGCTCAAACTCTACGACGTCTGGGTCGACGCCGATCAGGTCGCGGCCACGCTCAAGGAAGTCGAGGAACTCGTCGCCGACTTCCAGCAGCAAGCCATCGCCTTGCTCCCACCCGGACTGCACGGCGCCGCCTCCACGCACGAGACCCCGCTCGAGACCCTCAAGCTCATCGCGCAGCTGAAGGAGTAAGAGAGAGGTTTGGGGTTGGGGGTTGGGGGTTGGGCCGAAGCGCAAAGGTGGAAAGTAGGCAAGAGTCGCACAATGTGCTAACTTCCCGCTCCCCGGTCCCCCTTTGTCTTCCCTGTATCGGGTAGGGTTGGCACTGCGTGCCAACCTAGTTGCCTCGCCCGTTCGCGTTCATTGAGGTAGGGGCGCGACTGCGTCGCGTCCGTTCGCAGAGCAACGGAGGATTACCGCTAAACCCTAACACGGAGGGCGCGGCGAAGCCTTGCCCCAAACTCAGCCTTAGATCCCCTTGGCGAATACGAAACCTAACTGACAACCCTGGCGCTTAAGTCCTTCACGAGCGAAATGGTGAATAACGGCGAGCCCCAGCGGCAAACAGACCCACAAAAAAACGAGATGAAAAAGCGGAGCCGAGGCACCTACTCGCTTTAGCAATCGGTAAGCCTTCACGCTCAGCGCGATTAGGAAGCAGAAATGTGCCAGCAAGAATAGCCCCATCGTCGCTAAAATCAGGAAGGCCTGGGTTTCAGCCGTTAGCGGACCAGTTTTCGCAAGGAAGTAAATGACTGCGCCGAGGGCAGCAAACAATGCGAGTAGATACCACAGTACAAACAGCAGCATTCCACGATGCTGGCGGGCAATATGTTGAACCTCGTAGTGCGATAGTGAATTAGCGGGTACTTTCATAGAAGCAGCGAAGTAACCAAGCACCCGGATAGCCCACAAGTCCACGAGGCATCATTTAATACCCAAAGGGTTGCCTCATAGAAAACATCGGTCCACCACCACCGATAATCGTGCCCGTCAATCCACCGACCTTGCTGGCAGCGGCATCTAGGCGACCGGCATCGAGGTCTTCTTTGACCTCTACCGCCGTCTTGCCGAAGTCATAGGCGGCGTACGCAACCAGGCCAACCTCGGTAACGGTTCCGACTACGGTGATTGCCGCGGCAGACAGGCCAGCGGCGGCCAAGGCCCAAATCAAAATGACCGACTTACTCCGTCATTACGTCCGGGTATACTGTGAAAACATGTCTCGATTATTCCCCGTAGAAATCGGCCCACTCTTTGCGAAATTCCTCTGTAGGAATTTCTCGGTCGATACGGTTCGCCCACTCCCACCCCTTGGTCGTGGCCTGAATCATCCAGTTCCATTCAAACCAGCCGTCTTTGTCTTTCGCAAAGTCATCGCGTACCGCCTGTATGGTATCGTTAATGGAACCCTCGTGGACTTTTATCGCGGTGTGGCCGTAGGAAGTCTTCTCAGCAGAATCGCTGTCGCCAATCACAATCAGCCCCTCCTCCATGAGAAGTAAAAGCTCCTGCAGGCTTTTTTCAACAGCTGCCGGGGTGATCCTTTCCCTCAGAAGCCGAAGGTCTGCGTTAGAAAGCGGTAAGGTAAATCCGCCCTCAACAGGACGGCCTTCCAGACCAGCCTCCTGAATCTCCAAGATTTTTGCCTGCTTCCAGAAGCTCATGGGATCAACAAAGTGCATATCCCCTTCGATTACGTTAACCGCGACAAAGTTTCGGAATGTGAAATGTTTGTAGTTCCTCATCTTGGAATGACATTAAAGCAGTCGTTGAGAGCTCACCCCTTACGTCTCGTCACAACAAGATGGCGAATGCCAAGCCCGCCTTAAAGGATAAGCGCCTAGGCACTTTCACCTAAGACTTCGGCCGGTTAACTCGATACTAGCTACGACAACTCTTGAAAGAAGTCATCCTGCTCTCGGTGATACTCGACATGATCTATCTCTGCAGCCTGATGGTTAGCCCACCCCCAACCCTTGTTGGTTACATGAATCATCCAAGACCGCTCAAACCAACCACTCTCGCCTTTCCCTCAAAGATTTGCGCATCGAGCTCGCCGCCAGGCATCAAACCCCTGCTAGAATCTCGCCATCAGAAGATTAGTTAAATCCGGAAAACCTAGGAGCTGCGAGAATCTGGTACTCGAAATTTAAATCGAAGTCGAATGCTGCGGCTGAACGCCACGCCTCTCATAGAGGCCTAGAAATACTTAACCAAATCCGGACGAGTTTCCCCGCCTCGAAGCCTAACGACAAGCCATCAAAAACCCTTGTTGCGTTTTGACCTCCTTCTGGGGATGTTTGATATATACAAACAGTCTGATGTTCGGAATCGAAAGCGGTCTTCCATCCGGCAGATGGCTCATAACGTTTGGCGATTCCGTCTTCGTCTAAGCCTCCATGGCAATAGACAGAGCCGTCTTCCAATGACGGCAAATCAAACTTTTCGGCGCGCCAACCTACTTGGGGACAATAACCAGCCAAGCCCACGACCTTTTCATCCAAATCAATTAATAACTCGATGTCATCGACTACCACAGACCCCGCAAATGAAGGCCAAGGATGGGTTGAAAATGCCGAGTCTGCGTCGTCGTAAAACACGCAGCCGTTGGCTAATTTTGATTTGTTTGTTTTGAAGATCATATTCTGACGAAGTTCCAATATAAGATGGTTTCAGAAACAGGATCGACTACCAGTTCCCAGACCCCTTCTTTGCCGCGGAAGGTGCCAGGAACGTCCCATCTAAGCGCCTGGGCACTTTATCCTAATACATCGGCAGGTTAACTCGGTACTAGCTACGACAACTCGCCAAAGAAGTCATCCTGCTCTCGGTGATACTCGGCATTATCCATGAGCGCTATCTGACGATTGGCCCACTCCCAACCCTTGGTCGTTGCCTGGATCATCCAGGTGTATTGACAATGGCCATCTTTGTCTTTCGCAAAGTCATCGCGAGCCGCCCGTATAGCATCGTAGATGGTGCCCTCTGGCACAGTGATGGCGAAATGACCATACGAGGTTTTTTCCATGAAGTCGTTTCTATCGCCGATCACAATCAAACCCTCCTCCATGAGAAGTAAAAGCTCCTGCAGGCTTTTCTCAAAAGCTGCTGGGGTGATTCTTGCTCTCAGAAGCCGAAGATCTGCGTTAGAAAGCGGCAAGGTAAAGCCACCCTCAATAGGACGGCCATCCAGACCGGCCTGCTTAATCTCCAAGATTTTAGCCCGACGCCAGAATCCTATGGAATCAACAAAGTGCATATCCCCTTCGATAACATTAACTGCCACAAAATTCCTAAATGTGAAATATTTATAGTTCCTCATCTTGGAATGACATTAAAGCAGACGTTGAGAGCTCACCCCTTACGTCTCGTCACTACAAGATGGCGAATGCCAAGCCCGCCTTAAAGGATAAGCGCCTAGGCACTTTCA
>JACCEB011641601.1_pt1 | contig 24545 bp, 18 predicted proteins | sample 7454761 | NCBI WGS metagenome assembly JACCEB01 (sample SAMN15323454, study PRJNA562643) | freshwater metagenome | isolation source: river surface water | place: USA:Blue River Watershed | collected 2017-08-18
ATCTCACCGTAGCGTTTGGCGAACTCGCTCCAGTCCTTGTGCGAAGAGGCCGCTGTTGGGGTCGTCTCGATCAGGCCATCGATGCCTTTGAGCACCAAGGCCTGCAGTGCAGCGGGGTCCTGGAAGATGCCGGCCTTGATCCAACTCGGCATCCTCGCCGGAATGCTGTGCACCGCCAACGGATGCAAGCTGCCGTCGAGGAACATGGAATCGACTAGCACCTGCACATCGGAGTGGTCGAACGGAATCTCGATCTTGGCGACGTAGTCTGGTGGTGACGGTTCGCCAGTGCGGGTTCCGTCTAGTCCCTGGGTCTTCAGATAGATGTACCACGCATCCTGCACCACGCGCAGCAGCGCGCTCTTTGACGCAAACCATGTGGCGACGGGCAGATCCGTGAACAGCCCCTTGCCCTTAATGATGCCTGCCGCGTGCTGTGCGAACAGGGGCGGTAACGAGCGGTTGGCGAAGAGCATGCGCAGCAGCTCACGCCAGAAGTCGACTGGGTTGCGAATGGATCTCGGCGTCAGTTGGTAGACGTGCTCAAGAATAAAGTCCTTGGACTCGTTCTCGCCGCGCGCAGACTGCAATTCGGTCTGGTGGGAATGAAACAGCCCAGAAAAATGCTCCGGCTCCACTTGCTGTAGCGCGCTGTATGCCAGCTTGGGGAAGAGTTCTGCAAGGCTGAGCCGCACCACACGTCCATGGTGCACGATGTCCCACGGCAATTCATTTGCATCGGGGCTTCGCAGATGCAGAACCAGCGAAGGCGCTGGCCCGGCCTCACCGCGATCCCAGGCTGCACGATAGCGTTCCTCGTATTCCGCCCGAAATGCGAACGGGTCTTCGTACAGCATGACCTCGAAGCCCCGGCCACGCAGCTCCGACAACAGGCTCTCGTCCAGCAGCACGTCGTCGGGGTCGCATGCCACCCAAAGTCGGGTGAGGTCAGTCGTGAAGTGGCTAAGAATGCGTTCTGACCATTGGCTCACCTCACCTGTCCTCCGGGTATCACATCGCTTGAGACGCGCACCATCATCACGGCATTCAAATCCGGCACGCTGGCTTCCATGTCGTCCAAGGCGGCGATGCGTGCATCGTGTTCTTGTTGCAGTCGCTTGCGCCGATGTTCACGCACAGTGGACAGGCCGATTCGCCCAATCGCCTGACCTCGGGTTTCGAAGGCATACACCGCACGCTCGCGTTCTTCTTTCAGTCGGGCACGGTGCTCGTTCAGCAGCTCGGTGAAGATCCGTTCGCCTTGGGCGCTGGCGGCCACATGGGACGCCTCGAACCACTTCACCGACTCCTCGGCGCCGGTCACGGCATGAACATCCACGGTCTCTGTCAGCAGCAGGTCCCACACGCGCTTGGCAGTGGGTACGAAGGGGCGACCTTCCTCGTTGACGAAAACCGGCAGGAAACGCTTCCGACTCAAGCCTTCCGCCGCCAGGCTGATCTCCCACAGCGACCAGATGCCGCGCACCGAGTCTGGCAACCCGGTCACCCGGATCACCGGCAGCGGCTGACCGGCAACAAAGCGCGGCAGCTCGCTGATCACTGCCCGGGCGCGTGTGTCTTCCATCGTGACCCATTCCAACTCTGGGTTCTCATCCGCCGTGCGGGCGTCAAAGCAAGCCTGAGCCGACTCGCTGCCGTCCGCCCATTTCACTCGCCACGCCTTGCCAGCCTTCGCTGCCGAGCCGCCGCGCGCAGCCAACCCGCTGGTGATGGCGCGCTCCAGCCAAAACTGCGCCGGGTGGTCACGCCACTTGCGGGCGTCGTCGGCATCCAGGTCGTGTTCGTTGGTGAGCAGGTCGCTGTTCTTCTTTGACTCCGCCAGCGTGGATCGCAGTTGCGACACCACGACATCGCACTCCTGCTCGATCGCATCCGGGTTCTGTAGGCCATGTACAAACAACTCGTCGAAGATCGGATCGGCCTCGACCGAGTCCATGACGTCCGCAGCTTTGTCGACGCCAAACTCCTGCGCGATGACCTCGAGCTTTGCCTCCAACACCTGGCGCACCCGATGCTCCACGGTGTCCTCGAGCACAAAGTTGATGGCGCGAACCACATGCTTCTGTCCGATACGGTCTACCCGGCCAATGCGCTGTTCGATCCGCATCGGGTTCCACGGCATGTCGAAGTTGACGATGACGTGGCAGAACTGCAGGTTCAGACCTTCGCCGCCCGCATCCGTCGAAATCAGCACACGCACATCTTTGGAGAACGCCTGCTGCGCACGGGTGCGGGTTTCCAGATCCATGCTGCCGTTCAGCGTCGTCACCGAGAAGCCACGGCTCGCCAGGAAATCAGTCAGCATGGCTTGTGTCGGCACGAACTCGGTGAAAATTAGCACCTTCAGCGCCGGGTCGCCTTCCTCCTGCTGCAGCTTGTAGATAAGCTCAAGCAGCGCCTCGGCTTTGGCATCGGTGCCTGCGGCTTCGGTTTCCCGCGCCAGCTCCAGCAGCATCTCGACTTCAGACCTCTCCAGCTCCCAGCCGCTGGAATGCATCGCCAGATCCACCTGGGACTGGCCGTCCAGATCTGCCCATTCGTCGGCGCTGGTGTTCTCGAACAGGTTGGCCTGCGGCTGCGGTGCTTCAAGCAGGGCCTGACGCTTTTCCAGCGTGGTGCGGATGGCTGCCGTACTGGACGTCACCAGCCGCTGCATCAGGATCATCAAGAAGCCGATGTGGCGCTGCTTGGCCGCCATGGCCTGGTTGTAGCCGTGGCGCACGTAGTCGGTCACCGCCTCGTACAGGCGCTGTTGCGAGCCGTGCCGTGCCTGCCACGCCACAGCCTGCAGCCGCGTGACACGCGGCTTGAACAGCGGCTGGCCCTCGGCATTGATCGACAGCCGCTTCTCGGTGCGGATCACGAATGGACGCACTCGGTCGCGGCTGACGCTGCCTTCGTCCGGAAAGGCTTCCCGGTCCAGCAACTGCATCAGGCGCATGAACTGGTCGGTCTTGCCCTGGTGCGGAGTGGCCGACAACAGCAAGAGATAGGGCGAGGCCTCCGCCAGCGCGGCGCCCAGCTTGTAGCGTGCCACCTGCTCGGTACTACCACCCATGCGGTGCGCCTCGTCGATGATGACCAGATCCCACGACGCCGAAATCAGGTCCTCGAAGCGCTCGCGGTTGTAGATGTTCAGTTGCTCAAGGCTCCAGCCACGCCGACTCTCCATCGGCTTCACCGAGTCCAGAGAGCAAATAACCTGGTCGTGCATGCGCCATAAGTTCTCCTCCTCGCCCGCGCCGCTGCTGCGCCATTGACGGAAGGCGGCCAGCTCGGACGGCTCGATGAACTGGAACTTCTCGCCGAAGTGCAGGCGCATCTCCGCCTGCCACTGGCGCACCAGTCCCTTGGGCGCGACTACTAGGATGCGCTTCACCCGGCCACGCAATTTCAACTCGCGCAGCACCAAACCAGCCTCGATAGTCTTGCCGAGGCCCACCTCGTCGGCCAGCAGGTAGCGAATGCGGTCCCGGCTCACTGCGCGGTTCAGCGCATAGAGCTGATGTGGCAGCGGCACCACGCTGGACTGGATCGGTGCAAGCAGCAGGTTGTCTTCCAGCGCGTCGAGCAACTTGGCCGCCGCCGTGGTGTGCAGAATCTGCTCCACGCTCGGGCTTACGCTTTCCAGCACAGCAAGATCCGCCGCCCGGGCCCGTACGACGGCGTCCTTGGCCGGCAGCCAGACACGGTAAGCGACCTCGCCCCACACGTCCTGGCGTTCGATCACCCGGCAGGGCGATGCCTGCCGGGTGATCCAGCACCAGTCGCCAATGGTGAATCCGCCGCTGGCCACGTTCAGATCCCGTCTTCGGTACGGGTCAGGGCTAGGTCATAGAGCGTAAGTAGCTTCTCGTCTTCCTGCAAAGTCTCCTCCGGCAGCTTTTTTGCGATGCTGATGATCGTTGCGTAGTCTTTGCTAGCCCAAGCTGAGCGGAAACCTGCGCGAAGCACCTCCAAACGGGACTCCTTGATTTTGCGACCCGCGAACGATCGATAGGCCTCGAATTCCTTGAGCAGCGCCTTCTCGCGCTTCTTCTCCAAGTCCTGCGCCTTGTTCGGATCGGGTACGTACCAGCGGTCTTTAGCCTTGGATACCAGTGCCGGAGCACTTTTGTCGAGACCGCGCAGGTCTTTGTGGTTTGAGGAAAGGTAGCCGTGGATCTGGCTAGGTACTTCACCAATCCCGTCGTATTTCAGGAAGTTGTCCTCCAGCAAGGCTGACAGCTCTGGTTTGGTCTCGTGCTTCTTCCAGCCTGCACCAAGCTGCCCCATGAATTCAGGACTGATTTCTTGGTATGTCGATGGGCGCCGTTTCAGGAAATCCGACAACCAGTCGATTGCGCTACGCTCGTCAGACACAAACATCTCCATCTGGGGCGCGACGGCGACTTGCATACGCTTCTTGTCGTACTCTGCGACTTGGTCCGGTAAAAAAACCATTCCATCGCGTTCGACAAAGCGTTGCGCAAGTCCCGATTGAAACTCATGAGATGACATGGGTACGGGCGTGTTGTGTCGTACAAACCAGGCTACCATTCGGTCAAAGATAATCCGTGGGTCGCGCTCAACAATAAATTCGAGATCTCCAGCTCGGATTTTTACTGTTGGCAGATAGCCTAGGTGTGTCCTAACGAAATCCCAAGCAGATTCTTCACTATTGGGATTGGCTGTAAAACGATCTTCAAGCCCGCCATTCGGTTTATAAGCGCTAATTATCAAATCTTGCTTCACAGCGGTGGTTGTGGTCACCGCTTTAAAGCTGCCCTTCTTCTTGTCGATTGCTGAAACATTCGCAACGACAAAGCCGGCTTCTTGCAGTGCTGTCTGAATTGCATTCCAAACAGATGCTTGAGTGTTAGAGAATTCGACCGTCATCCATCGGCCGGGTTTTAATATTCGATAAGCCTCCGAGAAACCTGCGCTCATCAATCTTCGATAGTCATCGATTGACTTTCCTTGTTCTTTACTTTGAATTGCTTCGCTGAGATTGTTTGTGGTAGCGCCCAGCCAGCTTTCCCAAAGAAAGTTGAGCTCTGAGTACATTAAATTTCCTCCAAAAGGAGGATCAATAAAGATGTAATCTACTGTGTCCGACGGGATGCCTGTTGAAAATGCAGAGCCAGTAGACACCACATATTTGTTCTTGTGATTGCGAAGAACCTTATCCATATCGGACCGGAGGCTCCACTTTTCAAGGACATTCAATTCCAGAGAAATCGATGGGGCATACAGGGTCCCATCAAGCGGCTTATCGACCTTTCCGCCTTTACCACTAAAGTAATTCGAAACATTTAGCCTGCAAAGCCTGTTTACGAACTGGTGTGTGGACGTAAAGCCGAACAGAAGCTGCCGCGCCAAAGAGCCTGAGCACAGAGATCTCAGCGCTGAGAGTGCAATGAGGTTTCTATGAGTATAAAAGTGGTGGACGTGCGTCACACCAATAGGATCATTCCTGCGTGTTTCTGCACCCTCAGGCATCCTAGTAGTTGGATATCTACCCTCAATATCGACTCCACTAATTTTATTAATTAGGGCGAGGTCCACTTTATCTGGTCGTTTCTCGTGCCGTTGCCTGCCTACGCTGTAATTTACTAAGACGGGCACTTGCTTGGCTTGTTTGGTATTTTGATCAAGGCCTGCGTCAATCTTCGTCTCCCAAGCCCGGCCCATTTCCTTTTTTCCGAATCGAGCATTGCAGCTTGGGCATGTAAGATCATCTTTGACACCACCATTTTCATGATCGAGCGCAACATCAAAAAAGACAATCTCATGCGCGCACTCGGGGCAGGAAAATACATCAGACCACACGGTGTAGTTAATCCGCGCACATAATCCTGCCTCCGAAAGGTCTGGTGCTGAATTGCGCTCAACCAAATTTAATGCTGTATCCAGTTGCTTATCGGTTGGCTGATGAAGTGTCTGATACATCCATCCATATTTTCTTTGGATGGTTCTTGTTATTTCTTCAGTTTCTGATTCAAGTGCATTGATGTCGACTGACGAATTGAAGTTGTACGCTATGAATCCCCCGATCGTGGAAAGATCGTTCAATATTGGAATTCTCGGGCCGAGTTTTGAAATCGCACGCAGCTCTGTTTTGCCATTCTCATTGGCGCGCTCGAAAATTGTCCCTTTATCATCTACCGCGTACCCGAGTGATTCCACGGCTCTCCGATCGCCGCAAAGTTGTGCGGCCACACCTGTCATCCCAGTTCCACAAAAGGAGTCAAGGACAAGCTCTCCTGGCTGCGTGTAATGCAGCAGGTAGCGCATGATCGCCTTGTGGGGAACCTTGGTGTGATAGCTGTGCGCGTTGTAAATTGGATCGTTCTTGCCTTCGCTTACATCAGCGGTGAACGGCTCCACATGGCGCACTTCGATTCCATTCTTGTATTCCGTCCCATAACTTTTTACGAAATCCATTAGAAATGGATTGGGGCATGCCGTGTAATACGGTGGATCGGACAACGCCAATATTGCTTCATCCGAACCAATAGGGAAACCCTCCAACTTCCGGAAAGCTGGGTCCTTGAGCTTCTCGGCGAGCAGTTTTAGGTAATGTTCGCGGCGAGCCTCATCACTCGGGAACGTTTGCCCGAGGCATTCAACGGGGCCGGACTTGGCCGCGTGGTTCTGGAAAAGATCACTCATCAGTCGGTCCTCAAATTCTTGTCGTCATGGTCGGGTGATCACCGTGTCACTCGATCACGAAGCGCAGCTTGGTGGCGTCCTTGCCCTTGCAGCGCTCGTTCATGAAGGAATCGAAGCGCTTGCGCAGGTCGTCCGGCGAGGCTGGCGAGCCGCCTTGCAGCAGCGCCTGCTTGATCTCGTCGCCTTTGACCGCGATCTTCTCCAGCCCCGATAGCGCCTCTTGCACGGCATTGGCGAACTCGGTGGTCATCGGGTCCGGCAGGTTGCGTGAGGTGAGGAAGGCGTCGATCAGTTTTTTGGACGCGGACGGCAACAAGCCCAGGCTGTCCTGCGTGAACGGGTCTTCCAGGTTCTCCAGCAGGGTCTGCTGCCAGTTGGCCACCAACTGATCTAGGTCGTCATCCAGTTTGTGCAAGCGGTTGGCCGCCGGGATCAGCTCCAACTGCTCGGCAGAGGGGCGGAACTGGCAGTGCGGGCAGACGGCAGCCGTGACCAGGGTCGGCTCATCCAGCGAGGAACAGCTCTTCAAGCCGTTAAGCGACTCCTCAAAGGCTGTGAGCTGACTGGTGGGCATCAGCGACACGCCGGCCAACACGCGCAGCGCCAGCAGGCGGTCGTCCTTGCGCAGGGCGTTGCGGGTCTTGTCCTCCGTCACGCCCAGCCGCGCCTTGCTGTGGCTGGCGATGTAGGCGGTTATGTAGTCCTTCTTGAGCTGGTTCAACGTCTGCCGGTATTCGGTGGCGTGCTCGGCCGTACGGTCCTGGCTCAGCTTCTCTTGCAGGGCCTTGCGAGCGGCCTCGGCCTGTTTCACCCACGGGTGCTCGGCAGGAAGCACCATCTCGGCCTGGGAGAGATAAGACGCCGTACTGCCCAGCTCGACCACCAATTCAAGCAATCGCTCGACGGCAGCCAAAACTTCCAGATTATTTTTCTGGCCGTCGAGGTCTTCCTGCGTGACACGCAGGTTCTTGAGCTTGCCGACGGTGTTGTATGGCGCCAGCGACTCGGTGAATTTCTTCAGCGAGTCGAGCCGGGCGTACCAGTCCTTGGCTTCTTCCTCGCGCAGCAGGTTCTGGCCCCAGAAGCCGAGCTTGCCTTGCTGCAGGTCGGAGCCCGCTTTGAGCACACGCGGCACCAGTGCACTGACCTTCTCCTGCAGCTTGATCACTGGTTCGGTGTCGCCCTGGCTGGCCTTTTGGGCGAGGCCGGACGGCAGGTCGAACAGCTCGAACAGGGCGCGCAGCACCGCGAGGTTGATCTCCTTGGGCGCCTCGACGTGCTTGAACTGCTTGAGCTCTTCAATGGATCGCTCAGCCAGTTGCCCCAGCTTGCCAGAGTCGATCTTGTCGCCGGTGATCGACAGCACGATGTCGCCGGAGTAGACCAAGCCGCCTAGCACGGTGACCAGCAGATCGGATTCCAACCGGTATTTGATGGGCGCGAAATACTCGACGTCCGACGTCCCCGAGAGCAGTTCGCTGCGGTTGAGCACCTGGCCGTGGCCCTTGGCCTTGAGGCGGTTCAGCACCTCCTGCGCGTAGCGTGAGTTGGCCGGCTCGACGCGGTCGCCGTCGAGCAACTCTAGGGCATCGAGGATGGCTGCCGCATCCTTGGTGCGGGTGCCGCCAGCCAGTGCACGCAGCGCGTTGCCAATCAGTTGCTTACGGTTGGCCTCAGTCACCAGCACCGAGAAGGTGGGGTATTCTGGCGAAAGATCTACGAAGCGCTGTCCAAGCACAAGGCCGGAGATGACGTTCACTACATCGCGGAAGTTAATGCGCTCGTCGGCGCCAAGCCGCGCACGGTCACGCAGCGAAACGCCTTTGGCCCACTCTTGCAGGTTCTTTTTCTTGCCCTGGTAAGTGACCTCGAAAGCAGTCATCTGCTTTTCCTGCAGCCACTTGCTCATGGCGCGCAGGAAGTCTTGCGCCTTGGATAGGTAGATGGCCTTGGCGCCGCCGCTGGCTGTGGAGGCCAAATCCAGCGCTGCCGCGTAGGACGACAGATGACGCTTGAGATCGTCGTCCAGGCCCGTGAGGCGGAAGAAGACTTCGTCCGACAGGCTGTTGTCGGTGAACTTCGGCTTGTCGAATGGCTGGATGAAGTAGACGTAGAAGTCGCGTTCCGGCTGCGCCGTGGGGCGATCGTTCGGGGCACCGAAGAAAAGGTAGCCCATGCGTTCGACGCGGCGCTCCTGCCACTCGAGCTGGTATTGCCAGATCTGAAAGCCGGGATAGCGCAGATCGTCGCTGCATTCCATCAGAGCCTTGACGGCGCTGTAGTAGGCCCGATCGAGCGCGTCGTCGGACAGGGCCTCGGCACGCTTCTCGATCTGCGCGTCGTAGTCGATGTCTTTCTTGAGGTCGAGGTAGTACTGCTCGGTGTCCTGTGCCTTTGAGATGAACTGGCCGTTCACGGTCTTGAGCACTTCCCGCATGACTGTCTGCACCATCGACAGCAGGTTCTCTGCGGGCTCGCCCGGCATCTCCTCCACACCCGGCTGGAAAAGGCACAGAGCGTCGCGTAGCTCGGCGGCGGTGGGCCCGATGGGAATGTGGATGTCGCCACCCGTGGTCAGGCGGTGCACGGCCAGCGCGTTGATGACGCGCAGCGCCATCGGCTTGTAGGCCGGACGCGTGAAGGCTTGCTGCACGCGGGACTCCAGCACTTCGGAGACGCGCATTACTTCTTTGATGTTGGGGTCAGCGCGCAAGACCGAGTTGGTCTTGATGGTGTTCCAGAAGCTCTCGTAGCTGATGAACAGCGGCCGATCGGTGGGCACGTCTTGGTCGAGGATGGCCAGCATGGCGGACTCGATGGTCTTGAGCGCGCCTCGCTTCTCGGTGAAGTGGATCTGCTCGAAGGTCTTCAGGTAGTCGGGGTGGACCGGGAACAGCCGCACGTACTCGTCCATGCGCTCGTTCATGGAGCCATAGAACTTGGCGAACGGCGTCAGGTACTCGCGGATCTTGTTCTGTTGGTCAGCCGTTTTCTTGAGCAAGCGCGCAGAGACGACGAAGCTGACGTCCTGGCGGTCGATCAGGATCTGGGTGAAGCGCTCGTTGACGCGGCGCATGCTGTCGGCGACGTGCTGGAAGCGCACGCTGTCGAAAATTGCCTCCTGCACGCCAGCTACGAATCGGAACTTCAAATGTTTGGTGACTTCGCCGATCTGACGCAGGATGGCCAGATCCTGCACCAATTCGTGGTCGCGGCGGGACTGCAGGTACTCCAGGAACTCATCGACCACGAGCAGCACGCCCTGGTCCGGGAATTTCTCGCCGAACGCGGCCATCATCTCCTCGAAGGAGTCCTTGTTGTTGAGCTCCTTGTCGGCGGTCGGGAAGGTGTAGTCGACACCGAGCTTTTCGAGGAAACGCTCAAGCTGCAGGGTAATGATCTGGCGCAGCGGCATTTGCAGTCCGCCAACCTCGATGCGCAGCACCTTGAAGCGGCCAGCGATCGGGGCAACCGCCTCGGCCACCTTGGGGTGGCGGATCATCGGCGCGTAAGCAGCGTCTTCGGCCACCAGCGACAGCACCGACATCAAGTGCGACTTACCTGTGCCGTAGTTGCCGACGATTAGCACGCCTTTGTGATCGACCGACTCGTCGAAGCTGAGCTGGGGAACCATGAGCTTGGAGATCCGCTCGGCCATGTCGTCGGAGATGACGTAGGTCGCGACGAGCTTTTTGGCCTCGTCTGGGCGCCCGGCATCGAGCAGTTGAATGACTGACTCGATCTGCTCGAACTGAATCAGATCTCCGTATTTCATGTTCTTGGCCATATGGTTCTCTCTTCCCCGTAGCTTCAATTTTCGAGTACGACCACGCCGTCGCGGCTGTAGTCACGATGTTCTGGGTGGCTCATGTCCGCGTACACCAAGCGGTCGCCGCGCAGCTCGCCCGGCCAGACGGCCACGACGCGTTTGGAATGAGCCAGCCGCCTGACGAGGTCAAGCGGGTTGATCTGCAGGCTGGGCTCGAACAACAACTCGAGGTTGTCGAACAGCAGCGGATCTTCGGTGTGCTCCCTGTCTGCGATCTCCCGCAGCAGTTCGCCCGCCGAGAAACCGCGCTTGCTGTTTGGTGTGGCCGCCAGTCGTCGCCCCAGCTCCAGGCCGACGTTGAGCGGCTCAATGTTGAGTTTGGCGCCCAGCTGGCGCAGCAGCTGGGTCTTGCCGCTGCGGCTGGGACCGACCAGCAGGATCAACTTGCTGTTGACGTCGCCGATTTCGCCGATGAGTCGTTCGAGTTTTGCGAGTAATTGGAGGTCTGCCATCAGTCGACCTCCGCTTCGAGTCGCTGCTGGTCTGGGGACCTGTAACCATGGGCCAGGATCGCGTTCTTGACGCCATACATGGCGAGGTGATCCCTGAGCCAGAGGCGGAACTCCGGCCCGCGCAGACTGTGGTCTGGTGAGCAATCCACGCTCCACTTGCGCAGGATGTAGCCCGCAACGGCCGCACGTAGTTTCATCTGCAGCTTGCCGTCGCGCATGCCGTAGTCCATTTCGGTGATCTCTGGTCGGGGTTGGTCCGGGTGAGGAACCAGCTCCAGCTCGACGATCCGGTTCCATTGGATGTCTTGGCTGTCGGACTCATCAGGTGCGACGGGCGAAGTCCTGAGCACCCTGGGGTGCTTGATGCGGGTGATGACGAAGTCGCGGAACTCCTGAGACTTGCGGTCAAAAGCCCGGACATGCCACCGCAATCCGTTGTCGATCAAGGCGAACGGGACGATCTCTCGCTCAGTGCAGCCGCTCGAAATTGAGTGGTACTCAATCGCCAGCGGGCACTCCTGATGGATGGCCCGCGTGACGGCCGCCAGCACGTCCAAGTCTGGGTGGGTGAGTCTGGATGGCACCTCGCTGATCACCCAAGGCTTAAGCCGCATCGGTTCACCGTCACCAAACCCCTGGGTGAGCCAGGACATTACGCGCTCAGGCGGGAAGTCGAACAGCGGGCGGAATTCGTCCGTCAGCACGTAAGACTTGGCTTTGGAGTCGTAATCGATATTCCCGGAGGACAGCTCCTTGTAGACGGCTAGATCTCGAGTTGCGGCTGCAGACTGGATGCCAAACCGCGACACCAAGTCCTGTCGTCGGATCTCTCCAATGAAGCGCACGCGCAGCTCCACAAACGCGAGTCGATCGCGCTGTGGTTGGGTCAGTTCAGCAAGCTGTTCGGTTGGCATCCTGTGCGGCTCACGCGGTTTAGGTAGCACTTGTGCGGATTGTTGCGGAAAGTATAGAAGATCTTCTAGAATCTATCGATAGAATCATAATAGTTTATTTATGCGCCGCATAAAGATTCGGTGCTGCGAGTGGTTGCATGAAAAAAGGAGTCCGCATGACAGCCCAGATTGCAGAGAGACTGCACTACCAAGGAGAGGACGTTGCCATGTGCACGAACCCCCTCAGCGACTATTTCGCAATGGGGGGCGTGAACCCGCGCTTCGAGTCCAACTGCACAGCTCTGTGGCGTGGCTACGTCTGCAGCTGGGAGATCGTGAATGACCGCCTGTACCTGATCGGACTCAACGGAACGCTTGAGAGTGGAGCCGATGCATCGCTGGCAACCATCTTTCCAGACTATCCCGATCGGGTGTTCGCCCACTGGTACTCCGGCACGATCCGCATCCCCCAAGGCAAGCAACTCAAGTACGTCCACATGGGCTACGGCAGCACCTTTGAGCGGGACTTATTCTTGGATATCGAGCGAGGCGTGGTCGTAGCCACCCGAGTACGACACAACGGGACGGCCGACTCCGAAAACGCCCCTGAAGGGTATGAAGTCGGCGCCATGACCGTGTTCCCTCGAACCAGCAAGGGTGAGGGAGAGTCGGCGTGATCTATTTCTATTGGTACATCGGCATCGGGGTTGTGGTCCTTGCCGTCGTCTACGGCGCGCATCACCTGAAGAAGGAAAAGGAGTCTGACTCCCTTCGTGAATTACTCGAAACCGTCAACCCGGATCGCAAAAAGCTCTCCTACCGCATCCTCAACAACATCGTTGCCCCAGTCCTCGCGGCCATGCTCGTGATTGCTGTCTGGCCAGTGGCGGGTTTCATGAAGGTCAAGGAGATGTTCCAGAAGAAGGAAAGCTACGTGTCCCCGGAGGAACGCGAATTTGCCGTCGAGCGCGAACACCTGCAGGAGCGACTGACGGTGCAGGAGATCGAAAGGCGCGAGGTCGTCGCAGACCCGCTCAAGGCTGCGCCTGAGTTGCCCTTTGGCCACCTCAACACAGCGTGGCAGGAGTTTCTCAAGGGCCGCGCTGAAGGCTCTGAGCTTTGGTTGTTCTCGGCACGGTGGCATACGACTTGGGGGCGCAAGGAGCTTCGGTCTGGCTACGTTGTGGTTCAGCATGGAGCACCGGGCGCCCACTTTCTGACGGTGTGGAAGGACATTCCAGACGAAACAGAAGCGGATGGCGGTGCCAAGCAGGCTCGCGCTGACGACATTCCGCGCTGGCTCAGAAAACAAGCAGACTGAGTGTCATGGGCATCCGGATCGCTCTCGTTTTGCTGATGACTCTGTTTGGCGTGTATGCCGTCTGGGTCGAGCCTTATTGGATTGACGTCAGTATCCACGACATGCGGTCGGGCAACGCAGGGGATGGCATCCGAGTCGTCCAACTCTCAGACTTACATATTCAAGACTTGAGTCGCCGTGAGCTAGAAGTTGCTAGCCGAGTCAAAGCTCTTAGACCCGATTTAGTGGTTCTCTCTGGCGATGTAATTGATAGGGAGGATCGGCTGCCGACACTACATGCCTTTCTTGCAGCCTTGGGTGACGCGCCCACCGTTGCTGTTTTGGGTAATTGGGAATACTGGTCCGACGTTGATCTTCATGCGTTACGCGACGAGTACCGACACCACGGGATACGGCTTTTGGTGAATGAGGTGGCTTCCTATCGGGTTCGGCTGCGTACTCTTCACATCGCGGGCATGGACGATTTCACTGCTGGCCAGCCAGACAGCGGACTCTTGGACGCCCCCCTCAAGGGCGGCACAGCGGTGCTAGTGCAACACTCGCCAGGCTATTTTGAAAAATTGCCAACCAAGCTCAGTTCAAGAATATTCAATTTGTGCCTTGCTGGGCACACACATGGGGGCCAGATCACTCTATTTGGGTGGCCCATATGGAAGACTCCTGGCAGCGGTCCTTTTGCTTCGGGGCAATACGAGACAACGGCCTGCAAACTCTATATCTCGAGGGGAATCGGGACGTCACTTCTGCCTGTCAGATTTGGGGCCCGACCAGAGATCGCTGTGTTTGATCTTTGAGATGGGATCAAGAAGGGATTCAATATGACCATGGTCAATATCACCGCCGTCAAGGGCAACATCGTCAGGCAGACCGACTGCGACGGCGTTGTGAATTCGGCAAATCCGAACCTGCGAGCAGGTAGTGGAGTCTGTGGCGCAATTTACGCAGCAGCTGGGCCTCGTCTCGAACCCTACAGCTCGCAGTTCGCTCCTCTTCAAATAGGGGAGGCGTTGGCAACACCCGCTTTTGACATGGGTTGCCGCTACATCATCCACACCCGAGGCCCCAAGTATTACGAGGATGCCGACCCTTCCGGCAACCTCGAGAAAGCCATGCGCAACACCATTGCTTTGGCTGACGAAAACGACTTAACCCGATTGGCTGTTCCTGCGATTTCGATGGGCGTCTACGGCTACCCAGCGGAGGAGGCTGTTCCGATTCTGGTTCGTGTTGCTTCAGAAATGGGAGGGGCGCTTAAAAATTTGCTGGAAATTCGGTTCGTGGTCGTGAGCGATGAGCTCTTGCACCTGTTCCGCCGGTCGATTGAGCAGCAAGTCACAGCCGCCGATGAAAGCAGCCCGCAGGCGCTCATGCCCCTGAGGGTTTCACGAGCTAAGGAATCAGAGGTTCGCGACAAGCTGGATCAGTTTCATGTTTTGACTTACGCCGAGGACGGATTCTCCCCACTGGATATTCACGCACGACGGCTTGGTCTCGATCGTGAACTTGTGACGTCGTTTGCAAGTGCTGTCAACGAGCGATCGTCTGTTGGCTCGCTTTATCCGCAGGCGCCCATCAGTGCTGTGCCGCGAGAACTGGTGCGCGATCGACAGGATGTAGACGCGTTGACAGCAAGCATTGGTGAGTTTCTGCGGGTCAATCGGGAAACCATCAAAGCCCGGCGTCTGGCCTTCGACTTTCGTACACCGTCAGTGCCTGAGTTCACGGTTGCGGCGTTGAATTCTGCGATCCGTGCGCTGGAGTCTGGCTTAGAAGAAATTCTGATACTGGAAATGTGAAGTTTGGCATCAATTCTTGCGGGGTAAAGGATGGCGAAGCCTGTTGAAATCGGTTCCCGGAGTTTCCGGAGCCAGAAGAGCGCACTGGAGCATTACCATGCCCTGCTGCACCGGTACCAGGTTGGGCAGCGTATCTCTGACCCGGTCGACCATGCCGACCTTGTAGAAGATCCGCTGGGTGCGCTAAAAATCGGAGGCGTTACGGCCTCAATCGCAGAATCACCTACACGAAAACCTTTTAAGCGAAATTATTTGATGATAGAATCCTGTTGAACGAAATCCGATGACGGAGTTGCCAATGGCCCAGCCGAACCAAGAAATGATCCATGACCTGCTCGTGAGGAATATCCCGCGTGAGCTGGTCATGAGCCTAGAAGAAGCCAAGCTGGTCGGCGCTCAACGTGCCTATGCCGCAGCGCGCGGGATGGATGACGGGCACTTGCCCAGCGTGGTGGGGCAGTTGCGCCACTTCCATATGAATGAGTCGTTCCATCGCGCACTCGCCGTTGCAGACGCATCTCCTTCACCGCTGCGCGGCAATCAGATCGTCACTGGCCGGTCAGGGATCTTCACCTTGGCACGGTTCAACACCAAGTATGGGGTCTGGAACAGCGGGCGGCGTAGCGAAACCCGAAAACAGATGTCGCTGGCAAACGCTGCCATCGAGCCACTGGTTCAACCCGGGCTCTTTTCAGGCTACGTGGAGCCATCCCAGGCGGTTGTGTTCGTCGTGGCCTGCTTTGCAGGGTCGCTGCATAGTCAGCCGGACACGCCCGTCTCCATTGAAATCGCGGTCCCAGATCGCCACATGCAAGGCTGGCTTTTCCGGGAACCCATCGACGCATTCATCAAGCGCTACGACCAGCAGCCGACAGCAGGCCAGGACGATTTGGCTGTGCCGAAGCTGAAGAAGAACATTGGCAAACAACAAGACAAAGACGGAACAGGATCATGAGCAGGGGCGGTGTACAAGGATTTCAGAAAGATCGACTTAGCCAAATTCTTTCGGCCCGTCGTCTGACTCAAGTCCAGCTGGCTTCGATGGTCGATGTGTCTCCGGCAACCATCAGCAAGTGGCGCGCAGGAACGCAAGCGCCCGAGCGTGACGCGCTTGAACGCCTTGCTGGCGTGGTCAATGTCACGCCGGAATGGTTTACGCGTGCGCCCGGGGCGAAGTTGTCGTTGCCGCTTTTTCGCAGCAACGCGTCAGCGCACGTCGCTGCACGCGCCATGCTGGAGGCCCGCCTTGAGTGGGCCCAAGACGTGGCGGCTGCCCTGATGGAGTACGTTGACTACCCCGATGTCAATTTGCCATCTCGTGATTACACCGAGCCAGAGCAGATCACTAACGAGGACATCGAGAAGGCTGCCTGCGAATGCCGGGATCTGTGGCGTTTGGGCCGCTCGGCGATTCAAGACTTGGCACTGGCCGTGGAAGGCGCTGGGGTCATCCTCGTTCGAGAAGAAACCGGCGTTGCCCAGATTGAAGGGCTGTCGGCTTGGAGCGAGGTATTGGGCCGACCGTTGATCCTCCTGTCCGCCGACAAGGACAATGGTTACCGCAGTCGCTTCGACCTTGCCCACGAAATCGGGCATCTTGTCCTGCATCGTCACATTCAGCGCACGACTGACAGCGCACGCCACAAACTGATGGAGCAGCAGGCGCACCGCTTCGCAGGCGCTTTTTTGCTACCCGCCGAAACGTTCGCCAGCGAAGTTCGTGTGCCACCGACTCTGGATGACTTGTTGCTGCTGAAGCGCCGTTGGGGCGTGTCGGCGGCGGCGATCATCATGCGGCTCAAGGCACTTGAGATGCTGGATGAAGATGGTGCTCTGATGCTTTTCAAGCGTCGCTCTGCTCGGTGGGGTGCGAAATCGGAGCCCGGAGACGAGGATCGTCGCCCAGAGCAGCCGCGTCTGCTTCGTCGCACCATCGATCTGTTGGTCGAAGAGAAGGTCATGCCTCTGGACGCCATCCCGAGACACATCGGACTGGCTGCGGGCGACGTGGAAGCACTCGCCGGATTGCCTGAAGGCTACTTCCAGGGCAAAACCAATGTCGTGGAGTTTGCGCGACTAAAAGCAACCCAGAAGCAGGTTGATGACCAACCAGCCCAAGGCAATAAGGTGGTGCCATTCCGGCCCGTCTCCAAATCCTGATGTGAAAGGAACAGCGATGTCCAAGAACACCAAGCAGACGTCTACACGGATCGGCCGACTGGCGTCGGAAACATTGCAAAGCAGCAGTGCTTCACAAGTGGCCAAGAGCCTGGCTGCTTCGGCGCTGTCTCAGCGAAGTGGGGACAGGCAGACGGGTGCCAAAATGGAAGACACTGCAGCACGAGTGCTTGCCAGCGACCACTACGCCAAGGACACGAAGGTGTTGGCGGCGTCAGTCCTGTCTCAAGCTAACAAGCAGCGCTAAGCCCTCAGTATCCAGATCTTGATGTCTCAAGGCTCAAATGAGTCGTAGGATCGTGTGGCGATTAATGACTTGCTACTCTGATTTCAATCAAGAGCACTGAATTCCGATCAATCGATAGTGCAGCGACGAATCCCTTCGTTAAGCATGACTCTGTGCACAAGGTTTGGGCGAAATTAGCGAAATCAGCGAAATTAGTGCTGTGACAAGCACTTGTAGCGGACTCTTCGCTGCGAAATCAGCGAAAAAATCCCCTGAGCTAACTTGCCGTGAGTCGATAGACCCGCAGGGGGGCTCCCGGCGCACCGTCGGCACGTTCGCTCTGCTGCACAGTGATCTTGGGTGGCGTGCTGACCAACAGTTGCTCCAGGCTGGCATCAATCAAGGCTTTGGGCACCTTGCCCCGAAAACATTCAGCATTGATCTGGCTGCGCGTCGCCTGGCCTCGCTCTCCCAGAAATGCCAGCACGCGGTTAGAAAGTTCCAGGGCCTGTGTCAGCTTTGCCTCCTCGGTTGCGCTGACAAACACATATCGGACAGACGCTGTGGCATGGCGAATCCATGCCATCGCCGCGTCGATGTGCTGGACCTCAATACGTGTTTGCAGGTCGGTCAGTGCCATCAGCATGGCCAACCGCAGCAGCATCGGGGCCCGGCGTTCCAATAAAGATGCGACCACGCCAGCGCCGAGGTCCTCATGCAATTCCCCTCTGTATAGCTGTGCGTAGCGCCACTGGGCCTGTGCTGACATTTCCATCCTCAGGTGCTCGCGTGTGTCAGTTTGATTGGCGTGAACGAAAGTCAGTACATCCAGCGTTCTGCGCGCCAGATGTTCGACCACCGCCTGTGGTGTTTCCTTCGGGAATGGCAGCATCCGTGTCCGCTCGGCCCAGATCATCAAGAAGCGATTGGCGAAACCGTTACTCATTTCACGTGAACTCATCAAACCTGTCAGTTCGCTGGGAGAAATCGCTCCGCTCAGACAAACGTGAGGATCGCTGGCGTGCACCTGATTGGATTTTGTGGCCGGCTTCAGATCGACACCATCCCAGCAGTCACGCAGTGCAGCCGACAGCGTGTTGCCGTCGCGCCGTCCCTGATGCAATACGTTGGCGAACTCAGACTCTACCACCCACAGCCTCTTGTCCTCAATGGCAACCACTTCGTTGCGACCGTGCCGAAAGCCGTCATGGATCAGCGCAGCTAACCCTTCGCGTGTGGACAGGCCCCCTCGATGAATTTTCGGTGCGAAGGACTCATCAATTGTTCGCAAGGCTGCGTCGATTCGCAGCACCAGCGATACCGCATCGCCTTTACGACCACGACCGGAACGCCCGATGTGCAGGCAAAACAGCCTCGCATGGTGTCGGGTATTGCCCACGGGTAGGTAGACGCCACGTCCGACCGCGCAGGACAAGTAAGCCATGAAATTTGCCGCTATGGCATGGGCATTCGTCTCTGTGCCGTCACTGCCCGCTCGGGCCACATCGCCAACCAGGCCATATAGGCAGATGGGATCAGGCTGAGGCGCATTGCGATGGGTGTCGGGTGAGTCGTCATCAATCTGCTCGTCACCGAATGATGGGTAGACTTTGGCTCCGTCAAGTAGACCTTGCGCTGTTGGCGGGGGCAAAAAATCGCTGCTGTGCATTCATCTATGCGTCGAGTGACTCGCATTCCACGATAAATTTGAACTCCGTCAGAATCTCTGGGTAGTGCTGCTGCAAGTACCGTTCGATCTCGGTGTTTTCCAGCCATTTGGCCAGGAGCTTGCTGGCCAGCAGCAAATTGAAAACATCTTGGCTGAAGTTTTGTTCGGCAAGCTTGTATTGCTCTTGAAGGCTGCCCATTTCGCGTTCCATGTTGGCCATCTGTGTCGGGCTCACACCGGCGACCTTTTTGGCGACGATCGCATCCACCAGCTGGTTCGGAGGTGTCGCCGCATACAGTGCATTCGCGTAGGCCAAGGTGACACAGTTGGCGTCCACCATCAATTCAACACATTCCACTTGGCGCATGGGCTTCATTTTTTTCAATATGGTGCCGAGGTCGGCCGCAAATTGTTGATCTTTGAGGAGTGACGCCGCCTCGGCGCAGATGCCATCGAGCAAATTGAGCTTGCGGGTGATGGTCGAAATGTCCAGATCCAGAGCGTCGGCCAGACGCTGTGCGGTGACGCCTTTTTCGACGGCTCGACACAGCATCACATGTTCTTGAATGGATGACAGACGGTTGATTTTTGTGTTGTAGGTGTAGCTTTCGTCATCCGTGGATTCCAGGCAGGGTGCTTCAGTGTGTTCCAGCGTTCTTAGCGCCAGCAGTCGCAGATGGCCGTCGAGCAGGACGCGGTACCCCGTTTTCTTATCGGCAGGCCCCACCGTCAGTGGCTCTATCAATCCGACCGCCTTGATGGAAGCTTGAATTTGCATGAATTTTCGGGTGGTCAAAATTCTGGAGAGCGCCTTGCGGGACGGCAGAATCTGGTCAAGTGGAATGGAAAGCGGATCAAGCAGGAATGCGAGGGGCAGTTGCGCCATATCAAGCTCCTTTCGGCCATACACGCTCGGCCAGGTACGTCGGTAAGGTGTCCAAACCCTCGGCCCGAAGCAGCGTGGTGAAGTGTTCATTGCCCAGGAGTTGCCCCAAGGCACCGATCACAAACAGGAGACGTTGCTGGGCGGCACCTGCTTTTTTGACCATCAGCTTTTGGCGCTCCACTTCCTTTTGATACGTTCTGACCAGGCTCGAGGCTGTGATGTCCACTGCCACGCGTTGGGTGCCCCGGCCTAAGGTGCGCCCATAGGTCTGGCGTTTTTCGATGATCCGGCGGGCTTGAATCAGCTGCTTTCCGCGCAGCAAGCCCGATTCATAGGCTTCCTGTAGTGCGGCTTGCACCGCCTCATTGCTGTTTCCAGCGCCCACAATGGCCAACGCAGCATTGAGCGGTATGCGGCCACTCTCCACAGCCACCATCAGGCGTTCCTCGCCATTTTTGATGAGCAGCATGATCCCCTGCACATATTCGACACTCAAACCGGTTTTTCTGGCGATGATTTTCTTGTCATAGCCCTTGGCCACCAGTTGCTGGATGCCAGCCAGGAGTTCGAGGGGGCTAGATTTGCGACGTGCAATGTTTTCCACCATGCTCATGATGAAGGCGTCTTCATCGCTGACATCAACCACCAGCGCAGCAATGGTGGTTTCGCCCAGTGCCATGAACGCTTTGAGTCTGCCCTCACCACAAACGAGCACATATTTTTCGCTGCCGTCATCGCCAGGGCGTGGTGTCACGGTGATTGGCTTCTTGAGTCCGACGGTTTTGATGTTCTCAATAATCTGCTCGAACACCTGTTTGTTGCGGTCGCGGGGATTGAGCACCTCGATTCTGTCGACGGGGATCATGCGCAAATTAGCCGATGGGTGCTTATTGGTCATGACGCTCTCCGGATGCGGGTGCGTTGGGCCATGCCATAGAAATAATCCAGGGTGTCAAAGCGGTAGCTCTCAATCTCAACAGCGTTGCGATCTGCCAGACTGATACGCGGCAACCCAAAATCTAGGCGCGGCAGGAGGTAGTAGTCCATTGGCGCATCGTTGGCATGGTTCAGTCGCACGGCCACTGTGATGTCAGGAGCTAGGCTGGTGTCAAACCGCACCTTCCAGCGGTTGTGCCCGTTGTCATGGGTTTGGCAGCGCGCCAGTACCAACGACACCGTAAATTCTTGGTTGACCAGCAGCAGATCGGTGGCGGGATCGCGCTCAATGGTTCCCCCCAACTCGCCAATGGCTTTTTCAGTCTGGGCCACGATTTGCGGGTGCAGCCGCCTGAGATACTGGTTTATTTCCAAATAGCGGTAATCCCGGTCTGGGGTGAACCCCACTGTTTGGTAGGCGCGAATCAAGCTTCCGAATTTGTGGATGTAGGCTGAGGAGGAGGGCATTCCTTCCGTCTCGTCAATGACCAGCCCTGACAAAAAGCCCCGGTTCTCAAAGAGATTGCGCAGTTTTTCGATCAACTCCTCGCTGCTGTAACGGTGGGTACGACCACGAATGATGCCCTGAGCCATGTAGAACGCCTCCGGCGGCACGATGGCTTCGAATGCGCCTTCTTTTTTGATCCACTTGTCCGGATCGTTGACGGTGCGCAGCATCTTGAGCTTGAACGAGATCCGGTTGAACACGTTGTTGCCAATGTACTTTTCGTTGGTCAACACCTCGTGCACGGTGGCCCGGGTCCAGTCACGTCCCAGGTCCGTGCGCACACCTTGTCCGTTGAGACGAGTCGCAATTTCAGACTCGGACAGACCATCTTCTGTGAACCAGCGATAGATCTGGAGCACGTTTTGCACTTCCGCGTCTGGCCCAGGCATCAAGATGACACGGTCGGTTTGCAGGCTTTTATGCTCACCACGCGCCAACTCTGCCTTTACGGAGCCGGTCTGGTCCAGGAGTACGCGCCGCAACCCATATCCGGCAGGTCCCCCTTGGCGGTAGCCCAATTCGATCAGTCGGCACTGACCGGCGAACACCTTGACGGAGAGTTCCCGGCTGTATTCACCGGCCATGGCGCGCTTCACGCCTTTGACGATGGTGGAAACAGGGGATCCGTCGTTGTCGAATTGCTCCGCGACATACCGGACGTGAACGCCTTTGCGTTTGAGGAGGTGCTCGTAATACGCCGCTTCGTCAGGGTCCTGAAACCGTCCCCAGCGGCTGACGTCGTACACCAAGACCAATTTGAAGTCGATGGCCCCAGCGTCCACGTCCCCGAGTAGCTGCTGCAGTGATTTGCGCCCGCCGATGTTCAGACCGCTTTTGCCATCATCGGCGTAGGTGCGAACAATTTCAATGCCTTGAACTCGGGCGTACTCGCGGATTTTGTCTGCTTGGTTTTCGGTGGAGTACTGCTGGTGCTCCGTTGACATGCGGACATATTCAGCGGCGCGAATGCGTTTGGACGGTTCTGTCGGTTCTTCTGTGGCCTCATTGTTTTGCATAGCACCCGATCGTTCAACGTTTGTAATGGATGCTCTCGAGCCCGCGTTTCACTTCGCTGCAAGCCACGGTGCTGATGGTTGTCAGCGTCGACGTACCGGTGAAGTGGTTGCGATGCAGGTGTTCGGGAGCATATTTGGACGCAACGGTAATGCCAGAGGGTCAATTCGTCGAACGAGTTATATCTTTGCACTCGTTCTCTTTGCATGGACAGTGGTGGCACACAGGGGAAATCTTGGCAATCCACTCGTCGCTCTTAGCAGCGCCCAAGTTGGGGGTGAACTCGATTCGGTACAGACCTGACAGCGGAGCCGAAATGATCTCGGAATCGGTGAGCTGCTTTTTCCTGGTGCCTTTTCCGTTGCCTCGGTAGTTGCGCCAGTAATCCGGATTGCGATCCAACCAAGCTCTTTGGGCGCGGGCCTTGTTGTCGAGGTACACCTCCCCGGTGCGTAGCCGGGTTTGCCGCCAGCGTTTGCGCCGTTCTGCCTGGCAGGCTGGTGTGGAGCAGTAGGTTTGGTTTTTGACCCGTGGGTCAGGCAGGAAGAACTGGCCGCAGCAGGCGCAAAATATTGGGTGCATCAGATTTCTCCATACGAAAATTCGTATGGGAACTGACGCCCCCCCCGATGCCCGCGCAGGGCGGGCATCGGGGGGGTAACAACGATTACTTGCCTTTTGACTTGCTGGAACTGGCTTTTTGGGTCAGTGCCGATGCGCCTGCATACTTTGCGTAGACGTCGTTTTGTCAATGAAATTTGTAACCCATGGGTTATTTTTGATTCGATGTTCAGAAACTCATGGGCTCCAGATATCTCGTGATTCACGAATGCTGACGTGTTAAATGGCCCTGAGTTGTGTTCCCGTCTTCAAAATGGAGTATTTAAATCATGACAACTGTTACGCGCACGAAGGTAGTCTGCACATGCGGACATGAAGGAATGCTGTCGACTGAGGCCTGTTTCAATGATTGGATCAGGAATGGGCAACCACCTGTTCATGGTTATTACGTTTGACGGTGGTGTGGTTGCTGTGTTGGAGGCGGCAAGAACGGATAAAAAATGATCCCATGCAACCGCCACTAGATTGACGTGAGCAGTCGACACACGCACTGGAAGGGAATTCCCCGAACAAGTGAGGTGGTAAGAGCAGATCCTTGGATGCACCCCGTATTCCTCGTTGGGTGGCGTTTTCAGGACGACACGCCTCACTCTTGCGGGATGAGTGTTTGCCAAGCTGCAATACCCCACCACCAATTTAAACCCTAGCAATAGAAATGTTGCTAGGGTTTTCTCTTTTCTGGCGCCACTTGAGTCAGCAAGAGCTTGCCTCACAGATAGTGCTTCTACCAATGAACGAGCGCCCCGCTTGACTTAGGATGGAATTTTTAAGACTGGGTGCTCTATGTTTCAACAAACACTCTTTGTTCGCGCCAGCACGCGATGGCTGAAAATTGGATTGGTGGGCGCGCTCATGGCGTCATTGGGTTGGGCGCATGCGCAAAGCAATGCTTCAAGTTATCCGCAAAAGCCCATCAAAATTTTGGTTGGATTTTCGCCTGGCGGCGTGCCTGACATTGTGGCGCGCGTCTTAGCCCCAAAATTCACAGAAGACTGGAAGCAAGCCGTTGTTGTTGAAAACAGGCTGGGGGCGGGCAGCAACATTGCCGCGCAAGCTGCAGCCGCTTCGGCACCCGATGGTTACACCTTGCTGTCTGTGTCATCGGCACACGCCATTTCACCCGCCATCTACAGCAAGCTGTCTTACGACGCCTCTAAAGATTTTTCGGGCATTAGCCTTACAGCCACAGGGCCTGCGTTGGTCATTGTGTCGCCAGAGCTCAACGTGAACAACATGAAAGAGTTCTTGGCGCTTGCCAAGAGCAAGCCAGGTCAGCTCAATTACGCGTCGGCAGGCGTGGGCAGTGGCGCACAATTTGCAGCCGAACTTCTGAAGTCGCAAGCTGGCATTGACTTAGCGCACATTCCCTTCAAAGGCATTCCTGAGGCCTTAACCGACACCATGGCAGGCAGAACGCATGTGTTCATCTCGCCGTATGCCAGCGCCATCAATTTGGTGAAGGAAGGCAAAGCCAAAGCCATTGCCGTGACTGGCAGCACGCGGATGCCCGATTTGCCCAACTTGCCCACAGTGTCCGAATC
>JACCEB011172812.1_pt1 | contig 24480 bp, 44 predicted proteins | sample 7454761 | NCBI WGS metagenome assembly JACCEB01 (sample SAMN15323454, study PRJNA562643) | freshwater metagenome | isolation source: river surface water | place: USA:Blue River Watershed | collected 2017-08-18
AATATTCGGCGTTACAAACGGCAGTTCATCACCCGAGTGTGAGTGGAAAAGCACTCGGGTGATAACTGTGTATTAAGTTTCCCTGCAGCCGCAGGGAATAAACTAACTCTGAGAAAGGGGTTAGGCTATGGCTAAGAAGTCCATAGAAATGCGTTGCAACAATTGTGGCAGACGCATACAACCGCACCAAGCCAGCTTGACAATCAAAGTCCGAAGGGGCGTTGATTACTTCCACGAAAGCTGGGAAGGATGCTATGAATCTACTCGTGAGAGTGGGATGCATGCATCAACATGGCTAGATAAAGAGTTAGTCAAGATAACTCCTATTTACTAGACCATTTGGTCCTGAGTATGACCTAAGGTAAAACTGCTCACATGCCCCCATAGCTCAGTGGATAGAGCGTGGGACTTCTAAGCCCAGCGCCGCTGGTTCAATTCCAGCTGGGGGCACATTGGTAAAGCACTTGGGGTGTGTCGGGAGCATCGACGATGCGAAATTCCCTCCTCTTCGCTTACACCAAATATCCTGAGCATGATAACTAAAACTGCTCCAACACAAACATCGCAGGCACAGCAAATCTCCAACGGACAAACTAAAGAACATCAATTAAGTAATTGATTGATTACCTACTTCTGAGACAGTGGCAACGCTGAGTATATGAGTATGAGGTCATGCAAGTCCACGGGTATCGACGGCTGTGCCTGCGTTGTTTCTAGTGAAAGGATAATAATGATAATCATTGTTACCAAAGACATCAAAAAAGCGTTATTCATGATGCAAGCACGCATGCATGGATTGACACGCAAAGAAGCAAAGATGCTGTGGAATGACGGCATCGACACAATTCACAGTGATGTGGAAAGTATCCGCATCAACTAATCGCCCGAAAGGAGCCTTAAATGGCAGCGAAGAAATCAACAGGCGGTCGTAATGATAATCGACCAAATGGTAAAGCATGGAAGAAAAACCCCGGACCAGATGGTGTCAAAGTAAAGCATGATGTGACACGACCTGGTCGTATTGAAGGACGCAGTGCTACTAATCACGCTAAGCGTGAAGCATGGAAAGCGGCGGGAGGTCGTGCTGACCACCCAACAATGCCTCATTGGAAGACCGGTAAGGTCTACAAGAAAGACGAGGCCGTGAGTGTCCAAGCATCTTAAAGTTTATTCACTCGACTATCTAAAAGAGAAAAAGTATTCCGATGATACGACCGAAGATGCCACTCGTCTAGAGTGTGCTGGTCTTATCATCGGTATGGTTGATCGTTTGGCAGAAGACAAGCTGTTGCGCCTTTCCGAAGATGAGCTTCAAAGATTGAAGACTGCTTTAGTCTACGCAACGATCATCGATACACCTCTTGGCGATGCATATTTCAATGACACTCTCATTGTTGTTGATAGCCAAGAGAACGAATATGTTGCAGGAATACCTGTAACACCACCGACACCTAGATAAGGAGGGCTGGCCTATGGCTAGCACTAAGGTAATCGCAACAACTTGGTCTAAGAAAGAACTTCTTGCCAAGTTAAAGTCAACTCTCAAGCGCATGGACGATGAGATAAACGAATGGGAAAAGAACCATTTAACTCTCAAAAAGCGTCAAGAGGCTTGGGATAAGAAGGCAGAAGCATGGGCAAAGAAGAACTTGTCCAAGGCAAATGACTTCGACTTCAACACTGGAGGATACAAGGGGCCCTATGTCTCTGTGTATTTTGACCAGGCTGCATTTGATGCAGCAATTGGTGAGCGCCCTGAATTAGGTCGCAAGCCACAATACAAAGACACTAACTACAACAAGGATGTTAGTGACTACGAACAGGTGCAGAATGCTATCGCATTGATTGAAGGCTCAGTAGACGTTGAGTATAAGATCAATACTTCATCTGTATGGGCTTCGTTTATTCGCTAGCCAACACAAACAAACCGGCCCCCGTCAGCAATGGCGGGGGCCTAGTCATAGAAAGGATACAGCATGCGAAAGTTGCTGTTAAGTAAAAAGAAAGTAATCGAAAAGATAAATCGGTTAATGTGGGAAGAACACGCCGAAAATCAATTCGAAGAAAGTCAAGTCATGCGCTCATATAGCGCAGGCATCATAGATGGTCTCGGATTAGCACTCACTGTGATATCCGACACACCTGCAAAGGACGCCCCAAACTTCCCCTTGAGCATATCGTTTTATGAGGAAGATGACGAGTCGTGCACAATTGCTCGCAAGCAACAAGCAGTAGAAGCCGTGCGTGAGCGTGTGTTTGACTTGCAACAAGCCAACAAACTATCATTATTCTATGAGGAGGTTGATTGATGGCTTTAGATTGGCAATGGGCTTCTGACTACCTGTCACACGGTAGAAAGAAGTATATACGACCTCTTTACGACAGAGGTTTATACATATGGAAAGAAAACAAGTGGGACCCAGATAGTAGTATCCATGTTGGTTGGACCTACTCTGGCGTAACACAGCGTTTTGTTACCTATCACAAAAATAGCACAACAACTATACAGGCGTTGAGCCCATATCCTAACAACTCATGGAGCCCTCTGCGTTCTTACAGCACAAGATTTACCATTGTAAGATACGCCGGACTTCATAGCTTGATACAAAAGGACTTTAAGTTCTACATCATTGAATCCGACCCAACACAAACACCGCCCAAAATTCAAGGCTGCCGTAAATGTAAGCAGAGCGGCTTAGTCAATAAATATTGCGGACCAACAACATGTTGGGAGGTCAACCATCATGAAGATGGCACACCGTATTGTGAGAAGCATCCAAACCTTGTAGTCTCACAACTATCTCCATATCATCGTTGGCACTATATTCCGTGCGAGCATGATGTTCAAGATGGCCACAACATACCAAAAGGTGAAAACTGCTATTACTGCAACGGCACGGGAAAGCGTGACTATGGCAGTAAGTTAGAACGGACTTTATGGGATGGCTCACCGCTACGCATAAAAGACGGCAAGATAATCAAATCATCAGCATCATTACTAGAAAGGATGATCGCAGACTATGTCGAACCTATCGGCTAAGTATGACCCACAGGAGTCATCACCCCACAAGTCTTCATTGACGGTGGATGACCCACACACAGCAACAATGTATGTCAAAGCAGGCATGATGCCTATCAACTTACCAAAGTTGCTTGGCAAAAGCGAAAGCTTTAGAGATGCATTTGTTGGACACATGACATCGTCACCTATTCCTGATGACAATGTTCTTAATGTGCTTGCAACAACACTTCGCACTACTCCAGACCAAAATACCCCAGAGTTTCGAGGTCTGTGTGAGATAACCGCTAGCATCGCATATGCGTGGGACAAAACAGAGCTAACTAAAGATGCTTTGTTGAGAGTTTCACCAACCTTTGCTAGTAGATATCTACAATCTGTGTATACAGCACTCATTGAACGTGGCATGCCAGCCACATCATTCAAGAACATGTTGGTAAATATGCTTCCAAATGCTGAAACCAATTGGAACGTAGAAAAGCCAGCATTAATTCCATAAGAATTTGACAGGTATCTGTCAAATAGTTTTGGGTGGCTAAGCCTACCTCCAGTATCATACTTAGTCGAATCAAGAACCGAATAATTTATAGGCTCACGCACTTGGGGGAAATGAGAACCTTGTGTATGCGAGATGAGAAGAGAAGGTGCGAGGGGTACTCAGTCCCTGCGAGGCAACGGGGGTAAGCCACCCAAAACTAGTAGTAGAAAGGACAAAGCATGTGTCATGCATGTGAGAACGATGGATATGATGACGACGATGTTCCGTTTAATTTCCAAGACGCACCAGAAGAAATTCGTGGTGAGTTTTTTGACTACATAACAGAGCAGATGGGTCTAGTCATAGACAAAGCAGAATCAGCTGGTGTTCTTTATCAGTTGATTACTGAATGGCCTAATGAACGTATTATTCATTATGAGCTAGCAACAATCATGGAGGGAAGGTCTCTCAATGATTCGCAATGGAATGAAGAAGGGTAACACGTATGGAGATAGCAGTATTCACCGAGTCCTATGAGCCTAGCATGGGAGCCAAGCGCCGTCAGGTGCTCTTGGCACCAGTCGATGGTTCTGTACGTATTTGGTCACGTAATACTGACGGAGTCAAAGGCCCACACAATAAGTGGGAAGAGACTACGTTGGAAGAACTGATTGAACTTGTACACGATAACGAGTCATTGACTCGTACTCCTGTTGGTGTGTATGTCACACCGGCTGACGAGAAAGCAATTCGTGACAAGGGATACTCTCCCGTACTTGGTACCAAGGCATGCAATTCGCATACCAAGGCTGACCCAAGTACAGTAGTAGCACCGCTTACGGAAACTATCTGTGAGCTACATGATCAAATCCTGTTAGGAGACAGTGCATTGGAAAGTTATGTAATCGACAATCGTCGCAATGCTGGCACAACAGTGCCTTTGGTAGTGCCAGTACAGGCGCTCCCAACACAAACAATCCAACCAGAACAGACCGAGCACGTGGGCGCTAAGACACTTACTGTGTCATTAGCATCCGTTCCACGTAAGGAGCTTGCAACACGTTATGTGCATCGTAAGATCTTCGGTGTTGAGGACTTCAAAGTCTTCGATACAGCTCGTGCTAAAGGTATCAACGTCCTTATCTACGGCCCAACCGGTCCTGGTAAGACAACATCTGTAGAAGCGTGGGCCGCTGAGCGTGGCTTGCGACTAGCAACCATCTCCGGTAATGCTTCTATGGAGCCAAGTCAAATGACCGGCAAGTTCGTATCAGATGGTGTTGGTGGCTTCGCTTGGATTGACGGTCCAGTAACTGATGTAGTTAGAAATGGTGGTGTGCTCTTGCTTGATGAGGTTAACTTCATCAACCCCAAGATTTACACCAATCTCTATTCTCTAACTGACGGTCGTAAATCGATCACACTTCTTGATCATCATGGCGAGACTATTGAGGCTCATAAAGACCTGACAGTCTTTGCAACGATGAATCCAGATTACATCGGTACTACTCCGCTTAACTATGCGTTCCGCAATCGCTTCGATATCCAAATCCCATGGGATTATGATGACAGCGTTGAGAACAAGCTAATCAATTCCAAGTCGTTGTTGGTGCTTATGCGTCAACTTCGTGTGGAAGCTGCCAAAGGTCAATACGAGACTCCAATCTCTACCAACATGGGTATGGAGTTCTGCGAGTTCGTTGATTCTCTTGGCTATGAGTTTGCAATGGAAAACTTCATTGCTCACTTTACCAATGACGAACAACCAAGCGTACGCATGGTCTTTCAGACACATGAGTACAACATCAAAACTGACTTCGGTATTGAAACACCTATCGAGACAGAACAAGCAGCTGACGCAACATCAGTTGACGAGCAGCTCAAGCAGTGGGCAGCACAGATTCCAGCATCAATCTAAGGAGGTTAAATGTTCATAGAGGAAGTTGAGGATCAGTATTACTCTCCCGCCAAGACTGAGGAAGACCAGGAACGAGCATTACGACTGAGTGCTTTATGCCGTGTGTATGAGCAAGCAGACCGTGTTCTAACTGGTGACCCAGTCATCGTAAATGTTATGCCCAACGGTCCCGCACCTGCGTGGTCCGATGGTGCAGCAATTTACATTAACCAACAAGAAATTGAGGACGTAGACCTTGAGACATTAACTCAAGTAACCGGCCTCAACTACCACGAGCTAGCACATCACTTCTACACTCCACGTAGAGGTACTGAGCTAATCAAGTGGGTTATGGATAACAACTACATGGAAGCAACCAATATCCTGGAGGACCAGCGTATTGAGACATTACTTGTAGCTCGCTATCCATCTGTAGCTCCGTATCTAATGTCCACAGTGTCTAGGTGGTTAGCCGATACGCCAAACGACCTAGCAGGTAATTACATGCTAGTACGTGGCCGTAGATACTTACCGGTAGAAATCAGACAAGCATTCCGTGATGAGTTTGCTTTTCCTGAATTGATTCCGGCCATTATCGATATCGTAGATCAGTATCGGCTCTTGGCATTTCCTCGTGATTATGCTAAAGCACGTGAACTGATTGAGCGATTCGATAGTGAGGTTCTCAGGTCTGTAAAAGCAGACATGCCAAACCTATCAGGTGGCCCTAACAATTGCGGTACTCGTGACCCGATTGTTAAAGGCCGCCCTGAACCTGGCAAAGCACAAGAGCGTGATGCTAAGCGTGCTGCAGGTATGGGTAAAGCAGAGTCTGTGTATGTACCTAAACCTAAAGCTGAGGCTAAGCCTGAAAGCGATAGCCCCAACACAAACAATGAGCACAGCACTCACGGAGACGGAAAACCAGCAAGCTCACGCCCACCGCAATCTGCACAAGAAGCGTTGGACATGCGTGAAGCGTCTCAACAATCCAATCAACCTGCATCCTTGACTCCTGGTGAAGGTCACCATGAGAGTAAGGGAGGCATTCCTGACAACATTAATGACATGTTGCAAAACACCATTTCTGAGGTCATGGAACGTAAAGATGTCCAAGCAGATATCAAAGCCAAGCAACGAGTAATCGTTGGTGGTGATGGTAAGTTTGATGACATTACAAAGACTGGTAAGTTTGACCTAACAGACGTACCACAAGAAACAATCATCTCTTATCGTCGCTTTGCCAAAGAGTTGGAACGCTTGCGTGATGCATGCGAACCAACGTGGATCAAGGAGACACCAACCGGTAGGCTCAATGTGCAGCGTGTTATCAATGGCTGTGAAATTGATGCTGCGTTTGACCGGTGGGAAGAGGGGACAGATGGTGCAGATGTGGAGGCTGTAATCCTTGTTGACCGTTCAGGTTCAATGAGTTCTGGCCAAAACGACCGCAACGCATCTCTAGCATGCTGGACTATCAAACGTGCTCTAGAAGCAATTGATGCTCCAGTTACAGTCTATGCGTTTGATGATAAGAACGAAGTAGCATACAAGCGCATGGAGAAAGCACATCGAACACGTTACAAGTTCATCTACGGCAATGGCGGTACCAACCCGTACTCAGCCCTAGTAGCAGCTGAACAATTACTTATGTCTTCTCGTAAGAAAAATAAGATGTTGTTCATCGTAACTGACGGTGCGTTTGACCACGGTAAAAATGATGAGGTCATCAACCGCATATCAAAGCGTGGCATTCTTACCGCCATGACTTTGATCATGACAGACAGCGACATGTCATACTACGCAAACCGAGTAGATGACGTGGAGAAGGAGTTCCGTCATGACTGTGAGGTATATGGTCGCATCAGCAATGCCAAAGACTTGGTGCCATTCGCTAAGTCTGTAGTACTAGGAGCAATCAAGAAAAGGAGCAGAGGATAATGTACACAATATGGGATAGTACAACTGAAACCCTAGTAGAAGTCTTTAATGACTACGAGTCTGCACAGATGTTTCTACTACAGATGTCGGACCTAATTCCAGATGGTGGCACCAACCTAACTATTGAGGCAATCTCAACAGTTCAGGATTGGGCAATGGATAACGCAATAAGCCTAGGAGAGTTGGTCTAGTGGGCGACCTAATCTTCTTACAGAAACGAGTAGGCAAACAGCTATGGGAAATGACTGATGATGAGATCATCGCATTTCTATTGGAGGATGAGTCTAGTGGTTAATACGTTTCTACCTTGGCCTGATGAACAAAAGACAGCTAAATCCTTAGACAACAAGAGACTTGGTAAACAGCGTGTAGAGGCGTTGCAAATCCTGAGGGCTAACTTGGGTCTAACTAAGGGATGGCGCAATCACCCCGCTGCAGTTATGTGGCGTGGTCATGAAGGCGCCCTTGCTCAGTACATCTGTGCCATGTGTGATGAATGGGAAGCCCGTGGGTACGTAGACAATGTGCGTGCCCAAGTATTGGAGTTGTGGAAAGTAAACAACTTCTCCAACGAATCGTTTAACCGACCTTGGTGGTGGGGTAAACATAAGTTCCATAGATCACACAAATCAAATCTAAAGCGCAAAGATCCTGATCATTACAGGTTTGATGTGCCAGACGATCTGCCATATACATGGCCAACACAAACAAATACGTTCAGAACCATCGAAAAGAAAACCAAAAAGGGGGAATGATGGGAAAGCTAAAGCAATATAAGGTAACCATTCACGAGCACATCATTTACGATGCGTTTATCACAGCATCCGATGAGGCTGAAGCTGAAGAACTTGCCGAAACACAAATCCTCGATGAGGATACAGCAGCATGGAGAGAAGATCGAAATGCTGGTTGGACAGAGCTCGGTGACATCGAGCTATTGGACGAAGAAGATGAGGAGGAATATGCCTAATTGGTGTAACAACACAGTTCTAGTCAAGGGTGACAAGGAGGAGATACAGTCTGTAATTAGTGCTGTATACGATTCTGCGTCAAACAATCACTTTTCCTTTGACCGAATTAAGAAATGCCCAGAAGAACTACTGAATGCATCAGCTCCTAACAGAAATGAACAACGTGCAGGATTTCTAGAAAAGAAATACGGCGCTAAAGACTGGTATGACTGGTGCAATATGAATTGGGGCACAAAATGGAATAGCTCAGATGCAGAGTGTAAGTTGATGGAGTATGGCGATACAAGTGTGGCTCAATTCACATTTGCTACAGCCTGGGCTCCACCGATACCTGTTATTGAAGAGCTAGCAAAACAGTTCCCCAACACAAACATCTACATCTCATACGACGAGCCAGGCATGTCTTTCTCTGGTTACTTCTACTATGCAGATGGAGAACTATCGTCACAACAAGAGTTCGACCAATCATATAGTTATCTACAGATGTTAATGGAACCAACTGTAGATGTATTTGAGTACGTCAACTAGAAAGGAGATAAATGTCTAATGAAGGTATGACGTATAAACTCCGAATACTATACGAGGTTAGCATTGCTAAATGGCGTATAGATGATCAAACAAAGCAAGAAAATCAAGAATGGTGCCTATATGTATACGACAGGAACAAGGAAGAGTGGCTGCCAGTCAACTCTTGTGATAGACCTGGCGAGTATGTTAAGGTTAAGCACATTCAGGTAATGGAAGATAATGAGTGACCTCCGGGCGCAACCGGAGGCCCTCAGGGCATAGGTGTGAACTCCGTCGTATCTGGAGTTTACGCCTCTAAGTATACAGGAAGCAGATACCTCATTGAAAGGGGGAGCTTATGTTTGGATTCGCAGCTATGCATCTAAAAGATAAGCAAATAAAGAAACTGGTATCTGCTCTGGAAAACGCTGGCCTACAGGTGTCCGTAACCTCAGGCAAACGCCATGTAAAGGTCGTAAATCCTACGACCAACAAGGTGGTATTCTTTGGTGCTCAGTCACTAGGGGATTTCAGGGCAGGTAAAAATATACTCAGAGACCTAAAGAAAGTAGGCTTTGAGTCGGATATGAAGCTATAAGGAGAAACATATGGCTAAAGTAACAAAAACGCTAACAGCAAAACTAACCAAGAACACACTGGTTGAAAAGGGTGGTGCTTGGATGTTGGTCATTGAAGATGACCGAGGCATTACCCATTCTGCATGGTCTAATCCATCTGCAGCTAAACGCTATCTAAAGGCATATGTGCTAGAACACACACCACGTAAGTCTATTAAGATGACAGTTCAAGCAACAACGATGGATGATAAACCTACACACATTACGGGTGAGCTTACATGGAAGGAAGCTGCGTAATGGATTTTGAAACAATCTCCCCCCGTACTTGTAACGACTGTAAAGGTGTCGGTTACACGTATTGGGGGGATGAAAGTGAATATGAAGTAAAGCTATGCGAATCATGTAATGGAGTAAGAGAACTCAACATAGTAGAAAGGAATACAAGTGAAAAGAGCGATTGCGCTTGTAGTACTGCTGGGGCTAAGTGCGGTTGCCCCAGCTAATGCAACAGAGGTAAAAAGATCTGACTTCCCACAATTACGTGGGTATATATGTATAGACTCTAAGGGCATACATAGAAGCTGGACAGCTGCGTTTGACGGAAACAATTACTGTAAGTTGGTACCCAACCCATACAGTAAAGCTAGGACAGTTAACGGATGATATATAGATAAACAATTGGCCCCTCGCCTTAGGGCGGGGGGCCAAAATGTTTGTGTTGGGCCGGCTGCTAGAACGGGTCCTCATCGGATTCGTCTGCAAGGAAGTCTTCAATTTCTTCTAATTCTTCCTCATCAAAATCGAAGTCCTCAAACTCCTCTTCAAAATCTTCATCAAATAGATCTGGATTGATTGCGTCTTCCACGGTGTCTCCTTATTGGTTGTCTCTGATTAACTTAACTTCACACGCATCTGTTGTACAGTACGCCTCACCGACTGCATCAAATGCCATACCCTCATAAACTCCAGTCAAATCAATTGGGAATAGAGTCATGCGGGCTTCTTCATATACTTCCTCAGTGCTTGGTGTATAAGGCATCTGAGGATAGCTTGTTGGGTCCATCGCTAAGAATGATACAGTCTTTAATTGACCATCGTACATATGAAGTACGGTACCAATAGCGCTAGATTCTGTAGCCGGGTCAAACGATACTGTAACCGATACAGAGTTATCTGACCAATACCGCTGCGCTGTAGCAGCCAAAGCCATTTTCTCATAGATAGATACATCCTTTTCAGAGCGAACTGCGTTCGACTTGATAGGGAAGTACACTACAGAAGTTGATTCAGGTGACTCACTCGCAGGTTCTACACGGTAGTTAGCCATCTTAAATAGAGGAAGCATAGGGTCACTATTACCAAAACGAATAGTACGCAAGAAGTGCTTCCCACCGGGTGTCCAGTGAACTCCAGGGGATTCTCCAGCTAAAATTGAGACCGTACCTGAAGGCTTAACTGTGGTCATCTTAATAGACTCACGGATACCCAACCATTCTGAATAACTCTTATCATAGGCCTGAACTACGGCATAACCTTCATCCATCCATTGACGCAACATTGGTAGACCTCTGTTGTCTGCAAAGTTTGCTACACCCGATACTGATGTACCGATGCGTCTGTTGCGCTGCATAATAGCGTTTGTTTCTTCCCAGTGGGTTGGGATAAGAGTTACAGTCTTAGCATAGAGATATGCAAACTTAAGAGTTCTCTTGAAATCGTCAAGGCTGTCATGGCGATTCAAGTATGTTTCCACCAATGTACAGCATTCAAATGACTCAAGAGACTGCTCTGCACATGGGTTGTATCCTTGTGCTCTCCAGTCCTTGTTGTTAATCGGGTCCGCTAGTCGACCATACTTCCTAGTTACATCCATCCAGACAACACCAGGCTCACCGTTTCGGGCAATACCATCAATGATGGGAGTTAGGTCTGCACCTACCGTAGCCTCAACGGAATTGTTTGACATCCAGCCCCATCCAGGATTCTTTGGATCATAGCTGTTTCTTTCGGGATACACTTCTGAATTCTTAAGATTAAGAAAGTCTTTATCATCGATTCTACCAATTAGTAGCTCAGCAGATCTACGAACATTTCCGGACACAACGCACACACCAATCAAGTTTCCAAGGTCTGCGATGTCTGTGCGGGTGAGTTTTTGCCCAGCCCTATTCTTAAACATCTTAATTATGTGGTTGTGTAGTTTGATTAACGGTTCTGGGCCCGCTGCTGTTCCGCCAAACGTTTTGATTGGGACGCCTGCTGGGCGAATTTCTTTGTAATCAAATACTGGTGCCTTCGAATCTGGTCGTAGGTAGGCATTGATGAGGGCTGCGGTACTTTCGACCCATCCTTCTCTGGTATCTGGGATGACATATTCATCTCCCTTCTGTGGCTCGTAGATTGTAAATTCTTTGTCTGCACCCTTATCGTCAAATCCAACTCCAACTCCCAACATAGATGCCTCCATGAGGAATGCAAAGGGCTTGGCCGGATTAAGCTTATTCATAGATTCCGTAGATACGAATGAGCAGTTCTGAAGTGCGGCTGAGTTCTTGTGCTCATTGACAAGCGGGGTACCCATCATCCATAGTCCACGGCCGGGTGGGGTCCATTTCAAATTAAATAGGCGGTCAAATGCTTCTTTGGCAGAGGAGGCTGCTTTTGCATCATTCCAGGGTAGTCTTTGAGATTTAGCGTGGTCCTTTTGTAGAGAATACATCCCGTTGATAACCCGTTCGCATACATCTACCCAAGTCTCTTTATGACCATTTTCTTTAAGACGAGAGTATGTTCTGAGAAAGATAATCTCCCCCACAGAGTTACCGGCAGCATCTTCGTATCCCCATGGGACTTTGCGTGAACGGTAAGAGTTTACATATTCTTCGGCTAGTTTAAAAGAAAACAAGATCGTGACTCATTTCTGGTAGATTTCCACTATTATCAGGTATTAAAGATTTAGACCATCATCTATTATTCGACTAGACTCCCCTTCATTTAGACCCCCATTTGGGAGTTCCCGAAGTTGACTGGCTTTGTCACCAAACAGGGCAGAAAGTACTCCACCCGAGGTTTGACGCTCTACCGTCATTCTTACGAACTCTTTATTTTCTTCGAGTTCCTTCATTTGGTTTACCAATTTAAAGAGACGGTCGATTTCCTGCCCGGTGTTTGGGTCTGGATAACCGCCGTTCAATTCCTCCGCAAAACGTGCAAAAGCTACTCTAGAGCTCTGCATTTCGATAATTGTGTTTAATAATGATTTTAGTTGGTCCTTGGTTTTGACCTCAACAGGTAGGCTGAAGGCACAGCTGCTGGAAGGTTTGAAGGCCGGACAGTTCGCTGCCACAAAGCAAGTATCACACTGACGCAATGATACGGCCGTGCTGCTTAGGATTGGAACGTCCCTAATAACCTCTCGCCCAGTCTCATCTTTATCTATGATTGTTTTATTTGTAACACCAAAAACTGGCAAAGTTTGCATGTCTTCTGGCTTACGACCGGCCAAAAGTTTCCTACCTTCAGAGGCTCTGTTATCAGGAAGTAGACCCCTAGTTTCCGCAGAACCTGGGTCATCTATGTTCACACTGTTATCAGATAACTTCTCGTTATTGTGCTTATTCAAGGACGCCTCCAGCTGCAGGTATGACCAAATGGCGAGGCGAGTTACCTCGTTACTATCATCATTGATAATTTTATCGTAATCTAGACCTGCTCTCTCTATGAGAGCTTTGTACCTTGGACGTGCCTGGTCTTTTTGCTTCTTCTGGTATCGAACTAATCGAGTACCATCCCACACAATTGTCTCACCCCTCATCATTGGGCTAAGCCAAGACAGGGTGCTTGCTGTTTCCAAAGAAACCTGGCGTAGGTTATCAGGCTTAGCGCAGGCTATCCCATGAAATTCTAGGTCTGGGAACTGTTGTAGAAGTGCTCTAGAACGGGCTGCAAGGCTTGTGTCGTCCTCAATAGTCTCTCCTAGTATTCCCACGTTAAGAAACCGCTCTGCGAGCCCGTAGAGGCCCGTATGGCCTGTTTCCTGGTGCCAGACAACCCAAAGCTTATCTCCAACAATATCGAACATGGCATCCCGGTTGTAGTTCAAAACGTTAGATCCTAGAGATCTAGCGTCTAGTTCTGTAACCCCCGAGATTCTATCAGCATTGATAGATACCCATTCCTGGTAGGACTCCGAATACTCCTGCAGCTCCCGTTCTGTGAGATCCAGGTCGTTTATATTGTGGCCCCCACCATCTACGTAAATAGATACATCTTCAGGAAATCTCTCTGAGAGTAGATAGTCCTTGGTCTTTGGTAGGCCACGCTTTACCAGGCGCCAGTAGTTTACTGAGATGTGCTTTACGCCCATATCGGTAAGTAGGATGCGGTGGCTCGGGACTTCTCCACCCATAAATACTATGTTCATTCAAACCTACCAGATTTTCTTTTGTTCTGTTCTGCATCTAAGAGGGCCATGCGTTGGCGCTCTACTTCCTCTGAAACCTCTGTCCAGGATTTGGCTTCCCTGGATGTTCTAATAAACTGTGGGGCAGCAAATAAGATAGTAGTTACCCCATTGGCTAGAGCCATGGCGCAACGATCTGCATCTGGATCAATGAATAGATCTACTTTTCCAGCTGCTTTAGCTATAGCTAGATGTCGTGCACGTAAATCTTGGCCCTCAAAGAAGAATCTATTATCATAGACCTCAGCATACCCAAAAATCATATTAGAACGTAACCAGTGCTCAGTTAGGTCTGGAGCTAGATCTGATGCAATTACGACACGGTACTGCTCAGCCAGAATACGAAACAACTTAATACCTTCTGGTATTGGTGCTCCGATTTCTGTCTTTAGTACGCCTTCTAATGCAATGAGTGCGGTGGCCATTTAGTTTATCCCTTAAGCGATCTCCGTATTAATTTATCTGCACTTGGTAGTTCTACCCCGTATAAATTCTTATTTTCTTCTTTCTCTGCTCTTTCTTTAATATCTTTAATAGCTCGTAGAGCCTGTACTGCACCGGTTCGTTTACCGGCTTGCCATCTATAATTATTAAAGTCAGAGTACCCCGCACCAATCTGGCTAAATGCGGCTTTGCGGCCGTGATGAATGTCTTCGAAGAAAGCAATAGCTTGCTCTTGAGCTGCTTTTAGCTTTCTTTCTGCATTCACTTTGTATGCCGGATTAGTTGAAGACCTTAGTTCATGCAACGCATCGTTGTATCTACCAATGATCTCTAACGCTGTTTCTCTGTCTCTTTGTGTACGTAGTTCCCAATCTCTGCTGTATGGTGGCTGTGGATTCATTTCTGGTTTCACAGTCCAAACATCAGCTATCAAGTCATACGCAGCATACGGATTTATAGCTTTAATATCAGTTTGTGGGTTTACATAGTATGTAAGCTCATAACCTTCCCAATTACGGGTGTTAGGCATAACATCTGCACTAAATCTCTCATTGAATGTAGACGCAATCTCTTGGTCTGAATACCCAAGGTACTCTTGGTTTAGTTCCCTGAACTTTACATACTCTACGCCTACAAGACAATCTAGGTCACCTGGTTCACGTGCGGCTGCCCATTGATATGAGACACCAGATCCAGCTAGCCAAGCACGTGTCCAGGTATGAGGACTGTTAAAGTTCTTTCCTAGATAATCAAAGAGAATAGATAGAATCCCGGAGCGAACCCAAGGACGTAGTTCCATTCCTTGGAAGATCTTTGGATCTAGTTCACGTGAAGGCGCACTGAAATAGGACGTAGCACTTGGTGCCAGTCCTGGTACGTTAATCTCATCATATCCCATAGACATAGGATATTATGCTTCCGGAGAAGTTGCAGCCTTTGCTTGGTCGGTCAATGCTTTAAATCGCAAAACCGTGTACTCCGCAGCAGCCTGTGCTTGCAAATCTTGCAGAATTTCAGAGCATGCACGACGTAGCTCTACCATAGTGCATTCACGCTCTAGGGGAATAGCCAGTGCTTCTGGATTTCTTTCTACAAATACATTGCCTTCACCATCAATCAAGATAGCAAAACCTGTTCTTGTTGGAGTAAGTTCTTCTTGCTTTGTTGTTTCTTCTGACATGTCTGTTCCTATTCGTATAGTCCGGCTTTTTTACGGTTTTGTTCAACTACATATGTCTTTGCTGGGCAAAAATCGCATAGATAAACTTTTGTACTAGATGCCTTTGCTGCTGACTCTAGTCCTAATTCTTTTCTTGCTTCGACTGTGCTCTTAGGCACTAATCGTTTTGTCTCATTTTTATAGTCGTAGCATCCTTCCATAGGACGAAGATGAAGATTAAAACACTTCATAGCATCATCAAAGAATGTTGCTTTAGTAGTATAGTAGTCTGGATCGATATCTGCAAGTCCGCCACCTACACGATTACGTAGGTTTTCAATAACCTGTTTACGTACTTCTGGGCGTGAGTATAGTTTGACACCAATCTTAGATAGAAAACCAGTGTGTGGGATTCCTGCAGATTCGTGACGATCTACTAAAACCTGTAGCATTACATCATCATCTGGATTGCCTTCGAAGTCTGGTATTTCTTCGATTGTTTTGCAGTTATAGCAGTAAAGTAAACGAATTTTAGGACCATCGTCCTTAATTTCCGTATACGTTCCTTGGTCAGCAGATTGCCTGCCTGGACCTAAAAGACTCATGGTGCCCTCCTCTAAACGATACCCCTATTAAATATTGTACCACTTATTTCGGACCTTCGAGTTCACCCCTACCTTGGTCAAAATCTAAGGTGTTTCTTCCCTTACGCTGTTCAAGTATAAACTTGCGTTGTTCTATAGGGGTCATATTTTTAAAGGCTTCTCGCTGTCGTAACATTTCGGCAGTTTTATCTTGGTCTTCTAATGCCTGTTGCTCAGTATTTTCTTGATCATATCTAGATTCAACAAAACGCTCAAGTGGAGTAGTTGGTCTAGGTCCGGTGCCTTCAGCATTACTTACTATAAGGTGTGCGGGAAGAGCTTCAGTTAATGATTCTTGATCACCATATCCTACACTTTGCCATGTATTATCTCTAACATTTGTTCCAGCGTGCTCACGACCAAGTGCGGGACGAGCAGTGCCCCTTCGTGCTCCGGCCCGTGCTGTTGGGCGCTTATCCTCTGTAACACCAAATTCCACCACATTTGCACGTAAAAGTCCTTCAGGATTTCTAGGTCGGAATGAGTATGCGCTTGGATTAGTTCCTCGTGCAGTAGCTCCAGTATCTTGACGGGCACTTTCTATGCATGTAGGACAAATTGCGTTTGGATTATTATCATTCTCATCATGCCAATTTTGATGATTTTCTGCGTTTGCGTTGTTTCTAAGCTTTTCTAAAGCATTTGTAAGTATAGACTCGCCCTCTTCTGCGGTACGTCTTTTCTTAACCTCTTCTAAATGGGTAGTTAGTGCTGGCCCACGTACACCGAAGGTGTTGCTGTTACGGCCCACTAACAAATCTATTGGTTGCATAGGAACAGTTGCTGGAGGAATCGGAGCATTAGCAGGAATTCGTACTCGTAAACCACCAGTACGAAGTCTTGACTCCATAGCCAAGGTTTCTGTAATTCCATGGGCTCTTAGTTTTGATCTATGCTTTTCTACGTCTTGTGGACGAATAGGCGTAAACATGACCTTATCATCGCCTGCAAATTTCTTTTGTATTTCGGCCATATGCTTTTGGCAAAGAGCGTACGGGGTAGAAATTAAGTCGCTTTCACCAGCAACAGAAAAAAAGTGTGTAGCCTTGCCACTATGCTTGCCTCTTTGTTCACAACTTAGCTCAAGCCCACGGTTATACGAGCTGCGTAAAGCTCCGTCGTCTCCACGACTAAAAGTGGGAGATGTAACAGGCTCATCTATGCTAAGAGTTGTATCTGCTGTGAGCTCGCCACCTCTATTAATGAGCGTAGATCCAGTACCAACCGTAGGAGTTATCCCTTTTTCTGGGCGTGTGCCGCTGATCAGAGGAATTGGTTCTGAAGGACGTGAAGCAAGAGGAGTAAAACCATGAGGCAACCCAGTATCAGGGTTTATGGTTATATTTTCTTCTTTTTCTAGATCGTAGCCGGCCATAATTACTTACCGTACAAATGTCTAGTTCTTGGATCCTGCTCGCCTTCAGAGATTGGTTTCTTACGTAAACCTGTAGGACCGGTTGTCTCTGTATCATCAGGAATACCTGATGCTCTTACAGCCGCTTCAATTTCAGCAGATGAAACTACACCGGAACGACGTGGTGGTCTTTGACCAACACGAATAATTTTACGAGAGCCTGAACGGTCTGGAACAGAGTTAGTCATGATTCCACATCCTTTTAGCATCTCGTTCTTCTTTAAACTTGCCCATAGATATAATTTTAGCATCTGGAGAACCATCTGATAGCCCATCATGAAGATGGCCATTTCTGTCTTTCTCCATTAAATCATTTAAATGCTCGTCAAATCTTTCTGCTACATCTTGAGGCATAGTTTCATCCTCATGTTCTGAGCCAAGTATGTGATCCATAAGACTATTTTTGAACACACGTAAACGACGCATACCCATACCAGGTAATTGCGTTACATTGTTGTCAGGCTTTAATCCCCTATGTGCAGGGTGATTTGGTCCCGGTGTGCCCATGTCGTCCATAGATACTCCCTGTTAGATTGCGTCAATTCCTCTACGGCCCGACTCTTGGTTAGACCAATCAGCGCCACCAAGCCCGCTTCCGTAATGAAAACCTTTTGAAGCTTTTTTCTCTGGCTCGCTGCTTGAATACAAATTCTTTGTGTAAGGGTCGTATCCGGTTTCAATGTTTGGACGCACAGTTGTTTTTGGATCACTTGATGGTGGGTTGCCAGACTCACGCTTTGGTTTTGGTCCTGCTGGGCGAGGCGCACCAACGCCTGCACGTGAAGGGGCAAATGTAGAGACTGCTGCTGCGCCACCATCGGCACGTGAAGCGGTTACCGGCTTACGAGCACGCACATAGCTTAAAAGACCCATTTTAGTAGTTTGCACCCATTTGATTATTAAAAGTATCTGCAACTGGCATAGCAGAGCGTGGCTTTGACACAGCTGTTGCTTTACCTGGCTCTACCTTTGTTGGAGCCTCTTGATCAATAAAATCATAGTTCCAGTATGGGTTTAGTCCACGACGATTGGCAAGCATAATGTCTTCGCCAGTTCCTGGGGCCACTGTTGTGTTAGGACGAACCTTGCGGTATTTTCCGTCAGTTGATCCTTCTGATAGGCTCTGATTTAGAGAGCGGGATTCATTAGTTGCCATTATTCATTTCCTTTTCCTTGTGGGTCAATTCCTTCATATCCAAGACGTTCATTGTTTACTACTACATGCCCAAATCCAGGAGTTATGGCACGTTTAACTGGACCCTTACCTTGAGCAGACAGTAAAGATCGTGATCCAACACGTTCCCAACCACCAGCATTTCCAAGAGCATTCATTGCAGCTTGGTGTCCAGCAATACCTTGTTCAGTCGCACGTGAAGCTTTTATAGCTTTACGAGCACGAACAAATCTATCTAAAGATTTCATTAGTCTTTACCTGTAGTAACTTCGTACTTGCCGTCTTGTTCAATAATGCCTTTAGCGTGAGCAGCAGAAGTAGCGCCCATAGGAGTTACCGAACCAGACCAACTTCCGTCTTTAGCTCGAACGCTGTGAGTAAAAGATCCACGCTCTTTAGCGTTTTCTCTACGTGGTACTGCATTCATTTCTTAACCTTTTTCTTTGCTGTAGGCTTTTTGTCTTTGTCCTCAGGCGTCTTGCGCTTAATCTTTTCTACCTTGTAGTCCATGTCTGAGCCATCTGGTGTCTTAATGCTTTTCTTTGCTGCCATAGTATGATTATCCCTCTATTCTGGCGTTCTGTCAGGATTATGCTGTTTTACAATTCTAGGGCGTATAACTTTCCTATTATAAGCCCTGGTTTTTCTGTTGTGGGTGCGCCTACTTGAGGCGCCTGTGGTTCCAGGAGCCAGTTTTCTGGACTGCCCTGATACCCAGGTAGCATGGCGAGCCATCTTTTCCCAGCTACCCACAGAGGTAAAGTTAGCCTTACGACTCTCAGCCATTTACCATACCACGCTTTGCATGCTTTTCATAGTTCTGATTTCTGCAGTAAGGGCAGCGACCATCTTCGCTGTACATAGCTTCTAGCGGAGTCATGGGATACCCACAATTCTTACATTGAAGACTACCATCATAAATAGTTACTGTAGAGATCTCTTCCATTACCAAACACTTTCTGAAACGTTACGAGAAGTTCCTTGGTATCCACCAGGTTCACGGGTAAAGTCAACACGGGTTGGCTGGAACTCTGAGTTTACATCCATAACATCCATTATACCTAGTTCCCTGGTACGGTAGCCATATCTTGGTGGAAACAGCTGTACCTGTGGAAGTGGGGGCCTAACAATATCTTGTAGTAGGGCAGCCGGCATTGTTGCAGATCTTAGAGCTCTTACCATAAATGCTTCTTGAGCATTGGCAAAAGGACCCATATAGTCATAGCGCAATAGCGATGGCTCTGGGTCTTCTCCTACAATTGCACGACCTTTAGTTAGGTCATAAATACTGTTTTGATTTTCCATTATCTATCTGGCCCTTCCATTTCGCCACCATCCTTCTTAGGATGAATCCATGTGGCACCATGGTTTTTAGATCCAAACTGAAAACTTTTATTGCTTCTGCCTGGCATTTCTGACTCGTAATCATTAATGATTGCGTCATTACAGTGGTTACATGTGTCTCCATGCCCCATGTTTTTAAATGCCCCTATTCCATAATGAGCATCTTCAAAGTCAGGATTACCTTCAAAGTCCTCTTCATGAGGTGCTCCGCTGTATTCTGGTTCGCTCATGTTAGTCCTTTTCGTTATAGGTGTGTAGGTTGATGTGTGCTACCACATCATTTCTATGTACGGCCTCTCCGCACTTATCGCAAGAAAACCACTCTTGTTCTTCAGGCTGCTTTGGTCCGGTAGCCTCTGTTCTTCCTGAAAAGAAATGACCAGTCTTGTTAGTGTTGCGCTCAGCCTCTACACGCATCTTGTCTATATCTTCTTTAGGGTATCTAAGCTCATATCTTCCTGCTATACCCTTATGAAACTTTACATGTGGGATGCGACCCTGTTTAGTTAGATCATGAACATAATCAGCTGTATAGCCAAGAATGTCTGCAACTTCTCTATGAGTATAGTACCCATCAATATTACGAGGCATGGCCGTCACCCAAATGCTTACTCATAGCATTTTTAAAATGCTCATCACGATTTAGGTCAGCTTCTTGATCTTCAAGAATTCCTGCGCTACACTGTGGGCAATCTGCTCCATGGCCTAGGTTATTTGAAAAACGGCCTACACCATGTTTTGTCATAATTACACGCTTTGAAACCGCAGCATGTAGATCTGACCATGTAGCTGGTCTGTCTTCGGCGTCATGATCTTTTGCTTGATCGTAAAACTCAAACTCTGCCATTATTTCCACCTTGGTGCTAGGTGTGCGAAGTTCTGTCCTGTTCTAGGATTGAATTCTGCTGGCACATTAGATGAAATATTAGCTTTTCCATCATTTACTAGATGTGGGGCTGGCGCAAGCTCCTGCTTTGGGGCGCTACGCTTAGTCATATACACGACTCCACCATCAAGCTCTACGGGCTTTGCTTTTCTCTTCAAGCCACTATCTGGCTGTAAGTTGTCTGGCCATAGATATTGGGCTGCATCGATGCGCTCACCACGGTGTACGCCTCTTTGATAACCTCGTTGGTTTTGTCTGTTCTTTAAAGAATCGAGTACAGTATCGCCTATGGAATAAGGCTTACCCTTATCGTCACGACGTGTACGAATTGTTCCTAAGTATCCGTCTGGATACTCGGCTTGAGGTGCCCTACCCACACCAAGACGTAGGAAGTCCATAGAGCTTCTTGGTACGACAGGAGTACCTCCACCACCAGTTGTGGTGTAGGCACCGATGTAGCCACTAGCTCCTAGGTACTGCCAGTTTTGGTGTGAGGATGGCATTACTTCTCTTCTTCTACTACGACTTCTTCTACTTCTTCGACAGCCGGTGCTTCTTCAACAACTACGGCTTCAGGTTCCTTCTTAGACTTTTTTGGCTCAACTGGTTCATTTGGAATAAACTTTGGTGAGGTATCCACTGGAATCTCAATAGGTTCTGTGGAGATCTCTATGATTTTTGTTCCAAGATCTTTAGAGAGCTTTACTGTCCAAGGAAGATGTGCAGCGCAGAACACACGTCCTGGTGCCTTACCGACAAGCTGGTAGGACGCTACATCATCGCAATTTAGACACTTCATCATGGCTTCTTCTTAACAGCTTTCTTTGCGGCTGTTGTAGCTTTCTTAGCCTTCTTGGTTGAGTCATCTACGATCTTTGAGAGTTGCTTTTCAATTTCAGGTAGCGCTAGCTTTGCAACAAGACCAAAAGCTGGGTCTTTAGGGTTGAGAGCACGGATCGCTACAGGTAGAACGGCTGCTAAACCTGCAGCTACTACACCTTTAATATCGTGGTTACCGGTGCTCCATACAGCAAGAGCAGCAGCTAGAAATGAGCGGCCATATGAGGCCAACATTGCTTTATTTTTTTCACTGAGGTTCATATTATTACTCCTTGTTATTCTTTACTAACAGAATAAATAAATCATCAAGGCGCTTGTTTTGAACTTCTTGTGCCTTTTCTAATCTATTTACTGAATCTTTTACCGAACTTCCCCCATTTGGCTTTAGCTCTGATAAGTAATCTTTAACAATATTCTTTACTAATTTTGTTACACGTAATTCAATCATACCCAATAGTGTGAGAGTTGCAATGATTGAGCCGAGAACTATATCCATTATCATAGATCCTTAGGGGGGATAGGGGTCAACTTGTCTTGAATAAAGTATACACAGAAAAAAACATGACTCTACAGTAAAGTATTATCAGAAATGAAGGAGAAATTATTTTAGCACTGCGCCTATTTGCAGCACTACTTCTCGCAATATTCCTACTTATTTTGGGCCAAAACTCTGCTAATGCCGAAGATCCTACCACTGATGTGGTTGCAGTTAGTCCTGCTTCCACAGAGTCTGCGACCTCAACCGGTCCAACTCCATCTCCAAGTCCAGAACCCTCTGCTGTAACTTCGGACCCTCAAACCGCCAGTACGACGAGTTCTTCTGAGGCCACTCCTGCCCCAAATCCTGAACCATCTCCTTCGCCCACAACTGGTTCTTCTCAGCCCAGCGATCTAAGTCCAACTTCTGAACCCCAATCTTCGCCTTCGCCCAGCCCAACTCCTCAACCAACTTCTGAACTTTTGCCTTCTCAGGGTAGTACGACTGAACCGACCCCACAACCCAGCCCATCAGAAACGGTAACAACAGTAATAGCTCCAACGGTCACCTCCGTAGAAAATAAAATTGAGAGTGCAACTGTAACATTAAACACAGCAATTCAAGCCGCAAGTCCTGCACAACAATCTGCAGCCTCTACAGAGGTTTCAGAGGCTCAAACGGCCATTAGTGTAGCAAATACTGCTCTAGAAACAGCTACAGCCCTTACAGCTCAAGCTGAGACGGCCACTGCTACTGCAGCTGCAACCCAGAATTCTGTGGATACTCAGACCCCAATTGTTGTAGCAGCTCAAGTAGAAGTTGCTGCTAAACAAGAGGACCTTGAACTTGCTACAACAGCTGTTGAATCCCAAACTGCTGTAGTAGCTACTGCAACAACTAACTTAACTAATGCTCAAAACACCCTTACCGCACTTCAAAACACCCCTTCAGATAGCAAGACTTACACAACTGCTGGGTATATAGCCCCTGTTGCTCCTGAAACCCCAACAGTAACAACAACAACTTTGCCACCTATGTATGATGCTGCCACTAAAATTACAACCCCATTTGATATTAAAATGGGCAACACTGTGTACGAAGGTCAAGGAACAGCTAGCCAGATTTACGTTACCTCTAAGGCCACTATTACTTTTGGCACTGGGGACTTTAATTGGTGGGATTTCCCAGCGGGACCTCACATCTCCGTCTTTGCTTCTGATTTTATGAGTGCTGGGCCTGGAGCAAGCATCACTGTTACAACTACTGAAACCACATTAGCAGTTGATTGGGACCTACATAAATTTGGGGACAATAACAGCCCCCTTACTAACGTTAATTGGACTATGACGGTTAACCCAACAACAGGTGAGTGGACAGGTGTTGGAACAGTTGCTGGCAATAAAACTGACTTGTATAACGGACCACGAATTGGAGTTCGTGAAACTGCTGGTGCTCCAGTACAGCAAATGACTAATGTAACTAATGAAACTTTAACGGCTCAAATAACTGAGCAAACAGCAGTAGTAGCTGATAAAACCGAAGTTAAGGCGGAAGCCGTTGCAACTCTTACAACTCTTACAACAGAGAAAACCACAGCAGAGACAAATCTAACAGCTGCACAAACTACATTAACCACAGAACAGGCTACACTAACAACCCTGCAGGCAACTAATACTGAAGCACAGACTGCTAAAACAGAAGCAGTTGCTGCAGCTACGTCTGCTACTCAGGTAGCTGATCAGTTGGCAACTGTTGCTGTTGAGAAGGTAGCTGTTGCTGCAACTGTGCTCGCAACACCTGTAGCTTTGCCAGAGCCTCCACAGCCGTCTCCGCAGCCAGTCGAACCGACTCCTGAACCTGCTCCTTCTCCAACTCCTCCTGCTCCAGAATCTTCTCAACCAACAACTCCTCAGAACCCTGAGCCATCCACGACTCAACCATCTGACGAGCCTTCTCAACCTCAAGATCCCACATCTTCTGAAAATCCATCTGATCCATCATCTAATCCTTCCGAAGAAAATAATACTGAAGAGCCACCTACTGAAGAACCTGAGCCTACTGAGCCTGATACAGAAACGCCATCAGAACCCACAGAAGAGCAACCAGAGCCGGTAGAGCCCGAAGAACCAGTCGTAACACCTGAGGAGCCTGTTGAGGAAGTTGATACACCTGTGGAAGAGCCACAAGAACCAGAGACACCGCAGCAAGAGCAAGAAAATCAGTTAGAAGAATCATCCTCTAATG
>JACCEB011100697.1_pt1 | contig 24469 bp, 56 predicted proteins | sample 7454761 | NCBI WGS metagenome assembly JACCEB01 (sample SAMN15323454, study PRJNA562643) | freshwater metagenome | isolation source: river surface water | place: USA:Blue River Watershed | collected 2017-08-18
ACAGTAAAGGTGGCAACACCAAAGGTCATCAAGGCACTAGAGGCAAAGTTAGCAACTCTTAAAACAGATTATGCTAATCAGGCTAAGAACGAAGCAAAGTATCAGAAGGAATACGAAAAGTATCGTAAGGCACTTCAGGACTACGCTATTGCCAACATCAAGAAGGCAACCAATGTTCGTGTCAATCACCGCAGTTGGAACAACTCTCTCAACATTGACTATGATGTTGATACAACTGGCGCAGACTTTCCAGTTGAGCCTGAGAAGGACTACGAAGTTCTACACGCACACACATACAAGGAAATTGTAGAGGACATCACAAACGCTCTCACAATTCTCAAGATGACAGATGAGGAAACAGTTAATGCTTCAACAATGAAGCAAATTGCTCGTTATCTCTAACTAATCCAACGACCTGAGTATGTCGCCAAACTGCTCTCCCCTCGGGGACAACTACTAACAAAGGTAATACAATGGCAAATCGTTTCAGAGTAGAAATCTACGATGCAAACAAAATGAACGACATCACGATTTATTCGGATCAAGGTGTTGATAAAGAATACTTAACTGAATTGGTATTCAGCAACATCAGAAACTTTAGCGGAAAAGTAAATGCTTATGTTTTTGATAATGTAAAAAAGAAAAAGACAACTGCAATGTTTCTTGATGAAAACACAGTTGAGTTTAATAAAAACATAATTCGAAATGCGACTAAGGTAGAGTTGGGGAGTTAATCCCCAGCTCGGCCCCCGCTTTTGCGGGGTTATCCACAGTGTTACGGGGATCTGTGGAAAACCCTGAAAATTTGTGAGATTGATCACGCTAGACAATTCGGACAAATGACTAACTAACCTTGTAAATGTCAGACCCACCTGTTATAATTGCTTAATCAACCAAACGAAAGGCAAAAAATGGCTCATAATCTCGAAGTCGAAAATGGCGAAGTTGCATTCGCTCTCCGTGGTGCTCCTGCTTGGCACAACCTTGCAAACCGCATCTTCACACAAGATGAAGAAGTTACAACTGCAACAATGCTTGAAGAAGCAAAGTTAGCAAATTGGAATGTTCGTCTTTCTCCAATCGCTGAGCATATTCCAGAATCTTGGAATGATGTTTCAACTGCATCTCTCGTGTTGCGTGATAACCCATTCAATGGCGGAACTGATGTTCTTGCTACTGTTGGTAAGCGCTACAAGCCTGTGCAGAATGAAGAATTGTTTGCATTCGCTGATGCAATTCACGATGCTAACGCTGACTGCCGTTGGGAATCTGCTGGTTCTCTTAAGAAGGGCAAAGTTGTATTCGGCACTGTGGATATTCCTCGCACAATGGTTCTTGACCCACAAGGCGCCAATGACGAAACCAAGTTATATCTAATCGTATGGACATCACACGATGGTTCTGTTGCTGTTCAAGCAGCGGTTACCCCTGTTCGTGTTGTATGCCAAAACACTCTCAACCTTGCAATGAAGAGCGCTAAGCAATCTTTCAAGATTCGCCACACGCAATCTGTTGAAGGTCGCATTCAAGTTGCTCGTGAAACTCTTGGGCTTGCGCTTGGATACTTTGATGAATTTGAGAAGAATGCTCAAGCACTTTATTCTCAAGCAATCACCGATGCTGAATTCTCAAAGTTGATTCAGACAATCTATCCAAAGCCTGAGAAAGATGCTAAGGGCGCAATCAAGAAGTGGGAAAATAAAGTTGTCCTAATCGATGACCTTTATCATAACTCACCAACTAACGCCACAATCAAGGGCACAAAGTGGGGCGCATTCAATGCGCTAACTGAGCGCCTAGATTACTATCGTTCAGGGCGTGGTAACTCTGAATCACTTATGGCGGGTGCATCAGGATTTGACCCTGTTCTCACCGCAGAAAAAAATAAGTTGTATCGAATGGTTGCAACTTTCTAAATAAAAATAATCCTGAGCAAGATTTAAAACTGCTCACCTTATTGGTCCATTAGCTCAGTTGGTTAGAGCGCTACCCTGTCACGGTAGAGGTCGACGGTTCAAGTCCGTTATGGATCGCAAAACATATTTATGCATATCAATGCATAAGTATGCGCCCGCAATAGGGAAGGCCAGTTTTTTGTGTTACGGATCACAAAGAAAATCCCTGAAAACTATTCCATTTGTCAGTGCTATGCCCTATAATACTCCTATACAACGAAAGAGGGAAAATGAACTATCAGAAATATACCTGGATATGCCCAGGTGATTGTGATGCATTAATTGAATACACATTTAAGGATGGCTATGGATGGCCTAATGGTGTGATGGACCTCACTTGCAGATGCGGGACCGCCTGCATCCTTTTGTCAGTGGTCGATGCTACAATTCCTTCTACAACAACAACGAAAGAGGAAACAATGGAAGAAACAACAACACCAGTAACAATGCAGTTGCAGTGGGTCGAGGGTGATGACCTAATTACTAAAACATATACTGAATCAGATATTCGTCACATGGTTTGGCAACTTAAGAATCTTACTGAGAAGCAGAACCAGTGGTACCGCAAGGAATCACAACTCCGTACATTCCTTGAAGAGAACTACGCAGACTCATCAGACCAAGAATCATTGGCTGAGATTGCAGAGATGTTCGATGTTCCTCTAACCAAGGAAATTGAAGTTACTGTTTGGGTTCGTGTTGATGCAACTGTTGAAGTTGATTTGACAGGTGACTTTGACGGTATCGAAGACTTTGTATCTTCTAATCTAACTGTTGATTCATATGCATCAGAAATGTCTGTGAATAACTTTGAGATTGACCGAGTAGAAGAAGGTGCGTACTAATGTATTTTGAATTAACTGCTCCATCTCAGGTAGCCTTTGCACGGGCTACCTGGGAAGCGGAGTTGATTGGTTTGGACCCAGAACAATGCGGACCATTGACATTCAATATCGGAACTGGTAGTATTGAGAAAGTAAGTCGCATTCGTGATAAGTATGGTTTAACAGAATCATACTGGTCAGACAAAGAAGCGACAGGATATTAGGAGATAAGATGTCAGATTATAAAGATGGCTTTGAGGATGGATATAAGTTTGCTCGTGAGGAACTTATGGAAAAGCTTGCAGAGATTGATATCGCTGATATCGATACATGGATTCTTGACCGCCTTGCAGAAATGATTGAGGGGGGCTCTCTATGAGAGATAGAGAATATATTCCATGCGATGCCTGCGGATCTGCAGACTCTATGTATCTAGTTAAACTAGTTGGTGGAGAGCTTGCTTTCTGTGGCCATCATTATAACAGCAACAAAAGGGGCCTAGACAAGGCGGCATATGAAGTGATAGAATTGAACAAGGTAGAAGTAACACCACAACTAGAAACGGCGGAATAAAATGGGCGACAGAGCAAACTTTGGGTTTAAGGACCGTAAGGGCGATACAGTGTTTTTGTATGGACACTGGGCGGGGCACATGATGTTGCAGAATTTGGCTAGCGCTGTCCGTGCAGCAGAGCCAAGGTGGTCTGATGAATCATATGCAACACGCATTGCTATCTCTAATTTAATTAATGAAGAATGGCAGTCAACCACTGGCTGGGGCATTACCGTTAATGAGTTAGCAGATAATGAGCACAGGGTACCAATCATTGACTGGAATAAGAAGACATTTACACTAATGGAAGAGGACCTGACTACAGAAGTATTTTCAACTAGTCTCTCATCCTTTGTAGACAAGTACTCCCTAGTTTCAGTTGAGTAATATGCTATAATTAATCCAGGACCTTGGGTCCTGGTTTTAATAGGAAATGAAATGGTGCATCTACTAGTCTACGGGCCAGGTGCTAAGTAAAGCGGGTTTATTTCTTTCGTTGGAAATCCAGGCAGCCATATTCATAATCCCCCAGCTTTGACTGGGGGATTTCTATTTGCCCGCAAAGACTGAGGGTAACATATCTCTTTTACGGGTGTCAAGTAAATTCCCTGAAAATTTCACAATATGGGATCAGATCTGATCCATGTGGTGTAGAACACAGGGCAAATGTATTCCATTTGTCAGTGGGCTCGTGTATAATTCTCATATATCAAACGAAAGGATAAATATGCCAAACTGGGTATATAATGGATTAACTATTGAGGGTAATCCTGAGCAAGTAGATAAATTAGTTGAACAGATGAATACACCATTTGTAGATTCTATTAAACCTAATGGTGATTTGGCTTATTCTGTAGAACAACGCAAGTATCCTAATCCTATCTTTAGTTTCCGCAACATTATTGCACCTACCGACCTTGATGCATATCATTCGCAACCTGTCTTCCCCGAAAAGTTTAGTTTGGCATTTGAGGGCAACGATTGGTACAACTTCAATAACCGTGAATGGGGTACCAAATGGGATGTGGCTGTATCTGAACTAGAAAAGTTTCCTGATACATATATTGAAGGGCCTGTCGCTAATGGCGATAACAAAGTAGTTTATTATAACTTTAATACAGCATGGTCACGCCCTATGCCTGCCCTACAAAAACTATCTGCACAATACCCAACATTACTATTTACTTTATCATATGAGGAAGAAACAGGCTGGGGTGGAGAATGTGAGATTCTCCGTGGTGTAGTTATCTCAGAATCAGAATATGACACTAAGTGCCGTGATTGTGATGCTATTGATACCCTAGAGTGGTGTGAAGATTGTGACAATCAAATCTGTTCTAAATGTAACTGGCTTGGTGAGGCAGACCTAGAGTCTGTCGCAGGATGTCAGACCCATGCTATATACTTAGAAACCAATGTCCCTGAATATCGAAAGGTAGAATCAAATGAAGAGTGATACAAAACCATATGCAATTCATGAACTAGTTACTGCTATCTATGAGGATAACTATTCTCATTTTGAATTTATGGAAAACATGAACGGTGGAGATTGCGATTGCATTCTTCATCAAACCATGAATATTATTGCTGCATATCAAGAAGGACTTATTGAAGGGCCATGGGGAGAATAATGGGAATGCGTGATGAGTCTTGGTGTAATGATTGTGGAACATCTATTCCATATACAGAAGAAGAAGACTACAATGCCTATTGCGGAGAATGTGCTGCTTTAGATGTTATTGATACCCTCCGCAAATTTGCAGAAGGTCGAATTGCTGAACTAACTGAATTGCGTAAGCAATATGAAGAAGAAGGCGACAACGAAATGAATGATTATTCAGCAGGTGCGATTGACGCATATGACATTATTAGAATGAAGCTGGAGGCATAGGATGACACGATCATCATACTTCCTAGAATATATGAAGTTGCATCTAATTAGTTTAGAACAAGACCTAGAGGAGAATCCTTGTTCTATCCATGTGGTAGATATAGAAGGACAGATTTATGCAACCAAGCACCTTTTGTCAGTGGCCACTGATATAATGAACTCTTCAAACGAAAGGTATGAATAATGACATTGGATGATGTTCTAGACAAGATTGAGTCTATTATTGATAGTACTCATTCTGTTACTTCCCCGCTAAAAATGGACCACTGCAAATACTGTACTACTTGGCTAACTCTATCAGAAGGAGATATGTAATGAATTCAGAAGACATCGGACTACCGCCACACCTACAGCGCATGGTCAACGCAGGAGTATCAGGCCTTGACATCATGCACGGTGAACTAAAGAATCTAATGCTCATTGCTGAGCAGGAGTTGGCAGAAGCACAAGCAATTGAAGATGAATCAGAAGAAGCCATGGACTCTATGGACCGCACAAGATGTGAAGGTGCCCTTGATACATTAGTATCTTTATATAATCTAACATATCAACTATCATTTGCGATTGGAGCACATAATGAGTAATCAATTAGACCTACAAGAAAGTACACGAATGAAGGATGTCTACAAGGATATTACTTTAATTGTAGATAAGATTGGTGAACTAGGGGTCTTCCCTCCCCTGGTTTGGGTGTGGACATGGGATGTAGCGCTATCTATCTGGACTGACATTATGCAGGGCGGAGACCCTGATTACTGTACAGCCAAGGATGAAGAAGAAATGTGGGAACTGTTCTTCACGCAGGCTGACAAGAACGGGTTCACACTGGAGTATGGCACAGAGGACCTCTATGAGGCCGTACGGGACTGGATGACCGAAGAAGGTATCATCGAACTATATGACGGGGATGAGGACGAAGATGAAGATGAGTGATGAGTACATCAATGATCAATTAAATAAAGCACAGCAATTGCTATGGGGTGGGTCAGAAACAGAAAACATCGAAGCCCATAACATCATTGCTAAATTAATTAAAGATCGAGTTGAGCAAGTCAATTTGATCTAAGGGCAAAAAAAATATGTTACGAAGGTATTTACAAAATCGTGGATATCTTATATAATTAGTACAAATAACATCTCTTGAAAGGGGATAATCAAATGGCAACAAAGCGTGAATATCTAAAGCAGCAGGGCATTACAGTAGGTGTGCGTGGTCGTTTCTCAGGAGCAGCTAAGGTAGCTCTAGCAGAGGCAGAGGCCAAGGGTATTAAGTTTACTGCAGAAACACCAAGCAACAAGGCAAAGTAATTCAGGGTGGGGGTCCAGGCTTCGTTGGTCCTTGACCCCCTCTCTTATTTTTGATATAATCGACAGTTAGGCGGAAGGCGGACAGATGAGTAAATCACCTGAAATCAAAGTAGCAGAATCACTAGTAAATCTAACAGATGACCATTGGTTTAATCCAACAGTATTTGGTCGATATATGGCTGAACAGCCATTACACACAATTGACCGAATTATGGAAATGATTGTATCAATTATATCTGAGCAAGCCAAGATGTATAATGTATATCTAAATAGAAATGAAACAACCGAAGGTCTATCTCTTGCTAATGAATTGAACGAATGTATCAAAGCATACCAAGAAGATAACAACTTAGTTAATCTTAAGTTGCCTTCCCGTTCTTTTAAAGTCCCAAAGCGGGAGGAAGTAAAGGAACACAAATTTGGATGGCGGAGTGAAGAACTAGATCCATTCAATTAACTATAGGCATACATACAATGAGAGAAGAATGCCTGGTTAGATAGATAAACATATCTAGCCCAAATTATCCACAGGGTTATCCACATCCTGTGGATTTTTTGTATGTGTGGGCATGAGGGCAAAATTTTCTATTTACGACCAGCTATTTCAAACGCCTGAAATTTCTAGAACATGGGCCAAATTTTCTATTTACGAAGGCCTTGACAAAATCCCTGAAATTTGCTACAGAATATGTCTAATTAGATATATAATCATTATTAAATGTCGACAAATCTGTAGAGAATTTGAGAGAATGTGATCAGAATTTGTCAGAATTTTCTGCATAATCTATTGACAAAATTAGATCAATATGCTGCAAATTTAGGCTATTGACATTACGCATCTTAAATGGTAAGACATGTCCCATTACATAGATATGTTTAGATAGATATAACTATAGTATATAGAAGCTAATCTAGAGTAAATATTCTCCACTTTGCTCCACAATACTCCACTTTAAAAGCCTTCTAAGGGGTATATGAGAGGGTATAAATGGGAGGGGGATATAGGAGTTAGGAGCAGATATTAACGATATCTGTGGTCTCCACAGTATTCGTTAAACCACTGCATAACTGAGTCAGCTTCTTCTAATGCTTGAATTGCTTCTAATTCTTTATTATCTGCATATCCTTCGTAATGGTGAGAATATGATCCAGATGTATCTATGGTTATATATACTTCCCAATAAGGAGTATCGTCTAATGTGTCTCCAAGTGATTCGAATATAGGTGAATAGCTTACTGATATTGTAGTCTCTGCTCCCCCGCCAAATAATGTTCCATGAGTTGAAGATTCATGAGTTGAGGTTTTAGTACCATCTTCAGGGTATTGATCCACCCATGCTTTTTCTTGAGCATCGTCTAGTTCCATACGACCAGCTTCGACCTCTTGAATTAAATAATCAATATAATCAATCCCAGAGTCTTCAATATCGCCTATCTCTGGTATCTCTTCTTTAACTGCCTTAATTACATCAGCAATAAGTATCTTCTTCATAAGTCTATGATATCATTTTTCTTGCTGTGATGCCCATAGATCTATTGCTTCTTGGGTCATATCGTCTATATCTTGGTGATCTTCACAATGTTCAAATGGATATGTAATTCCATCTACATCATCCATATAGGTCTTTATATGTATAGCTTCTTTAGTACAGTAGTAGCATTTCATTGGTCCCGCTCCTTTTTGCCAAGGATTTGCTTGACAAGCTCTATTGGCTTGATTGGATCTTCTTCTGGCAATGAGCCATACTTGTGTAATAGTTTAAGTAATATCCCTGCTATGAATATATCATCGCTAAATGCCATCCAGGGAAATAGAATGTCAAATAGGTCTATTGGTATTACTATGTATATTAGACACACTGTTGCCACCGCCCTTACCCATAGAGGTGATCTATGGAATTGGGCCTTATATGGCTTGATTGATTCTTGAAATCTGAGTTTAATTCTAGTCGACTACTTTATCTGTACAGTCTTTGCATACAGTTTCTTCAAAGACTTTTGAGCTAAGTGATGAGTGATCTTCATCTAATTCAAGATATGCTTCTAGGTTATCTAATATACCCATTAGTCTACCTTTGGTTTAAATACGCCATTCCAGGAAGTCTCTGGTTCTTCTGGCAATCCCGTCGATTTATTGATAGGTACGCAATTAGGGACTCTTTTGCCATTCTTATCCTTCATGCCTACTTGCTTATATCCACGCCAGCAAGCTTTCTCAAAGTTGTTCCATTTGTCTACATGCTCATCATCTGATACATATGTCTTGGATAGTTCTTCGTCGGTTAGCTCAAATTCATTAGTCATAGGACAATTGTAGCATATCTAGTCACATCGTGACAAAATGGTCTCTACCGCCGCACTTTTTCACTTTTTGCGTTCACTAATTGCGATCAAATTAGTCGACATAATACAAAGGTACATAGTATTTACATCTATTACAGAAATAGTAGGTTTGCCCTGTATAGGACTCATATTGCCAGTTATTGGCATCTAATTTATGATCAAATATGTTGCATATAAGACTAATAAGCTTATCTATCATTTGTGTCCTTTTCGTGTGGAATTACCCTTTTGATCTCATAATAGCATTCTGGGCATTCACCCTTGTATAGCCAGTTGCCAGAGTCTAAGACTTCCATCTCTGTTAGCCTGCCCTCTACGTTCTTATTGCATGATACACAGAAAGCCTTAAGCTTTATTGTCATCAGCGTCTTCCCAAGCCCACTGGTTCTCCCACAATTCCATTAGGGATTCGCTGCCAATATCATCAAAGTAGTAGCGTTTCTTTGCTTTACTGTAGCTCCATCCATACCATGTATTGCCTTCTGCCCAAGTAAGATTAGTTGGTCCTTCTTCTTCATATTGTGCAAGCCTGCGTAACAGCTCATCGTCAGCATGAACTACTGCTTGAATTGCCTCTCTAAGGCGTTTAGGACGCATAAGATATTTTTCTACAAACTCATGTATCATTTTAAATCCTCAATTTTCTCAAATGGTTGAAATGATATGTATCTTCTTGCTGCTCTTTTGGATGCTAGTTTTGCACCCCAATAAGTAAAGGCATATCCACCATCAACGCTTGACCAATAACCATCTTTCTTTTTATTTGGTTGGCGATAATTTTCTACATCCCAAAAATAACCACTATAATTGCGAGAGTTATGGATACTGATTCTGTATTGTGTCATTGTCTATGCCTTTTCTTGTTGCCATAACGAGCCTTGACTTCCGCCTTGGCTTTATCTACAATAGATTGGGTTAACACTTCTACATTAAATTCATCATCAAACTGCTGTTCGTTCATCTTGATCCTTTTCCCATGTAAGTTTGCCATCTTTGTATACTGGCCAGTAACCTAATGAACGCCAGTCCATTCGCATAATCTTTGGTTCAGTCATTTGCCTAGTATACAATATAGGCAAGGCCTGGTCAATAGGCTATAGCATCCTTGATTCAGGTGGATCGTTTGGGTATCTTTCATCAAGTAATCTGAAATACTCTTTATAGGATAGCTTTGCTGCATGCTCATAAGCCGCCAATAATTCTCTGTTTGGAGCACCCCAGTAGCCCGTGTATTCTCCCGTAAATATCTTCCTTGACTTCTTTAATGCCCTATGATTCTTATCAAAATAATGTTTAGCTAATTCATCAGTCTTAAAGTATGCAGACCTTCTCATGTACGGGTTAACATTATTGTAGCCCTTATTTAAATGCCAAACTACGGGTTCATTTATTGCAAATATTCTATATCCTCTAGTCCACAGCCTTAAAGCTAGCAGTGATTCCTCTGGTCCAAACATGATTGTGGTGTCTGGTCTTACTTCATCGAATACGCTTGGATCAGAAAAAATAAAGTGTCCTGCTATTTGATGATGCTCAATGTATCCCTCTGGTATTTCTTCCCACTTTGTATAGTCTCCTGTAGGCTTAGGATACTTAGCTCTAAGGCTATCTTCAACATCAAACTTCATTCCGCCATTATGGAATGTCTTTATATCTGAAGAATATGCAAAGAATTTTCCATTTTGTTTGACAGCCCACCACGGAACATAGTATGATATAACTGGTTTAGGATACTTCAACTTTATCTTTTCAAACTTATTTATTAGGATTGTGTCCCAGTTTTTTTGGAATAGCATATGTGCATCTAATTGAAGATAATAGTCTTCCCCATCATAGAAAGCATGAGCCATCTCTCTTCCAATACAGCAACCCAGGGCTGCTGGGTAATCAAAGTAGCCTACCTTTAAGTTCTTAGAGTATGCAGATAGGTCTTCTTTTAAGCCGTGGCTATCGTGTAAGAATAAGCCTATCTTAATTCTTTCAGGGAATTCAGCATTATTTAAGCAATTACTTATCATTAAATCTAGGTACAACTCGTTGAATGCACCTAGATTTATGAATATAGTCTTGCTATTTAGCTCCATGAATTAGCAGTCGTCAGCTGTACTCACAGGGATATTGTCTGGATCATTCCATGAAGCACCGTATAATGTGTGTCTCCAGTTGCCAGAAGTAATCCTAGTAACTCTATGCTCGAAGTCTTTTGTTACTGGTACTCCCACTAGCATTCCTGCTTTAGGCTTGATCTTGTATGGCTTATGCTTAAACTCAAGGATCCCGCCCTCGTAATCATCATTGAGATATAAAGATAATGAAAGCTTAAATGGAGGCACTGGGCTTGTTTCATCCCATTCAGAGTGCCAGTTCATTGCCCAATCTACCTTGCTAGGATCAAGTGGGATAGTCCCGCCAAGCGTGAGCTTATCTCTATCTCCATCATTTAAATCTCTTGCAATCTCTTCATCTGTGCAATACTTAAATGTCTGAAGTGATGCATGTGGTCTGTATATTGGTGGCATAACCTGAAGCAATCTATCAAATACTCCACCTGGATCGCTTAATATTGGGTAGTAGATTCTTGGGTCATCAGGTGTTGCAACCCCTGTTGTTCCATCTTCATTTCTTGGAATATCATTTTCAATAAACTTATTTAAAATATTTTTGTATGGTGAACGCATGGTTGTATACCATCCGTCATGATCATCCATAAAAGGCTTAAAGAAATCCAATTCTTCTTGTGTTAAGAAGTTCTCTATGTACCATAGATCACCTTCTATAGTTACTTTTTCCATGTTTGACATTTAAGTCTCCTTTATCTTATTGATAGTATATTGAAAATTTCCATTTTCGTCTAAAACATCTAGCATTTCATATTGAGTGGCATTATTGCCAGCCACTACGAAGTCATTCTCTGGTATCTCATCTATATTATACCTAATCTCTGTTACTCTGCCGTTTCCGATATGACTCTTGCATGAAGTTACCACCCTAGGTGGAGTTAAACTAGTAGCATCAGGGCTCATAGGTGGCCCTATAATCAACCATGTTGCAGCTGGTGATGAGCAAAAATGGCATTCAATAGTAGATAGTTTATTTAATGTAACCTCCACCTTGTCTTCAGATACGTTTGCTGGCTCGTTTACCTTGTATGGAGACTCCATCTTATTATGCTTGCTCATTGCAGTGTTAGGTATTGGAGTAGACTGTAGTGTGTATGTATAATCAAATAATCCCATGCCATCTAGTGGTAAGGCTGGGGCGCAAAAATGATCAATTATGATATCTGCATCAGGCATACTGTTATTTACATAAACATCTGCCACCACTTTGGCAGGGTACACATCACTTGTTATTCTGATATTGATCCAGCCGTTTGTAAGAACAACATGCCCTTGAATAAAACCATATTGCATACAGTTTGTAATCATTGGGTCAGATATTCTTTGACCTAGATAGTTCTTATGAATTACTTGATGACCATAATCGCATAGATGCTCTTCTTTATAAGAAGTTAATCCAGTAAGCACCGCTTTTAATATATATGAATCAGTTATAGGGTTCATTGTAAACCCAGTAATAGTTAGTCTAGATTCAACATTGTGAGGTAAATCCATTAAGAAACACCTGGGAAAACAAAGTGATCTTTACAGACCTCAACGACCTCTAACTTTTCATTAACTTTTGCAACTTCTAGTGCTAAGTATTCTGCCTTATTGGTACAATAAAAACATGGCGCCATTATCACGTCCATAGTATTATCCTAACTACGCAATAGCCGCTTCATCAGACAGGATATCAAACTCGATATCTGATGTTATTTCAAAGAATGTTCTTAGCTTGGCAGAGATCTGTGGATCATCTAGGTGCACCTTTAAAAAGTTAGGCTTATCTTTGAAGAATTCTTCTACTGCAGCATAATGCTCAGTATAGATAGTTCTTAGTTCTTCTTCTGTGAGATCTGAAATCTTAGTTTTTGATGTATCTAGATATGCCTTACAGAAAGCCTCTTCAAACTGATATGGCTCAGCGCTTGCATACTTCTGCATAGTCTTACCCCATACATCTAACCACTTCTCTACGTCTTTTTGCAGACAGATAAACTTTGTATCTGAATCTTTTTCATAGGCATGCTTAAATGCTAGGTTAATTGGGAAGTCAATAATAACATCTACTGATCCGTCATCAACAGAATCTAGATATGACTCAATTCCAGATAGGTTCTCGTAATATGTGCCTACTGGGATTCCGCTGTAATCATAGAAGTATTTTACCTTAAAGCCTGAATCTGTTAAAAATGTGCGTAAGCCTCTTCCGCCGTTAAGATTTAATCCGATTGATTTAATTTTCATTGTCTATCCCCCTATGTTTCATTATACAATTATAGCATGTCCTGGTTGTCTGGAACATACCTGTCTTTTAGTCTTTTCCATCTGCCATATTTAGTAGGAACATCTGAGCCTATGTACTCTTGACCAGTTTCTAAATCGATTAGTAACCATTTCCCTGGCGCCTTTGTGTGTATTGTTAAATCCACAGCCTTTGGAAACTCTTCAACCATAGCACCTTGATAGACCCTTGGAAGAAATCCATATACATTATTCAGTAGTTTTCTCAATTTTAACCCACGTCCCGTATGTATTTTTTTGTATATTCCTGAAGCCGCCCATTTTAATCATAGCCAATGCATCAACTTTAGCTGGGCGAAAATCTGCTATATACTCTTCTCCAGTTTGCATATCAGTAAGCTTCCATTTTGTTGGAGCTTTGGTGTAGACTGTTATGGTTACTGGATCGCTGTACTCTTTAGCAATACTGCCATCTATTAATTTCCTATCTGGCATACTTGCTTAATGATTCTATTATATCATTCCAGATATCTTCGACATCCTCGCATCCAACAGATAGTCTAATTAGACTTTCAGAAACCAACGGGCTCTCTAGTGCCCATCTTCTTCTTCTTTCCCAAATTGATTCTACGCTACCAAGGCTAGTGGCGTTAGCGATAAGCTTTGATCTATTGCATATATCTTCGACTTCTTCTGGGGAAGCGTCTACTTCAAATGATATCATAGCGCCAAATCCTGGATAATAAACTTTTGAAATCATTGGGTGACTATTAATTAAATTAAAAAGTTGCTTTGCATTTGATTCTGCTTTTTTAAATCTTAAAGGGAATGTTCTAATTCCTCTGAGGGCTAGCCATGCTTCAAATGGCTGTGGTATTGTGCCATTGATCTTTCTTGCAAACTCTACTGAATCATATAGGTATTGATTATTAAAAGATATAGATCCCATCAACACATCACTATGTCCAGCCAAATACTTTGTGACAGAGTTCATAGACATATCTGCACCTAACTCTAAAGGCCTCTGGTTAATAGGAGTTGCAAAAGTATTATCAACTCCAACAACAACTCCAGTTCTATTGCATGCTCTGATAAGTCTGTTTAAATCAGCTATATCAAGTCTTGGATTTGTTGGAGACTCCAGCCATAGCATGTAGGCATCCTCTATGCTGGCTAAAACTTCTCCAGTGTTTGATATGTCAACAAATCTTGCAACTATCTTGCCTTCATCATGAAGTTTTTGCATAGTTGCATTAACTCCAGCATAGCCCTGATTTGATGAGACAACTACTGATCCAACTGGTATTGTTGAAAACAAAGAGCTTATTGCTGACATTCCTGATGCAAATGCTAATGTCTTTCCGCCCTCTAATTGAGATATGGTTTCCTCTAGCGAGATGCATGAATCATTTCCATACCGACCATATCCCCATGATCCGCCTGCTGTGTAGGTCGAATTAAGTGATACTGGTGTGTTTAGCGGTCCATCTGGGTATCGATCTGGCCTTCCACTGGAAATGGCTCTTGTTTCAAATGAATACATTATATCTTTTTAGAGTGATCAAAGATAAATGCAGGAAGCACATATCTGAATGGGCCATCTATTACATGCTTTACTCCATGCTCGTATTCCTCAGTTGCTGGGAATATCATAATGCTACCCTTTGGTGGTTTAATCTGTATATTTTTGTGTGTAAAGTAAAGTTCTCCGCCATTATAATCATCATTAATATAAGCAACTGATGCCCAGACATGTCTTACATCTGCTCTATCATCGTAGTGTGCTTTTAACTCAGTGCCTTTATACATTCTCTGGATAGTTCCAAAGCTTCTAAATTCAAATCCGCAATCACTGCTAAAAAATTTTGATACCCGCTCTGGCAAATCTTGAACAAGATGCGTCTTACCACTTAACGGTGTAACCTTGTCGTCCCAGTTATCGGTTCTTTCTATGCCAGCAGCATCTATATCACGCTTGCCAGTAAGCTCTTCTGCACGATCTTCTAGGTGCTTGGTGTAGTGCAGTTGAAGGCCCCAGTCTTCATCTGTAGAATTATTTATAATATCCCAAAGAATACTGAGGTCTTCATCTGTTAAGAAGTTTTTTATAAGGAGAATGTTCTCATCAAGCTGCTCAAACTGATACCCTTGATTTACAATAGCATCTATATTTAAAACGCTCACCACAACTCCAATATCTAAATGATGGGAGAATCTAGAACCCCATCTATTGCATCATCAATGTTAAATGAATGTTCTTTTGAACAATCACCACATGATCTACACATTAAACTTTCTTTCTACCGCTTTTTTTAGGTGGCTTAGGTACTAAGCTTGTTTCTCTTCGAATGCCATGCTTGTTAGTATCTATCCTTACACCCTGCCGTGGATATCTCTTTGGCGTGTTTGTACTTGTTACAGCACCAGCAGGTGCACCAGCGTTAGCTGGTGGAGTCATGCCAGTACCATCTTCTTTTTTAAAACTATTAGTCATTATCGTCTTCTACTTCTCCACTTGGGTTATAAGTAGATTCAGAATCTCTGTCTCTAATACCTGACTCTGATAAGTCGTCTATATCTCCACCAAAAATATCTCCAATTGTAAACATTGGGGCATCTTGTGATTTAATATCTCCGAAATTACTAGAATCTCCGCAACCGCACATTATGCACATTAGTTACAGTTCTCGCAATCCTTCACTGCACAAGGAGCATCGCCTCTTGTGTCTCTTGTGCACTCAACCTTAGCCGATGGCTTTATAGCTGCAGCAACTGCTGCTGCCTGTGTTGGTGCTACAACTTCTTCTTTATCAAAGATCGACATTGTTACTTTCCGCCCTGGCCTACGCCTGAACCGTCTTGTGTTGACTTATCTGTTGCTGGGAATGCTGATCCTGTATTGTCTGAATAGTGTGCATTGATGCTGTTAGTTCCTGCTGGCTTAGCAGCTTCAAAACCACCACCGTTAATTCCATTTGTTGTCATTTGGTACTCCTATAGGTTATTTATTTAAGCGGGACTAGTATTCCGCTTATGACTCTATTATAGCATTTAGTTGATTAGGATCAGGCTTCTCTTCAGGCTCTCTCTCGTTGCCTAGGCCAACATGATCAGCGCACCCACATAACCAGCACATCAGTCGCCCCAAATGGCCGCAGAACAGCTCGTGCACATCTTAGAATAGGACTCTTCAACCATGTCAGACCTTGACTTGCTGTGCCATATTTCTTTTATTGACTGGCTAAATGCGTTGCCATATATTGTTTCAAAATCATAGTCAGCGCAGCAGATAAATAAATCTCCATTTGGGTTAATATGTATCCATTCATTAGTTCTGCTTCTAACTCCAAGACCACCATTGCATCCAATTACACGACTACCATTTACCTTTAAATACTTTTCAATAGCAGGTCCCTGAGTCATAACCTTATGTGTTTCAAGGTGTGCCGCCCTGTCGTATAGGTGATGAGCTGTGCTTATACTTAAATTAGGGAATATAGATTGAAATCTATCATGCTCCTTTTTTAGATCGCCACTCTCTAGGCTTAGATCCATTATTGGAGCATTTTCTAATAGGTTAAGCCATCCACCATTTTCAGTCAATGATAGCTCATTGATACCATTTATCATTAAATGAATAAAGATTGGATTCTCAAGCTTATTATTTTCTTCTATAAAATGCTTAACATTATTAATTACTTTATCAAACAGGTTTATATTCATACCAACATATTTAGACCAAGTTTCTGGATCAGATGATGGGATGTTTAATAGTATTCCCTGTATTGAATCTTTGTGCTTGATAAGTAAATCAGTTTTAGATTTAGTTAGGTTGACTCCGTTGGTTAGTATGTTAGTTTTAAAATTATACTTTGCATATAGATCCATCATTGCGTCAAACTCTTTATACAAAAGAACCTCATTGTAATTAGCAGAGTAAACTATAGATAGACCTGGATCTACAAAGTCACCTTTGCCTTCAGTCAATTGAATAAATATATCCTCTATCTCTGATAAAGGCATATCTCTTATTGCTGACTTTGGATTACCAGCATAGGCGACTGGGCAAAACCAGCAAGAAGAATTGCATAAGCCATTTACATCAAGCTGGACTGCCTTGATTAAATACTTATTCATTATTATGACCTATATAATCTGTGGTAACAATCTGCACACATATCAATAATACCAGTCTCAGGCAATGAGCCTATGTGCTTGGCTGGCTTATTACAATCTTTTATTTCACACTTATCGCTGAGCATTAATTACTTAGGACCCTTTGCTACTTGTCCTCTATAGCCTGTTTTCTTCTTATTCATTGATCCAGGCTTCTTGTATCCCGCCCCATTTGGTGTTGCAGCAATTCTTTGCTCTAAAGCTTTTTTAATTTTATCGTTATGCTTTCCCATTATTTAACCTTACTTCCAAACTTTGACCACGCTCTTTCGTGCAAAAAGTATCCGACCATCTCACATAAAGTATAAATTATTGCAAATGCACCAGCATACTCCCAGTGGGCTTCGCCAGTAATAGCCTTCTCAAAAAAGTAGACTAATGTGCCAACAAATCCTATATGAACTGCTGGCCAAGTAAACGACTTATATAAACTTCTTTTGTTTGATTCCATATCTCAATTCTATCATTTAAATATTAAAGGGGCAAGACCTGAGTCCTGCCCCTTTAATCGAAGTTAATTACTTCTTAAGTGCAACCTTAGCCTTTGGATTCTTAGCGTTCCACTTCTTAGCAAGAGCGTTGTACTCTGCAACATATGTTGCACGAGCAAGATCTGCTGCTGCCTTTGCTGTTGCTGTTGCTGAATCAGATGCTGCCTTTGCGTCCGCAAGTGCCTTATCTGCTGCAACCTTATCTGCTGCACGTCCAGCCTTCTCTGCTGCGAGAACATTTGCTGCTGCCTGTGCATCAAGTGCACGTCCAGCCTTCTCTGCTGCGAGCTGTGCAGTAAGTGTTGCTACTGTACCGTTAAGATCAGATACAGTAAATGCTGCCTGTGCTGCCTTTGTTGGTGCTGGTAAGCCAGCGACTGTCGCTGCTGATGTTGCACCTGTAACTACAACTGTAACTGTTCCAGCAACGCCAACTGCAAGTGATGCAGTCTTTGAGCCAGCAACTAGAGTTGTGTCTGCTGTTGCTTCTGCTGTTGTAGAAGTAACGAGTGTCTTTGTGATGGTTCCATCTGAGAATGTTGAACCAAGAACTGTTGCAGTGATTGTTTCACCTGTAAGAATTGGGTTACCAAACACGTCTGTAGCAGATACAGTTACTGTTGGGATTGTTCCAACTGCTGATGCTGCTGGGACTGCGACTGCAACATTTGAAGCTGCTCCTGCTGTTCCCTTGATGTAAACAACAGTTGAATAACCGCCGTTTGTAATTGTTACTGTTCCAACCTTAACGCTTGTTGTATAAGCGTAAACAGTAAGCGCTGATCCTGCTGATGTTAGTGATAGTGTAGATACTCCAGACGCAATTGTCTTTGGCGCATCTGTTGTGTGCAAAGCAGTTACAAGCTTAATTGTATCTGATGCTACAAAAGACACTACTGTATTTGTGTCAGCAGTTGCTGCTAAAGCTACTGATGTACCAGATGTGATCTGGTTTGCTGCTGGTACTGCAACTGATGCAGGTGCTGCAGATGTTGTTGCGTTTGTTACTGTTGCAACCGTAACGGCTAGTGGTGCTGCCGAAGATGTTGCTACAGAAACAGTTGTAATTGCTAGAGCTGCAGCAGTAGCAATCGATAGTTTCTTAAATGACTTCATTTATTTTTTCTCCTTAATTAATCTGCCTCTAGATGAGCACAGAAAGTTAGTTTAGTGGTAATACTTTTACCTGAAACGAACACGGATCTCCGCCTTCATCCCATTCTTGCATTTCTTCTTCTGTCATAGGTGAACCATCGTGTGTATTACAAAATACATCAGTAATCCATCCTCTGTCATATCCGCTCTTCAACCATATCTCAAACTCTAAATGATCTGAGTCTATATTTTCTAGATCCATTCCGAAAGCTCCTCAAGCATTACATGCTTTGGCTTTGCGCCCGTAATAGTCTTTACTGGTTGACCAGACTTAAATAGTACCATATATGGGATAGTAGCAACAGAGTATTCAGCAGTTTTTACTGGATTCTCATCAACATTTAACTTTCCAACCCATAAACCACGCTCATCTGAGATTTCATCTAAGATTGGTGATATCTTTTTACATGGTCCACACCAAGGTGCCCAAAAATCTATGAGCACTAAATCATGAGCAGATAGTGTTGATTCAAATGTCTCATCTGTGACGATCATTGATTTTTTAACTCCTCCGCTGCTGCATTAAATCTATTCATAAAATCTTGAATTACAAATAGAGTTGTTTCATGTGCATTTTTTGACATTGCACTAAATGCTTGTTGATTCTTTTCATCATCAGGCATTGCTGAAATCCATTTTTTATATAGACCCTCAGCAACTTCGCCAATGATTTCATCCATTACCGTTAATTCAGCCATTGAGTTTTGCCAACCATGTCGCCTTTGTTGCAGCAAGCTTATCTTGTGCAGCCTTTAATTCAATTTGATACTGTGCTTCTGCTGCTGCAATTGCAGCATTTACTTGTGTTTGTAAGGCAGCTTTTGCTGCTGCTTGTGCTGCTACTTGTGCTGCTGCAAGGTCCGCTGCACTCGGTGCAGAGGGCTTTGTTGAAGTATATGATAATGCTTTATTTAAGTCAACAAGTTTATTAAACTTTCCTTGACGACCGACGGTAGAAACTGCAGTGCTTCTAAAAGCATCTAATGTTTCTTGATATGTAGCAGATGGCTTTGCAGTTTTATACGCAATCCAGTTTGCTGCCATAACCTGTGTGGCAGAAGATGAACCTGAGATGTTCTTTAGAATATTTCCTGGACCTGCACTTGTAAAAAATCCTAGCGCAAAGAAATCAAGCTTTGTTGCGTCGTTGTTACTAGAAGAAGAAATTTCTCCCTGCTGATCTGTATAGCCTACAGAAATTGAAGTGTCTAGGCATGCAGGCCAATCAATGCGTGAATAGTCACGACCATTTCCAGAAGGGAAGAATACTGGAATTTGCATTGCCATAAGGTCTTTTACTGCCTGCTCAGTCACTGGAGTCTTTGGGCAGTAATCTGTCCCTGCTGCACCAATATTGTGGTGTCCTTGCGACATACTAACTGCTTGAATGTTATACTTTTCTGCATTTGACTTTACCCAGTTAAGTGCATTAAATACTGTTGGCTCACCTGCTGGCTGGCGAACTCCTGATTTGTCTCCGATGATTCTGATAAATACGATATTAGCATTTGGATTTGTCTTAACAAATACAGATGCCATTTGAGTGCCGTGATCAAAGCCATTCATGGTAATTGTGTTAGCAGGCATTGCTGCTGCACCTGTACCCTCCATAAATGATTTACCATTTGGACATAGACCAAACTGAAGAATACAAACTTCTTGAACTACTTTACCCTGAAATGCTGGTAGCGACGAATCTAGAGCTGTGTCTAGGATAGCAATCGTTGGGGCTGCAGGAGCAGCGTTAGCATGTACCGCCATAGGCACAATAAATGATAGTGATAGTAATACAGTTATTAGTTTTTTATTCATGCCTTAATTCTACTAAATAATAGCAGGTTGTCAATAGTATTCTAGTACCATTTTTCTGCATCGAGATCTAGATTTTGGCTTATAATAAGACTATTTAGCTGTAACTCCATAATAGCCAGCCTAGCCTCTAACTCGAATATCTTTTTATCTAATTCTTTAATCTTTTTATTTTTAATCATTCCATCTTTTCTTTATCTAATAGTGTTGGTGCTGTCGCCATTGTCCCACAATTAGCGCATTCCATATCTAGAAAGTATGTTGCAACCTCAAAGTCTTCAAATATAACCTTGACATTCCATATGTTGCAACCGAATGGGCAAAGATGTGTTGGGGTGCCTCTGACATCCATAGCGTTATCATAGTTTTCTGGCTTAAGATCATTTATATCAAATGGGCCAGTGGCCTTTCTGATCTGCTCTTGAACCTCTTCAAGCTTGTCAATATAATAAATGCCTACAGCATATCTTGATCTAAATGATTTGAATGCAGAAAATAAACCAAGTGCTGACAATGCTGCTATGAAAGTTTTCATAACTCAATTATACACTAAACTTGAATGTATGTATATGGGGCTGCTACGCTCATGTTAAACTCTGTAGCAGCTTCTAGGGCAGCCTTTAGCCTTAGCTTAGGGTTCTTTTGATTCTTTGTTGCGTATAAGGCTCCTAGTGCTATCTGACCACCACTGCCTTCCGCCATGTAGTTGACAACATTTTCTCCAACATGGAAGTCTTCATCGATTGTAAAGATTCTTCCTTCAACTCCAACAATAAAGATTCCCCCAGTGTCTTCATCGGATGATGACCCTATGCTTCCATAACCGCCGTCTTTAAATGCCTGCTTAACTGAATCAACAAACTTTGTTCTCATAAACTTATCTAGTCCAGAGTTTGTTTTTGTAGGAGTGTACTTTGGTGGAACCCATGAGTACTGTAGGATTTGTCCCATTCTAAATGAATCTGTAAATGCAATGCCGTACTGTCCAACTTTAAAACACTTTGGCTCTTTGCGTGAAAGTATCCATCCAGTCTTATCGTCTGATGCTGCGTGATCTGATCCCATATAAACTACCCCATTTTGGGCAATGGCTACTATACATGTCATGATTCTAGTATACTAAATATAAATTCGAAATGCTAGATATCGTTTAATTCTTCCTCATGTATCTCTACATGGCTGAGCCTAATCATAGTCTTTTCTAGCTCGCCTTTGACTTTAATTAATTCTTGAAGGGCCTCAAAATACTTTTCTTTCCATTCGGTCAAGTCTTTTTCTAATTTATATAGCTTAATCTGAAGATCTTTGACCTCAAGTAAAAGCTGATCATGAGCTTTATCTGCAGCCTGAATAGCTTTCTCTTTTTTTAATCTTCTAGAATTTACTTGCGCTGTGAGCAAGCCGCTTATAGAAGCGGCAAATAAGGTTATAATTATTTGCGTAGTAATATTCATTATATGAATATTATACCGTAATATCTATATTAGATTAATAATTCAGATGCAGTTATGTCTAAGCCAACATATCGCTTTTTAGCAATAAACTCTTTAACATGATCTGCGCCATATTGTCTTCCAGCCAGGATAACTATCCAGCGGGGCTCAAGCTTATTCTCTGTGCATGTCTTGCATAGCAACAGGTTGATTGCTAATAGCGAAGATTTCTTGGCAGTTAGCTCATTTTTACTCTTATTGCATGAGTAGCATAATACCTTATCCATTGTTCTTTCCTCCTGGCTTTCCTTCAAGCTCAACTCTTACTCCATATGATTCCAAGATATTTTTTACCATTTCTACATATTCTATTACTCTGACTCTCATTGAGCCATCAAATTGTGCAAAGTTATCTTCATATAACCTTATAGCTAAAAACTCTGGATACTTGACTATATCCATCTGCAAAGCACTTGTTGGCTTTGCTAACTCTCTTATCTTTAGAGCCATTGCTTTATTATAGAATACTGGTTTATTTGGCTCACCAGTCCATTCATTAATTCCATATTTAAAATGATTCTTGTTCTTATCAATAAACATGTTTTTCCTTTATTCTTCTCCACACATCTTTAGTCTTATGTGCATTTCTAGATTTATCAACTGATCCAGAGCTTAAGAATACTCCACCCCATACCCCATAATCTGCATTTTCAAGCCCGCTATCATGGCATATCTTTATTACTGGACAAGACAAGCATGCCTCATCAATGCTTTTTGCGATGTTGATATCTGATTCATATTTATCAAAAAATAGATTGGTATCCATGCCTTTACATAGCGCAAGGTCCCACCATTTTGGATCTTCTTTTTCTATACCTAAATTATTTAAAATACTTGACATATTTTTTTGGCAGCTTCCAAATTCCTTCACGGCTGACAGAAATTTTTTCTGACTTGCCCCAAGCATCTTTTCTATACATTCCGTCAACAGAACTATAGCCGCCGTTATCTTTTTTCCAAATCACAAGGTCATAGTTATTCCAAAATGAATCTTGTGTTTTTGATTGAGATCTTTTGATAAAAATCTCAACACCTTTCTCCGTTAAATGTAACAAATTACTTTACCTTTTCTAGTACCCGAAGTCGGACTTGAACCGACATGCTGTGAAGCAACAAATTTTAAGTCTGTCGTGTATACCGATTCCACCATTCGGGCATATGCTGGTCCACCAGGTCTCGATCCTGGGACATCCAAATTAACAGTTTGGCGCTCTACCAACTGAGCTATGGACCAATATGCACAAAACCACTGTACTGTATAATTATACACTCTGTACAGTGGCCTTGTCAATGATTTAATGGTGATATTTTTACGATATTAATCTTTTTAATTTCGTCATCTATATTAAATATATCATGAATATATTCGCTTGCATCTTCAGCATTAAAGGCTTCTACTTCTACCTCTACATCTAATTTTATGCGATATTTATTCATGCTCTAATTATATCATTACTTAGCAGATTTTTTGTCTACTGCTGAGAATGCTGCATTAATCTCATCTACAGTTAATTTGCCATCATCTAGGAATCCACGAGCAAGCTTTTCAACTACTGTTGCAACTCCTAAAGTTCCTGCTAAAATTACTGCTTTAGCTGTGCTAATTCCAACTACTGCACCTGCTCCAATTACTGAAAGTCCAGAAGCTGCAAATACAGCTACAATTCTAGCAACAATATTATTTATGCTTGCAATTGCTCCTCCACCTACGTGGGTTGGCTCTATTTCTATGTGTGCTTTTGCCATTTTTATTCCTCTCTATTTCTGATCGGGCTTGTAATAATCCAAAGGGCAGTTGTAGCCATAATTCCATATCCAACAATTGTCTTTGCACTTCCGTCCAGAACTACCCAAGCAATAAACATACCGAGAAGCGTCCATGCTTGGTCTACCATATCCTTTAGGATATTCTTTATTATTCTTACCATCTTCTTCCTCCTCGTGAACCTGGTGAGTTGCTTCCTGAGCCCCCTCCAGAACTTCCTCCTCCGCCTCCTGTGCCACCCCCAGTGGCTCCTCCTGCAGCAACTGCTGCTGCATTAATAGCAGCTCCGCCAGCAACAACTGTTGCAACAACCATATCAGTTGCCTCTTCTCTTTCTTCTTCAGTCATATCTGCACCTAT
>JACCEB011610441.1_pt1 | contig 24456 bp, 14 predicted proteins | sample 7454761 | NCBI WGS metagenome assembly JACCEB01 (sample SAMN15323454, study PRJNA562643) | freshwater metagenome | isolation source: river surface water | place: USA:Blue River Watershed | collected 2017-08-18
CAAAGCTCAGTCCAGATTCAGTTTTTAAGAGTCTGCAATGGAGAAATATTGGCCCAACAAGAGGTGGAAGGGCAAATGCCATTAGTGGTGTAGTAAATAATTCAAAAAGATTTTATGCAGGATATACTGGCGGTGGTGTTTGGGAAACCATCGATGGTGGACTTAAATGGAAAAACATTTCAGATGGCTTTTTTAATGTTGGTTCAATTGGTGATATTGCTGTCTCAGAATCTGATCCCAATGTTGTTTATGTTGGTTCAGGTGAGCATGCTGTAAGGGGTGTCATGACAAGTTATGGTGATGGGGTCTATAAATCTACCAACGGTGGTGCAACTTGGAAAAATATTGGACTGGAAAAAACAAGACATATAGCAGATATCGCAGTACATCCTACTAATTCAGATATTGTTTATGTAGCTGCTCAAGGGACAGTACATGGTCCTAATAATGAAAGAGGAGTCTATAAATCAGTAGATGGTGGAGCCAATTGGAAGCGCGTATTGTATATTAATGATAGTACAGGAATTGCTTCCTTATCAATGGATATGACGAATCCGCGTATTTTATATGCTGCTTCATGGGAACATCGTAGATTTCCTTGGACGGTATCAAGTGGCGGGAAAGGTTCTGCAATTTGGAAATCTACAGATGAAGGGGTCACTTGGACTAAATTAACAGAAGGGTTGCCTAATTTGATGGGTAAGATTGGATTAAGTGTATCAAGGGTGAATCCTAATCGTGTTTTTGCAATTGTTGAAACAGAAAAAAAGAAATCAGGATTATACCGTTCAGATGATGCAGGTAAAACATGGGCATTGTTATCTAATAATCAAGATATATCCTCAAGATCTTGGTATTATATGAAAGTATATGCAGACACAAAAAATGAAAATTTAGTGTATGTTTTAAATGCACCAATGATGCGTTCAATTGATGGTGGTAAAACATTTACAAATGTGAAAGTAGGCCACGGAGACACCCACGACTTATGGATTAATCCAAATAATAATAATGAAATTGGTTTAGCAGATGATGGTGGTGGAGAAATTAGTTATGATCAAACCAATTCATGGTCTTCTATAATGAATCAAAGTACGGCACAATTTTATAGAGTCAATACAGATAATTCATTTCCTTATAAAGTATATGGTGGTCAACAGGATAATACTTCTGTTATTATTGCTAGTAGGAATAATACAGGAGCAATAACAGTCCGTGATTGGATTGCAGGTGCAGGTTGTGAATCTGCTTTTTTAGCATTTGATCCAAATAATCCTGATATCGTATATGGTGGATGTTATCAAGGGTATATCGAAATGCTAAATACCAAAACAAATGAGGTTAAAGATGTGCAAGCATATCCTAGTTTAAATTTAGCTGTTCAGCCAAAAGACATGAAATACAGGTTCAATTGGAATGCACCAATTGTGACTTCTATGCACAATCCAAAAGTGATGTATCATGCTGCCAATGTATTGTTGAAAACAGTGAATGGTGGATTAAGTTGGGATGCAATTAGTCCAGACTTAACAAGAAATGACAAATCTAAGCAAGGTCCTGGCGGCGTTCCATTTACCAATGAAGGCGCTGGAGGTGAAAATTATAATACCATTTTTTATGTAAAAGAATCACCACTTGATCCTAATACTATTTATACAGGTAGTGATTGCGGTTTGGTCAATGTAACTACAGACGGAGGAAAAACATGGACGAACATCACTCCTAAAGATTTAGAAGAGTGTCAAATTAATAGTATCGAAGCCTCTTCATTTGATAAAGGAGTTGTTTATATAAGTGCTACAAGGTATAAGCTAAACGATTATGCATCTTATACTTATAAAACCACAGATAATGGGGTGACATGGACAAAAATAAATAATGGGGTTAAAGATGCTGATTTTATTAAAGTAATCAGAGAAGACAAAAAGTTTAAAAATATTCTATACGCTGGAAGTGAGAGAGGCTTTTATATTTCGAATGATGCTGGAAATTCTTGGTCTAATTTTCAATTAAATTTACCGATAGTTCCAGTGACTGATCTTATAATTAGAGACAATGATTTGGTTGCAGCGACCGCAGGTAGAGCATTTTGGATTTTAGATGATCTTAGTGCAGTACAACAAAATGTACAATTCAATCATTATGCTTCTGTTCAACTAATAACGCCTAAGCCAGCTTACAAGTATGGCGCAGGAAATGGTTTGCCAGAGAAAAATGGAGAAGGACAAAATGCACCAGATGGCGTTATCCTTGATTATTATTTACCAGAAACACTTAATGAAAAAGATACAGTTACATTAGAAATAACGGATGCGACAGGTAAGTTGATTAGATCATATAGTAATGTAAAGGACGAAAACTATAAAAAATATCCAGGTGGTCCTGCTCCTGAGACTTTACTTAACAATCAAAAAGGGCATAATCGTTTTTTATGGAATTTTAGAACAAATTCAGAAAGTCCAGACGTAAATGGAGTTTATGTATTAGGAAGTTATGCAGGATATGCTGTTGCGCCAGGAATGTACCAGGCTAAACTAACCCTACATCCATTTAACAACAGTTCCGCTAAGCAATCAAATAGTACAACACTAACGGTACTGCCAAATCCATTTATAAAAGCATCTCAAGAAAATTGGGACTTACAACAAAGTACCCTTGCTACAATCAGTTCTAATATTAAGGAGGTGCATACTTCAGTCAATAATTTAAGAAAAATAAAAAAACAATTACAATATTATGCCGAAACTTTAGCAACTCTTACTGAAGCAAAATCAATTAAAGATGAAGCAAATAGTATTATTGGTAAAATAGATGCTTGGGAATCAAATATTGTAGAAAGTAGAACACAAAATGGACAAGACGTAATCAATTGGCCAAGTAAATTAAATGTAGAATTCTTTTACCTTAAAGGCTTAATTGATATTAGTGATCCTGTTATGACCAATGGTGTTAAAGTCAAACTCGCTGATTTACAAAATACTTGGGCGAATGAAAAATTAAAATTAGATGCCATTTATGACGCTGTAAAAAACTTTAACAACCAATTTAAAAATGCAAATATCCCTGCTTTGCAATTAAAATAAACTCACCATGCGACTATTCATGTTCTTATTCATGCTTTTGATTTCATTGTATGCCGAAGCACAAAAATCAATTCTACTTAAATGTGGTAAATTGTTAGATACTAAAACAGGTATTGTATTAGAAAAACAATTTGTTTTATTAAATGGAAATAGAGTTGTCTCAGTGGGTCCAACTGCATTTAAAGCAGATACTACGATCGATCTTTCTGATTATTTTGTCATGCCTGGCATGATTGATTGTCATACGCATGTGTTACTTCAGGGGGATATTACACAAGAAGATTATGATGTACAAGTACTTAAAGAGTCAATTCCTTATAGAACAATAAGAGGGGTAAAATCCGCTGAGAGAGCACTTATGAATGGATTTACAACGATTCGCGATTTAGGTACAGAAGGAGCAGGCTATGCAGATGTGGATATAAAAAAAGCGATTAATGCCGGTGTCATTCCTGGTCCAAGAATGTTTGTTGCCACCTTAGCAATTAACACAACAGGTCATTATCCAATTAAATCTTCAGAATATGCATGGGAATTAAAAATGCCAAAAGGAGTTCAAGAAATTACAGGAGCTGACGAAGCAAGAAAAGCAGTAAGAGAGCAACTAGAACACGGTGCAGATTGGATCAAAATATACTCAGATAGAGGGTACATTAAACAACCAGACGGAAACTACAGGGCATTATCAAATTTCACACTAGAAGAAATGAATGCTATTGGTCATGAAACATTAGGTAGTAGAAAAAATTTCGCAGCACACGCTATGACGAGAGACGGTATAATTGCTGCAGTAAATGCGGGTGCAAAATCAATTGAACATGGTTTAGGTATGGATGAGGAGAGTATGCAATTAATGGCTGCTAAAGGTGTTTTTTGGTGCCCAACATTATTTGTAAATGAATTTGTTGCAGAAGGCAGGGCTAAATTAGGAAGTCCAATCAATCTTATGTTTTCTAAGTCTATTCCCGAAACGTTTAAAAAAGCGGTCAAGTTAGGCGTGAAAATTGCATACGGGACAGATATTGGCGGGTATGATTGGAGTCTTCCCCAAGCTAAAGACTTTTCCTATTTTGTATCATGGGGTTTAACACCAATTCAGGCCATCCAAACAGCCACTGTTCATGCAGCGGAACTATTAGGACAGGTTGATCAAATAGGCGAGATTAAAGTAGGTGCATTGGCAGATATCATTGCCTTAAAACAAGACCCTACTAAAAATATTGAAAGCTTACAAAACATCGATTGGATAATGAAAGATGGTAAAGTGTATAAGCAACATAAATAAGGGCATTTAAACGATTTTTTGGGCGGTTTAAAATCCTACCCTTTGACTTAAATTGATTAATTTAAAGTATCAAAAATGATACGAATGAAAAATCAATTGAGCAAACTGAAATTTTTATATTTTAATTACATAAGCAGCTTTATTTTATTTTTTTGTGTTTCCTTAAACGCACAATCAAATCAAATTGACCCAATTCAAAAATCAAGTCTGAATTTAAAAGGTTTATTAAGCAAAGTAGAAGTGCTTAGAGACCAATGGGGTATCAATCATATCTATGCACAAAATGAACATGACTTATTTTTTACTCAAGGATATTGTGCAGTAAAAGATAGGCTTTTTCAGTTTGAGGTTTGGAGAAGACAAGCTACAGGTACGACAGCTGAAATTTTAGGAATAGGGGAATTAAAAAGAGACATTGGCACTCGACTATTTCAATATAGAGGTGATCTTAAAAAAGATTTAAATATCTACCATCCAAGAGGGGAGGCAATTATCAATGCATATGTGGATGGCGTAAATGCTTATATAAATGAGGTGAATCAATCCCCCAATTCATTACCTATTGAATTTAAAATATTAAATATAACTCCTAAAGTATGGACACCCGAAGTTGTTATCTCAAGACATCAGGGTTTATTAGGAAACATCACGCAGGAATTAAATTTAGCACGTGCAGTCGCCAAGGTGGGTGAAAAAAAGGTAAAAGAGATTGTTTGGTTTCATCCTAAAGAGCCAAATCTAAAAATGGATTCTTCAATTAATCCGGCTTTATTAGATCAAGACATTTTAGCATTGTACAATGCATTCAGAAAGGAATTAATTTTTAAAAATAGTGGGGAAGGTAGTCAAGAAGAAGACCTTGCGATGCAGCTTTCAAATATGCCCGAAAAAGATTTATTTCTCCAAAGTCAGGAAATGGAGGGGAGTAATAATTGGATCATTGCTGGAAGTAAAACTGCAAGTGGTTATCCAATGTTAGCCAACGATCCACACAGAAAAATTGCTTTGCCGTCTTTGAGGTATATGGTTCATTTAGTGGCACCAGGTTGGAATGTTATCGGAGCAGGTGAACCTGTTATACCAGGGGTTTCAATTGGGCATAATGAGTTTGGTGCATGGGGCTTGACTATTTTTGAAACGGATGGAGAAGATTTGTATGTGTATGATTTAAATAAAGCCAATTTAAATCAGTATTGGCATAAAGGTAAATGGGTTGATATGCGCAGTATACAGGACTCAATTAAAGTTAAAAATAGTCCTACAGTGGCCGTTGAGCTCAAGTATTCATTACATGGTCCAATTACATGGATTGATTCTGTTCATTTTAAAGCGTATGCGGTCAAAGCAGCATGGATGGAGCCAGGTGGCGCGCCATATCTTGCATCATTAAGGATAGACCAGGCAACAGATTGGGAAAGCTTTAGAGAAGCTTGTTCATTCAGCCATTTGCCTGGAGAGAATATGATCTGGGCAGATAAAAAAGGAAATATTGGTTGGCAAGCAGTTGGTATCGTACCAATAAGAAAAAACTTTAGTGGTTATGTGCCTATACCAGGCGATGGTCGATATGAATGGAATGGCTACTTGCCAATTAAAGAACGACCAAGTGCATTGAATCCTAAAGCAGGTTTTTTTGCAACTGCAAATCAAAATGTAACACCAGAAAATTATACAAGATGGGATGCGATAGGATATACATGGTCCGATTCCTATAGAGGAGACAGAATAAATAACGTACTTAGTGCAAATGATAAAATTGATTTAGCAAAAATGGCTGCTTTGCAAACGGACTACTTTTCGATACCTGCAAGTAAGTTGGTCCCGTTTTTGAAAGGGATTACATTTGAAGATAGTGTGTTAATGAATGCTAAAAACCGATTGGTTCATTGGAATTTTGTTTTAGATAAAAATAGTGTTGCTGCAGGTATTTATGTTGCATGGGAAAAAGAGATTGCTTCTTTATTTACTATTCAATTTATTCCTGCTTCTGTCAAAAATTATATTTCATTTCAAGTAACAAGTATTGTTCAAAGAATAGAGCATCCAGCAGCTTATTTTGGGGAGGATGCAGTTGGGAAAAGAGATCAATTATTGATTTATGCATTCCAAAAAGCAGTAAATGCTTTAAGTAAAAAGTTAGGCTCCAATATGGAGGATTGGGTTTATGGGCAATCAAAATATAAGCATGTTAAATTAACACATCCATTGAATGCATTTCTTAGCAGTGAACAGAAAAAACAAATGAATACAGTGCTCATGCCAAGAGGTGGGAATGGCCAAACACCAGGTTCCACAGGTAGTGCAGATAATCAAGGATCTGGTGCAAGTTTTAGGCTATTGATAGATACAAAAGACTGGGATAATACGTTAATGATTAATAGTCCTGGACAATCTGGTAATCCTTCAAGTCCTTTTTATAAAAATTTATTTGAAACATGGGCTAATGATCAATTTTTCCCGGCATATTACTCAAAGGATAGAATTAGGACAGTGACAAAGGAGCAATTGACCTTACAGCCTCTATAATTGGAATGGAATAAGTCAATCTATTCCTATATTTGTATTTGTAAAAATCACAGATATGCTAGATGCAATTATTCCTTTAATTTCCTTAATTTCTTTAGAAGTCATTTTAGGAATAGACAATGTCATTTTCATTTCTATTTTATCCGATAAACTACCGGATAGTCAAAGAAATAAATTACGATATTGGGGTCTTGGATTAGCTATGGTGATGCGCCTTATTTTATTAACCTTGATTTCTTGGATTTTAAAATTAGACCAAGAACTATTTGTCTTATTTGATATTCATTTTTCTGGCAAAGGATTGATCTTAATTGCAGGTGGCCTTTTTTTAATTTATAAAAGCACTGTCGAAATTTACCATAAAACAGAATTAGCAAACAATAGTGATCAACCGGTAGTTCCAAAAATCAGTAGTTTTAAAAGACTCTTACTAGAAATCATTTTATTGGACTTGGTTTTTTCGATCGATTCTATCATTACTGCTATTGGGATGGCACAAGAGCTTTGGGTGATGTATACATCCGTTATAGTCGCTGTAGTGATTATGATTTTTGCTTCACAGCCCATTAGTTTTTTCATCAAAAAACATCCTTCTTTTAAAATATTAGCATTAAGCTTTTTGATGATGATTGGATTATCATTGATTGCAGAAGGCTTTCATCTGTCAATACCAAAAGGCTATATTTATTTTTCAATGGCATTTGCTTTTATAGTTGATATTATACAAATGAAGACGGTAAAATAACTTTATGTCATCACCTGTATTTTTAGTCACCCCTCCTTTTACGCAATTAAATACGCCCTATCCTGCCACGGCTTATATCAAAGGGTTTTTAAACACCAAGGGTATTCCAAGTGTTCAAGCAGATTTAGGCATAGAAGTTACTTTGGCGCTTTTTAACAAAGAAGGCTTAACCAAATTATTCAAAGCCATTCGTTCTAAAGAATGGGAACTTAGTGCAAACTGTCAACGCATACTTGCCTTAGAAAATAATTATATCAATACGATCGATCAAGTTATTTTATTCTTACAGGGTAAGCTAGATACGATTGCGCATTTAATTTGTACTAGAACTTTTTTGCCAGAAGGCGATGCCTTTGATCAAATGGATGATTTAGATTGGGCATTTGGTGCAATGGGTAAGCAGGATAAGGCGAAGCATATTGCAACTATGTATTTAGAAGATCTAGGCAATTTGATCAAAGAAACAATTGATCCTTATTTTGGATTTAGCAGATATGCGGAAAGTCTTGGTCGTTCTGCTAATTCTTTTGATGAATTGTATGCTGCACTCAATACGCCACCTACATTTTTGGATAATATTTTATTAGATATTTTTGAAAAGCACATTCAAAAAGTTCAACCCAAATTAGTTTGTATATCGGTGCCTTTTCCAGGTAATTTGTATACTTCATTAAGATGTGGGCAGTGGTTGAAACAGCATCATCCTTCTATCAAAGTAGCCATGGGTGGTGGTTTTGCAAATACAGAGCTTCGTTCATTGTCTGATCCTAGGGTCTTTGAATTTTATGATTTTATTACCTTAGATGACGGTGAAGCACCTATCGAAATATTGATTGATCATATTGATGGTAAAAAAGAAGTACATGATTTAAAACGTTGTTTCACTTTATTGAATGGTGTGGTGACTTATATCAATGAGTCGATTTATCCAGACTATAAGCAACATCAATTAGGTACACCAGATTATGAAGGTTTATGGTTGGATCAATATATATCTGTGATTGAATTGGTGAATCCAATGCATAGTTTATGGAGCGACGGAAGATGGAATAAATTAACGATGGCGCACGGATGTTATTGGGGTAAATGTACTTTTTGTGATATCTCTTTGGATTATATTAAAACCTATGAACCCGCTACAGCTAGTTTATTGGCAGACAGAATGGAGCTAATGATTGCGCAAACTGGACAAAACGGTTTTCATTTTGTGGACGAGGCTGCACCACCTGCATTGATGAAAGCATTGGCTATTGAAATCATCAAACGAAAACTAGTGGTTAGTTGGTGGGCAAATGTGCGTTTTGAAAAAAGCTTTACCAAGGATCTTTGTCTTTTATTAAAGGCATCCGGATGTATTGCTGTGAGTGGGGGATTAGAAGTGGCATCGGACAGATTACTTGAACTAATTCAGAAAGGCATTACGGTGGCACAGGTAGCAAAAGTGAGTCAACACTTTAATGACGCGGGTATCATGGTGCATGCTTATTTGATGTATGGTTTCCCAACTCAAACGGTACAAGAAACGGTGGACTCCTTAGAAATGGTACGTCAATTATTCGAAACTGGCGTTTTAAAATCGGCCTTTTGGCATTTGTTTACCATGACAGCCCATAGTCCTGTAGGCTTAGCGCCAGAAAAATATAAAGTCAAAAAAGTATCCGATACAGTGGGCAGTTTTGCAAACAATGATATCGCACATGTAGATCCTTCTGGAGCCAACCATGAAATTTTTGGTTATGGGTTAAAAAAGGCTATTCTCAATTATATGCATGGTGCCTGTTATGAATTTCCATTGCAAAAATGGTTTGAATTTAAAATTCCAAAGACAAGCATTGCTCCTAACTATATCCAAACACAGTTGGATGCTGTAGAGATTGCATCCACTAATTATAAAGCAATTTGGATTGGATTAATGCCATCTTCAACAATGGTGCAACGTTCCAAGAAGGGCAGTAAGTGGGAAGAGATGAACCTTTGTTTTGAAACCAATCAAAATACAATTTCAATTCATGTAGCACCTCAAAAAGGAACCTGGTTGATTCAGTTATTAGAAAAGATAAATGTACAAACCAATGCAGGTATGACATTGGCGGATATCAAGGCAGATTATATGGCGGCCGGTTTGGAAGATTTTGATTTGTTTTGGGATAATAAACCAATCAATACCTTACATAAAGCAGGGCTGTTAAGAATTTAATTTTTCAATTTTATAAAACACTGAAAGATGCACGTCGAATGGGTAAGAGACTTATGCTTAAGCTTTGAAGATGTCGAAGAGTGTCAACCCTTTGGTCCCGAAAATTTAGTGTATAAGATCAAAGGAAAAATGTTCTTACTCATTTCTTTAGATGATATCCCCCCTAGAATCAATATCAAGACGGACCCAGATAGATCTATAGAATTAAGAGAAGCCTATCCCGATAATATCTTACCAGGCTTTCATATGAATAAAAAGCATTGGAATACCCTAGTTTTAAATACAAGACTAAGTCCATCCTTGGTTCAAGCATTAATAAAGGACTCTTATGAATTAGTGCGTAAGTAAAATTTTAATCTTATTTTTGATTCAAATACAACCTATATGGGATTCGCAATCAATAAAAAAATAGCAGACAAAAAAACAGCCTCAAATGCAAAAACCAATGTGCAAGCAGGGGGTAGTTCAAAGTTTATTGCTAAAGCAAGTACCAAATCATCTGGTGCAAGTAAAAAACCGATCAAAACTGGTGGATCAAGGGGTAGTTAAGCTCGATCCTTGAAATCAAACAAAATTCTAATGAAAAGTGAATCTGATGAAGATTCACTTTTTTTATGCCCATTATTAAGGAAACTTATAAATAATTATTAAATAAATATAAAAATATAATAATATGTATAATCTTATTAGGTATTTTAATACCTAATAATTTAACACATAGAGCTAGAAACTGATATTATTGTTAAGCTTTTGTTAACGATGTTTAACATTTTTTCATACCTTAACGGCTTAAGTAAAACAAAAACATATGAAGAAATTTGTAACATCGCTTTTCTTTGCTGTTTTGTGTAGTATTATAACAGCTAATGCTCAGGTTCGTCAAGTAACCGGAACGGTGAAAGATGACAAGGGTAGAGCTGTTGCTAGCGCAACAGTAAAAGTAAAGGGCCAAAACGCAGCCTCGGTTGCTGATGAAAATGGCGCATTTAAAGTTAATGCAAGTGCCACTGCAGTATTACAAGTAAGTGCAGTAGGTTTCAAAAGCACAGAAGTGTCTGCGAAGTCTACAGTAGTGAACGTAGTTTTAATGAGCGAAGAAAGTGAATTAGAAAATGTGGTCGTAACTGCACAAGGTATTCGTAAGAAATCTAAAGAAATTGGATACGCTTACGCAAAAGTTTCAAATGATGAAATCAACGTTGGACGTTCTCCACAATTAGCGCAAGCACTTTCTGGTAAAGTGTCTGGTTTAGCGGTGTATAACGTGAACAACAGTGTTGATCCTCAAGTGAAAATTGTATTGCGTGGTTACCGTTCTTTGACTGGTAATAACGAAGCCTTGATTGTATTAGATGGTATGCAAACTACCTCTACTGTATTGTCTTTGATCAATCCTAATGACATCGAAAACGTAACAATCTTAAAAGGTGGTCAAGCGGCTGCTTTATATGGTTCTGCGGGTGTGAATGGTGCAATGATCATAACTACTAAGAAAGGTGCAAAAGGCAAATTAAAAGTAGCTTTCTCTAACGCTACTAACTTCGAACAAATTAGCTTCTTACCTCAATTCCAAGATCAATTCGGTTCTGGATCTCACTATGCAACATCTTATGGTGGTGCTGGTTACAAAACAGATTATTTAGAAAGAATGGCGGATAACTGGAGACCTTTTGAGAACCAACAATTTGGTGATGCTTTTGATGGTAAAGATCGTATTGTTGGTCGTGTTGCAGAATCTGGAGATAAATTAATTCTTCCTTATGCTGCTTTAGAAAATGCAAGAAGAAATTCATTTGATATGGGTGTTTCTACCAACAATCAAATAAGTTTTCAAGGTGGAGATGAAACAAGTACTTTCTACTTATCTGCAGAAAATCAAAAAATCAATGGTATCGTTCCTGGAGATAAGAGCGAAAGAACAGGTATCCGTTTAGCTGCTACTAAGAACTATAATAAGTTAACTGTAGGCTACAACGCATCTTACTCTCAAGCAAAATATGACAGAACGACTTCTGATTTTTATTACAATATCATGAATACTGCTGCGAACATTCCAGTAGATAGAATGAGAAATTGGAAAACAGATCAATTTGCAAATCCTAATGGATATTATAATGACTATTACCAAAACCCTTATTTTTCTGCTGATAACTACCGCACTTCATACCAAGATGCAAACATCTCTGGAACGATTGAATTAAATTATAAAGCAACAAGTTGGTTGAACTTTATGGAGCGTGCAGGTATCATGAACAACTCAAGAATTCAAAAATCTTGGACAGGTAAATTCATCTATACTGATTGGGCTAAAAACTCAGCATACGTTCCAGCTCCTTGGGATTGGGCAAATGATTATGATGGTATTGACCGTGCAGGTACAGATATCTTAGGTGCTGTAAGTGATTATTCTAGAACTGAGAATGTTTTGAACAATGAATTCCAGGCTCAAATGAATAAGGAATTAGGCAAGTTTTCAAATAAATTAGTTTTAGGTTATTCAACTTATCAAAGAAAAACAAAAGATATCTCTGTTGGATCTAGTTCAGTTGTTGTTCCTGATGTGTACAACGTATCTAATAGACAAGGTGAATTATCTGGTTCTGAATCTAATTCAACTGAAAGAAAATATGGTTACTATGCAGATTTAACATCTTCATTTAACAACTATTTGACTTTAGAAGGTATTTTCAGATATGACTATTCTTCTCGTTTCTACAAATCTGACCGTGATTTAAGTTTATTTGCATTCCCTTATTATGGTGTCTCTTTAGCTTTCCAAGCGACTGAAGCTTTCCCACAATTAAAAAGCTCGGTATTGAATGATGCTAAAGTACGTTTGTCTTACAATAAGAATGGTAATGACAACATGACTTTATATGGTTTAGATTTAACTTACCCTAACGCTTCTGGTTTCCCTTACGGAAATACAGTGGGTTTAACAGTAGGTAATACTTTGCCTGACAATGGATTAAAGCCTGAGTTTGTTACTTCTTATGAAGCAGGTACTGAATTGTCAATGTTTAACAACAGAGTTAATTTAGAATTAACAGCGTATAGTTCTCAATCTAAAGGTCAAGTAATCACTGTAAAAGTGCCTAACACCACTGGATTCAGTAACTTGTTAATCAATGTTGGTGAAACAAAGAACTGGGGTTATGAAGGAGATTTAAAAGTACAAGTGATCAGAAAAGGTGCTTTGAAATGGGATTTAGGTCTTAGATATTCATTCAACGACAACAAGGTTGTGAGCTTGTATCCTGGTATTAATCAATTCACAATGAGTGGTTACTCTTATGCATCTACCAACGTAGAAGTGGGTAAGAGCTTCCCATTGTTGAAATCATCAGGTTACTACTATAGCGCAACTGGTGCTAGAAGAGTAGATCCAACAACTGGATATCCTTTACAAAATACAGCGATGGTAGACAGAGGTAGTACTTTGGCGAAGCATATGGCTGGATTCAGTTCTAAGTTAGGTTACAAAAATTGGAACTTATCTATGAACTTAGAGTATCGTGGTGGAAACGTAATGTATTCTGGTATCGGTCGTGATATGACATTTACTGGTTCTGGTAAGTGGACAGAAAACAGAGCACCTCATGTATTCGAAAATTCTTACTACTTAGTGAATGGTGTTGAAACACCTAACACAAGCGTGAATGTACGTGAAGCTGAATATGGATTATGGGTAGACAACTATCGTTTTATTGCTGAGAACTTTGTAAACAAAGCTTGGTTTATCAAATTGAGAGATGTAAATCTTTCTTATAGTCTTCCAAATGCTTTAGTAGCTAAAACAAAGATCTTCAGTGGAGCGAATGTTTCAGTTTATGGTAGAAACTTATTTACAATTATTGATAGCAAAAACTTCTTTACAGATCCAGAGTTTAGCTTTACGACAGGTAATGGTATTGGTATTAACACATCATTACAAACACCTCCAGTACGTCAATTTGGTTTCAACGTAAACTTTACATTCTAGAAATTAAATTAAAATGATTAAAACAAATTATATGAAACTTAAATCATACTTACTTGTTGCGGTTTCAGTTTTGGCATTTGTTGGTTGTAAAAAGGATTACTTGGATGTGAATACCAATCCTAACCAACTTACGTCAGCTACACCTAGTTTTGTATTAACTGGTGCCCTGAACACAACAACACAGAATTTAGTACTTGCCAATGAGACAGGTAGCTATTTCGCAGGTCAATGGACTCAATCAAATTCTTATATATTGAGTGCAACAACCTTCTCTTATAACATTACAAACAACGATTTCAATTATTGGGATGGTATGTACGATAACGCACAAGACTACCAATATGTAATTAACAATGCAGATGCTTCTGGACAACCTTATTTTAAAGGACCAGCAAAAATCATGAAAGCAATGTTATTTCAATACATCGTGGATATGTATGGTAATGCACCTTATACAGAAGCTTTCAAAGGAACTGCTGCTTTAGCGCCTGCTTTCGATGATCAAAAAGCAATCTACGCGAATTTGGTAACTTTATTAGATCAAGCTATCGCTGATATCAAAGGTTCTACTTTTGATCCTGCTTATGCTTCTTCTGATGTGGTGTTCAAGGGAAACGCAACCAACTGGATTAAATTAGCAAACTCAATGAAGTTGCGTATTTTAATGCACCAGTCTCGTGTACCTTCTTTACAATCTTATGTAAAGACCGAATTGAATAAAATCGCTGCTGATGCGACTGGTGTTCTAACAACCGATGCAGGTGTGAATCCAGGTTATATCGCTACAGATGGTAAAACGAATCCTTTGTACAATCGTTTTGGATACACTCCAGCGGGCGCAGCACAATCTTATGGCCGTTTCCCAAGAGTGACTAAAAACTTGTTTGATCAAATGGTCGCTACTGCAGATACCTTTAGAATAAAGCGTTTGTTGTATGCTGTTGGTGGTGAAAATGGTTCTACTCCAGGCGTAAGTGTAAAAACTGAAATCATTGCAAACTACAAGGCCGTTCCTTATGGTGTGTCTTCTGGTTATACTGCTCCTTCAACTTCAAATCTAGGACCAGCAATCATTGTAAAAGGTAAATTTGACGCTCCTTATATTTTGTTTACTGCGACAGAAGCACAATTCTTATTGTCTGAAGCGAAACAACGTTTTGGCGCTGAGGTTAATTTTACTGGAACAGCACAGTCTTACTATGAAGCAGGTGTGAAAGCCTCTTTCAAATTAGTAGGTTCAACTGATGCAGCTGCAACTGCATTGTTAACTAGTGGAAATCAAGATGCTGATTTTACAGCTTCGACAGATAAGTTAAAAGCAATTGCTACTCAAAAATGGATTGCTTTAACACATTATGCAGGTCTTGAATCTTGGACAGAATACAGAAGAACAAATCTTCCTGTCATTCCTCAAATGAATACAGTAACTGATCCAAACAAGCGTCCTTTACGTTTCTTCTACCCTGGAACTGAATTCGGTTCTAATGGTGCAAACGTAACTGCGCAAGGTGCAATTGACATTTTTGCAACTAAATTGTTCTGGGATATCGACTAATACTCGACATCAATTATATGAAAATGCCCTCCGGTTTCGGAGGGCATTTTTTTTACATTCCCGGTTGTGTGATTTTAAACTTTTCTTTCTCTTTTGCTTCATCAACCATTTGCTTCACCTGCTTTAATAGTAATTTTGCATCGTAAATAATACCATCTTTAATGGTATATGCGACACCTCCAGTTCTCTTCACCTCACCATTAGTATCTAATTCAATAGCGCCGGTGCCGTATAAAACTTGTAAATTTTTTAAAGGGTTTGCATTGACTAAAACTAGATCAGCTAACTTGCCTTGCTCAACGGTGCCTAAGTCTTTCTCTAGTCCTAATGCTTGTGCACCATATAATGTAGCAGAACGAATCACTTCTAAAGGATGAAATCCTGCTTCTCTTAATAATTCTAATTCTCTAACATAGCCAAAGCCATAAGTTTGATAAATAAAACCATTATCAGAACCAGCTGTCACCCTGCCGCCTCTATTTTTATATTCATTTATAAAAGTCATCCATAGGCGATAGTTTTGTTTCCATTCAACTTCCTGTTCTGTGCCCCAGTTGAACCAATAAGAACCATGTGCATTTCTGCTTGGTGCATAAAATCTCCAAAGAGAAGGGAGTGTATAGCTTTCGTGCCATTCTGCTCTTCTAGCTCTATGTAAATCTCTATTGGCATCATAAATATTGAAAGTAGGATCTAATGTAAAATCCATAGCGATCAAGTCATTCATTACCTTATTCCATTTTTCAGAATAAGGTGCCGCAGCTTGCTTCCATAACTTACCTGCATTTTCGAATCTAGTTTGTTCATTGGTATAATTATAGTCTGCAGGAAAATCTTGTATCGTTTTATTTTCAAATAAAGCTTCTGGTAATCCATACCAATGTTCCATACTGGTCATTCCTGCCTTTGCTGATTGTACTACATTCCATCTAGCAACATCTGTTTGTGCATGATGTGCACAAGACTTTAAGCCCAGTCTTTTATTTTCCTTGATTGCGGCTTCCATAATATCGGGTGCTGCACCAAAAAATTTAATACCATCTGCGCCATTTTTTGCGTTTTCATTTACCCATTCAATTGCATCGGCTGGGGTATTAATTGGTTTTTTAGAGCCCATTCCAAAAGCAGTATATGCAAGTATTCTTGGAGCAACAATTTGATTTTCTGCACTTCTTTTCTTTTCATTTAAAACCCATGCTAGACCATTTCCAGCCGACGGATCTCTAATGGTGGTAATGCCGTGGGCAAGCCAAAGTTTGTAAACATATTCCGCAGGAGTGCCTTGTTCTTTGCCTCCAATATGCGCATGCATATCGATAAACCCAGGGAGGGCATACATACCAGATGCGTCAATCTCTTTTCCGCCAGCCGCTAAAACTGGACGTCTTGAAGATTGAATTGGATTGCCTTCTGCACCAACAGTAATGATTCTTTGAATCCTATTTTTTTCAATGACAATATCTACTGGTCCAAAGGGTGGGGCACCGGTGCCATTGATTAGGGTCACACCTCTAATTATGAGTTGTGTATAAGGTCCTTGGCCTTCTTTTCTATCTGGTGCTGGTGTTATTTGAGCTTGAAGTAATTGACTCCAAGCAACAAGTGCCAACACTGTAAAAAGTTGAATTCTTTTTTTCATAAGTATAATTTATTTTACAACTTCTCCTTCAATGACTAATTCAGCTGGTAATTTTTGTCCCGCAAATTTTACGTTTACTTTTTTTCTGAATGCCCCAACAGCAGGTGAGGTATAAGTGACCTTGATACTTCCTTTTTGCCCTTTTAAAATTGGTTTCTGATCGTATTCTGGTTGGGTGCAACCGCATTCTGCATTAGCAAATTCTATTACAGCTGGTCTTGCATCATTATTGGTGTAAGTGAAAATGACAGACTTATGAACGCCTTTCGTCAGCTTCCCAAAATTATGTGCAGCTTTATCAAATTTAATGCCCGATTGAGCTGAACAAAATAATGCGGCAAGTGAAAAACAGAGGGTAAAAATGTACTTCATAGATATATTATTTATTATGGTAATTGGTTGAGCCAAAGTATCAAAATTGAAGCCCTGACCGTTAAATTCTGCTCTAAATTATTGAAATTTCAATAATTAACTGATTTTATCTCTTTCTTGATTTTTATTGCATTTTGACCCCTATTTTTGTTGCATGGAATCCAATTTAGAAGCTGTATCTAATCAGGATATGCTTTCGTTTGAAGCATTTCGAAAAACTGTTTTAGAGGACTACCGAACTGCACTTGCAAGTAGAGAAGTGAGTTTGTTGGGTAGACGTGAAGTATTGACGGGGAAGGCCAAATTTGGCATATTTGGCGATGGTAAAGAAATCGCTCAAGTTGCGCTTGCAAAATTTTTTCAAAAAGGTGATTTTAGAAGTGGCTATTATCGTGATCAAACATTGATGTTTGCATTAGGCACATCTAATGTGGTTGATTATTTTGCTCAATTGTATGCAGACGTAGAAAATGATCCATATAGTGGAGGTCGAAACATGAACTCGCATTTTAGCACTCCATTTGTCAATGAACAAGGAGATTGGTTACCACTTGCAGAGCGATTGAATGTATCCTCAGATATTGCACCCACTGCAGGACAAATGGTGAGAGGACTTGGATTGGCCCTTGGCTCTAAATTTTTTAGAAATGCAAATTCCAATCCTGCATTTGCTGGATTAACCAATGAAGGGAATGAAGTTTGTTTTTGTACCATAGGAGATGCAAGTACATCCGAAGGACATTTTTGGGAAACCATCAATGCAGCAGGTGTATTACAAGTTCCATTGGCGGTAATTGTATATGACGACGGGTATGGTATTTCTGTACCAACAGAATTACAAACGACCAAAGGTTCTATATCAGAAGTATTGGCTGGATTTGAAAAAAAACCCGGTACCAATGGGATGAAAATTTTTACAGTCAATGGATGGGATTATGCTGCACTATGCGAAACCTTTGAAGAAGGGATTGCCTACACGCGCGCAACCCATACACCTGTTGTATTTCATGTAAAAGAAGTCACACAGCCGCAAGGTCATTCCACAAGTGGAAGCCATGAAAGGTATAAATCTGCAGAAAGATTAGAGTGGGAAAGAAACTGGGATTGTAATAAACAAATGCGTGCTTGGTTGATCTTGAATGAACTGGCTACTGCAGAGTCATTAGATCAATTAGAGTCAGAAGTAAAACAAGATGTTCGAGATAAGAAACAAGCTGCATGGGATCAATATATTTCTCCGATTAAATCAAAAATTCAAGCAGCAGCTGATTTGGTATTTGCTGGATTAGCCCAGGATACGCCACAGTATCGCATGATGCAAGAATTGGTTGCAAACAAAGAGCCTTTAAAGAGAGACCTCTTTAGAGTTTTAAATATCGTGTTGGAGCAGGTGCCATCGCATCCTAATACAAAAGCAATTAGTGCTTTATTAGCGGATTATTATAAACAGCAAGCGCCTTATTATAGCAAGTATTTATACAACGAAGGGCCAAAGAGTGCATTGAATGTACCAGTGGTTCCAGCGGTAATGGATGCAAATCCAAAACAGTTAAATGGGTACGAAGTTTTGAATCAATATTTCGATCACTTATTTGCAAATAATCCTAAAGTGGTTGCTTTTGGCGAAGACTTAGGAAATATTGGAGACGTGAATCAAGGTTTTGCGGGATTGCAAGCCAAGTATGGAGAAAATAGAATTTTTGATACAGGCATTAGAGAACAAACCATTATGGGGCAAGCACATGGTTTAGCCATGAGAGGATTAAGACCAATTGCTGAAATTCAATACCTAGATTATTTAATGTATGGGATACAAACATTGAGCGACGACGTTGCAACCTTACATTACAGATCTGTGGGCAGACAAAGCAGTCCAGTCATAATAAGAACAAGAGGGCATAGATTAGAAGGGATATTCCATAGTGGTTCACCAATGGGCATGATTGTTCATGCCTTAAGAGGCATGTTTGTTTGCGTTCCAAGAAACATGGTGCAAGCAGTGGGTATGTACAATACATTATTACAAGGCAACGATCCTGCATTATTGATAGAGTGTTTAAATGGCTATCGATTAAAAGAATCAGTACCATCGAATATCAACGAATTTACTGTGCCATTGGGAATGCCTGAGATTATAAGAGCAGGTGAAGACATCACCCTTGTGACTTATGGTTCTACTTTAAGAATTGTAGAAGATGCAGCGATACGTTTAGCTGCAATGGGAATCGATTGCGAAGTCATAGATGTACAAACCCTTTTACCTTTTGACATCAATCATCAAATTGTTACCTCTCTTAAAAAAACCAACCGAATTTTATTTGTGGACGAAGATGTACCTGGAGGCGCTACTGCATATATGTATCAACAAGTGATCGAAATTCAAGGAGGATATAAATGGTTAGATGCAAGTGCTAGAACTTTATCTGCTAAAGCACATCGTCCAGCTTATGCAAGTGACGGAGACTATTTCTCTAAACCAAATACCGAAGAAGTAATTCAGGTGGTGAAGGAAATGATGGCAGAGTAAAGGATTGCGGAATAAAATTTTTGATTCAATAACCTTCTAGCTGTTCCGTATAACTTAAAGAGCCTAATCTAACCCTTAATGGAATTTTAGTTTTCTTTTCCAATGCTCTTTCTTGATTGCAAAAAAATCCTGTTTGCGTAGTGTAGTAATTTGGCGCAATTTTATTTTGAATGGAATAGGATGTTTTAGAAATATTTGTAACTAAAGGTGTTGTCGATTTTTTTTCTATTTTCCAATACTCTTTTGCATTTTTTACATTCAATTTTTGCGCAGAGATGGTCTGCGCAAAAATGAAACATAATATAGTGATTGCAGTTTTCGTAGTCGTTGAATTTATCCCATATTGTGAAATACCTTATTCACGTCTTCATCTTCCTCTAATCTTTCAATCAATTTACTAATATCTTCTGCTTGTTCATCTGTTACAGGTACAGTGGTACTTGGGATCCACTCTAGCTCTGATGAAATCGCAGTGATATTTTTTTCTTCCAATGCTTTTTGTAAGCTACCAAAGTCGGTGAAAGCACATCTTAAAACAATAATTGGATTGCCATTATCGTCATTACTTTCTCCTAATTCATCTAAACCATGGTCAATTAATTCTAATTCCAAATCATCCATCACCAATCCTTCTGGGTTCAATTTGAACACACCCATTTTCTTGAATTGGAAACTTACGCTTCCGCTATTGCCCATCGCACCATTGCCTTTATTAAAATGACTCTTCACATTGGCAACAGTTCTTACATGATTGTCGGTTGCTGTTTCTACTAATATTGCCACGCCATGGGGCGCATAGCCCTCGTATAAAATTTCTTCATAGTTTGATGTATCTTTTCCCATGGCTCTTTTAATAGCTGCTTCTACTCTGTCCTTAGGCATGCCCACACTTCGGGCATTCTGATAACACCTTCTTAAAGCAGGATTGTCGTCTGGGTTAGGACCACTTGCTTTCACTGCTATGACAATTTCCTTACCAATGCGCGTAAACTGCTTTGCCATACGATCAAAGCGTTTAAACATGGTCGCTTTTCTTACTTCAAATATTCTTCCCATAATTGTTCTTTTAAGTGTGTAAAAATAACACAAAAAAAATAGTCCCGAAAGTCGGGACTATTTTAATTTAAATATAAATGAGATTAATCATTCAATTTACTTGTCTTCTTACTATAAAAGAAGTAAACAAATAAACCTAAAATCATCCAAATAAAGGCTACTTTAAGGGTTTGCATGTCTAGCGCGAAAATCATTGCCAAACAAATCACAGCACCTAAGATAGGTACCAATGGCACCAATGGTGTTTTGAATGGACGCTCCATTTCTGGTGATTTACGTCTTAAGATCCAAATACCTAAGCTTACCAATACGAAAGCAAATAAGGTACCAAAACTTGTCAAATCACCTGCAACGCTTCCTGGAACGAAAGCAGCAAATAGACCAACAAATACAAATAGGATCCAGTTTGATTTATAAGGCGTTTGGTATTTAGGGTGTAAATCGCCAAATGCTTTTGGCAATAAACCATCCTTACTCATTGAATAAAAAATACGGCTTTGTCCCATTAACATCACTAAGATCACAGATGAGAAACCAGCTAAAATTGCAATGGTCACGGCCGTGGCTAACCAGCCATATCCTGTCATATAAGTTGAAATAGCATAAGCCACAGATGCTTCTCTTCCTTTTTCTGGATCCACAAAATCTGTCCAAGGTGCAACACCTGTTAACACGTGGCCAAATAAGACATAGAGAATAGTACAAACCACTAAAGATCCTAAGATACCAATTGGCATATCTCTTTTTGGATTCTTAGCTTCTTGCGCAGCAGTTGAAACGGCATCAAAACCAATGAAGGCAAAGAATACAATGGCAGCTCCACCGAGTACGCCACCCCATCCATGCTTAAATGCACCAGAATAATCTGCAATCACTTTGCCAGCACTATCTGTCACAGCAGCTTGACCAGCAGGGATCAAATATGGTGTGTGATTCTCTGGCTTAATAAACTGCCAACCTACAGCGATGAATATGATTACAATGGCTACTTTAATGAATACAATAATTGCATTCACAATAGCAGATTCTTGGGAACCTTTGATCAATAATAATGTTAAAGCTAAAAGGATAATTAATGCAGGGGCATTCATGATACCAGAGTGTGCCACACCCATGCTATCCGTGAAGCTTTCAAAAGGACTATGGCTCCATTCATAAGGGATGGCGCCTCCCGTCAGCTTGTTGAGGTATTCGCTCCAAGCGATAGAAACTGTAGCAGCTCCTAAAGCATATTCCATAATTAAAGCCCAGCCAATAATCCAAGCAACTAATTCTCCCATAGTCACATAAGAATAAGCATAAGCACTACCTGCAATAGGGATCATAGCAGCAAATTCTGCATAACATAACCCTGCAAAAGCACAGCCTACAGCTGCAATGATAAAGGAAATTGTAACCGCAGGTCCAGCCGCTTGACCAGCTGCCGCTGCTGTTCTTACAAATAAACCAGCACCAATAATGGCACCAATGCCTAGTGCAATTAGATTACCAGCGCCTAAAGTGCGTTTTAATCCTTTTCCACCATCATCCGCCTGTGATAACATGGCAGATAAATCTTTCTTTCTAAATAAACTCATAATATAATTGGTTTCTATTTAAGATGAAAAGTAACATTTTTTTCGCAATTATGGAGCTCTTTTTGATAAAAAAAAGGGCCAACTCAAATTTAATGGACGCCTATTTTTTTAGAACTTATGTGTTATATTGCAGCACTAAGCATCCTATGAAAAAATCGAACAAACTAACGGTATACATTGTCATCGCTATGGTGGCAGGTGCCATTTTGGGCTACTTTATTCATGAAAGTAAAGACCAAGCAACCATTGATGGTTTTGCCAAAAATATCAAACTATTGACCACCATCTTTTTAAGATTGGTTCAAATGATTATTGCACCATTGGTGTTTACAACATTGGTAGTAGGGATTGCAAAATTGGGCGATCTTAAAACAGTTGGACGTGTCGGCGGCAAGGCCTTATTGTGGTTTTTGTCAGCCTCTTTAATTAGTTTATTGATTGGTTTAGTCTTGGTGAATATTTTAAAGCCAGGCGAAGGATTGGATTTATCAGTAGGGGATAGTTCAGGTGTGAAAGATTTGATGGGCAAGACACAATCCTTTAGTGTGATCAATTTTGTGGAGCATGTATTTCCAAAGAGCATGTTTGAAGCCATGGCTACGAATGAAATATTACAAATCGTCATCTTTAGTATCTTTTTTGGTGTAGCTGCCGCTGCCATTGGAGAACCTGCAAAAGGATTTATTAAGGCACTGGATACTGTAGCGCATATCATTTTAAAGATGGTGGGCGATGTAATGAATTTTGCACCTTTAGGCGTTTTCGGTGCCATTGCTGCAGTGATTGCAACAAAGGGCTTAACAGTATTTATTTTTTATGGTAAATATTTATTGTATTTTTTAATAGGCATTGGCACGCTATGGATTGTATTATTAGGAGTGGGCTATTTGATTTTAAGAAAGCGTGTACCTTCTTTATTAAAACATATCTCTTCACCATTGGTAATTGCATTTAGTACTACAAGTAGTGAAGCCGTTTTTCCAAAATTAACCGAAGAGTTGGAGCGTTTTGGATGCAAGGATAAAATTGTTTCTTTCATATTGCCTTTAGGATATTCTTTTAATCTTGATGGAAGTATGATGTATATGACTTTTGCGAGTATGGCTATTGCGCAAGCTTATGGCATACACCTAGATGTTGGAACTCAATTAACCATGTTGGTGGTATTGATGTTAACTAGCAAGGGTATTGCAGGTGTACCAAGGGCGTCATTAGTAGTTGTTACTGCAACTTGCGCGATGTTTAATATTCCTCCAGAAGGAATCGCATTAATTTTACCAATTGACCACTTTTGTGATATGTTTAGAACTGCAACCAATGTGTTGGGGAATAGTTTAGCAACCACTGCAGTAAGTAAATGGGAAGGGGAACTAACAGAACCACAACAAGTTTAAATATACCAATAGCATGATCACATTATTAGAAGCTTTTCATTGGAGTCAGTTATTACAACCTCAATTTTATATTGAGCATGGTGGATTATGGCTGCTTTTGTTAGTAGTTTTCGCTGAGACTGGATTGTTTGCTGGCTTCTTTTTGCCGGGGGATAGTTTATTGTTTGTAGCTGGTATTTATTGTGCACCATTGGCAGCAGAAATTTATGCTTCAAATAATCAATGGATCAGTTTATTCATACTCTTTATATTTATTTCAGCGGCAGGCATACTTGGTAATTATGTGGGATATGTTTTTGGAAATAAAGTTGGCCCTGCAATGTTTGATTGGAAGGAAAATCTCTTTTTTAAGAAAAAATATTTAGTTCAAGCCGAATCATTTTATGAAAAACATGGAGGACGTGCAATTATAATCGCAAGATTCATTCCAATTATCAGAACTTTTGGGCCTATCGTTGCAGGCATTGTAAAGATGGATAAGGCAAAGTTCATGTATTTTAATGTAATTGGTTGTTTAG
>JACCEB010346926.1_pt1 | contig 24440 bp, 21 predicted proteins | sample 7454761 | NCBI WGS metagenome assembly JACCEB01 (sample SAMN15323454, study PRJNA562643) | freshwater metagenome | isolation source: river surface water | place: USA:Blue River Watershed | collected 2017-08-18
GATAAAAATATATTAAAATCTAAAATATTAGATAATTTAATAAATAAAGAAAAAAATAATAAAATAGTAGATAAAAAATTAATAAATCATATTCATTATGAAGAATATAATATAATAGAAGAAAATTTGAAAAAAAATAATATTAATAATAATATTAATAATAATATTAATAACAAAAATGCAATAGAAAATATAACAGATTTAAATGATAATATTACAAAAAATGAAGAAAAAGTAAATAATTATCAAAAAGAACAAGAATTAGAAAATCTAAAAAAAGAATTAAATGATATAAATAATCAAAATAATCAAAATAATATAGATGAAGATTTTATAAGTGATATAGAAAATAATATTTTTAGTTTAAAAGATATTGTAAATAAAAAAAATATTAAGTTTCAAAATTGCAATGATTTTTCAAAATTATTTGATAGTCAAAAACATGAAATAAACATATCACAACAAATAAAATTTGATATAATTTTTAATTACAATATAACATTGAATATAAAAGAAGTCACTCCTTTTATGAAAAATCCAAAAATGAAAGAAAGTATTGAAAAATTAATAGCAGTTGTTAAAACAGAAAATAATAAAATAGCTCAAGAACAAATAAAAAAAGATTATGAAATAGTTAGAAATCAAATAAATGATATAAATCTTATTGATCAAAAAAAAATAGAATTAATGTTTGAAAAAATTATTAATATGGATATTAATTATAATTTAATGTATTATTATGATGAAGTAGATCAAAAAGGTTTTTTTTATTTGTATGATATAAATTATTTAAAAAAATAAAAAACAATAAATTTTTAAAATTTTAACATTTTGTTCTTATAGTTGATCACAACTTAATAAAAAATAGCAATAAATTAAAAATTATTTGCTATTTATTTTTTAATATTTTTATTTTTTATTGTAAAAATAACAATAAAAAATATTGTAAAAAAATGTAAAAAAATTTAGAAAAAATTTAGAAAAAATAAAAAAAATAAAAAAAAATACAAATAAATTAATATTTAATTAAATTAATGTGTTTATATTCTTTTTTTTTATTTTCTTCAACACCATTTTGGGCAAAAAATTCATTTATTTTAAATATATCATAATATTTTTTAGAAATATTTGATTGTAACTTATTTATTTCCCAATTTCTAATTAATGAAAAATTATTATTAGAATTATTTTTGTATTGAATATAACCAAATTTATTAATTTTTAACATTTTAGTCTTTAAACTGGTTAATAATAACAATTCATAATCATCTGCAACTGGTAAAGCTTCACTATAATTACCAATTTCCATTAATACATTTTTTCTCCATGCTCTTGGATGATTCGGAACACCTACTATATTAGACATAGATATATCATTAATGTCACAAGATACAGCAACTTCATATAAATTATTTTCATAAATTTGTTTATAATAGCCACCATATCCCATACCCCATCCATCATCATATCTAAATGGTTTTTTATCTTCATAACATTCTGCAAAATTCATATAGACAAAACCAACTTCGGGATTTTCATCAAAAGCTTTAACAATTTCTAAAAGAGTATCCGGTAAAATTTCATCATCATGATCAAGTTCCAGAACATATTCACCTCTGCATAAAGAAACCGCTTCATTTTTTACATTTCCTATATTTCCACTGTGAAAATCTTTTCTATAGGCTCTAATACGATGGTCTTTTGACGAAATATTTTCTCTAATAAATTGAAAATTATTATCATCTTTACTATCATCAATAATAACCCATTCCCAATTAAAATAATTTTGTTTTAACAAACTAAAAAAAGGACGATATAATTTGTCAAATGAATTAAAACAAGTAGAAAAACATGATATTTTAGGTCTAAATAATTGTCTATTTGGAAGATTATTAATAAAAGAATTAATAATTTTGATATTTAAATTGTTTATATTATAAAATTCATCTATTTTAAAATTTAACCATTTTTTATTAATTTTATAAATAAAATGTTGTTCAATAATACCATATTCAGTCCAATCTGTTCCAATAGTAATTAATAAATTAAATTCTTCAGAATACAAACAATTTAATTCATTTTTTAAGTTTTCATCATAAATATTTTCTTTAAATTCAATAATTTTATATGAAAATTGTAGTTGATTTTCATTTTCTTTTAAAATATTATCAATAGAATTATATTGAGTTTTTCTTAAAAAAACTACAAAAGGATATTTACTTGGTACTGGATTTTTATTCATTTAGTTATTTCTTTATATTAAAATTTATTATTTTATTTTATTTTTTTTAACACAATTTTATTTATTTAAATATTAAGTTATTTACGTTTAAAATAAAAATCATACGTAAATAATAATAAAAAAATGAAAAAAGAAAAAATAAAAAAAATAATTTATAATATAAATATTAATTTAAAATAAAGCAATCAAAAAAAATGCTTTATATATATCTTGAACTTTTTATGAAAGAAGTTATTCCTAATTTTCTTGGTTTAGATGAATGGAAAAATAATTATCTATTTTTAATTGAAACATTTTATTTTTACCGTAATTTATTTTTATGGATTATGGTTTTAACTACTTATTTATCAGCTATTCTAAATGATAATATCTTAGTTGAATCATTTAATAATAACATTAAAAAAATGAAAATGATTGAAGATGAAAATAAAAAATTTAAAAATATTATTGAAAAACTTGTACAGAGACAGGAAAATTATGAAGAGGCAACTAATAATATTTTTCTTAATGAATTAAATGAGTTAAAAAATTTATATCTTTCTTTAAAAAATGAAGATATTAAACTATTAGAGATTATGAATCAATTAACAGATGATATCAATAAAAAAGATGATATTTTTGAAAAAAATATTCGAGATATTAAAAAAACCATTTCGGTACAAAAATCAAGAATCACTCATTTAAATAATAAAATGGAACAAAAGATAAATGAAATTAATGAACAATATGAAACTTTATCAATGAATGATAGTGTTTCAATGATTGAAAATGATGATTAATATAATTTATTAAATTAAATTAACCAAGTGTATTTATTAATTAAATTAAATTAACCAAGTGTATTTATTAATTTAATTAATTTTTTGAATAAATTTTATAAATTTGATAATATTATAAATAAAATAAAATAAGAATTCATATTTTATTTATGGACTTATATAAATAGATTTGATTTTATCAAAAAATGGTAAAATATGATTAATATTTTTAAATTTGTATTCAATATCTTTTGTAGTTTTTATTTGATCAATCCTTTTATATTTTAATAGATCAATTAAAGAGTCTTGATTCCATTGAAACTTTGAATTTTTAATAAAAATATTAACTGAATAATCAGTTCCAGAAAGAATACACATATTAAGAAATAAATCTTTCATATTTCTAATAGACGGATTAATATCATGTCTTTTTTGAATTGCATCAATTAAATTAATTCGGTTAATTAAAAACATATTACTATAATTTATATCATCAAAAAGAATACAGTTATTAATACCCAGAGCTAACATATCAGTATCATTAGATACACATATGTTAATAATTCTATCTTTATATAATTTAGCAAGATAAAAATCTGCTTCACCTGGTGCAGTAATAACTGTAAAATCAGATTGTTGTTCTTCAATAAAATCAACTATTCTATTTCGTGCTATTTGAATATCTTCTTTATTTGCAAATTTAGTTTCTTTTTCAAGATACATATATAAATTTGCAAAGGAAGTATTATCATAATGAATAGAGTCAAAAATATCTATATATTTTTTATTATATTTCAAAGTAGAAATAATAATACATCCATCATAATTATATTTTATATTCTCAATTTCTTGATTTTCATCTATGTATTCTTTAAATTCTTTTTTAAAAATGTCAAAAATACCATCTTCTTTAATTCGAGAACGATATTTATCGACTATTTTAATCATTTCAAATCTATAATCTTTTAGTCTATTTTCTTTACGTCTTTGAATAGTTTTAGGAAGTTTTAATTCATTTCTTTCAATACCATCAAATATAAAATAAGCTTTAATATCATATTCATTTAATATGTTAAGAAGTTCATCAATACCTTCATACATAGAAGGATAAACTTTCATCATATTATGAAGTAAATTAATTATATCAAAACCGATTGTATAATTTTTAATCATTTTAAAATTAACATTTTTAACAACATCATTATTCTCCCCAAATACATTTAAAATATAGGAACGAAGACCAAAGATACCCATTTTGAATTTTTTTATCGATAAACGCTTTTACTTTTACTTTTTATTCTAATTATATTATAGAAATTATAGTATTTATATTATTTTTATCAATTTTTTGATTTTTATAAAATTTTAACGTAAATAATATAAAAAAATGAAAAATATTTTTATATTATATTTAAAAAGTATATATTTAATAAAAAAAAAGAAAACAATAAAATGCCTTGTATTTATGACTATTTTAATAACAATATTAAATTCAATAAAACTGAAGTAAATGATTTACGTGAAGATATAACAAACCTTCATTTAACATGTGCTGTAGAAAATAATAATTTAGACGCTATTGAATATTGTTATGAAAAAGGAGTTAGGTTTGATGAGAAAATAATTTATATAGTTCTTTTTAATAATAGTTATACAATATTATCATTTATTAGAGATAATATAAATTATTTAGATTTAAAGAATAGAAATTATTTGAGATTTTCGATAAGAAACGATAAAATAGATGTATTTAGTTATTTGATAAGTGAATTTTATGAAGAAACTTTAGAGGAAATATATGATGAAATTTATTTAATAATTGATGAAAAGAAAATAAATTTTATTGATATAATATTTGATATTTTTTTAAAAAATAATTTTAATTTTAATTTTTATGAATATTCAGTAAAAAATTTAAATAAAGAAATTTATGAATATTTTGAATTGTTATTAGAAAAAAATAATAAATCTGATGATTTATCAAAATGTATTAAAATCAGAAAATCTATGGGATTAAATGATTTTAGTAACTTATCTAATTATGAAGAATTTAATAACGAATGGTTAGGTATTGAAAATGAATTTAATGAATTTGATGAATTTATTTCAAATAATGTAGTAGAAGAAGAAAATGAATCAAATATTGATATAGATGAAAATGAAAATGATCCAAATATTCTTCAACAAATAAAAGATGAACTATTTTTAAATAATAATTTAGATAATATAGAAGAAGAAAATAATTCAAATATTGATATAGAAGAAAATGAAAATGATTCAAATATTCTTCAACAAATAAAAGATGAACTATTTTTAGATAATAATTTAGATAATATTGAAGAAGAAAATGATTCAAATATTAATATAGAAGAAAATGAAAATGATTCATACATTCTTCAACGAATATTAGATGATCAATTTTTAGATAATAATTTAGATAATATTGAAGAAGAAAATGATTCAAATATTGATATAGAAGAAAATGAAAATGATTCAAATATTCTTCAAAGAATATTAGATAATATTTTTTTGGAAAATTATTTTAATTTAAATAATATTGAAGAAGATGAAAATATTGAGATAGAAGATAATGAAAATGATTCAATATTTTTACAAAGTATTTTAATTCATTAATAAAATAAAAATTAAAATTTAAAAATTTATAAAAAAAAATTATAAAACAAAATTATAAAAATAAAAGTGATTTAACCACCTCTTAATTGAAGGATACAATGAATAGTACTTCCGGGTTGAATATTTGTAAAATTATCAATATCTTGAAGTTGACGACCTCCTAAAATTAACCTTATTTGGTCTAAATTGATACCTTCTTTTTCTTGGATTTTTTCTTTTAAATTAAGAATAGTCCATGAATGTTCAACATCATATTCAAGTTTTCTACCAGTAAGTGAACGGATGTAAATTAACATTTTTACGTTTTATTTTTTAAGTTTTATATAAATTTAAAATTTTATAAATTAATATTTTTCATTTTTTTTACTTTTTAATTTTTAGTTGGTTTTAGAAAACCATAATAAACATAAAAAACATTAAACATATAATTGTTACTTTCATGATAGATATCTCCACCATCATCATTACAACCTGATTCTTCATATGAATAGTGATGTTTGATATTATCTCTAAAAGATAAAGCATCTTTAAAATCTAATGTTTTAAAAACATTTTTAATTCTATTTTTTAATTCTTCATTTGATACATAATTAGTATCAAAATAAAATTTGTTATCATCAAAATTAATATTTTGAGTTCTTTTGAAAGAAACAAATTCATTATTGTAAGAACTAGAAGCATTGTTTAAATAATACATATCTTTATCAATAAAAAATGGATATATAAATTGCATAAAAATAATATAGTTATTAAGTCTAATTTCTAATAAATTATTAACAATTTCGTAATCATTAAAAAAATACATTTGTTCAAATTTTAAAAAATTATCATCAAAGAAATTAGTATAATTAATATTCTTATTAACTGAATATAAATCATTAAATTGAGCATATTGAAATAGGTGAATAATATTTTTTAATTTTTCAACTAAAGGAATATAAGACTCATCTTTGTTTTTAAAAGAATTAATAATTTGACAAATTACACCCATATTATTTGTTCCAAATAAAAGTTCACCATTATTAATTGTAGTTAATATTTCTATATTATGGGAATGAAGTGATTTAATAATATCACCATATTTTATTTTTAATGGTTCGTATTTTATATTTTCATAAATTTTATTAAATTCAAAAAATTTATCTTCTTCTAATTTAAAATTAAACTCATTTAAATTTTGAATATTTTCATAATAATTTTTACGAATTGTTCTAAATTTATAGTTATTGGAAATAATATTTTGATTATTTAAATAAAATATGTATAATAATTCAATACTAAAATTTAATTTTTTCATATGTGTATAATTAAAATCATTTCCAAATGCTTCATTCATTAAATTATATTCAATTTGTTCTAATTCTGTTAATGAATCATAATCAACTTCATAAATATTTAAATGTTTTTGAATCATATTTTTAGTGTAATTATCATATTTTATTTTTTTAAAATAATTTACAATTTTATTTGTATTAATCATATTCTTATCAAAATTAAAATTTAATCTTTTATTATGTTCTCTTGGTTTTTTATTAAAAGATATAGTTATTTCATTATTTTCATCAACGTTTTGATTTACATAATCATTTTCATCAAATTGTTGATTTACATTTTCATTTTCATCAAATTGTTGATTTATATTTTCATTTTCATCAAAATGCTGATTTACATTTTCATTATTTTGTTGATTTTCATTATTTTCATCAAATTGTTGATTTTCATTATTATGATTCATATATACATAATTATCATAATAATCATAATCATAATAATCATACTGATAATTATTGTTATTTCTATCTAAATCATTAAATAAAATATTTGTTATAGCACTAATATTTTTTAAATTACTAAAAGGATAATTATTAATTATTTCATTTTTTGAAACTTCATTTTTAATATTTATAGGTTTTACATTAGTACAATTAATATTATCAGTTTTATTAATATATTTATTAATATTTTTCCAAAAATTAAAATCATTATTAGTAAATGTATTCAAATATTTAGAAAAACGCTCTATATTTGCGTTTTTAAAATCTTTTTCATCAGATATATATAATACTATTTGAAAAGGTATATAATTCATATCTTTAGCCCATTGATTCATCCAAGATTCAAATTTATTAAAAACAATATAATCTTTATCAGCAAAATTTTCATTTAAATAATGTAAATATTTAGATGGTATTTTACAATCAATAAAATCGGCATGATTAATCATATAAAAATTTAAAATTTCTCTGATTTCTTCTAATTCATTAATATCAAAATCATAACTTTTTTTTAAATAACTAACAATTTTAGATAACTTATTATTATCTAAATTAGTTTGTAAACTTAAAATTTTATTTTCATTTAAAAGATTTAATGATATATCATTATTATTTAACATAACTTCAAAAAGAGTATTTTTAATTAAATTTTTAGATATAAAATAATCATTATTTTCAATAGATTTTAAATTAATAATATTTTCATAATCAAAATCTTCATCATTATCATATTTAGTAGCTTTTAATTGAAAAGATAATACAATTTTAGTGGAATTTTTTTGTAATTTTTCAGCAAAATGTTTAATATCAGAACAAAACCAAACCATACCTCCTCTAGATATAGATTCGTTGTATGGTTTAAAATCATCTAACTCATCATTCCAAATAAAAGTTCTACCTTCATCAACATTATTTAATCCAATTAATAAAGTATATTGTTGACTAAAATTAGTATGATTACTAACATAATCAAAATGGATATCAAAATGATGATTTTGTTGATATTTAATTAAATCAACATGAGATTCAATAAATTCGAAAACATGTTTTTTAGAAGAAGAAATATTATTAATAATAGGTAATAAATATTTATTAGCTAATTCAAAAAATTCTTTTTCATAAATAACTGTTTTTAAACAATTTCTCATTTCATGTATAATTTCTGTTCGAGTTTTTAAATCAAATATTTTAGCAGGTTTAAGTTCGGCAAAATAAGGTTTTAATTTTTCTTCAAATTCTAACATAATTTCTTCAGGTATGAAGTTATTTTCATTTGTAAAAACAGCTTCATATCCTTCATGAATATTAGATAAATTTTCGGTTTTACTCATTTTTTTTATTAAAATATAAATTGATATAATTCAATAATTAATATATAATAAATTAAATAACAATCATTTTTTTTGTTTATTTTTTACGTTTAAAATAAATTTATTTACGTATAATTAATAAAAAAAATGAATTAAATTATGTTTTATTTCATTTTAAAATATTATAAATAAATAAATAAATTAAAATATAAAAATGAGTGAAATGTATATAGATAATGAAAATCAATCAAATACAATAAATTCAAATAAATTCAATATTTTATATAGAAATATAAGGTTTAATTTAAATGAATTAATAGTTGGTTTACAAATATTTGATTATGATTTTTCATTTTTTGAACCTGAGATAAAAAATTATATGAATATAGATTCAATAATGTATTTATCAAATGAATTATACACGTATTATTTTGTTGAAAATAATAATATCTATAATAATGCGATAGGTATTTTATCGAATGATGTATTAACAGATGATAGTGAAATAAAAGATGTAAATTTGCATATACATTATTATTTATTGACATATATCATACATTATCAAGATAAAGAAGAAACAATAAACAATCTAAAAAATTTATTATTGGAAATGTATAAAGATATAAATATATTAATAGAAAATGGAACAAATATTGAAATGTTAAAAATGGAATTAATGTTTGAAGAATCAAGAATATAAATATTATTTATAAATAGATAATGAAAGATTTAACAACAAAAACTAAAAAAGAAAAAGAAAAATCAAAAAATAAAGTTTGGAATATATGGAAAACAAATTTTGATTTAGTTTTACCAGAAAAAAAGTTTTTTCAAAAGAGTATTGATTCAATGAAAAAATTAACAAAAAAAGAATTTGATGTAATAGTTGATTATAAAGGTACTGGATTTTATATGATAAATAAAATATTAAAATTTAAAAGACTACCTTTAATAATTCGTTATGATTCATATAATATGAAATATTTATTTGATGAAAACAAAAAGAAAAAAGTAAAAAAACCAACAGAAGAAAATTTAGAAGATTTAACAAAAAATAAAATAATAAAAACAAATAATGATAATAAGATAAAGTATTTTTTTCCAGAAAATTCAGAAAAAATAAAAGATAAATATACACAACATATAATAAATTTTATAAACACTTTTGACAATATTTATTTAAAAATGAATACTTTACCAAATATAACATTATACAGAGGAGTAAAGGTAAGAAAAGATGAAGATAAAAAAACAAAAGAATCAAAAAATAATATGACAAAATTTTATGAAATAGTTGATATGAAATATAAAACAAATTATGATTATAAAGTAGGTGAAATAGTAAAAAATGACTATTTTTTAAGTACTTCTTTACATCCTCAAGTTGCATATGGTTTTGCAAAAGGTTTTGATAAAACAGTTGAAGAAAAAATAATTATAAAAATAAATATTCATGAAAAAGATAAAATACCATTTATATTTTTAACAAATAAATTATTTTCAAGTCATGAATCAAAAGGAAGTTATTTAACATCATTAAAACATTGGAATGAAACTTATCATGATGAATTTGAAATTTTACTGCCACGAAATATAGAATTTAAAGTTATAAAAAAAGAAATAGTAAAAATACCAAAAAAAATAACTGGATTTAAAAATATTTATGACAAAGATAAATATATAAAAGTTTTTTTATATGAAGTGGAAACTTTACCATATGTTTTTCCTAGTAAATTAGATGAATCATATTTTACAGAAAAATCATCATTTGTTTGCTTTTGATTGAAATAATTTGTTTTTTAAATTAAATTATTTTTTTAAATAAAAAATAAATAAAAATATCAAATAATAATAGCTATAAATGAATGATTCACAAATAAATTTAATGGAAAAATTAAAAATAATTTTTGCAATGAAAGATAATACAGAAAAACAAATAGATAATTATTTACAACGTACTATTTTTCAAATGAGTTATATTAGACAAGTTTATGATTTATTATATAAAAATTTAGACATAATAAATTCAGATATTTATCAAACAAATAATAGTTTATATTTATTCAAACTAATGATATTTAAGAAATCGAGTGATTGTAAAAAAGATTTGCTAAAAGTATTATATGAGCATAAAAATAAATTAAAATATGATGATTTTGAAAATTTAATAAATTTAGAAATAATAAATAAGGCACAAGAATTATACATTTTGATAAATAAAGTAGATAGTAAAATGCAAGAATATAATTATGAAAAATATAATATATTTATAAATGATAATGGTGATTTAATATAAATTATAATTAATAATATAATAATTTGAACTTAAAAAAAAAGATTAATATATAAAATATTAATTTTAAATAAATAATTAATAATAAAAAATGATAAACCTTTCATTTTATTTATTTATATCAGGTTATATATCATGTTTATATTATCAAAATAATTTAAAATCAGAATTTGAAAAGAATAATAATATGGATTATTTATTTATAGTATATTTTTTTATAACATATTTATTTTCATATATTTTATATTTAAGTATTCAAAATACAATATATTGTACAAAAAAAATATTAAATAATTAATTTAAATCATTTTTATCGTTTTCTTTATTTTGATAATAATATATAAAATAATCAATTGTTTTTCTGATACCTAATTCAAAATCAGTTTGAATTTGATAATTTAATAATTCTTTAGCTCTATTTAAATCAGGTTGTCTAATTTTAGGATCATTTTCATCACTAAAACCATGTTTTATTTCTAAATTAGTATCATATTGAGTATAATATTTTTCAAATATATCTTTAATTTTTAAATAACAATCAATAATAGTAAATTCATTATTATTTCCTATATTAACAGGTATATTTATATTACTATTCATTAAAGTAAATAATCCATTTAAGGTATCATCAATATAATTAAAACATCTAGTTTGTTTACCACCATTAAAAATTTGAATAGGTTTTTTGAGTAAAAAACTTTCAATTAATGATGGTATAATTCGACCATCTTGAATATTCATATAAGGACCATAAGTATTAAAAATTCTAGCTATTTTTATATCTAATTTATAATTTCTAATGTATTCAAAAGCTAATGATTCCATAATGCGTTTACCTTCATCATAACAAGAACGAGGTCCAAAACAATTAACATTTCCGAAATAGGATTCATTTTGAGGAGATATTTGAGGATCACCATAAATTTCAGATGTTGAAGCTATTAATATTTTACTTTTATAATGTTTAGCAATTTCAAATATATTTCTAGAACCAATATATGAGGTATCTAAAGTTTCAAAAGGTTTATTTTTATAAATAATAGGTGAAGCAATAGATGCAAGATGGTAAATATGGTCGATTTTACTATTTTTTTCAAATAATGTATTTAATAATTCACCGTCACATATATCCATATTTAAAAAATTAATTTTTTCTTTATATTTTTCTTTAAGTTCATCATAAATTTTATTAAAAAACAAATTAGAACAAATATGATTATCAATTATTATAATGTTAGAATCTGGATTTTTATTAAAAAGATAAAAAATAAGATTAATACCTATAAATCCGGCTCCTCCTGTAATTAAAATATTTGACATATTTAAATTTATTATATAAAATAAATATATTTTTTTTTTATATAAATAACATAATATAATAATAAACGTATATATAAAAAAAATATGAATAAATTAAATATAAAATAATTTTAAATTAAATAATTAATAAAAAAATGGAAGAAATAAGCATTATAGAACGTAAAAATAATAATCATATAGAACAAGAAACATGTTGTATATGTTTAGAAAATTTTGATAAAGAAGTATTATTTAATTTTTTAAATTTTTATGATAAAAAAAAGATAAAAGCAAAATACAAAAGAAGTGATATAAAATATCAATTAGAATGTAAGTGTGCAGGTTCTGTATATCATTTTGATTGTTTAGAACATATAATTATGCAAAATTATTATGATTGCAAATGTAGTTATTGTCGAATGGATATAACCTTAATAGATAAAACAAGAATAAATGATATAAATTTTGATAAAAGTGAAAAAAGTAAAGAAGATGATGATATAGAAACACAAGAAATAATAGCTTATCATAAAAGAATAACTTTAAATATTATTTATATAACATTAATTCATGATATATTTTGGTATTTTAATCGATTATTTATATTAAATAAATATGATAGTTTAATACAAATATTAAGTATAATATCATTTGTATTAAATTTTAGACTAGTTTTAGTGATAAAACATGAATATTTACATCATGATGTACAACAAATAAATATGTTCATAAATGCTTTAAAAATATTAATAGTTCTTGGTATGAATATTGATAACTCTATAAAAATGGGATATCTTCTACTAATGTTTTGTTATCCTTTAACATTTTATTATACAAAATAACAACGTAAATAAAAAAAAATGATTAAAAAAATGTACAATTCAAATTATTTTATAAAAAAAATCAATTATTAATATGAGTACTAATTCTTTAGAAAATAATTCGGTATCTAATCCGAAAAAAAGATTTTTAAAATCAAATACCAGATCTAATTTTTTTGATAAAAAAGGTGATAATGAATCAAGTATCTCTATTGAGAAAAACTTAAATTTACCTATAAGTCAAAATGAAGTTTTTAATAAAGATAAAAATTTTATAGATTTTTTTAATAATACAAACAATGATAATTTAAAAAATGAAAATGGTAAAAGTGATGAAAATAATGAAAATAATGAAAATAATGAAAATAATGAAAATAATGAAAATAATGAAAATAATGAAAATGATGAAAATGATGAATATAATGAAGATGAAGAAGATTATTCTGACTTATATGAATATATTTATGAACATATAATTGGAGATGAAATATTAGATAGCATTATTAAAAATTTTTATGAAATAATTAAAAAATTTAGAGTAAATGTAAATTTAGGAAGTAAAAGAGATTTATATAATCTTCCTGTGTCATTATTAACAAATTTAATGAGAGTTGGATTTATTGAAATAAATGAATGGAATAGATTGATAAATCAGGAAAATATTGATAGAATAAAAAATAATTTTGATATTAATGAATGTAATGCAATAATTTTAGCAAAAAGGTTAGATACATCAAATAAAAAATTAGATATTTTAGATGGTCAACATCGTTTATATTTTCTTAAAGATGAATATCAACATTATCATCATAAAATATTAGTAGATATAAGAGATTGTAATAGTGATGCAGAATTTAAAAGTAAATTAAATTTAATTCGTTCTGTAAATTTTGATCCAAGACAAATAATAAAATACAAACTTCATGATTTAATGGAAAAATTTTATATAAAATATCCAAGAAATGATAATAATTTTTATGGTACAAATAGACCTAAATTAAATGAAACAAAATTTATTGAACAAATAAAAAATTCTCCATATTTTTTGAATTCAAATACAACATCTGAACAAATATTTGAAAAAATAAATAATATTAATAAATTTTTAGAACGATGTGTTAAAAAATGTAATGATGTTAGATTTATTTATTTAGGTGCAAAAATTCAAAATCAAGAATTATGGTTTGATCATTCAAAAAGATATGAATTTTATTTACAATTTGATACAAAATTTGATGTATTAAATCTTTTATTAAATGCAGAACCAGGTGATAATTATTCAAATTATTTAAGATTAATGATAAACAAACATAAGCAAAAAATAGGACAAAAAGAAAGTCGTATTTACAATTTTTCAATTTAAATTTAGATATTATTTTTTTTAATAATATCTAATTAAAAATTAAGATTATAAAATATAAAAATGAGAATACAAATTGATAATAAATTAGTATCAGGAGTAGGTACATTAATATGTTGCTTATATAATGATATACCATGTATAGTTTTAGGTAGAGAAAAGAATAAATCTGATTATTTAGAAAATGAACAATATGAAGAATTTGGAGGTGCTATATCTGATGATAAAGAAAGTTTAGAAAAAAATGCAACTTATGAATTAAAAGAAGAAACAGCAAATATGATAAATATTGAAAATTTAGAAGTTTTTAATAAAAAAATAAAAATAAATAATAAAACCATTGATAAATATTTAGATTTAGAAATACCATATAGAAATAAAGTATATTTTAGATGTTATTTTTTAAGAATAGATCAAATAAGTGAAAAAATATTTAAAAATAATTTAAAACTACTAAAAAATCATAAAAATACACCTAAATCATATTTAGAAATAGATAAATTAGTATTTATACCAATCTCTAATTTTGAAATAAATAATAATTTGAATTATGAATTAAGTGATGGATATTATGGAGATAAAGAATTATTTTTAAATATAAAAGATATTAAAAATAAAAATATTAGAATATCACAAAGAACTTCTAATATATTATTAAATAATATAGAAAAAAACAAAATTAATGGATTAAAAATATGTAAATATTTATGTAAATATAAAAATCAAAATACGAAAATGAAAAAAATAAAAATAAATGATATAAATTCTTTTTTAAATAAAACAATATCATTAAAATTATAATTATAAATAATATTTTTACGTTTATTTTTTAATTTTTAACGTAAATTATAATAATAAAAAACTTGAATAAAAATATGTAAAAATATAATTTATTTTATATTTAATCAAACTAAAAAAAGATTTTGAGTTAAAATCATAAAAATGACTGATAATAAACTTTTTTATTTAAATTTGATAAATTTTAATTTATCAAATATATTGAATAGAGTACCAATTGTAAATATTTTATATGCAAGAAATGAAGAAGAATTAAAAGATGGATTTATAGATCATATAGATGATATAATAAGAATGATTATAGAAGATGATGATTTATTAAACGAAATGTTATTGCATATATCAAATACAAATATTATTTTTCCTAAAAATGAATTAAAAAATTGGCTGAGAGAATTAAATATAGAAATGATAGACAGTGATGATGATGTTCAAAATAATATTTTAACAATTAATAATTATATTATATATTTTAATTCAGAAAATAACATGAGAATGATTGAAAACACGCAAAATAATGTATTAAATAGAGATGATACATTGTTAATATTTGAAGAATTAACTAATAAATATAATTTATTTAATATGGATTTAATTTATCATACAATTCAAGAATTAGATATGTCGGAGAATGTCAAATTAAGATTTTTACAAATGTGTGTCAATAATACAATTCAATATATATTTTTTGAATTATTAAATAAATTTAGTGAAGAAAGGAGTATTAATAATTATTTTAATCAGCAAACTAATCGTATTATTTATGGAATGGTTTGTTAGATGATAAATAATAATAAAAAATAAATTATAAAATTATAAAGTTTGTTATTAAATATATATTAATGATAATTAAATCTTAGCTATATAAAATGTGTTATTTTGATAAGTTAATGAATTTGAGATATTTTCATCAGTTTGAATCAAATTTACTTCTTCATTCGATAAATAATTTAAAAAATTAGGTAAAAATTGATATTCAATAACAAATTGATAATCATAAGAAAGATGTCTTTCAACAAAAAAAACTTTATCAAATACTCTTAAATAAGCTTTAAAAGTATAAAAAGGGTTTTTAAATGATCCTATAAAAGATAAATCAACAATATTATTTAATTTATTATTTTTAATATCTTCTTTTGCTAATTCATATTTGTGATGTCCGTAATCTCTAGAAATAAACATTCTAATTTTTTCAATGAAATCTTCATTTTCTAATAAAATTTTATCTTCAGGAGATAAAATTTTTAAAAAATTATTATTATTATCAAATTGAATAATAACTTGTAATTCTCCATCAAATGAAAGATTTACGTTTTTAATATTTTGCTCTTTATTTTCATCAATAGTAAAATCAATAGTATTTTGGTCAATACTATATTGATCTATAATTTCATCAATAGTAAAATTCATTTTATATAGATAATAGATAATATATACAATATATACAATATATACAATATTAATATTAACAGACTATATTTAATAATATAATATTTATATAAAATTATTCAAATTTTTTTTATTTACGTATATATATTAAAACTTAAAAAAAATTGATGGGTAATTTTTTAAAAATTCTTTATAACTAATATAAATTTTAAAAACACACTGATGACAGACCATTTTGATTTGGAGCTATCCGCTTTTGCGAGGATTAGTATTGAAACCTACGAGAACGGAAGCGTTAGCGTCCGTCCTATTGGTGAGATCTACAAGAACCATCCTGGATGTGTTCAGAAGGATAAGTACATTCGTACCATCCACCGTCGCACTAGCGGAGAGGAGGTGGTCAATATGCCAGACGAACGTTTTTCATGCGATCACTTCATCGCGAGGTGCGCGGTTGACTACGTGAGCCCTCCTGAGAAACCCATGACAGGGGTGTACGACGAGGCCAGGAGGGCTGTCGGACACCCCTTGGGACACTACCATATGGGGATCACACGGTCTCCTGGGCATTACGAGTTCGATTTTGCAGTGAAGCAGCTCAAGGAAGGGGAGCGAATTGTGCGCCTCGAGGAGAGCAATAACATTTTGTTCAAGGTTGGACGCTACGTTTTTCGGGTGCACTATGCATCGGGGAAGGAGGCGGACAGCTGTCTTCGTTTGGAGACTTTGCCTGACGGGACTCGAATGGGATACATTGAGCCTGAAAACTGGCCGGAGGCCGGATTTCGAGGTGAGTTTTTGGACCCCCGGTTCCTGATCTACTCCATTTACCTGTATGGTGAATTCGACGAGAGCATGGAGTGGCAAGAGAATCTTGACAAGAAGTTCTTTTGGGCGAGTATGATTGCGCGCACGAAGGCTGCCTAAGACTAAGAACAAATTAATTATAAAATTAGAATATTAGTTATTTAAATAAGAATAAAATATAATTAAATATAATAAAATGAATAAAGATTTTCATGATATATTTAAATTAGATAAACAAATTGATTTATCAATTATAGAAAAAATAGAAAATTTTATAAAACCTTATAAAAGTAATTTAGAAGAGGCGACAGTATATGATGTAAAGAATAAGAGAGAAGTAAAATCAAAAAATCGACAAAAAAGTTATAAATCAGATATAGATAATGAAGAATTTAGGCAATATATAATAAATAATATTTTACCATTAATTAATGAAGAAGGAAAAGATTATAATCATTTATTTGAACTTTTACCCGGACATATAGATTATGTAGAATATGAAAAGGATGGTTTTTTTGATGAACATGTTGATTTTATAAATAATCATACAAATTTTACACAACAATATACTTGTATAATAGGTTTAGAAAATTGTTTAACAGGAAAAACATATGTATGGAATTATGAAAATAAAAGTTATATTGGACATTATGAATCAATAATAAAGGGAGGTATAATGTGGTTTAAATCTGATTTAAGACATTTCGGAGAGAAGTTTGAAGATAATGATAAAAAGAAAAGAATATTAACATTAAATTTGAGAGCAATTAGAAAGGAGATGACAAATAATTTAGATAATATGTTTATATTTAAATCAAAAGAAGGTGAATTATTTTATATATTAAAAAAATTATGTAAAAATACTTTATTTGAAGAATTAAATAATTTAACAGATGAGATAGAGAAAGATGGAACAAAGATAGTTGAAACTGATCTAACAAATGAAGAATTAAAATTAATGATTGATTATTTATCAGCACAGAACTTAGAAAAAAGCGAAGCGCTGTCTTTAGAAGAAATATCCAAAATTCAACAAAAATTAGCTTTATATATGATAATACCAGATGAATATAAAAATTGTAAACTTCCAAGTAAAGCAATAAAAGAGTTAAATGAAAGATGGATTGATAAAGATTATATTTATTTTAAAAATTTTGAACCATGGATGGTAGAATGGTCAAAAGAGATGGAATATATACCTTTTCAAGTTGTATATCATTGGAATGATTTAACAGAATATTTACAAGTATCAGTAGAATATTCAGAAAGCATAGAAGATGGATATCCAAATCATCAACATGGACAATTTTTGAGAAGAGAGATGAAGAAGAAGATAAGTGGTGAAAAAGATTATGGTAAAAAAATATATAAACAATTAGATATAATATCACCATATTATGAAATAGATAAAAATTTATATGAATATAATTCATATACAATAATGAATGAAAATTTAGATTTTGAGAAACAATGGATAGGAACAGATTATACAATAATGTATGGTAATTGTCAATATCTAGATGGTCATAATATTTTAGGTAAAATGTGTAAAAAAATAAATAATCATGAAAAAATGAAAAATAAGGCAACAGTAAATAAGATGAAAAATTTAATTCATTTTCATATGTATAATTTATTTAAGTTTAATTTGGAAGAAGGATACGAATTTTGCAAAGATTATTTGAATACTAGAACTGATTTAGAATTAAAAAAGAATTATAAGTATGGACATTTTTATAATAGTTTATTGGGATTAGAAGATCCAAAATGGAAAGAATGGAGACAAAATTATAATTCATCTGATTCAGATTTAGATTCAGATTCTTCAGATTCAGATTTAGATTCAGATTTAGATTCAGATTCAGATTCAGATTCTTCAGATTCATCAGTTTCAGATTCAGATTCAAAAAATGAAAATGAAGAAATAGATACAAATGAAGACACAAATGAAGATTCTAAAAAAAGAAAAGAAAAAAGAAAATTAAAAAAATTGGCTAAAAAAGCTAAAATTGAACAAGAAAACCATAAACAAAAAATGAAGAGAGAAAGAGAAGAATATTTAGAAAATATCCGAAATGGTATTTATAATATAACTTATGTAGCAATAAAAAAGATGAGAGGATTAAGACAAAGAAGAAGAAAAGATCCTGTAAATTTAGATTTGTATACACATTTAAAAGATGAAGATATAATTTTTAATGAATGGGAAATTAAAAAATTAAAAGTATTTTTAGAATACTTAGAAAAAGAATATAAAAATTATGAATTAAAAATAAGTTTAGATGAATTTAAAACTAATAAAAGAATACAAAAATGGTATATACATCATACTTATCTAAAAGGTTTTGATGAAGAAGAATTTTCACATAAATTCTTTGATAAACATGTTGATGAATCACAAATCATAGAAGATGAAAAATATAGTTATTATAAATATGAAGATCCATATTATGATGGCGACAGTGATTATTCAGAAAAATCAAAACTAAGAAGACAAGAAAGATTAAAATTAAAAGAACAAAAATTAAAAGAAAAGAATATAACATTATCAGATTTAGATTCAAGTTCAGATTCAAGTTCAGAATCAAGTTCAGAATCAAGTTCAGAATCAAATTCAGAATCAAATTCAGATTCAGATTCAGATTTAGATTTAAATTTAGATTCAAATTCAGATTCAAGTTCAGATTCAAGTTCAGATAAAGATAATTTATTATATAATGCCAATGCAAGTTCAGATGAATCATCAAGTGAATCATTTAATGAATATTCAGATGAATCTTCAGATGAATCAGATAAAGAAAATGTTGCAACAGATGTATTTGAAAATTTAATGAATGTAAATAATAATTCAGATAGTTCAGATGATGAAGATTTAGATATTAATAATAATCAAAATGAAAATAATGAATTAGATTTATCAGATTATAAATTTATAAGAATTCGCACAGATTCAGATGAATATAAGCATATAGAAGCTGAACCAAGTTTAGATGGGATGACAACAATAAAATCAGATGATATGCGATTATTTAAAGGGTATATTGATAATGATGATGATGATTATGGAAGAATGTTTTATATAGAAAGACAACATAATGCACATTTTGAATTGTATAATGAATCATTTGATAATATAGAGATAACAAATGAAGATAAAGAGAGAATTAAGGAAGCAGTTTTAGAAATACCAATTCAAGAAGCAAGAGATTATAGAGATAATATATTTAAAATTTATTATCATGAATATTGCAATGAAGGTAATGATGTTTTTCAAAAATATAAATTCAAGGTATACTATGTATATTATGGATTTTTGAAAAAGAAAAATTAAATAAAAATTAAATTTTTTATTAAGTTATAAGTTAAATTTTACATAAATAATTATGTAAAATAAATAGAAAAAATTAAATAAAAAATGGATGTTCATTTTTATAATTCGTGTAAATTTGATGATTTTATGAATAAAAGAGTAAATGAACCAAATTCAATAAAAAAGATAAATATAAATAAAGAAAATAGTTTAGAATCACATTTATCAGAAGTATTAAATATTAAAGATTATGATATTTATTTAAATAAAAAAAATAATGCTCATCCAGAATTAATTTATATAAATGAAGACCAATATAAAGAATTAATTAAAAACATGGATTTTCAAGAAGAAAAAGATAATATAATAGTATTTAAAAAAAGAAAATGCCCATTTACAACAAATAATTTATTATTAATGGGTGTATTTTTAATATTATTTATTTTATTATTTGTTTTTATTTATCTAAAAAATAATCTACTTAAAGTAAGTGTTCCAAATATCACAACTTCTAATATATAATTGATTATAATTTGAGTATAATAATTTATAATTTTTTTGAAAAAGAAGAATTGAATTTACAATATGTGGTTTAGAATCATTCAAAAATTCAATAAATAAATCAAATAAATCTTCTAAATCCTTTTTTAGAAAATCATTTTCTTTAAGTTCATTATTTTTAAATAAATCATTATTTAATTCATTTTCTTTAAGTTCATTATTTTTAAATAAATCATTATTTAATTCATTTTCTTTAAGTTCATATTTTTTAGATAAATCGTCAATATTTAATTCTTTAAGTTTAATTAAATTAGATAAATCATTATTTAATTCATTTTCTTTAAGTTCATTATTTTTAATTAAAAATTTATTACTTAAAAAACTACCACGGATATTTGTTTTAGCATTACAATTTTTCATAAAATGACCTCTTTTTAAACAACGAAAACATGCATTACGAGAGTGCATAATTTCTTTTTCTAAAAAGTCAATAATTGGTTCAGATAATTCAATATTAGAATATGAACCACCTCTAACATTAAGAATACCATATTTACTCATACATTGTTTAACAATTTTATCTTCATCATATCTATCATAAGTTTGAATTTGTTTAATAATTAAAAGAGGTTTATATAATTTGGTAAAAGCGGAACCAGTACCATTAAAATGTTCTTGAATACGAGATTCGGGATATTTAGTTAAACCAACATAATATTTGTTTTGTTCAAGTTTGAGAATATAAATAGTAAACATAATATAATAATTATTAAGCACTAAAGCTTAAGAATAAAAAAAAATAAAAAATAAAACTAAAAATAAAATGTATATAGAAAGTAGAATAAAATTAATATTAAATGATACAATATAGAACAAATATAATAAATGATAATGAAAATAAATATAATACTTTTTTTAGAAAAATAAAAGATGTAAAAATAATAAAAGAATTAAATAATAATAATTTATACTGTATTGATAGTGAAAGAGATAATTTATTTTCAACAATTGAATATTTGACATTAATAGGAGAAAAACATAATTATAAAGATTTAATATTAGTTTATATAAATGAAAAAAAGAGTGTAAATATGTCAATAATTTATAATATGTTTAGAGATTTAGAATATATTATTATAGATCCTTCAAATTATATAGATAATAAAAGTTATATGGATAATCAAAATGTAAAAATAATATTAGAAAATTATAATGATACATCATATAAAAAAATAAATGAATTAAATAAAAATAATAAAAAAATAATATTTTTTTCAAATATTAATTATAATGAAAAAGAATTATTAAATGATTTAAAAAAACAAGAATTATGGTGTAAACAACTGAATCCTTTAAGTTTTTTTATTAAATTAAAATTAAATAGTTTAAATAATCAAGAATTAGAGTATTTAAAAGGTGAAAAATATATAAGTTTATATAGTGATCCAAAAGATTATGAATTAAATTTAATAAATATAAAAGATAATGAAAAAGAAGAATTAAAAAGTGAAAAGTATGATATTAATATTTTAAAAGAAGAATTAAATTATTTTAATGAAGTTGAAAGAAAAAAAAATTATAAATTTGAAGAATCAAATATATTAAAATATAATTTATTGGGATATGATAATGGATATGAATCAGTATGTGAATATTATATAATTTATAAATATTTATTATTAAAAAACAAAAATGACGTCTTACAGACACATCTTTCTGCACTAGGTGCCAAGAAAGATGAATTAAAAAATATTAATAGACAAATAGTAGATTTTTTATATAAAATAAATAAATATTATTTAGATGTTTTACAAATAAGTTTAGTATCATGTATATTAAAAAATAGTATAGAAAATTTAAAAAGCGAAGCGCTAGAATTAAATAAAATTAAAATTGAAAAAATATTTTTAGAATATATTCAAATAATATATTCATTAAAGAGACAGGTAAATTATTTTAAAAAAGGAGATTTATTATCAAAAAAAGATTATGAAAGTCAAATAGAATTAGTAAAAGAAATATTAGATAAATTAAATATTTATATGAAAAAGTTTATGGAAAAGAGTGAAGTTAAAAAAAGTAAAAATTATTATTATATGAATAAAATAATAAATGAGAATGAATATTATTTAAAGTTTTTTATAACAAATTATGAAAAAGAAAATAATGAATTAAAAGATAATATGATTCTTTTAAAAAAAATAAAAAAAGATAATATACAAAAACATATAAAAGAATATTTATCAATATCACAAATACCAATAATAAATTTATATAAAGAATTAGATATAATTAAAGAAGAATATCCAATGAATATGATATTAGTTGATAAAAAAGATTATTTTTTTCTTTAAGTTAAAAATATAAATTAATTTTATTAAGTTTCATTTTATCACACCATTTTTTGTTACGTTGTATCATATTATTTTCTATTAATTTGATATTTTTATTTTTAAAATTTTTTTCATTTTGATAAATAAAATAATATTTTTCAATTTCGAATTGATATTGATTAAATATATTAAATAAACATTGTTGAATATGATTTTTAAAATTATCAATATTTATTTTTTTAGATTTATTTTTAGATTTAAGTTTTTGAATACCGATAATAAAAAAACTATTTTTAGTTAAAGCCCATTGACTTCTAAATAATTGAATATTTTTAAAATAAGATGAAAATTCCAGAATATTCTCATAAAAAGAATTATTTAAATCTTCAATTTTTTCAAAATTAAAATGTAAAATACAAGTTCCTTTTAATACTAAATTATTTTTGATTATTTTAAAAATTTGATTATAATCAGTATCTTGATTATTTATCTCAATATTAATATAATTAAATTTTGATATATTTTTTATTTTAGGTAAAAAATGATTTTTATATTTTTTATAATAACCAAATATATCTTTTTTAATGCATTTGGAAGGACATAAACTTTTCCAATTCCAATTTATATTTTTATGAAAAATTTGTAAATAATAAAATAATGAAGATATAGAAAATCCAGGAAGTTCATTTAAATGTAAAGATATTAAATCTTTATTTTTAAATAAAAATGAAGTAGTAGAAAATAGTTCAAAATATTGTAACCACGAATTATTAATAAATGGTATTTTATAATTTTGTTCAATATAATAGA
>JACCEB011350043.1_pt1 | contig 24373 bp, 18 predicted proteins | sample 7454761 | NCBI WGS metagenome assembly JACCEB01 (sample SAMN15323454, study PRJNA562643) | freshwater metagenome | isolation source: river surface water | place: USA:Blue River Watershed | collected 2017-08-18
CATCGGTCAAAACAATAAAGAGCTTTGGTTGTGGTCTAAGCGCTTCAGAAGCTGAAATCCCAACTCGCAAATCTGTTCCGCCTCCACCTTTAAGTTTGATTTCTGCAATTCCAGAAATTGTACGAATCTTTTGAATTTCACCCACTTGAGAATCACATGGAATCACCGTAATTCCTTGTGCAATTCCATTTGCTGTTGCTATTCCATCCACTTCGGACAGGAATTCAGTAATCTCTTTTTCTTGGACACTTCCACTGGTATCAATCACGATCGCAATTGTTGGCGGAGACGGCTTTCTCATAGAAGGCAAGATGAATTCAGGATCACTTTCTGCCATTGAACTTTGCCGTCTTGAAGGACGGGAAAAGGTGTAATCCCGTCGACCCAGTACAGTTGCAAGCGAACTTCTCAGACAACCTGCTAGTTCACGCTTCCAATTTATTTGAGGATTCAGTAACTCATTCGCCCATCTCAGCAATTCACCTGGTACCGACCCCATGCCTTTTTCCCGCGAATGTTTAATAACGTCTTGCGCAACTCGATCACGAATTACATCTTGTTGATCGCCTTTGATTGTTGGGTTTTCAGCGTTGTTTTTTGGAAGTTCGTATCCACGCGAATTGCCACCGGTAACGCTGCCACAGTCGGAGTGATCTCTTTCCTTTGAAGGATTGTCTTCGAAGTGCTTCAACATGGTGAAAAAAGTTAACTCGGTTGTCATACCTTTCTTTACGCCGTACTTCGCCAAAGTGTCATATCGAACCGGCTCAAATTCTCCCCACGGCATTTTTGCATCATCCAAAATTTCATTGATATTCGCATCGCCAGCCAAATTCCAGGTCTCGTGGCTCGCATCTTCCCTACCTAAGGATTGAAACCTAGTGCTGTGTTTTGAAACGCAATGTAAAGCTTCATGAAGAACCATCGTTGCCAGTACTTCTGGAATCTGCTCCAACACAAATGTTGGGTTGTAATACATCCGCCAACCAGCATCAACAGCAAGTGTGGGTAAATCTGGAGATTCAACGATTCTTAATGAAAAAATCAAGGTTGACATGTAAGGCCATCGCGCTTGTGCGATTATCTTTGCGGCCATGATTCTTAACCGAGCTTCCTCGGTACTTACAACCTTTAACTCTTCTAACATCCTTAAATCATTTTTGCTTCAGTCAGAAGCGGAATCAATGCTTTCAGTAAGTTGGAATCAGGAGTTGCCCCTTTAGGACGTTCCCGCAACCAGTCGCGAGCGAAGGTAACCGCTAAGTCTGGGTGACCCCCCGAAGCAATTCTTTCTAGTACAACACCTACTGCTTCCCATCGTTCTTGTGTCATGTTGTTTCGCAACACCGCCATAAGTGAAGCGCCGACAACATAAACTTTGTCCATCCGGTTTGGCAGGACGAAATTCTTTGGTGCTGCAATTATTTCTTCAGGGTTTGGGAGATCGATATTCTCTCGATAAGTAATGTATTCGGCTGCTGGCCCGGCACCGACACAACCCATTACGGCAACTCTACGTACGCTTGCTTCAAGCTCACAAGCAGTTATCCAGCCCGAAAGAATTGCAACCATTTCCCATGATCGCGGTGTAGGAAATGCGCGACCTTGTTCTGCAGAGGACTTAGGAAGAACGGTTGTCAGATCTGGTCTAGATGCCAGGAATCCTGCTAAGGCTGCGCGCTCTGCAATGAGTGCATTGCTTAATTTTTTGGCATCTGGAGTTTTTATGCTGAAGCTAACCCAATTTCCCGCCAATCCATCACGTACAACTTCGGCAGGAAGTTCCCAATTAATGTGGCAAAAACGATTTGCTAATGGCGGTGCTAAATCCCAACCATCGGCTGCCTGCTCTGGCGGATTAGCCGCGGCGATAACGCTTGTGTCATCTCCGAGATGACAATCGCCAGCAACTTTGTCCAAACACACTCGTAATAGCGCTGCTTGCACACTTGGGGGAGCGGTATTTACTTCATCAGTAAAAAGAATTCCATCTTGCACTTCCGCTAAGCGCTTGGCCCAATCTGGTGGCATCAATGTTGCTGTACCTTGCGAAAGCATGGGCAAACCTGCGAAGTCTTGGGGCTCACGAATACTGGCAAGAATAACTTCTAGATGTCGGCCTTGGTCTGATGCAATTTGTTTAATCACCGAAGTTTTACCTTGACCAGGGGGACCCCAAAGAATTACGGGCACACGAGCCGCTACACATGTAATTAATGCTTTGTATCCAGATGAGTATTCATCGATTGTGCTCAAGTTTGCCTCCGCATCAGTAAATAGATTATTGCCTAAAATATTAAATTAGGGAACACTTCCGGATGTGGCAATCGAAAGAAATGACATTACCGATCCAGCCTTCGAGGCGGAGATTTTCAACTATTTAGTTGAATTCGGATTCGCACCCAAGCGCACGGGCGACGTTATTCAATTGTCTGGCGTAGGGGTTGGTTCTGGCGATAATTCAATCAACATAAGCATGAATCTTGTTGAAATGGATGGTCATAGAATTCTTGAGATAACTTCCTGTCTGACCGCCCCCGGAGTCTCTTTTGAAAAAGCGACCTTAGTTTCTGCGCAAGGTAATCTCTCGTGTGTAATTGCTAAATTTGTCCCAGTAGAGCAAGTCGAGAGAGGAATCCACTTGGTGCGTGCGGGATTTGCGTTGTATGCCGATCACCTCTCAGGCAAAGAGCTCAAATCAATCCTTTATTTATTTATCAAGGAAGTCGATGCAATTGATAATTATCTTGTAGATTTGTTACTTAACTGAGTCTTGGAGAAAGAGTTTCACAATGAGCGATCGTCGGCATCTAGAAATCAATGATGATGTTCGTGCTGAAGTCTCTAATCCGAATCTTGATGTCAAAGAGATGGAATATTGCGTTCTAAGTTCACAAATTGAACTTAGAGAATTAATTGCAACAAATCCCAAGTTACTTGCTCGCTTTGCACAGTGGATGGCCAAAGATATCGAACACACAGTTCGTGCAGCTTTGTCAGGAAATACATCAATAGACCCCACAATAATTTTGGAACTATCAAATGATTCTCACATTGCAGTCGTTGCTGCTGCCTCCGAGAACCCTAACTTGGACCTATCCCGCTTGTCAGAATTGGCTGAACATCGAAGTTACATAGTTCGAACCGGAGTGGCTAGAAACACAAGTGTAACTCCAGAAATTCTCAAGAAACTTGCCAAGGATTCTGAGTGGGGAGTTCGACGAAGCGTTGCCGAGAATTCTAAAGCAGGTACTGATCTGCTCGATGAACTTTCCAAAGAAGAAGTAGATGAGATCCAAGTGGCAGTTGCGGAAAATAACAATGCAACGATGCAGATTCTTGAATACTTGTGGGGAAATTCAAACGCTGCCCGTAACACCGTTTTGAAAAATCCCAACTGTTCTGAAGATTTTCTCCTTGCAGCGCTCAAGCAGGCATTACTACCAAGAGAAGATCAGGACGAGACTTGGGATGATGACATACGTGGTGACACAACTGCGCGAGAAAACATTGCTGAGAGACCAAATTTAACTCGCAAACTCATTGACGAATTAATTGTTGACCCAAGTCACTATATTCGCCAAAGGTTAGCGGCCAATATTTCTCTCAACGAAGCAGATTTAGCAAAGCTATCGCTGGATGAAAACGAAAATGTAAGGCAAGCAGTTGTGGACAATCCAAATACATCCAAGGAAAGTAAAGCTGCCGCGACTTTGCTCGGACTGCCATCAAAGGGGTCAGATGATGAATAAGATTCTTATCGGTCACAAAGCCCGAGGTTCATATTTTGAATCAGTAGGTGAACCTGAAGAAGCAGTCAAAAGTTATCTGAAGTGCCGTGAATTACCAGATGTTTTGAGAGCGCTAGCACTTGCTTATTCAGATCTGGATGATTTAGAAAACGCGGTCACAACCTTTGAAGAGTCAGTACAGAGCGGTGACATGAAATCAGTTCCCTGGTTATATGCCTTACTGAAGATTCATCGACCTGATGATCCCCAAATCCCGATTCTTAGTAAGCAGATCGAAAAAGGTGTCGAAGAAGGGAATCTGGACTTCGTTTTCAGTCTTGGAAATCTGCACTTAATCGCTGGTGAATTTGAAGAAGCGTATACATGGTGGTCTGAGTACATCAATTTAGAAAGCTGGTTGATTAACCGAAATATCGCAAGTTCGATGACTACTCGTTATATGCAATTTGGACATTTAGTTCCTCCTCCTTTAGGTCCTTTGGAATCCCTAGAAGATGCCTTGGACTTTTTCATGCGAGTAAATGAGAAAGGTTTCAAGGAGGGCAACACACTGGCTCTAGTGGATATTGGACTGAGATATGCAGAAAATCCAGACCTTGATATCTTTAAGGATTATTCCCCAAATGATTTTTTCGATTCATTCCTAAGTTCAGCACAAGCAGGAGATGATCAATCAATTTTGATGGCAATTCATTTTGCCAGTGTATTTGAACAAGATATCCCGGATGATTCAGAACTACTAAAATTAGTTGGTGAGTATGGTCTGACAGATTTGCTTGAAGTAATGAATTATCGCCGTTCTAAACAAGCGGCAATTGCAGATATTGCTGCCCGATACGGCACTGGCAGTAGTCAGAAAAAATTTGATGACGCGATACAGGAAATTTTTGATCGCGCAAATGCGGCACAGAAAGCAGGCGATTCATTTGGTGAAATCGCTGCCTGGATCGAGGGAGCAGAACTAGGCGATGAAAATTGTTTCCATAATGTTGGAGTTTCCCTCTGTAACGAACTTGGAATAGTTCAAAACTTTTTTGGAGCACAAGGAGGCGATGGCAAAGCTTGGACGCCACTGGCCAAGGGAATAGGTGCCAGCGAGCAACGTCCAGGCCGAGGTCCGCTTTTCAAAATGTCACGCTTGCTTTCTGCAAATCAATTGAACAATACTCGCGCCAGATATGGAGGCGCGGCAAATGTAGAGCTCGAGCTTTTAAAGCCAGGCCACGAGTCATCACTTGTAAAGATCTGCGATTTGTTTGAAAAATGCGGATTCAAGTATTCACAATTAGACCAGAATTTGATTGTCCTGCCATTCGGCTCCAGATTTGGAAACTTCTTGATCCTTTGCGAATTGGTTGAGGATGATGGACGAGACATGGCGCTGATCTACACATGTATTCTCACCTCGAAATTTGATAAAGCAGGAATTCCTGTTTCTGGCCTAGATGGAACCAATAGAATTCAAGATAGAGTTTTGGAAGTGCTTATTAGAGACCAGGAACTGGTCTTTCCTTCCATGATGATGGATATCGGGAATATCTTCAATTTAGTGCCAGAAGAAAAAGCACCAGAATCATTCATCAATATCACTAAAGCAAGAGAATATTGGCACATCGTTGGGGCAACTCTTGGTTCGATTTTCTACGAAGCTCTACCTACCAAACATGAGTTTGAAAAAATTGAATTTGGATATGGTGTTGATTTAACCTTGCAATCAGATCACTTTGAGACTGCAATTAGAGCAATAGCAGGTTCAATTACTGGAATGTTAGATGTGATTTCAGGGATGCAGGTTGAATCACCCGAACTATTTGATCTCATCTTTGGCCACAGTCCATCAGCCCAATTTGATTTTGAAAAAAATCTTGTTGACTACAGTGAATTAGCAATGCTTGGCAGCAAAACAGCACAGATAATTACGCAGTACAACGAGAAGGATCAAGATAAGCGACTAGAGAAACTCTTGGCTTTATCTGAAGAAGGTTTACGTGTTGCCAGACGAGTAATGCTTGAAGCAGTTGAATTAACGCCGGCGAATATTGACATTATTGCCAAGGAGATCTTAAAAGAGGCAGACATTGATGAAAATCATTCACAAGTCAGAGATGCGTTAAATAATGTTGGTTGGAGATATGACGAATTTGGGTATCCTGAAAAAGCCCGCCCATTGTTTGAAAAAGCCGCACGACTTGGAAGTGGAAATGCGCTTTCAAACTTGAATTGGGCATTGCTTACAACGGGAGAACACGAATACGCACGCAAGGTATTCGATGAGTCTTACTACAGAATCATGACAACTCGAGAGACTGAAAATGACTATGAACAAGGCGCAAACATTAGAAGTAATGATGCTTTGCACAGATTCGCATTAGGGGCATCACATGATGAGTTGCGAAGCATTTGGCTGGACTCACACTTCCAAGAAAATCATCTTGAATCGAAGTTTTACCCCATATTGCTTGATCATTTAGAAGGAAATAGTGAGCAAGTACAAACGGGACTAGCTGAATTGAACGCTTATCAGAAAAAGGAACTGGTTGAGATCTTTAAATCGTTACTTGATACTCATGAGTGGATCTCAGGAATTGCTCAGACTTCTTTACAACTTCTTGGGGAAGAGCCCCAAAAGAAAAAGGGGCTCTTCCGCCGTTAAGTTTTACTCTTCCCAACCGAAGTATTCTAGGCAGCGCTTTCCGCCGAACTCCTTTTGGATCTCTTCATCAATGCCATCAGCAATTACCGCGGTCGACATAATTGCAAAGTTCAATTCGGATGCATCAAGATCATCAATTAACACACGGGCAGTAAGGTAAAGATTTATGGTTCCATTTTCTTCACCTGGTTCAATTTCCCACTTGTTAAAGATGTAAGACTTATCGGTCATCAAATACTTGTAGAGCTTTAGATCATCCTTAACATTAATTAGAACAAAAGCAATGACATCTACAAATGGCTTTTCAGGGAAGTCCTCTGTGTTAACGACGACCTTTACTAGGACGGACTCATTACGTGCCCCCCAACACCCTGGACCTTCGTCAACAAAGCTAACGTCAGGCAAAGCTTCACGTAGCAAATTCTCTACCTTCGTGTGCAGTGCGTTAGAACTGGTTTTCTTATCAAATAGACCCATGAGGCCCTCTCCTTGTCTTTGGCCCACGTGGGCGAATTGCCAAAATCATAAATGCTCCTGCTGACATTTGGAATACCCCACGAAACATCCATCGCAAAGGTGTCACTAAATGACCAGTGATAGCAAATCGAATGACTATTAGGCTCAAAAAGGCCTTTTTCATCTACCCATGGCAATGACTGGCCGTTAGAATTCCAAATCAGGTAACAAGGGGGATCGCTTGACGTCGCTAGAGAGTAGGACCGTTGGTGATTATGTATTCACCATAGATTCTGACAACTTCATTACTTACGCGACCGCCTTTAATGGAAAATCAATCATTCGAGCGCTCGAGATCAGGTCCACATCTCCGAAGACTTCTTTGAATGTTACCATCGAAGTCACTATTCAATCTTTAGGTAAGTCGCTTTCACATCCGTGGACCGCACAGGTCGGAACATTTGACAACAAGCCGATTCGTTTTGAAGACCTTTCGCTAGATTTCTATTCAGAGCTGCTATTCCAACAAATTGAAACAGTTCCTGCGGAATTAAAGGTTCGGCTTTTGGAAGAAGGCACGCAACAGTTGTGTGAGGTTATTTGGAGTTTAGATTTCTATAGCCCAAGTACTTGGTTATTGACTGATTCGACAAAAGAAACCCTGGCAGCCTTTGTGCAACCTAATCATCCTGTACTACGCGGCGTACTGGATGAAGCTGTTTCAATTCTGGGAAAAGAAACAAAAATTTCAGCCCTTCCTGGTTATCAATTGCCGGAATTGGTTCGGCCTATGGTTCAATCGATTTATCAGGCTTTGGTGAATCGCAAAATTACTTATTCAGATCCTCCTGCTTCCTGGGATTTAAAAGGGCAACGAATTAGAAATCCCCAAACTGTTCTTGATGAAAAAGTTGGCACTTGCTTGGACACAGCTATTCTCTTTGCTTCACTACTCGAGGCTTCTGGACTTCATCCAGTAATTGCTGTTATCCCAGGTCATGCTTTTGTTGGTTTCTGGACCGCTGAATACTACGAAGAACAAGCCGATCCTCCGCTTTGGACCGAACTTCCTATATCTGACGTAATAAATTTAGTTGATAGCGGATACATCGAATTAATTGAAACAACCACCATCTGCGACGGACTTAATCAAACTCCCTACGCTCAAGCAGTAACCCAAACACGAAGAAGTATTTCCTCTACGGATGGATTAGGCTCACTTTCAAGTAGAAGTACTTTAGTAAATGTAGTTGCTTGTCGCGTGCTCAGGCCAAGACCGATTCGTCCAATCCCTGCAGTCTTTACCTCTCCTGATGGAACAGTTCAAGTTATTGAATACAAGCCAGTTGAATTCAGCGTCAATCTATTAAAGAAGCAAATTAGCGATGAGGGTGGACAAGGTGCTGCTGCATCAACGCTGGATCTAAATGTGCCGCCTGTTGTGCGACGTTGGCTTGATTCTTTGCTTGATCTAAGTTTACGAAATCCACTCATTAATTATCGTGGATCGAATTCAGTTCGAATACTCTCTGCCCCCGGTATCTTGGGTGTTTTGGAAAACTTACTTCAAAACAATCAAACATTAACCCTTGTACCAAGCCGCCCAAGCAAGGGTTCAGCTGCCACCGCCGATAGCACGATCTTAGATGCGCGCGGTGAAGTAGCTGGAAGCGGTGATTCAGCCTCAACGATTGCTGAAGCCCTGTCAAAAAAGATAGTTATCACTGATTTTCCTGAAGATTCCCACAAAAGCACTCTGCGGAAACTGGCTTCTTCGGCAAAGACTTTTGTCGAGGAAACCGGAAGCAATGGTCTTTATCTAGCCCTTGGAACCTTGAACTGGTCTGTGAAAAACAGTAAAGGAGAAAACCAAGCAATCACATCACCTTTGATCTTGGTACCAGTCAATATTATTTCCAAAAACAGGGGTCGAGAGTATTTCTTGGCTATCGATGAGAGCAGCCAAGTTGTCCCTAACTTCTCATTAGCTGAAAAACTGCGTCGAGATCTAGGTATTGATTTAGAAAAACTGGTAAATCTTGTCGAAGATGAATCTGGCGTCGATATTGACGGAACTTTCGAATACATTCGGAAAACTTTTGCCGCTGCAGGTATCAATAACTTTAGAGTTGATGAGAAAGCCAATTTAGGTATTTTTAACTTCAGTACCTATCGAATGTGGCGAGATTTGTTAGATAACTGGAAAAAATTTGAAGAAAACGCGCTGATTCATCACTTTATCAACTCACCGAACTCAGAATTTAAAGATCCAGTTCAAGGGGTCCCCGAGGAAGATCTCGACTACTTAGTTTCGAGGTTGCCTATTTCTTCAGATGCATCGCAAGCTCGTGCAATTTCAATGGCCATGGCTGGCAAGACCTTTATTTTACAAGGCCCACCAGGAACTGGAAAAAGCCAGACGATTACCAATCTGCTTGCTCGGGCATTAAGCGAAGGAAAGCGAGTTTTATTCGTTGCTCAGAAAGAAGATGCTCGTGATGTTGTCGCAAAGCGTCTTGAATCGGCAGGATTAGCAGCGTTTAGTCTTAACCTAGGTGATAAGAAAACTAGTCCGCGAGTAATTAAGGAACAATTAGCCAAAGTAATCGATATCGCAATTGCAGCTGATGAAGTCGGTTATGAAACCGCTCGTGGAGAGTATGAAGGTGCGTTGCTTCCCCTTCAGAAGTATCGAACTCGCTTACATGAAAAAGGACGTCTTGGAGAGTCCATTTATTCAGCTTTGGACAAAAAACTTGCAGTCCAGGGATCTATTGCGCTGCCAGTATCTGGTGAATTCATTGCAAATTCAACGGTTGAAGATAAAGAGCTTTTGCACCGAAGCACTAAAAACTTAGCCGACTTGGGTCCGCAAACAGGAATTGCATCTTCAAACCCGTGGTCTTTCACAACTAGAACCTCAGATTTTTCCGAAACCGAACTGTCAGAGTTAAAGAATCTGGCTAGATTCTTACGAGATTCACTTTCAGTGATTCAAAAGAGTCCACAATCGTTGACTTTCCTTAATTCAATTTCAAGTGTTGAAGAAATCATCGGGGTACGGTCTCTTCAATTTGATGAAGCTAAGTCAGTTCCCCAAATTGATTTCACCTCTCCGACATCTCAAGATGCCCAACGAAGTGCACGAAAGTCATTGGAGATTTTCGCAACTGCCCTAAAAGCAACTCCATTTGATGTCACTCGGCTAGATTCACTAGAAATAGATGTTTGGATTACCAAAGCACAGGAAGCGGACACTTCCTTTGTTCTCTTTAAAGGAATGAAACAGGGGGGAGTGCTCAAAAAGATCACCACCATTTTGGGAAGTTCTGTTACATCCGATAAGACAAAAACTGTTGCTGCATTAGAGAGCCTTCGTTCACTTAAGGCTCGTAAGAAGCAGGCTGTAAATGATTTAACTCAAATTCCAGGTGTGCGAATTGATGAAACAGTTAACTTCTATACCCAGGAAGTTCTCCAAACCCACTTTGACATGCTCGCTCGTATCGAAGAGCTAACCTCTTTCCTTTCCCTTACTAAATGTGATTCCCAAACTCTTGCCGATCTTAGGTCACCTTCATCAGTTGACTCTTTAGCAGCCTTAGTTGGATTAGGTGAAAAGACCAAGAGAGTATTTGAGATTCTTGCCAGCAATGAAGAATCTGTTGCAAGGTGGTCTCATGGAAACAAATTTGGGACTAAGTTCGCAGAGGCGATCAATCAATGGGCAACTGATGGCCTGGAGCACTCCTTCTCGCAATTGACTAGATGGGTGGCACTTAACGCAGCAGCACAGCCTTTTGTTGAGAAATCGTTAACCGAAGCACTTTCACTCTTGCTTACCGGAGAAGTGAGTTACATCGATGGGCCTAATTCATTCTTGAATGGCTACTACGAAGCTTTGGTGCAAAATCTGAAAGTTGAACGTGGATTCAACACATTCGAGGCAATGACAATTAATAACCATGTTAAAAATCTTGAAACTGCACACACGGAGATTCGAGATCGACTTCCACGAATTACTGGAGCTGAACTGCTCGCCCGCCGCGGCTTTGGAAGCTCCATGAAGGTGGGAGCAATTGGCGATTTAGTTGCCGCCATTAAGCAACCAAAGAGTCGCACCCCAATTCAAACTTTATTGGCCCGACACTGGGGAGTAGTCACAAAAATAACTCCATGTGTCATTGCCAGCCCAGATGGCTGTACGCGATTCTTGGATGCATCCTTACCGCCCTTTGATCTGGTTGTTTTTGATGAAGCTTCGCAAATCCGAGTTGCACATGCCGTAGGCGCAATCGGTAGGGCTAAGGCAGTAATCGTTGTTGGAGATTCAAAGCAAATGCCTCCAACATCTGTCGCTCAAGTTCGAAATAACGATACCGAGGAAGAAGAAGAAAAAGCAGCAGATGGTCTACTCGGCTTTGATATGGAAAGCATCCTGGATCATTGCGAAACAGCCTTAATTCCAGACATTATGCTCAACTGGCATTACCGAAGTGCTGACGAATCCTTAATTGCTTTTTCTAATCTGAAGTATTACGACGGTAAGTTGAATTCCTTCCCATCCCCGTCGACCGACAGATCTTTAAAGGGTTTGAGCTTTGAGTACGTCCCTGGCGGCCAATTCCTTCGCGATGAAAATAAACCTTTCTATAAGTTTAGTAAGACCCCAAAAGAGTCATACCCGGATGGAACTAATCAGGAAGAAATTGATGCCATCCTCAAACACTTAGCTAAACGACTCAAGGACCCTGAAACCCAAAACGATTCAATCGGTATAGTCACATTCAACAAAAAACAAATGGATGCCATTGAAAACCGGTTGTCTGATTCGACCGATCCAGATATTCAGCGTGCCTGGTCCGAGGGCGTTGGCGGAGAAAGCATATTTGTTAAGAATCTTGAAACAGTTCAAGGCTCAGAGCGCGACGTTATTCTCTTCTCAGTTGCTTTTAGCAAGAATTTAAAGGGTGAACTGCCACTGAACTTTGGCCCACTAACAATTGCAGGTGGCGAACGAAGATTAAATGTGGCGATAACCCGTGCAAGAAAACAAGTTCGCGTGTTTTGTTCATTTAAGCCTGATGATCTTGTTAATAGAAAGCCATCCTCGGTTGGTGTTTCTCACTTAGCCCAGTTCCTTAAAATGGCTAATAAAGAAACAGAAGATTCCGAAGATCTCTATGTTATCCGCGAGCCACACCCTGATCGCATGCGCAAGGTAGTTCTTAGCGCATTAAAAGAGGCAGGCTTAAACGCTGTCGAAGAGGTAGGACTCAGCGACTTCAAGGTGGACATCGCAATTTATGATCCAAAGGACAGCACCAAGGCGGTTCTAGGAATTCTGCTTGATGGTCCGCGCTGGAATGCACGTGAGACGGTTTCTGATAGAGATTGTTTGTCGGTTTCATTGCTCCGTGACCGAATGGGATGGCCGGCAATTGAGCGTATTTGGCTGGCTTCTTGGCTTCGCAATCCAGCCGATGAAGTACAACGCATTAAGGACGCAGTCGAGAATGTTTTGAAATCAGGCGCTGCACCTGTCAAAAAGGCTCAAAAAAAAATTGAAGTAGAGCCCATCTTCACAACTTTGAATTCAGATGAGGTTGAAGAGGGAGAAAACCCAATTGATCGCCTGCTGCAAGAGGTTGATGAATGGATTCCAATGTATCCAGCTGTTATTGCCGACAAGAAATATTTGGACTATCTATACGACCAAGGAGTTCAAAAAGCTGTTCACGACATTGCAGTCCAGCTAACAGATGCGGAAGGACCAGTTAGTCCTGGCCGACTGGCAAAGTTTGTTGCTGGTTGCTTTGGATTAGAAAGAGTTGTGGCTAATAGAGTCGATGCCATTAATGGCCTGCCATATCCAGGACAAAAGCGCGATGCCGAAGGTTTCTTGTTCCCGAAAGGGGAAACTCATTTAACTTTCTCTCTCTGGAGGCGTGGTACCGAATACTCAGCGCGACACATCCAGGATATTTCCTTAACTGAGATTTCAAATGCTATGAAATCAATTTGTGCAGTTGCACACGGAATCCGACCTGAGCAACTTAACAAAGAAGTTTCTCGTCTATTCGGTATAACGAAAGTTTCAGCGGCAAGTAATCAGCGTTTAGATCTGGCAAGAACATTTGGGCTCAAGAATGGTCGACTTGTTCAAGATGGTGAGTACATACAAGCCGCGACGTAGTGTCTGTTTCGGTTTCAACTTTATTTTTGAAAAGTGATGTGCTATACTTACGACATCACAGAAAAAAGGGGGTAAAAATGTTTAATTCACGCATTTCCCCACGCTCAATAGCTCAGATAACCGGCTAGCCCGCTACACGCAGGGCCGCCAAACCAGGCCCTACTGAACAACCTCCGAATAGTGGTCGGAATCCGACCGCGTCTGATAATCAGACACTCATTCGGTTAACCGAACACCGCAAATCCCTTCGTACGATAATCGTACGTTTTTAGGATTCCTAACAGGCTCTTTTTGCCGCCACTGTCTGGTTAGCCAGACAGTCACATTAACGATGACAACACCTTTATTTTGCCTTCCCAAAAATTGGAGATTCACATGAATGTAAAAGCACTGCTCGACGTAGACATGGTTGCCCTTGAAGCTGCCGACAAGGTCACTCTTATGCTGGATCTGACCGCTCCAGAAAATGCAAAGCAGGCAACGCGACCTGGCCAAGCCGTTCAAGTAGTTCTTGATCGTTCGGGATCAATGCAAGGCGAGCCATTAAATGCCGCGAAAGGCTCGCTACTAAAGCTAGTTGATCGCCTTGCGCCACAAGATGCCTTTGGTCTGGTTGCCTTTGATGACACCGCACTTGTAATTGTTCCAACGCGCACGATGGCAGATCACCACATGCCATCTCTACGCAAAGCAATTCGTGACCTAAACACCGGCGGATCAACGGATATCTCCGCTGGATATCTGATGGGCCTGCGTGAACTAACACGTGTTAACGCAGCTGGTGGTTCAACATTGCTGTTGATCTCAGATGGCCACGCAAACGCTGGCGAGCAGAGCCCTAAGTTCTTCCAGGAAGTTTCAACTAAGTCGGCAACTGACAAGGTAACTACTTCCACCATTGGTCTTGGTAATGGCTACGACGAGACCATCTTAGAAGCACTCGCACAAGGTGGTGGGGGAGCACACCGCTTCGCAGGGTCGATTGATGAAGCAGTCGGTGCAATTGCAGCTGAAGTCGATGACTTGCTTGATAAGACAATCGTTAACGCCGTCCTTCGCATTACCCCAAAACCTGCCATGTCCGGTGTTCCAGTAATCGAGATCGTTCAGCGTCTTCCATATTGGAAAGATGGTGAAACCTTCGTTGTACAACTGGGTGATCTCTATAGCGGTGAAAATCGCCGCTTTGTTATCGACCTGGATGTTCCAGGAATAGCAGCCCTTGGACTGTGCACAATTGCTGACATCACTATCGAATACTTAGATCTGGCACAGCGCCAAGAGATCACTGTTTCAATGCCGGTAAACGTAAACGTTGTACCCGGAGATGTTGCAGCAGGTCGAATCGCTGATCCAATCGTTCGTGCTGAGCGATTGATTCTGGAAGCTCAAACTGCAAAGTCGTTAGCAGTTGAAGAAATCTTAAGTGGCAAAGTTAAAGAAGCCTCTAGCCGCCTTAAGGGCACGGCAGCCAATCTTCGTCGTGAGGCTTCATTAATCCCCGTTACAGATGAGCGTAGTGCGGAATCGCTAGCCATCATCAAAACCGAGGCAGATGAAATCGATGTGCTTGCTCAGACTGCTGAAGAGCAGGACGTTATGTACTCATCAAAGCGCATGACTGAATCCTTCTCACGTAAAACTCGCGCTCGCAATGTACGCAATCAACCTGAGGATCCATCAATCGATCCAGATACCTATTTGAACTAAGGAGAAAATATGAAATACGAACTAACACCGCTTTATTCAGAGGTCGCACCAAACCTGTTTATGGGCGGCACTGATGAGAACGCAACAATCGATCAGGCCCAAAAACTTCGTCACTTCGAAGGCAGTAATGAATTCGACTGCGTGGTAACTCTTTATGCCTGGGCAGCACCTGCTAACTGGGGTGTTGAGGAACGCAGATTTGGTTTTCCCGATGCCAACATCATCGAGGAATACATTTCAACAATCATCGAACTTGCACAGTGGGCACATGCCAAATGGGCTGCAGGCAAAAAGGTAAACATTCGTTGCCAAGCCGGACTTAATCGTTCTGGTTTAGTTACAGCTTTAACTCTAATGCTCAGCGGATTATCTGCCGAAGAGGCGATTAAGACTTTGCGTACCAAACGTTCAAGCTATGCACTGTGCAATAGCGAATATGAACATTGGCTTCGAACTAAGGCAAATCGGGCACTTAACCTAGATATTGAGAGAAAATCAGCATGAAAAGGTGTTCACTAATGAGACTAAATAGAACACAATATGCTAATTACACGGTAAAAATCGTGATTCGTGACTTGGGTACAGGTAAGGAAAAGATTATTTCGGGAGAGCAGATAAGTAAGGGAGTGAATCCATGAACGTTCTTACCGCGACTTCGGTACTTGGTTCTCAGATAATTGCAGATTTGTCATTTCTGGCGATCGATAGAAACCCACCGACACTCAAAGAAACTTTACTACTAAGTAAGAGTGAGCAAACTTTCAGTGGACTTTTGGCTGCGGCGCTTACGATCTATCCGACAATTCGAGTTGGTGACTTTTCCGATGAAGAGTCAGGAATAGTCCTTCTAGAGTTCAAGGGGAAAGATTATTCAAGAAAGGCGGCTAATGGCGTTAAAAAGTCTCGGAATTATCACGATTTGTCTGTCGTAAATCAGTTTGGTGAAATAGAAGTGATTATCGAGAATAAATTTTGGTACCACTTTGATGGAAACAAGGGTACGAGAAATCCTAAGCCTGAGAAAGGTATAGAAAAGCAACTTTCTGATGATATTTTCAAAATCAGGCAAACATTGGCAGGCCAGCCAGCTTTACGAAAAGGGTTCGTTCTCCTAAATATTGTTACTCCTGGAAATCCAGAGCTTATTCCAAGTAGCTACCAAGATGATCACCGTAAAGTTTGGGATAGAACAAATCATGATATTGAGCAATATCGCAGAGAGGGCCTTGAAGGATTCAAAAGTGTCATTTCATCTTTTTCTAACGATCTCAACGATGTCGCGCTACGTAGTGCACCATTTTGTACCGGTGAAGGCTTCATTGACTTCATCTGTGCTGAAGTCAAGTTAAATTAAGGAGCTTATCGCAAAAACATCCCACTCCGAAAAAAATGTATACCTAATTCATTCGGATCTATATGCTAACTGGGTTTTTGATCCAACACATCCAACACAAGGGCGCCGTTTCATTAACGCCAAGAAATTACTTGAAGAACAGATGGGAAACAAAAACTCCCCATTAACAATCGTTGAACCGCGCCTAGTAACAAAGTCCGAGCTATCGCGTGTTCATTCACCCCAATACATCGATGAAGTACTTGAAAGTCATACAACAGGTCAATGGACTGGCACGCGACCGGACCTATCTGAACTCTCAGCGCTCTTTACTGGTGGGACATTAGTAGCACTCGACGCTTTGCTTACAGGCCAGGCAAAAACGGCTATTCATTTCCCTGGCGCAAAGCATCATGCACAGTATGACTATTCATCCGGCTTTTGTGTTTTTGCAGACTTTGCATTAGCTGCTGACATTGCAACAAAAGACTTCTCTAAGAAAATTGCGATTTTAGATTTTGATGCCCATCACGGTGATGGAACAGAAAATCTGACATCGGAGAATCCAAACGTCTTGTCATTTTCAATTCACGAAAAAGGAATATTCCCGGGAACGGGAAACAGCAGCATTGCGCAGAAATCTGTCTACAACTACCCACTCGGTGATCTAGGAACCGAGGGAGAGATTGGCAAGGGAGATGAGGCATTACTAAGAGGTGTCTTAGAGTTCTGTCGGCTAGCCGACGAATTCAATGCAGACCTGATATTCGTCGCTGCGGGAGCTGATGGTCATTTAGAAGACCCCTTAAGTTCTTTGGAGTTCTCCTTGAAAGGTTATCGTGCCGCAGCAACTCTACTTCGGCAGCGTTTTGTTGATATTCCGTTTCTAGTAGGCGGAGCTGGGGGATATTTGCCTGATTCGCGAACTCCGGAAGTCTGGTCAACCTTTGCTCACACCTTAGCCACGTCGTTGACTACTGGCTCTTAAAGAATAGCCTTTATGTATGACCCGACTAGATTCGCGCACCGCGATTTATTGCCATGAGCTTCTACACAAGAAGTATGCCCCTAATGCGTTTCCAGGCCTGACTCCCGATGCACCGGATCCAGTTGTTGAAGAGTTTAAGAATCTTGGATTTAGTCATGAAGCTAAGGCAATCAAGGCGCTCAAAGAAGTTTTCCCTGACTTAATTGAGATTGACCAAGATCTGACATTTGCCGAAATAGAAATGGAAACAGTTAAAGCGCTGTTGAATCCAAAGGCGTTCATGATTGCAGGCGGCTACATCGCCGAAAATGCGGAGAAAGAACTTGCAAATGCATTTGGAATCCCATTGAAACCAACAGATCGTTCTAGTCGTCCAGATTTAATTGTGCGAATTGGTGATCGCGCCGATGGGCGACCTATTTGGGCACCTGTGGACATAAAGAGTCATAAAGCAGTTTCCGACAGCAAATCAAATTATGTTTTCTCTTCGCCAATCGCCAGCATTCTTCCCTCGCAAGATGCAAAGGAACAAGGTCGATTGGATTACAACGACCTGCATCAATTGGCTCATTACACACGACATTTCCAAGCGTTAGGTATTGATGGCGATGATCTTTGGGTAGGCATCATTGGTCGCGACTTTGAGAACTGCGTGTGGGCTCGAATTGGTGATGTCGTTATGGGTCAGGGGCAGGCACAGGAATCATTTCTTAGCGTGTACGACCAGAAGTTTGCCGAAGCAAAAGAGGTTGTAAGACTGTCACTGATAGAAAACGAGGATCTATCTCAAAAAGCAGGCGTCATTCCGATTAACTCATCAGGGAAAATGGGCTGCACAGTCTGTAAATACAAATCGACGTGTCTGGGAGAAATGGAAGCCTTTGACAATGGTCATGGGCATGTGACTTTGTTAGCCAGAGTCACCCCTTTACTTGTTGAAAAACACTTCCCACATGTTGCAAGTATCAACGATCTCCTGGTGGAAACCCCAATTAATGATGCAATGGTGACAGCAAAAATTAGGGCACGGGTTAAGAAATCGGGAGTACCAGAACTGCTTGATCCATCCACACCTGTGGTGATTCCTGAAGCAGATATTGAAATTGACATCGATCTTGAAAACTCGATGGAAGCTTTACGTGAGTTAGAAATTGATGAACCAATTGGAGAAGATCGACTATACCTATATGGATATGGAATCCATGACAGAACTGTCAGTAAAGATTGGCGCACAGCTGTAATTGATACCTTCTATGACTATTCAAACACTGAAGATGGCGAGTTTGAAGTCATGTCTAAGATGTGGAATAAGTTACAAAGCGAAATCACGAAGGCCGAGAATTCTGGAAGAAGTATAAAAATCTTTCACTATTCACCACACGAATTCACCTGGTGGAAGAAATACGTTAAGCGATTCGCAGGCCGCCCAGGCGTACCGACCATGAACGAAATGGAAGAGTTCAAAATTAATTACTTGGTTGATCTCTATCCAATCGCACAAAAATTCGCATTCCCAGCTAAGTCATATTCGATCAAGGACTTAGCGCCTTTGGCGAAGTTTGAGTGGTCGGTAGAAATGGCTGGTGGCGCTAATTCATTGTTCAAATACCGAGATGCAATTAAGGGTGACCTTGACCAGTCCATCCGGGATGAAGCAATCAAGTGGCTTGATGCCTATAACCGGGATGACGTGAAGGCAACTTTTGCAGTTAGAGATTACCTGCGCTCCCTTTCGTGACAATCCGATTGTGAAGCAATAGCGTTCTCACATGGTTCGCAACGGTTTCAGAGAGTTGATTCTCAACGATCAATCATCCTTTCGTAGAAAGACTCGTGACTGATGGATTTATTGATAGGGCTCGTTGGCATACTGAGTTTGATTGGTATTCCTTACTTAGCCAAAAAACGCGGGAGAAATCCATTTTTGTTTTTCTTTCTGGCATTGTTTATTGGACCGCTTGCTGGATTGTTTCTTCTCAAGCGCAAAAAAGTCACGACCCAATCAAAGGGAGTCCATGTTGCCGATGTAGGTCAATTAGAAGAAATCGATGTAGTGGCAACATTTGGGAATAGTGATTATGTAGAACCGACAGATGCTCGTACCGCTATTTGCCCCTCATGTGGGTTTGGTTTAAATAAAGTTCCTGGAGCAAAAACCAAATGTCCACATTGTGCAGCTTTTATGTATGTGCGGACCGATCCAGAAACCAATTCTCGGGTTGTAGTAACAGCTGAGCGTGCTGAGGAAATCGAAGATGAATGGTCCAAGATAAACGGAACTTGGGAATTTCGCCAAGAAGAAAAGCGCAGATATCAAGCGACTAAAGAGCAATTAACAAAAAACTTTAATGGCGCAGTCCCTTCGGATAATGACATTAAATGGTCCCTCCTAAATGAAGATTCCATCAAGCATGCAAGTGTGCAAGATTGGGGTTTGTACAGAAATACAATTTTCCAGATGGGCGAAATTCTTCGCAAGGAAGAAAAGCACGCAATGGCTCTTGAAAAGTATCTATTGGTTTGTTACATCGATACCTGTGGTCCAAATAATGTTGGCGTTCCATTAGGGCAAAAGCTTGAGTTTGGCCAAAAAGCATTTTCAAAAGACTCTGCATTTCTAGCACCCGGCGTTCTCGAACGAGTACAAAAATCTGCAAAAGCCACCAATAAAGATCTCGAAAGCCTAGAAAACATACTTAAGGATGTAGGCATGAAATACAAGGGAGCAATTCCCTTCACGCTAACCCCTGAGAATTCTTGGAAACAGATCCTCGAAGAGTTAAAGAAGCTCTAACAAATGCCGCGCTCATATCCTGCAAACCCGATCTTTGCTGATCCTTCAGAAAGAGTTGTCTGGGAAGCATTGATGAAGCAGTTGCCTGTCGATGCCGCAATTGTTTGTAATTTCAAGATTCTTGAAGCAAACCTTGAATTTGAAATGGACTTGATTGTTCTTTGGCCCGAAGTTGGCGTTGCAGTAATTGAAGTCAAGGGCGGAGATGTCACTCCTAATAGTGATGACACCTTTAATCAAAGAGATGCTCGTGGTTCCCGTGAAATAGATCCGATGGGCCAAGCAACAAAAAACATGCACGCGTTAAAGCGATTCTTAGGGCTAAAGTCCAGCGTGCAACACTTCGCAGCTCGACCAGTTGTAGTGCTTCCATATGCAGATATCCCAAGTAGTTATTCTCGACCCACAATTCCTCGCACATCAATCCACGATGATGTAGATCTAGCTGCCATTGGAGACCGAATAGTTAAAGACTTGTTGAATCAAAACTTTAGACCTACCGCTCTAGAAACTCTGGCCATGCTCAACGCGATGAGCGTTTCACTAACTGCTCAAAAGACATTGATGCAATTAGGACAAGAACGCGAAGAAATGGTCGTTCAATTAACAGAAGAACAGTTCTCTATATTGGATCTGTGCAAAGCCATGCCGAAGTTTTCAATTTTAGGTTCTGCTGGTTGCGGAAAAACTTATGTCGCCATTGAGCAATCCCGAAGACGAGCCGAAGCAGGGGATAGGGTGCTTTTCCTTTGCTACAACTATGGATTGTCAGATTACATTCGCCGTAGATTCGAAACGTATCCAGAAAATGAGCGACCAGTTCATATTGGAACCCTTCATTCACTTGGTAACAAATGGAATATGCCCTTTGATGTTGAGTCCTCAGATGACTTTTGGGATACCAAGTTGCCCGCTCTTCTTGTCGAACACTTAAAGACAATGCCCGAGGACCTTAAGTACGACACGGTGATCATCGATGAGGCACAAGATTTTCATGCTGATTGGTGGAGTGTTGTTATTGGTGCGCTCAAGGATGTAGACAAAGGTCGTATTTATGCATTTGGTGATATCCGCCAAGGAATATTCAGACAGGCAACTGACATCCCGCTTCAAGAAACAAAGCTTCACTTAACTAAAAACTTGCGCAATTCGCTACCTATTGCAGAACTTGCAGCGTTGTGTGTTGAAGAACCGCTACAGCTTTCGGGTTTGGATGGACCACCTGTTCAATGGATTGAGACAACAAATGAAGCAGCAGAAGCGGCCGCTGACCAAGAGGTTGCACGTCTTATTTCCGAAGGCTGGAACCCAGGAGACATCTGTGTCTTAACAACAGGATCACGTCATGCGATTCAACGCCAAGATGGCGAAGGCGCAATGAGTCGTGTTTACTGGAAGAAATTCTTTGAAGAAGAAGCGACCTATCACTGCACAACAACAGGCTTTAAAGGCTTGGAGCGCAGAGCAATAGTTCTTGCTATCAATGGCTGGAAAGATCCAGCACGTAAAAAAGATATTCTCTACACATCGGTTACTCGGGCTCGTGATTTGCTGATCATCTGCGGTAGCAAAGAGGAAATCACGCAGTCAGGCGGCAAAGAATTCTTTAAAAAACTCTCTCGAAGCTAGGGTTTTGCGCTCCCAAAAGTTAATTTGTCAGTGCTGGCATCTACCATCGCAGATATGCGATTGCTGCTTTCACTTGTTCTGGTTGTAACCCTTGGGGTTTACACACCCGCACAGGCTGAGCCATTACCGAAGTCCTTGGTCTTAATTGATACTGGCTTTGATACCTCCATCGAGGCAATTTCCAAGTCAGTCATCTTCGAAAGCTGCGTCATGGACTGGAGCATGTGTCCAAACTCCAGAACCTTTCAAGAAGGGGCTGGCGCGGCAACTATTTCCTCATCCTTACTTTCGGCCCCAGGAATTAGCCATGGCACACAAATGGCCAGTATTGCCATGACAACTAACCCAGCTCAGAAGTTAATCTTGCTTCGTCTTATTGCATACAGTTCACGCGGACAACGAATGCCAGTATATGAATCAAGTTTGATTCAGGCTTTTCAGTGGATTGCAGGAAAGCGCGAAGAGCTCAACATAGGAGCTGTTGCCATGGCACAAGGTCACCATTCTTTGTTGCCAGTTAAGAACTACTGCCCAAAGAGTCCAAAACTTGAGAAATTGATTATTGACCTCAAGGTCAATGAAGTTCCCGTATTTTTTCCAGCCGGTAATGCAGGGGATAAGTCAAGGATTGATTGGCCTGCATGCATCCCGGCAGCACTTGCTATTGGAGCGATCGATTCCAATAACCAGATAGCTAAGTATTCAAATTACGATCGAGTTTTAACAGATTTTTACGTTTCAGGTACATCGCCAGCTCTAATACCTGGGGGAGGCACTACTACTGCAACCGGAACTTCAGTATCAACAGTTGTTGCCGCAAGTTACTGGTTGAAGGTTAAGGAATTGAAGCCTGAGATGAAGTTGGCTGACATTTCTCAGCTGTTTAGAAATACGGGTCCAATTATTTTTGATTCAAAGTTTCGCTATGGAAGAAAAATGGACATAGAGGCAGCCTTAGGACTGCTCTCCATGTCCACCCCCTAGCAAAACTAGAAGGCATCGCCTCCAGAAAGAGCAGATTCGATGAAATCTGCGAAATGAGCTAATTCAGCAATAGGCCCCGCTAGCTCAGCAATATCTAAGGTCTCAAGCTTTTGGACATGCTTAATCGCAAGAAACTCTCCAACGGGTCCAACTCCATATGGCATATTTGCAACGAACTCAGCTTGAAACAAAACATCCAAATTAACTCCAGCTAGTTTGCAGACAACTGAACGAAATGTAACCAGGTCATTGACATTTCCCACATAAACATCTTGGGAGCGCCCTCTTTCAGTTTGCATTTGGATCTTCAACAACTTCGAATCAACTTGTGTTGCAGAATGGACTTTAGAATTCATTAGAATTTGTACAACTTCTGACCACTGCGCCATTTCACGCTCCCTGTTTAATGGGTTTAGTAACCCCGTTTACGCGGAGTTTAATATCTCACGGCCGGAATGTGAATAGTGAAAACTAGAAAATCACTCAATCAGTAGGAGTCAAAGCCAGTCAATTTCTGTTCCAGCCAATCACCTAGATGTGCCAGGCGAACAATTGGCTTAGTTATCTCTGGAACATCTAGGTCTTCGAGCAGCTGAATGTGTTTTATGGCTAAGTGATTGGTCATGACACCCAAACCAAAAGGCAAATCACGCATAAATGGGGCAGCAAACAATTTATTGAGGTCTACTGATTCCAGCTTACATATTGCAGAATTAATGCTCACCGAATCGCCTTCATTGCAAATATAGACTCTTTGATCACGGCCATTCTCAGTTGGTATAACAACGCTTATGACGTTTTCTGAATCTAAATTAAAATGAAAACTAGTAATACCAAGCAGCATTTGCTTTACATTAAGCCAGGTAGCCATATAAACCTCGTTTCAATGGTGGGATCAATCTAACTCATCTTTTTCAGTGTCAATCTCAATCTTTACATTCACCATACGAGCGAGTTCTTCCATCATGTCCTTAATATCATCACGGAAACTCTTGAGTAAGCCACCAGCAGACTCGATGCTCTTGATCGCATCATTGTGTGATTTCTTTACATTTCGCAGGTCCTTCAGGCGCAACTGCATGGCGTCAAAACTGCCTCGAATTCCGTCAAAATCAATCTGTGTTTCAAGATTTCCAATGCTAGAGCGGGACTTCCAGCGTCCCCATAGGTATGCCAAACGAATCAGATCAGTTTCTGGAGCATAGAGATCAACAATAATTAGAAGTTTATTTCCGTCATATTCTCTCCATGGTGTCTGTGCTTCCATGTCGATGCCCTCAGAATCCAACACCAGGATCGCGGCATCAGCGCTTCGATCCGCAATTACGGCATTGAGCTCTTTCTTTACCTGATCGTCTACAACACGACCAGTTGCTTTGCTCTTGAAACTCTTGTCAGTTTTTGCCTCCCACAACAAGGTGCAAATCTTGCCCATGGTGTCATCGTTATTAAGTGTGACCTTTGTGTCACCCTTCTTGGATCCACCAGTTTCAGCAATTGCACCAGTTGGTTCTGCCGTATCCCCAAAGATTTGTGCATAGTCCTGGACAATCTTGTCGACCTTAACTTCAAAATCAGCTCCATCAGCGGCAGTCTTGCGTGCTCCCTGACCAATACGTAGTTTTGTCTTGATCGCCTCTAGCGACTCATCAACTTTGCGCTGATGTGCCGATAAGTCTGCAGCAATCAAAGTTCGTAAGCGCGCAATTGGACTTGGATCTAAATTACCTTCAGTACTCTCTGGTGCCAATAAATTTTTCAGATTGTCACCGGTTGCTTTATCAAGTGCCTTGATAACCGGACCTTTCTCCGGATCAACGATCTCGGCCAACTTCTCGTTCAGATCTTCAACCATCTGCTCATAAGCTTGCTCAATAC
>JACCEB010147099.1_pt1 | contig 24343 bp, 22 predicted proteins | sample 7454761 | NCBI WGS metagenome assembly JACCEB01 (sample SAMN15323454, study PRJNA562643) | freshwater metagenome | isolation source: river surface water | place: USA:Blue River Watershed | collected 2017-08-18
ACCATTGATAAAATACTCCATATGACCGTGAGCGTGACCGGTCTCACCTTCAGCGGTGGAACGGAAAACGGCTGCGACGTCATTTGCACCAGCGATGTCAGCTTGGTTTGCGAAGTACAAATAACGACGGTTGGCTTGGGACTCACCCGCAAATGCTTCTTTTAACGACTGTTCAGTCTTGGTACCTTTTACCGACTTAGCCATATAATCTCCTTAATAATCAATAGGTTAAAAAACTAGAGGTGGGTAGGATCTGACCAATAAATAGAAAATCCTACTTACACCACTACCTAATTATGAAAAAGAAATACCACTGAATAATCGTATTTTTATATAGAGTTGATAGAAAAAATCAACCTATTTAGTAATATAGATTAAATAAATCAATCGGTTAGCTCTTAAGAATTAAACTGCTATTAATTGCGCGGTTTCCGCTCCAATTCATAGCTACCCAGAGGGGATGACTTTGAAGGCGTAACTAAGCTCTATCGGATAATAGAGTGCTGTTAATCACTTCAATCTCTATGAGCGTTCCAACAAAAATTGTTCCAGTCATTCTGTGCGGGGGTTCAGGTACCCGATTGTGGCCGCTATCCCGCGCGGGATTTCCCAAACAGTTTTTGGTGCTTTCTGGGACCCAAAGCTTATTTCAGCAAGCCTTTCTGCGTTTGCAATCCCTGGCTTCCAAAGAGATCGAAATTGATAAAAATCTGATTGTCACCAACGAAGAGCAACGGTTCTTGGCGCTCGATCAACTGCTCGAGTTAAAAGCTCAGTTGCCAGTTAAAGCATCCATTCGATTTTTACTTGAGCCACAGGGCAAAAATACAGCCCCCGCACTCACTCTCGCTGCCTTGGATGCCTTGGAAGATGACCAAGATCCCATCTTGGTGATTACGCCGGCCGATCAAACGATTCAAGATCAAGACGGCTTTACAAAGGCTTTACATAAAGCCATAGATGTTGCAAAAGATGGCGCGATTGCGATATTGGGTGTTGAACCCACTAAGCCAGAGACAGGGTATGGTTATATTCAGGTCGATAACCAAGTAAACCAAGGCGCGCATTCTGTGATTCGCTTTACCGAAAAACCCAATCTCGAGACAGCCAAGCAATACATAAGCCAGGGCGGTTTTTACTGGAATAGCGGTATGTTTGTATTAAAGGCAAGCCTTTGGTTAAAAGCACTCCATCTTTTTCGGGAGGATATTGCCAAGGCAACCGAGAAGGCATGGGAAAACCATCAAGTCGATACTTTAAGCCAAGTGGAATTTGTGCGTCCTAACCAAGAGCTTTTTTCGCAAATTCCGGCTGAATCGATTGATTACGCCGTGATTGAAAAATGCCCGCTGTCTGATATTCCGATCCAGATGGTGCCCTTGAGCGCGGGTTGGAATGACCTTGGCGCATGGGATGCCGTTTGGCAAGTGGCCAAGCAAAGCACCGAGGGTAATGCTGCGATTGGAGACGTGCTCTCAGTCAACAGTACAAATACGCTCGTGATTACCAATCATCGCTTAGTGAGCACTGTCGGTGTGAATGACCTTATCGTGATTGAGACCGCCGATGCCGTGCTTGTCGCCCATAAAGATCACAGCCAAGATGTCAAAGTAATTGTGAGTCAACTTGAGGCAAGTAAGCGTGAAGAAAAAAATCTTCACCGCAAGGTGCATCGACCCTGGGGTTGGTATGACAGCGTGGACGAGGGCGAGCGCTTTAAGGTCAAGCGCATTCAAGTAAAGCCTGGAGCAAGCTTATCGCTACAGATGCATCACCACCGAGCCGAGCACTGGATTGTGGTTAAGGGAGTGGCAGAGGTGACCAACGGAGACGCAGTTTTAACCTTGAACCATAACGAGAGCACTTATATTCCCATGGGAGCCAAGCATCGCCTGAAAAACCCCGGCAGCGAACCCTTGGAAATCATTGAAGTACAGTCCGGAGCCTACTTGGGTGAAGATGATATTGTTCGCTTTGAAGATCAGTATCAGCGGGTATAGGAATTCCTGGTTGAAGGTTAGGATGTTGTACAAATCGTTATTATTTTGAAAAAATCAAGAGAGTAATCAATAGAATGTCTAAAGTCGCTCTGATCACAGGCATTACAGGCCAAGATGGCTCGTTCCTAGCCGAGTTTTTGCTCGAAAAGGGCTACATCGTTCATGGCATCAAACGTCGCTCCTCGCTATTTAATACGGATCGCATTGATCATCTGTATCAAGATCCACATCTGGATCACCGTAATTTAATTTTGCACTATGGGGATCTCACCGATACCAGCAACCTAGTTCGTATTATTCAAGAGTGTCAACCCGACGAGATATATAACTTAGGCGCCCAATCACACGTTGCCGTATCCTTTGAATCGCCTGAATATACGGCCGATGTTGACGCGATCGGAAGCCTGCGTCTTTTAGAAGCAATTCGAATTTTAGGTCTCGAGAAAAAAACGCGGTTTTATCAAGCCTCCACCTCTGAGCTTTATGGCTTGGTGCAAGAAATTCCGCAAAAAGAATCGACCCCGTTTTATCCGAGAAGCCCGTATGCCGTTGCAAAGCTTTATGCGTATTGGATTACCGTGAACTACCGTGAAGCCTATGGTATTTATGCGTGTAACGGTATTCTCTTTAACCATGAATCCAAGCGCCGCGGTGAGACCTTCGTCACCCGTAAAGTCACCCGCGGGTTAGCCAATATTGCCCAAGGTCTGGAGAAGTATTTATACATGGGAAATATCGATGCGCTGCGGGATTGGGGGCATGCTAAAGATTATGTACGAATGCAGTGGCTCATGCTCCAACAAGAGAAGCCTGAGGATTTTGTGATTGCGACCGGAGTGCAGTACACCGTCAGAGAATTTATTCAAAAAAGTGCGCAGCGTTTAGGTATTACCCTGCATTTTGAAGGTAAAGGGGTGCAAGAAAAAGCAACAGTAGTGAGAATCGAGGGTGATCAAGCTCCTGCTTTAAAGGTAGGGGACGTGATTGTGCAAATTGACCCCTATTACTACCGCCCCACCGAGGTGGAGACACTTTTGGGAGATCCTACCAAGGCCAAGGAAAAATTAGGTTGGGTCCCAGAAATCACCCTCGATCGGATGATCGATGAAATGGTCGCCCATGATCTCAATAACGCGAAGCAGCACGCGTTACTCAAAAAGCATGGCTTTCATGTTTCCATCGGAAAAGAGAACTAATTGCACAAAAAGTCGAGCGAAAAAATTTATGTAGCAGGGCATCGCGGCATGGTGGGCTCGGCGATTGTGCGTGAGCTTCTACATCGAGGGTATACCCAGATTATCACCCGTACGCATGATGAATTGGATTTGACCAATCAAGCAGCCGTTCGCGCTTTTTTTGTCCAAGAAAAGCCAACCCAGGTTTATCTGGCTGCGGCCAAAGTGGGAGGCATTCACGCCAATAGTACCTATCCCGCTCAGTTCATCTATGAAAATTTGATAATTCAAAGCAATGTAATTCACGAGGCATTTCAGGCGGGCGTAAAAAAACTTCTTTTTTTGGGCTCGAGCTGCATTTATCCAAAACTTGCATCCCAGCCCATGGGTGAGGACGCGCTTCTTACTGGTAAATTAGAGCCCACCAATGAGCCCTATGCGATTGCTAAAATTGCCGGAATCAAAATGTGTGAAAGCTATAACCGACAGTATGGCGACAGTCATGGGGTCGATTACCGCTCGGTCATGCCAACCAATCTCTATGGACCAGGAGATAACTACCATCCAGAAAATAGCCATGTAATCCCCGCCCTGATTCGGCGTTTTCATGAAGCAAAAATTCAAAATAAGCCGCAGGTGGTCATTTGGGGTAGCGGCACCCCGTATCGCGAATTCTTATTCGTTGATGATATGGCAAGGGCCTCGGTGTTTATTATGGAGTTGGATAAGTCCAAATACGATGGGGTGACAGATTCCATGCAAAGCCATCTAAATATTGGATATGGCACTGATGTCACCATTGCTCGGTTGGCACAGACGATTGCCCAAGTTATTAAGTACTCGGGGCGAGTTATATTTGATGAAAGTAAACCAGATGGATCTCCAAAGAAACTCATGAGTTCAGATCGCATAATGTCACTAGGATGGAAGCCTGATCTTACTCTAGAGGATGGATTAGCAATTGCGTATGAAAGTTTTTGTGCTCAAGTAATTAAATCCTAGAGTTATATTGATTTTTCTAAAAATTTATCTGTAAAACCAAATAATCTGCAATCTGACTCAAAAAGTAATTTTGAAGAAGAGCTAGCTTTAGTTGATGTCGTAGTTTTTATCTCGAGCACTATAAAAACCATTGTCGAGATTGTAGTGCCTGGCATCGCCAGGTGCTTTGCCTTATCTCTAGGAGGTTCCCAAGCGGCTAAGGCAAGCGTTTATCGCCTACATTGGGTTCTCTCACCTTATCCCAAGGGTATTCGTCGCACACGGTGGCCTGCCCACCCAAAAAGGTGCTGAGGTATTTTCACGAAAAGATTGAGCTAAATTTCCCCATGAGGCCGACCGAGACCGGGAATTAGCAATCTCTACTTTTTTCAATTCTTTGATTTAAAACACATAGTTAGGGGTTGAGTCAAATATAGTTTGACTGCCTATTGTTCAAGACTTGAACAAATGATCATTATTTATTAAAATTATCACTATTATGAAGAAATGGTATCTCTTGTACACCAAGCCAAGGCAAGAAAAGGTTGCACTGCAACATTTACAAAATCAGGCCTATGAGGTGTATTTGCCGCTGGTGCAAGTCGAAAAAGTTCGTCGGGGGGTGAGGGGTCTGGTTGAGGAAGCTCTATTCCCAAGGTATTTATTTGTAAAGTTGGATGAGGCGGGCTCGCAAAGTTGGGCGCCGATTCGATCAACCGTGGGCGTGTCTAAGTTGGTGAAGTTTGGTAGTCGGTTTGCGCAGGTGAGTCAGGACTTGGTGGCTTGGGTGCAAGATCAAGCCAAGGTCATGAAACTCGCCCCTGAATTAAAACAGGGGGATGTGGTAACCATCACTGAAGGACCTTTCAGAGGTATGGAGGCGATTTTTAAAACCTACGATGGTGAAAAGCGCGCCATTTTGCTTCTGAATTTACTCACCAAAATGACCGAAGCGAAGTTTGGTCTGAATTGGATTAAAAAAGCATCTTAAGTTGTTGGGGTGCGATAGGGTGGTTATCAACTACCCAGTAATTTAATACTCTGAAAACGGGTAGGGCGGTAGCGTGCTTAAAGTAGTGCAAAGAGTGATCAAAGTAATTTAAAAATGTTACGCTAAAACGATAAATAACTATTACATCTCTTGAATCAAGAAAAAACCACGGTGACAAATATTGCAACAACCATGCGCGAAGAGACTTATCTTAAAGTCATGCGTCTGCTTCAAGAAAACCCCGATCTAACTCAACGAGAACTCGCAGAGATGTTGGGTGTGAGCGTGGGCAGTATGAACTATTGTCTTAAAGCGCTCATGGGAAAAGGTTGGGTGAAGATGAAAAACTTTATCCATTCTAAGAATAAGTTTGGGTATGTCTATGTGTTAACACCCACAGGGATTGCGGAGCGAGCCGAGTTAACCTCGAAGTTCTTGGCCAGGAAAATGTCGGAATACGAAAACTTAAAGTATGAGATCGAGGCGCTCAAGGCTGAGGTTGGTGATGATGAAATATCTAGTATTAAAGGCACTTAAATCGTGAAGCAACCTACGATCTCGGTCATCACCGCGACATTAAACTCTGTCAGGACTCTGCCAGATTGTTTAGCTTCGATAGCAAGTCAAGACTACGCAAATCGTGAGCACATCATCATAGATGGCGCTAGTACAGATGGCACCATTGATGTGATCAATAGGTACATCAATCAAGTCGCGGTTTTCAAGAGTGAAAAAGACAAGGGTATCTATGACGCTTTAAACAAAGGTCTTAAATTATCCTCCGGTGATGTGGTCGGTTTTTTGCATGCGGATGACATGTATGCTTCTGATGACGTGTTAACTAAGATCGCAACAGCATTTGAGGACCCCAGTATTTGTGCTGTTTATGGTGACCTAGAGTATGTCAGCCAGCAAGATACTAATCAGGTAATTCGGCGTTGGCGCAGCAATTCCTTCAGAAAAAAAGATTTGGGCTGGGGCTGGATGCCTGCTCATCCGACATTGTATGTGCGTCGCGAGTGGTACTCGAGCATTTGTGGTTTTGATGCTAGCTACCGCATTTCAGCTGACTATCTTAGTATCTTGATGATGTTCAGCCAGACGGGGTTTAAATCGGCCTACATCCCGTGCGGAATGGTCAAGATGCGATTGGGTGGGGCTAGCAACAAATCTTTTCAAGCGCTCATGCGCAAGACCAGAGAAGATTGGCGTGCACTGCGCAGTTGTGGCTTTAATTTTTTCGCAGCCTCTCGTGCCATTGCTTGGAAAAATACCAGCAAACTCTCTCAATTCATTTAGCATGATTAAAATTAGTTTTACACTATCAGTAGTGGTCATAAGATCTTTACTTGGCCTTCCATAGGGATACTTTTCTTTGTGTTTTCTAGTCTTATCGAGAAGGGGAGTTTTACAAACAATTGCACGAGTTTGGCAGTCCTGAATACAGTCGGTATTTTATTGAATAGCTCTTAACCCTCTATACTAACGTTGACTACTTCGGGGTTAGTGTGATATTCGCTTGTAACTGTACTATGTTCATCTACGAAAGGCCTTAATTCTGGCTAATTTTTTAGCCATAAATTTTTCTACATCAGCACCTTTAAGTTACGCTCTAAGATTGCTCGTATCCGTGCGATATATACGCGACCACAATTAGAGTTAAAAATGACCGTATTGAATCCATATCTGATTTAATAATCTACATAAGACTAAAACTTCGCCAGCGCTACCGGCTTGAAAAATATAAACGAATAAATTTCGAAATAATTTTGAGTATGTTTTTTATATAGATCTCCACAATTATGATTAAGCGTAGTAATGTGATTGCCCCAGTATTCCAAGTATTGGTTAGCAGTGGGGTGACATTTATCGTTTTTAAATACCTCAATGATCAAATTGGAATTGCTCAAATTGGTCTTTGGTCTCTAATAATTGCTGTGACATCCTTGTCTAGACTAGGGGAGCTTGGCCTATCGGCGGGCTTGGTTCGATTTATATCAAAAGCATATGCTGATCGTGACTATCACAGGGCATCTGAGATTATCCAAACGATTGTTCTTACTTTGGCGGTGGCAATCGGACTATTTGCACTAGGAATTACCCCTTTACTAAGAAATTTTTTGCCTTTTCTGGTTCCGCAGGAAAGTGTTTTACTAGCCTTGAAGATTATTCCGGTCGCGCTAACTTCACTTTGGCTGATGATGATGGTTAGTGTTGTTGGCGGGGCTTTAGACGGCTGCCTCAAAATTGATATGAGAAGTTATCTTTTTTCGGCGGCACATATACTCTTCTTGTTTTTAGTTCTCTTTCTCGTAAAGCCTTATGGCCTTGTCGGGGTCGCGTGGGCGCAAGTTATTCAGTATGGAATTCTCCTATGTGCTATTTGGTTAGCTTTACGTACGCAGTTAAAAGAACTGCCACTCTTTCCACGTATTTGGAAGTGGTTGCTGTTTCGAGAGGTTTTTTCGTACGGGCTACGTTTCCAGGCAATGACTTTAGTAAATATGTTATTTGACCCACTTGTAAAGATATTAATGGGGCGACTAGGAGGTTTGGAATCGCTGGGATATTATGAACTCGCAAATAATCTCATTCTTAAATGCAGAGCAATCATAATCGAAGGTTCTAGAGTTTTGGTTTCTACTGTTGCAAGAATGCAGGATAAAAAAAATGATGAGCTTAAGTTCCTATTTCTTCAAGCTTATCAATTGAATTTCTTCGTTGCAAGCCTGTGCTATGGTCTAATCGGAATTTTTCTGCCTTTAATTGGATTTTTACTATTAGGGCAGAATCAAGATATGTTTATCATTTTTGCTTTGATTTTGATTGTGGGATGGTTTGCAAATACGATTATTGGTCCGTCCTACTTCAGCAATCTTGGTACAGGACACTTGCGAGATAACATAATTACTCATTTGATTGGAGCGGTCGTTGCGCCCGTGGTGGGTATTGGACTTGGCGCAAAATTAGGTGGGATAGGGATTGTTTTAGGTGTCCTGGTAGGCCTAATTACTAGTGCATTATTTCTACTTGTTAGTCATATGAGCCATCTATCACTTGATTGGAAGAAGTTAATTATTCCAAGGAACTCCTTGTTTTTAATTTTAATCGGGGCGGTACTTGCTCTAACGACAAATTTTTTGGCAGCTCGTGGTATCACGGAATTTACTCAGAGTGCTTCAGTGATAATTTGTGGCGCGATATTTGTTGTAGTGATGTTCGCAAGTTCAAATGGTCGAAAAATACTTAAATTATCAAGAAACTCTCGTTTATTAGAGGTATGAGGATTATCGCCATGAAGAAATATATTGTCGCTGCAACGACCCTGGTCGTAAGGCTATATAGGAAATCACCTATCAAGCCATTCAAGAGTCTTCTTAGGCGCCTCTATTTTTTTGTGGTTGGCGATAGTAATTTTGTCCAGAAGTGTATTTATGGAATTAACTATGAGCTCGATTTGCGAGAGGTGATTGATAGCCAGATTTTTTATTCAGGCTCAAGAGAGCCTGATACTTCAAAAACTTTGGAGCTGCTTTGTAAAAAAGGTGATCTAGTACTGGATATTGGTGCCAATGTAGGTAGTCATACCCTGCCAATAGCGAGAATGGTGAGCGATTGCGGTGAGGTGATTGCTTTTGAGCCGGTACCATGGGCAATAAGAAAACTAAAGCGTAACTTAAGTTTAAATAAATTTCAAAACGTTAAATTAGAACAGATTGCATTGAGTGATGAGAACCGTCTCAGTGAAGAAATGGAGTTCCGAGCGAGCTTCAGGATCGAAGCTGGTCAAGGAGTAGATAAACAAGGCAAAATTAATGATGACTGGTGGCAGCAATGCGAACATGTCTCGGCTAGATTGCAAACCCTTGATTCATATGTGGTTGAGCATGGGCTGCGTAGGGTCAAACTTATTAAACTGGATGTTGATGGATTTGAGGGTAAAGTACTTCGAGGGGCGCAAAGTCTATTGGCGCGGGATCAACCAATTCTTATTATGGAAGTTGCTCCTGCTTGGCTTGAGATGAGGGGTGATTCAGCCCTTGCCGTAATGAATCAATTGTTGGGACTTGGATATCGTTGCTTTACCGAGGTAAGCTTTAATGAACATACAGATATTCATAAACTAATTCAAGAAATTCCACCAAATGGAGGGGTTAACCTTGTCTTTGCGACTCAATCGCCTAATCGAATTTAAAGAAGCCTAAACCAGAAAAATAATTAAAAATGTTCTATTTAACTCTACTGGGAGCGATCAACCAAGGTGGACAAGGTCGGGTGCATCAGTGAGCATGAAAGTAAGTGCTGAAGCCATAATTAATTTACCAATTTGGATAGAAAATCATGTGCGACACGATGTCTGTCCGGTGTGCTGCTCCCCAGAGATTGTTCAGGTAGGAGCGCTCGACTGTCGGGGGCGGATACGCTTTTCCTCCTGCATTATCCAACTCAGCCGAATCCCGGAGCTCTGGCGATGTGTCAGCTGTAGCTCTGGCTTTGTGCAGAATGCTATTGATGAGTCTAAAAGTCGGCAGCTCTATTCGATTGGCGCAGCAGGAGAGCGCTGGTCTAACCGACTGTTCGACCAAAACAAGACGCGCATCGTAGTGAGCAGATTTAAGGCGCTGCTCCAGCCTGGGATTAGGCTTTTGGATGTGGGTGCTAACACGGGGGAGTTGCTGGATTTTGCGAAACAAGCTGGCTGCTTGACAGTAGGACTGGAATATTCTGATAGTAGTCGCTTGATTCTGCGAGATAGGGGGCATACATCCCATGCTTCTTTCGCTGAGGTCGGTTCTGGCTATGATGTTATTACTGCCTTCGACTTGGTTGAGCATCTATACGATGTGCCTGGTTTTCTACAGTCGTGTCATGAGCGTTTGGTTGATGGTGGATATCTTGTGATACTGACCGGGGATATCCAGGCGCCGTCTGCTCGCTTAGCTGCAGAACACTGGTGGTACACGCAATATCCCGAACACATTGTATTTCCGTCACGGACCTATCTGGGTAACCTTCCGATGTTCCGTATGCAGTCTTTGTATCGTACTTACGCCTCGGTCGGTTACCAACGAGCCAGTTCGTTAGGGTTGGCACAATTGTTACGTAAGCGACTACAAGGAGCATGTTACAACGGTCTACCGTCGCTAGGGGCTGACCACATACTAGCTGTTCTTAAAAAAGTATGAAATGAGATATGGTGAAGTCATTTAGGGATAACTTGAGCCAAGAGAACGCTGATATTTGCGTAGTCTGTAATAGCCGCGAACATACGGTGTTACGAAATGTCTTCGATGATCGTTATGGTCATCCAGTAACGTTTAGGCTTGCAAAATGTACACAATGCGAACATGTTATGACCTTGCCCCGCCTTCGCGAGGAAGATTTGCCCGAGCTATACGGTAAATACTACCCTCGGAAAGCATTGACTGCGGAACTGGTGGCTCGACAGGCAGCGCAAGCTCAGACGCGTATGTCTAGACTGAGTCGGTGGTGGATGGGAGGGGATAATCAAGGGCAGTTCGATGTGAGACCTGGTGAAAAGTTGCTCGATATTGGATGTGGCAGTGGCTTATCTCTTCTTATAGCTAAAAGTAGGGGGGCTGAAGTCTATGGTGTAGAAGCTGACCCGAATGTGCAACCTCTGGCTAAGGAGTTGGGCCTTTCAATTCATCAGGGAAGCATACATGACCACCCGTTTCCAGGCGTGTTATTTGATCTGGTAGTACTAAATCAAGTGATTGAACACATCCCAGAGCCCGGACTGGCCTTGCAAGTAATCACCAGTCGGTTAGCTCTCAATGGCCGAATTATTTTAGTATTTCCAAACCGTATCTCTTTCTATAGTCGAATCTTCGGTGCGAGTTGGATCAATTGGCATATTCCATACCACTTACACCATTTCAGTCTGTCTAGCTTTCAAAAGATGGCTGAGCGCTATGGTCTCAAGATGGTACGCTATCGAACCATAACTCCTAACCTTTGGACATTTCTGCAGTTGAGAGTTATGTTGAAAAAGCCGATACAGAGCCAGCCAAGCGCACTATGGGCTCTCACTGAGGCTAATCCAGGGGAAGCTTCGTCTCACCGAAGTAAGCCAATGCTAAGAAAGTTGAGGACGCCGATTTTATTTTTGTTGTTAGGGTTGTTCGGGGTGGTTAACCGCTGCGTTGATCTATTCGGTCAGGGCGATTGCCTCATGGTAGAGTTAAAGAGGGAATAAGGTCAATGACTATTTATGCGCTGATCCCTGTTTTCAATAGACTTCCAATGACACGGACTATAGTTGGCCAACTACGAAGTCAAATTCTGGACGAGAAACTAATAATTACTGTGATCGATGATGGATCAACAGATGGCACAGCAGAGTTTCTTCGCAGCCAATCTGATATCCAAACAATAACGGGTAATGGGAATCTCTGGTGGGGGGGTGCTATTTGTCTGGGCTTGCGTCAGACTTTACCAAGTACCAAAGATCATGATTGGGTAATGTTTATTAATAACGATACCGAGATTCGCCCGGATTTTGCTCAAAGGTTGCTTGATACAGCGAGACTGTATGCGCCTGCTGCTGTAGGCAGCGTAGTATGCAATATCTCCCCTCCTCACAGATTAATCTCGGTCGGCCCGCGAATTGATCCTTGGCGCTTTGTGGTTGAGGATATCGGTGATAGGCATCAATCAGTCGATGGAGTAGTGGCAGTTGATGCCTTGAGTGGTCGTGGCGTTATTTACCCGGTGGCGGCACTTAAGGCGGTTGGTGGTATGCGGTCACGATGGTTGCCGCACTATTTGGCTGATTATGAACTTTCACTAAGAGTACATGCGCATGGCTACTATTTGTTGGTCACAAAGGATGCGATCGTTTATTCAATTAATGAATTTGGCGCAAACTATTGTGCCAAAAATATTAGAGACCGCCTCTTCTCGGTGAGGTCGCCGACCTATCTTCTGGCCCAGGTTGCGTTTTGGTGGCAAGCTAATGGCCTTACTGGCCGTTTATTTTTACCGTTTCGACTATGTTGGTATTTTCTGATGCGTCAAATTTTTCCCCGTTGATAAGAAAAAACTGATGAAACATCTAGCCCCAATAGTTATCTTTGCCTATCGTCGTCCTGATCATTTACGCCGAACCCTGACCAGCTTGATTCGATGTCATGGCTTCTATGAAAGCCCAGTTATTGTTTACTTCGACGGTCCGCGTAACAATGGGGAGAAAGAGAGTATTGCGGCAGTACGTGAGCTTGCTATTTGCATGCTTGGGGAGGGTGCGGAATATCATTTTAGCGATATAAATAATGGTCTATCTCGCTCAGTTATTACTGGGGTGACAGATGTCGTTGATCGTTTTGGAAGAGCTATCGTTATCGAGGACGACTTAGAACTAAGCCGAGATTTTCTCTCTTTTATGAATTCTGCTTTAGATAGGTATGTAGACGAACAGCGCGTGTTTCAAATATCTGGTTACAATTTTGATATTCCCAATGTTAATGGGAAAGAGTCTGCGTTTTTTTTTCCTTTTACTGCCTCATGGGGTTGGGCTACGTGGAAGCGTGCTTGGGATCAATTTGATCCATTGGCATCAGGATGGGAAGTAATACTTTCTGACAGGTATTTACGCCATAGCTTCAATCTAGATGGTGTCTACGACTACTCGACTATGCTTGTTCGTCAGATGAAAGGGCAGGTGGATTCTTGGGCTGTTCGATGGTATTGGACAGTATTCAAAGCTAACGGTTTGGTTTTATTTCCGTCACATACTTTGGTAGATAACAAAGGCTATGACGGGAGCGGTACTCACGGTAGAGGTTTATTAAGAAAATTCTCAGATATTGAGAAGATATCGTCTATTAGTGAAGTTAACTTTCCTAATTCAGTCAATGTGTGTCAGCAGAGTTATGACTTGGTAAAAAAAGCGATAAGGCGACAAAATGGAAAATGGTTAGGCGCTCTTGTTGATAGACTCCGATGGTTGAAGGTTGTTAGCTTTGACACATGATTAAAAATTTCAATAGGTTATTTAAATGAGGAAGTTTATTAAGCAATTAGCCCATAACTTCGGTTACGATATTTCATCCCAGGCTTATCCACGGCTTGCTCCGAAATCTATATTTATAGAGGCAAATAAAATTGTTTCCGGGGCAACTATGCTTTCTGAGACAAGGCAATCAAGCCTTTTTGATCAGGTTTTATACTGTGAGAGGATGGGGATAGAGGGGGCAATTGTCGAGTGTGGAGTCTGGAAAGGGGGCGCAATGGGCTTGGCCGCCCTGGCACTTCTTCATTCTTCGCCTACGCCATATCGCAAATTACATCTATTTGATTCATTCACGGATATTTGCGCGCCAGATCCTCAAGTCGACGGCAGTCGAGCAATTCAAGAATTTGGACAAGTTTATATAACTGACTCATCCAAGTTGCAACCAGTAGAAGGCGCATATGATTCTATTGGAGGTCATGGTACGGTGCTTGCTTGCCGTGAACTTATCGAAACACGAATTGGATATCCCGCTTCATTAATCGAGTATCACGTCGGGTGGTTTCAGGATGTATTGCCAAGAGATGCTCCAAAACTTGAGTCCATTGCCATCCTGCGATTGGATGGTGACTGGTATGCCTCTACAAAGATCTGTCTTGATTATCTCTACGACCGGGTGGTTCCAGGTGGATTTGTCATAATTGATGATTATGGTGCCTACGATGGGTGTAAAAAAGCGACGGATGAATTTATGCAAGTACGTCGAATAAACGCTTTTCTTCATAGGGTTGATCAGGTTTGTTATTACCTCGTAAAGCCTTAGTCTTGAGTGAAATCAAATGAGAGTTCTCAACTTAGGTTGCGGTCATAAGGTGAGCCCTCACCCCGATGTGACTAATATTGACTGGTCGATATACCTTCGTATACGAAAGAGCCGATTTTTGTTTGCCCTCTCCCCAGTATTACTCAGTAGCGAACGAAGAAGGCGCTTAAGCCTGATACCTTCTAATATCATTGCGCACAATTTGAGTAATGGTATTCCGTATCCAGACAATTCTGTAGACGTCATTTTTCATTCTAATGTCCTTGAACACCTCGATCGGAACATAGCAGAAACTTTTCTTTTAGAGGCTCTACGCGTTCTTAAGCCGGGTGGTATACATCGAATCGTGGTGCCGGATTTCGAGAAGGCTTGTGCCGATTATCTTGCGCATATTTCCGTTTGCGACGATGATCAAAAAGAATGTTCTCGTCATGAGGACTATATTGCTCGAGTCATCGAGCAATCGGTTCGTCGCGAAGCTGTAGGCACCAGCTTGCAACGTCCATTTCGGCGTTTTATTGAGAATATATTGCTTGGAGACGCTCGCCGGCGGGGAGAGACGCATCAGTGGATGTATGACCGCATCAGTCTTGCGGAGCTATTGCGACATCTTGGCTACAGGAATGTTAATCTCAAAAACTACAATGTGAGTGATATTTCTTCTTGGCACCAATACGGTCTCGATATGAATGCTGACGGCAGTGAATATGCGCCCGGTTCCTTATATATTGAAGCTTCAAAATAATACAGCTAGGATAAACATAGCTTGAATTTCCTACACTTATCTGCTGCGGATCATGGAGGGGCTGGAATTGCGGCATGGCGCATGCATGATGGATTGCGATCACTCGGTCATTCGTCAAGTATGCTGGTACTCGATCGGCGAAGTAGTGACCCCGATGTGTTGGTGCTTGGCAGGAGGGCTTTGGGTTTTCGTTTGAAGCGCATTTTGCAGAAACTCTGGCTTAAGTTGAGCTCTCGGCCAAACTTCTATTTTCAGAATCAGCTACTCTCTCCCAAGCTAAATAAATATGTATTGCTTAGCCTAGCAAGCCTAAAGCCCGATGTCATCATTGTTCATTTTATTTCGCATTTTTTAGGGCCAGGCGATGTGCGTACTTTACAGCAGTTTACCAATGCACCAGTTTTATGGCATTTGGTTGATATGGGACATCTCACTGGTGGCTGCCACTATGCTTGGCGATGTGAAGGATTCTTTTCTTCTTGTGGAGATTGTCCTGCGTTGCGTTGGCGTGGGATATCTTATTTGTCCTCTCATATCTGGCGAGAAAAGTATCTTGAGATTGGGGCTACAAGGGGTTGGGTGGTTGCTGCCTCTAGTCTGCTGGCCCGTCAAGCCGCCGCTTCATCGCTTTTTGGAGCACGTCATATTGAAACACTTCTATTGGGGATATCTCCGCAAAAATTTATACCAGGCAACGTATTGGTTTTGCGTAAAAATTTTGGTATAGAAAACGCTGAAAAAGTAATTTTTTTCGGTGCACAAAAATTCAACCAATCTCGAAAAGGTATGCATTTACTTTTTGATGCTTTATCTCTTCTGGCTGATGATTGGCCGTATGACTCTCCATTACCCGTGCTCCTGGCAGCTGGTAATGCTATGAACTTTTCGGCTTTGCGTAAAAAGGGCTTTACCTTGGTTGATCTTGGTTTTGTTGATGTTGATACGCTGGCTAAGGCATATGCAGCAGCCGATCTATTTGCCTGTCCTTCTATTGAAGATTCTGGACCAATGATGATTAACGAGTCGATGATGTCTGGTACACCTGTTGTCTCATTCCGAATGGGGGTTGCAGAAGATTTAATTGAGGATGGTATCACCGGTGCGATCGCTGAACTGGGAAACGTAGTAGAGTTTACCGAAGGTATGCGCCGCATTCTTCTTTGGGATATGGACCAGCATGCTTTCGCTCGTCAACGCTGCCGTAATTTAGCTATCGAAAAGTGTTCGAATGAGTTCCAATTAGAAAATTTTGTCAAGGTTGCAAAAGAGCTCGTTAAGACTGAAGGGGCAGGGTGAATTTGTTGACTGTGCAGAAACTTGATTGGGATAGTAATTTTTTTGGATTTGGGGTTGGGCGACTATCTGATTCATTTAAATCGATCGCTGTCCTCAACGATGCTTTACAGACTGCCGCCAAGAAAAATATTCGTCTAGTGTACGGCGCATGCCATCATAGGGATGATATCTCACATCGTAATGCACTTACAGTAGGCGGAAGATTTGTTGATGCTAAACATGCTTACGAACTAGATTTGACTAAGATTCAGCCGATACCAATAAACATTGAAGTGGCTGCTGATGATGCACGCAGTCATCAACAACTATATGACCTAGCATGGCAGGCTGCTGAATTTTCACGATTTCGCATTGATCCGGAAATGCCAGAAGGATGCTGGCAACGCATGTATTTCCTTTGGATGCAAAATAGTATCACAGGAAAACTAGCAGACACAATAATTGTGGTTCATGGTAATAATCGCATTGTAGGTATGATAACTGTAAGTCATCAGAAAAAAGTCGGTCAAATCGGATTATTTGCCGTTGATCATAAGTCGCGTGGCATGGGCATTGGCCGAAGGTTGCTTAATGCTGCCATATATAAATGTCATATCGCAGGATGTGAGAAGCTTGAAGTGATTACCCAGAGAAATAATCTTGCGGCATGTCACAGCTACGAGTCATTAGGATTTGAGTTAATTGAAGAAAAAGATTTTTTTCATTTTTGGATTAATCAATTATGATTCCATTTAACAAGCCGTATATGATGGGCCGCGAATTGGACTATATCCGTCAGGCTGTAGACAGTGGCAAGCTATCTGGTGACGGCATCTTTACTGGTAAATGCCATGCTTGGCTTGAGCAAAAACTTGGTAGTGGTAGGGCCTACCTTACATCCTCATGCACCGACGCGTTAGAAGCAGCCGCACTACTTTGCAATCTGCAGCCAGGAGATGAGGTGATTATTCCGAGCTTTACATTTGTATCAACTGCAAATGCTTTCGCACTTCGTGGGGCAAATATCCGATTTATCGATAGCTGTGAAGACCACCCCAATATGGATATTAATTTTATTGAGGGACTTATAACTAACCGAACAAAAGTTATCGTACCGGTTCATTATGCGGGTATGGCATGTGATATGGAAAGAATTACAGATATTGCCTATCGTCATAACTTATTTGTAATCGAAGATGCTGCTCAAGCTATAGACTCTTACTACCGTGGCCGCGCACTCGGCACATTTGGAAATATGGCGACATTTTCTTTTCATGAAACTAAAAATGTTATCTGTGGTGAGGGAGGTTCGCTTCACATTAATGATTCAAGCTTAGTTAATCGTGCAGAGATTATTCGCGAAAAAGGGACTAACCGGTCTTCATTTTTTCGCGGAGAAGTGGATAAATACGGTTGGGTTGACATAGGCTCATCATATTTGCCATCAGAGATTACGGCAGCCTTTCTTTATGCTCAATTTGAGGCCTGCGACATTATTCAAGCTCGTCGTTTGAAAATATGGGAAAGTTATCGTATGGGCCTTACAGATATTGAAGTGGGGGGTGATGTGGTGCTTCCGAAAGTTCCGGATTATGCAAGTAATAATGGACACATGTTTTATCTTGTTTGCCCTAGTCTTGATGTGCGAACGAAATTAATTAAAAAGTTAAAGGCAGCTGAGATTATGGCTGTATTCCATTATCAATCACTGCATAGTAGTTATTACTATGCGCCTAAACACGATGGTAGAGTTTTGCCCAATGCAGACCGGTATACCAACTGTCTATTACGTTTGCCACTTTACTATGAACTTACGGATATTCAAGTTGAAAATATTATCAGAGTTATTCGCGAATTTTTTGGGAGATGAATATTTCAGTAAACTTGAGTTGTTGTTTGATGAATCACTCGGTGAATTTTTTGGCAATTCTTTTTTATGTAGTCCCTACTTTTTAAATATTTTTATTGAAAATTACCGTCATTACTGTCGCATATAATAGTGAGGCTACGATTGGCAAAACTCTTGAGTCTGTTGCTAATCAGACTTATTCAGATGTGGAGCACTTGGTCATTGATGGGGCCTCTAATGACCGGACTGTTGAGGTTATAAAAGCATTTTCTACCCTAACCACCTGTATCATTTCAGAGCCTGACAAGGGCATTTATGATGCCATGAATAAGGGACTAGCTTTAGCAACAGGAGATGTAGTCTGCTTTTTAAATTCCGATGATGCTTACATAGATCCACAGGTACTATCGCGTGTCGCGTCGGAGATGAGGCAGCATGATTTGGATGCGCTTTTTGGAGACGTTATTTTTTTCAATCCAAGTAAGCCTGAAAAAACCCTCCGAAGATACAGGTCAGACCGTTTCTGCCCTAATCGCCTTGCTTATGGTTTGATGCCTGCACACCCAGCACTCTTTATGAAAAAGAGTATCTATCAGTCGCTCGGTGGTTTTCGCACACATTTTCGTATCGCTGGTGATTTTGACTTTGTGGCCCGTGCTTTCGCTCTTAATAATCTGCGGTACCGGTATCTGCCACTCGTCATGGTGCGCATGAGGACTGGCGGTGTTAGTGATTCTGGCCTTCGAAGCAAATGGATCCTTAATCAAGAGCTTTTGCGTTCATGCAGAGAAAATGGTATTCGTACTAATATCTTCAAGATTCTTATCAGGTACTTGGTCAAGGTGACGGAGGTGCTCCAAAGATGACAATTCTTGTTACAGGAAGCACAGGATTTATCGGCCGAGCTTTCATTCATTATTTGATCGAAAAAACTAATTATGAGGTGCGAGCTGCATCTCGGACTGTCGAAACTGAGCCCATGCAAGGAGTAAAATATGTTGCTCTGCCGTCAATTGGACCTCATGCTAAATTCGAATCCTTGCTCAATGGAGTTAAGGTTGTTATTCATCTAGCTGCTCGTGTTCATGTAACGAGTAATCAAGTACGAGATCCCATGGCAGCTTTTCGTGAGGTCAATACAGAGGGTACCTTGGCGCTTGCGCGACAAGCAGTTAACGTAGGTGTTAAGAGATTCATATTTGTAAGTAGCATTAAGGTTAACGGTACACAGTCCATGACTGGCTCAGCATACAGGTACAACGATATACCTTCACCCCGGGATCCCTATGGCATATCAAAGTGTGAAGCTGAGGCTGGATTGCGAGTCATTGGAGATACTACCGATCTTGAAGTTGTGATAGTGCGTCCACCGTTGGTTTATGGACCTCATGTTAAGGCTAACTTTGCCTCTCTTATGCGTGCCATATGTTTGGGTTTACCGCTACCACTAGGATTTGTTGAAGACAATCGTCGTAGCTTTTTGGCCCTTGATAATCTAATAGACTTATTAGTCACCTGCATTGATCATCCCAGGGCTGCTAATCAAATTTTTCTGGCTAGCGATGGAGAAGATCTTTCAACCGCGGATCTAATACGCCGCTTGGCTAGAGCAATGAATCGCCCTGCGCGACTAATTCCAGTTCCTGTTTCTCTATTACGCGCAGGCGCTGCCATTCTTGGCAGGAGTAACCAAGCGCAACAGCTACTTGGTAACCTGCAACTGGATATTGAGCATACTTGTAACACTCTTAATTGGACACCGCCCATATCAGTTGATGATGGGCTAACTAGAGCCGCTAAAGAATTGTGTGTATGATAAAACGCATTTTTGATTTTTTTGGGGCTCTAATAGCGATCCTTCTATTTTTTGCCCCCTTACTCTTAATTGCAATTGCTGTTCGAATTACCTCTTCGGGGCCTATCCTTTTTTGGAGTGCGCGCGTTGGGCGCAATAATCGCATCTTTCAAATGCCGAAATTCCGCAGCATGCGCATTGATACCCCTGCAGTAGCTACTCATATATTGCAAAATCCTGAAAAATGGTTAACACCGATTGGATCTTTTTTACGCAAGACAAGTTTAGATGAATTACCCCAGCTTTGGTGTATTTTAAAAGGAGATATGAGTTTTGTTGGACCGCGGCCTGCACTTTTTAACCAAGACGATTTAATTTCATTACGAACTGAAAAAGGTGTTCATCGACTGGTACCGGGGCTAACCGGCTGGGCTCAAGTAAATGGAAGAGATGAGTTGCCCATACCTCAAAAGGTGGCATTGGATGTGGACTATATGCAATATCAATCATTTTTCTTTGATTTAAAAATACTTCGGATGACTGCGCTCAAGGTTTTGATTCGTGATGGAGTATCGCATTGAGATCTAATATCAATCGAAAGATAGTGACCTAAATTATTCAACAAAATGAAATTTTTTTTATTTAATTTTGGTAATCAATTACTGCTACTACCGCGCTTAGTAAAGCGATTAATTGCCGTTTTACTTGACATTAGTCTATGCGTATTGTCAGTTTGGCTAGCCTACTATCTTCGAATTGGCGAATTTATTTTTATATCTGGTAATGCATTGATAGCAATTGGTGTTTCGATTGTTTTTGCAATACCAATTTTTATTGTGTTTGGTCTATATCGTGCTATTTTCCGATATAGTGGTTGGCCAGCATTATTGGCTGTTACACGTGCAACAGCTATATATGGATTACTGTATGCGTCCATATTTACTGCAATAGGAATCAAAGATGTTCCAAGAACAATCGGAATTATTCAGCCAATCTTGCTTCTATTACTGGTTGGCGCCTCTAGAGTATTTATTCGCTTTTGGCTAGATGATCAATATGGTTCTGTTTCAAAGCGATCTACGCGTTCAAAAGTTCTTGTTTACGGCGCTGGTATAAGTGGTCGTCAATTAGTGGCGGCAATGGCAGGTAGTCATGATATGGTTGTGGTGGGTTTTTTGGATGATGATCGCAGTCTGCAGGGTAACGTAATTAATCAACTGCCTATTTATGACCCTGCCGATTTAGATGTTTTAGTAAAGACTTTATCTATCAATAGCATCCTACTTGCAATGCCAAATATTAGTCGTAAACGGCGTAATGAAATTTTAAGTACCATTCAATTTGCACACGTTTCGGTAAGAACGCTGCCGAGTGTGAATGATCTTGCACAAGGCAAAGTTAACATTTCTGATGTGCGCGAATTGGATATCGATGATTTGCTTGGACGAGATTCAGTGGTCCCTGACGATGCACTTTTGGCTAAAAACATTCGCGGTAAAGTTGTGATGGTCACTGGGGCTGGCGGATCGATCGGTGGTGAGTTATGCCGCCAAATTCTTCTCATCGGTCCCACCCAATTACTTCTAATTGAGCAAAGTGAGTTTGCACTTTATAACATTCATAGTGAATTGCAATCGAAGTTAGTTGATCCAAAACCAGTGCTTATTCCTTTATTAGCCTCTGTACAAGATAGTGATCGCATGAATGAGATTATGGCAACTTGGCATCCAAGTATTGTCTACCATGCCGCTGCCTACAAGCATGTTCCACTTGTCGAGCATAACCCCAGTGCTGGAATTAAGAACAATGTTTTGGGAACCTTAACTACTGCTTTTGCTGCAATTGAAAATGGTGTATTTGACTTTGTGTTAATTAGTACTGATAAAGCGGTCCGCCCCACTAATGTGATGGGGGCAAGTAAACGTTTAGCAGAAATGATTTTGCAGTCCCTTTCAGCTAATACGAATCAAACGGTTCCCAAATTCAGCATGGTTCGTTTTGGAAATGTGCTTGATTCATCGGGTTCGGTAGTGCCAAAATTTAGGCAACAGATACGAGATGGTAGCCGAGTGACTTTAACTCACCCTGAGATTACAAGGTATTTTATGACTATTCCAGAGGCAGCTCAATTGGTAATACAGGCAAGTGCAATGGCTACAGGGGGCGATGTATTTGTGTTGGATATGGGCCAACCGATAAAAATTATGGATCTTGCACGACGCATGATCGAACTATCTGGGCTTACCGTAAAAGATGAGCAAAATCCGGATGGCGATATTGAAATTCAAATAATAGGCTTACGCCCAGGGGAAAAGTTGTATGAAGAGCTGCTAATCGGAAATGAACCCAAATCAACTAGTCATCCGCGAATTATGAGGGCTACAGAAGAATTTATTCCTTGGCATGAGTTAGAACCTAAGCTTAAATCACTCCAGCAGGCTTTGAATGAGAGCAATGTAAAGACTATTCATTCGATTATGTTACAACTTGTCAAAGGCTATACTTCAAACACTAAATTGGTAGATTGGGTGTACTTAGAGCGTGAAAGCCCATCTTCACCACAAACATTAAATAATTAAATATTCTACATAAATAAATTAGAAAAAACCGGCATTTATCTATAACTAATCTTTATAAAATATAAAAATCGTAAAACTTTTTTGAAATTAATAAATAGGGAATAATATTTTTAGAATAAATTTTTATACGCAATACATAGGCTGGAAATTTGGTTCCTTATTTGCATTTTCAGCCATTATTAATATATTAATGCTTGCTCCAGCATGGTACATGCTGCAAGTATATGATCGCGTATTGACTAGCTATGATGAAACTACCCTATTTGGGCTCTCCGCAATTGTTGTATTTTTATATGTATTATTTGGTCTATTAGAGCGATATCGCGGTTTACTTCTAATCCAAATTTCTGCTAGCCTTGAGAGAAAGGTTTCGCCAAAACTCTTCACATCCATTTTAGAAACTAATTCTAAACAGCAATCAAAACAAAAAAATGCTTTAAATGATTTAAATACTGTGAAGCAGTTTATAACGGGACAGCCCATGCTGGCTCTTCTCGATATCCCGTGGATCCCGCTCTATTTAATAGCTATTTCAATGCTGCATCCATATTTAGGTCTTGTGACGCTGTTAAGCATAATCTTTCTTTTTACACTTGCTGTGTTAAATGATAAATTTACCAAGTCGGGCCTCTTGGGTGCTCAAAAGGCTTTGGCAAGTGAGCAACGGTTGGTGTCAAACTCGATGTTGATTTCTGACTCAACACAGGCGATGGGAATGAGATCTGCTTTGAAAGAAAGGATAGCCTCAATTCGAGATATTTATTTGAATGAGTTAGTTTATGCAAGCGGACGAGGTGTAAATTTTGCATCAATCAGTAAATTTTCAAGAGTATTAATTCAGTCATTATTATTGGGTTATGGCGCCTATCTTGCAATTCATCAGCAAATAACCGCTGGAATGATTATTGCGGCATCTATTTTGCTTGGAAGGGCCTTGGCTCCAATTGACGGAATAATCGCTGCATGGCGCCAAGTAGATGAATTTAAGAAATCCTATCGCAGTCTAAATACCATTCTTACAAAGAATATCTCTAAGCAATATTCTCTTGAACTGGGGCGGCCAAAGGGAAGGATTGAGCTTGTAAATGTTTCATTGCGTCTTCGTGATTCAGGAAGATTAACTTTAGATGCAATTAATCTAACGATAGAGGCGGGAGAAAGCGTAGCAATCATCGGTCCAAGCGGCGCTGGTAAAACATCATTGTTAAAAGTAATTGCTGGGCTGTATAAACCAGATAGCGGTCAAGTGATGATAGATGGCTCCGATTTAGCTTTTCTTGATCATGATAATTTAGGTAAATATGTCGGCTATTTAAGTCAATCATCTGAGTTAATGTTCGGAAAGATCTCAGATAATATAGCCCGCTTTGATCGTATTGATAGTGATGCCGTTTTGAAGGCGGCTGAAATTAGCGGTGCACATCGTGACATCATTGCATTACCCGAAGGATATGAAACTGAATTGGGCGATTTGGGTTCTGGTTTATCTGAAGGCCAAAAGAAAAAGATTGGTTTAGCTAGAGCAATTTATAAGCAGCCGGCACTCGTTTATTTAGATGAGCCTACGGCTGGTCTAGATGATGCATCAATTTTGTCAATCGTAAAACTTATTCAGAATCTAAAACAACAGCAATCTACATTAGTTTTTACTACTCATCAAGCAAACCTAGCGCAGTTATCTGACAAAATATTGATATTGGTCGATGGTAAGCTTAAGAAGTATGGGAACACCGCTGAGATTATTCAATTATTGGGAAATAAGCCCACTGCCCAATGAACGTTAAATCGCCTGAATCCAAAGTCGAGAATTGGCACGTCGAGTATCGTGGTTGGTTTGTTATTATTTTTGGATTTATTGGGTTTTTAATTTGGGCTGCGCTTTATCCAATTGACCAAGGCATCCATAGTTCTGGCTATGTGATCTCTGGTACAAAACCCATTGATGTAACTTCCCCAATGCCAGCTACCATTAAGCACATCTATAAAAAAGATGGAGATCGTGTTGTGACTGGTGACGTAGTGATGGAGCTTAATGTTCAACCTGTTGAGCCCCAGGATCGAAATACACTAAATCTAATTAAACAACTAGAGGCATCAAATAATTCTTTAAAAAATGCTCACGTATCCTTACAGCAACAAGTCGCAGCCCTTGAGA
>JACCEB010316085.1_pt1 | contig 24278 bp, 21 predicted proteins | sample 7454761 | NCBI WGS metagenome assembly JACCEB01 (sample SAMN15323454, study PRJNA562643) | freshwater metagenome | isolation source: river surface water | place: USA:Blue River Watershed | collected 2017-08-18
ATAATAATGGGAAATAAAGTTGAAAGATATAATAGTCTTTCAATGAATTTAAAAAAAATGATTGAATATAATAAATTTGCAAAACAACAACCAAATATGATTTTAATAAAAGAAGATGTTAAATTAGTAATTGAAAATAATTATTTAAATGATTTTAATTATATGGAATGTCCAGATGAACATTATTTTGTAAATTTATTTTTACATGTTTATAAAAAAGATTTTCATAATCAACTTATTGATTATTGTAATCCTGAAATTTATAAAACACAAGCACTTACATTTTTTTTTGTAGATAAACATTGTATTATTCGTGCAAGAAATTTAGGTTGTTTATTTATGCGAAAAGTTAATCGGTTTTCTAGAATTGATTTATTATTTATTTTTAATGATAATTAATTTATAAAAATAATTTTTTAATTTATAATAATTTTTTTAAATTTTTTTAATTTATAATAATTTTGAATTAATTAATTTTTTAAATTTTTAATTTTTTTTAATTATGATTTATTCATCATAATTATCAACTACTTCACCATAATTAGCAAGTAATTCTTCATCTTCTTCTAATTGTTCTAAAGGTGACAGTTCGTCTTCTTCAAATTCGCCATCTAAAATATTAGCTTCTTCATCATCATTTAACTTAATCTTTTCTTCATCAGGTATATCTTTTGTAATATCATATTTAGAAGTCTCTTCATTTGAATTATTTGTAGTATCTTGAATTAAAGGATTGTTAGTAGCATTAGTTGTTATATTCTTTGCTGAACCATCCATTCTTTTTAACCAATCAGTTATAGCATGATTACCGCGTTTAGCATTATCATGTTTTCTACGAATATCTTCAAGTAAAGAATCAGGTTTCTCCATCTTTAATGCAAAAATCTGTTTAACAGGTTCCCAAATTTGTTTTTCAAGATAATATCTATAGTCAATTTTAACATTATTAGCCTGAATATAATCAGGATGTTCTAGAATATCACCTTGTAAAATCTTGTGAGTTAATGGTTTTTTACATTTATCCATATGTACTTTATTGTACTTATCTTTTCTTCTATTATGTTTTTCAAAACAATCTTTACAATAATGAGCAGTACAAGTTAAACATTTTGTTAATTTCGTTTGTTGTTCTGTTAATTTACAGAATCTACATGTTTTAACACAAACATCTTTATGTCTAGGTAAATGTGAAGGACAAAACATTCTTGCACATGTTATACATTTGCATTTTTCAGGATTAACCTTAGCTTGACAAACTAAACATTTCAAATTACTTTCATCCATAAAACAATATGGAATTCTATCATTTGATTCAGGTTTATTACCTGGGTCTCTTTCACCTAATTTATCTGCTAAAACTTTATGAGCAATAGCATTAGGATTAGAATATTCAGCTTTCAATGTTTTACTAATGATAAGTTGATTAATATTTACTTTTCCATCTAATAAATCTTGAACTGATTTTCTGAAAAACTCTTTTGAAGCTTCAAAATTGCGTTTGTTCAAAATAATATCTAATACACCACCATAAATTGTTTTTACAATAGGAGCATTATCACGACGTTTTAATACAATACCCATATATTTAGGTTTATATTTATTAGGATCATGTTCATATAAATTTCCAAAATATCTTTTCTTTGAAAAAATTGTAAAAGGCCATAAGGTCTTTTCATATTCAATATTTTGTGGTGCTTTCATATGTGAATTAATATTTGCTGCAGCACGAACTCCCATTTGAATTGATTCAACTAAAAGTTCATGTTCAGTAAATTCTCTTCCGGGATTTTGTAGCTTAATATGGTCAGTAAAATTCACAAAGATGGAATCCGTATCTCCATATACAAGCTTAGTTCCTGCGAAAGTACCAAGTGTTAAATCACGAGCTGTTGTCACCATTCTTCTGCCTGTGGCAGTAGTACATGCCGCAAGTTCTTTGTAACAAATTGGTGAAGTGCCTGCTCCTACTTGGCCATATAATGAATTACATGTGACTTTGTAAGCAAGTTGAAGACCGTCTAATACATTTTGTTCAAAATCATTATATGTATCTTCTGTTCTTTCAACATCTTCTTTATTAATTTTGTATGTACCTTTATCAACATTAAATAGTTCAATTGTACCATCATCACATTCTTTAGGAATACCATAATTAATAGTACCATCTTTCATAAAATGAGATACATATTCCATCTTTTTTCTTGTATCTTTACGAGCTTTTAATAATTTAACTAAAATTCGAGGTAATACTGATTTTTTACTAAAGTTTTTAGGTAATGAATCATCTGCTTCAGCAAAACGACACATTTTATATCCTACTTTCTTTTTATCTTTATCAACACCTTGGAAAACATCATATTCAATATCAATATAATGATAACCTGGAAGGTCCATATATTTATATTGAATTGTATCTAATATTTCTTCAAAATCTTGTTCTTTATTTTCACCAGTTCTTCCAGGTTTTAATCTAAATTCTTTAAATCCAACAATACTGTCATGTGAAATATTTTCAGCAATCATTGATGAAGGATACAGAGAATTATAGTCCATGACTACAACAGGTTCAAAATAAATACCAGCAGTTGGTACAAATACAATTGCTCCTTCATAAGATGATTCATCTTTTTCATCTGGTAAGTTTTTAATTAAGAAGTTTTCTTCTCTACAGAACTTAGCTACTAATGAAAAAATCTTAATACCTTGACCACGCAAGAATAAATATGAAAAAGGTACTACACATACATTTGCCATACCTAAATTATTGGTAATTACTTGTAAGGTATTAATTAAATTATTTACTAATTCACAATCCTTAATACAGTAAACTGCAATTTCTTGAATTTTATCAGGTGTTCCTAATCTAAAGTTTTCAAATAATTGTTTAGGTGATAAATCTTCTTTTTGTTGTTTTAAAAAGTGTTTAGCCACATTATCCAGTTTATATGAATCTAACTTAAAATCTCTTTGAGCCACCTTGTATAAATCAATTTGAACAACACCTTCAATATCAATAAACTTTAAAAAGTTATTTCCTAATGCTGAAGATGATAATTCTTGAACTGTTAATTTAATACTTGGATCATCTCTTTCAGGTTGATTAGCAATTTGTTGAGGTTGAATTCTTTGTAATAATCTATATAAAATTTTATGATATGGCATTTGACCTCCATTAGGAAGATAACCATATTCAGCTCTTTTATATAAAAATTCCCAATCAAAACCCCAAATGTTATATCCTGTAATAATATCAGGATCGAGTCTTTTAATAAAATTAGCCCATCCTAAAATACAATCTCTTTCTGTTTCATAACATTCAACAATAGCACCTTCAATAGGTAAAGACTGTCCTAATGTTGCAATATATTTTAATGAACAATGATTGTCTCCAAAAATATTAACTGTTGTACCAATTTGAATAACTTTATCATAAGGTCTTTCGGCTTTAGGAAAAGTACCATCTTCAGAACAACATTCAATATCAAAAGAAGCTACAATAATTTTACCTACTGAACTTTTATCAACTTTGTGAATATTCGAAAAATGAATTGATACATCAAATTGACAACGAGATGTCTTGGTTTTACCTTTATTTAAAATATAAGTTCCTGCTTTCAAAATACTCCATCCAGAAGGATCTAAATCTTGAACATGGAAAAATCTTAATAAAGACGAAACCTTTGTTTCATATAAACTTGCAGATAAATCTAATTCAAGATTATCCATTTTTTTTAAATAAATCTTTTGATCTTTAATAATTCTTAAATAAGAATAATAAGAAGCTTGATTTCTGAATGTAAAAACTCCAAATTTAAATAATTCATTGTTTGTAAATCCATAAAATTCCTTCTTTTGAACAATAGAAGATATAATTAAACCATTTCTGTTAAACGGTTCAACCATACCCTTTACAACTTCTACAAAATAATCAAAATGTTTTTTTTCCCATTCTTGAGGAATTTTAAAATAAAAATAAGGTTGAAACCCATTAATGTGTACACAAATAGATTGTCCAGAATCGGTCACACCATAGGCACGAATTACTAAGTTTTTCTTGTTTTTTTGTTTTCTTTTAAATTTGTTTTCTTCTTCATCTGAATCACTTAATTCTTCATAATCAATTTCTTCTTCTTCTGAATCTTCTTCTTCATTCTTAATATCTTGTAAATCACATGATTTCCAATCAATAGATTGAAAAACTAAATCTTCTGTAGCTGGGTCAAAATTTTCTTTTACCACAGGTCGTAATAAACTCATCTTCTTTCTCTTTCTTTGTTCTAACTACTTATATTAATATTTTTTTAAGTTTACATTTCGGCAAATAAAATAATCATTTTTTTATTCATTTAGCTTAATGAGTTACGTTTTATAACAAACATCTTTGTTATTTTTCGCATAATAATTTTAGACTAAAAATATAAGACGTAAATAATTGAACTTAAAGAAAACAAAAAATAAAAAAATGAAAAAAAATATGATTTAAAAATATTTAAATATAATATTAATAGAATTGAACTTAAAAAAAAACCTATATTTTTTATATAGATATTTCTATATAAAAATGCAACAAATAAGTGAAGAAAGAATAGGACGTATAGGACTAACTAATTTACGTAACACATGTTTTATGAATACAACTTTACAATGTTTAATTAATTTAGATAGTTTAACAAATTATATACTAACAAATCAATATTTACAACCTTTAGATTCAAATGAAAAAATTAATGAAATTAAAACAAGATATATTAAAGAATATGAATTAGTAAAAAATTATATACAATTAACAAAAGTAATTTGGACTATTCGAGATAGAAATGTTATTGAACCATCTATTTTTCATGCATCTTTTCAAAAAATGAATGGATTTGATGGTTTTGAACAAAGAGATGCTGAGGAAGCTTTAATTACAATTATGGATTCAATTCATGAAGTTTTATCTTTTCCTATTACTGTTAATATTAAAGGTGATTCAGAAAATAACATGGATGAATTAATGATAGAAGCATATAAAAATTGGACAAATTTTAATAATAAAAGATATTCTATAATTACTGAACTATTTTCTGGTTTATATATGAACCAAATTTTAAGTAAAGAAAATGAAGACAAAAATAATATTTTATCAAGAACATTTGAGAAATTTGATAGAATCCATCTTGCTATTAGTGGTAATACTTTGTATGAATGTTTTCATCATTATTTTAATACTGAAATTTTAGATGATTTATATAAAGATGAAAAAAATAATCGTCAAGTACGTGCTGCTAAACAAGTAAGATTTATGTTACTTCCGAAATATTTAATTATTGTTTTAAAACGATTTGAAAGAAATGGAATGATGACACAAAAAATAAATACAATGGTATCATTCCCTCTTGATAATCTTGATTTAAGTTCATATACTATTGGTTATGACAAATATGATTCATCATATCGTTTAAGATCTATTGGTTGTCATATGGGTTCTGTAAATGGAGGTCATTACAATGCAGTTTGTAGAGGAAGAGATAATAAATGGTATCTATTTGATGATAGTAGTGTTTCTGAATATAATATTCGAAGTGAAATTCCTATGTTACAATCAAAAGCATATATGTTAATTTATGAAAGAAATGAAGGTACAGATTAATAAAAAAAAAAAATAAATACTTTTAAATAAAAAATAAAAAAGGTATTTAAATATTTAAATATTTTAAAATTTAATTTTTTTTTAATATTTATATTTTATAAATAAAATTAAAATATATGTTTATTATAAATAGAGATAAATAAATGAGTTCAAATCAATCAGGATTGAATAAACAAATAAGAAATATAACAAATAAAATGAGTAATGCTACTGGTCAAAAAATAGATTTTAAGAAAATTATTTTTATTATTATAATTTTATTATTAGTTGTTTTATTGATTTATATTGGAATATGTGCTTATTATTATTCTAAAGAAACATGTGAAAATATGGATAAAAGAACTTTTTATGATTATTTAACAGATTTTAATAATAGAAAATTATGTTTACCCAAAAAAGAACCCGTTAAAGAATTTAAATTATCAGATATACAAATACCTCTTCAAAAAGAAGAAGTTTTCCATATAGCCAATCAAGATTATACTTTTGACCAAGCTAAATGCAAATGTGAATCATATGGAGCTAAATTAGCAACTAAAGAACAAGTTATTGATGCTTATAACAAAGGAGCTAACTGGTGTACTTATGGTTGGTCAAATGGTCAATATGCTTATTATCCTACCCAACAATGCGAATATGATAGAATTCAAGAAGATAATAAATCAAAACCAAATAGTCAAAAAGAATTTTGTGGAAAACCTGGTGTTAATGGAGGTTATTTTGCCAATCCTTATATTAAATTTGGTGTAAATTGTTATGGTGTTAAACCTAAAGGTGAATCAGTGTCTATGAAGAAACCATACTGTCCACCTATGAATTTCTGTAAATTAGAAAAGAATTTCCAAGCTTCCCATAAATTAGACACTGATGAAATTGTACCTTTTGCACCTGGTCAATGGTCTAATTCTAAATAAATTATTATAAATTATTAATTATTAATTAAAAATTTTTATTTTATTTTATTTTATTTTTTATTTTTTTTTGAAAACAATTTATAATATAAATAAAATATATTATATTAAAATGAAATTAGATATTAAAAAATTTGATTTATCATTAATTAATAAAGACGATCTTATATTAATTATTGGTAAAAAAAATACAGGAAAATCTTTTTTAATTAAACATATATTATCTTATTTTTCAAAAACATCAAATAATTATAAACCTTTTGGATTAATATTTAGTCCAGATAGTAAAAATATTTATAATAATATTATACCTTTAATTTTACGGGAATATGAATTAGATGAAAAAATTATTATAAAAATATTTAATAAATATAATTTATACAAAGAAAGAATAGGACTTGGAATTAATGAAAACACTTCATCTTTTTTAGTTTTTGATGATTGTATATTTTTTAATAATAAACTTTATAATGAATATTTATTAAAATTAATATTATTAAAAAAATTATTAAACATTTTAATCATAATATCTATTCAGGATATTTTATTTTTATTAAATAAAGATATTAAAAATAAAATAAATTATCTGTTTATTTCAACTAACAAACTTAAATTTAATAACAATAATCAAGAAGTTGAAAATATATATAAAATATATGCTAATTTTATACCATCATTTGATATATTTAAACAAATTTGTTTATTTTCTACTTCCAACGAATTTGAATTTTTAGTAATAAATAATGATATAAATAAAAATTGGGAAAATCGAGTGTATTGGTTTAAAGCAAATAAAGTAGAAGAATATAAATTATGTATAGATTATTATTGGAAAAATGATTTATTTTTAATAAATAATTATAATCAAAAAGATGAGGAATTAAACAAAATTTCTATAAAACAAAATTATCGAAATTATTTTAATGAAAAAAGAAATATTATATTAAAATTATTAAAAAATTATTTAAATTATGAATCAAATGAATCATATGAATTAAATGAAAAAACAAAAAATAATTTATTAAAATATAAAATATATGAAAATAAAAAAAAGAAAGAAATAAAAGATAAAAACAAATTAGATAAATTAATTAATGATATTTATCTAAGTGCTCAAAAATAATTTTATAAAAAATATATATTAAAATAATTATTTTATTATTTTATTATACTTCGTTTTGTTGTAGTTGATATAATTTCTTAAATAAAGGTGATATAGTATTTGTGAAAAATGATTGTTTCTTTTTAATACCATTTCCAATATCAATTGCAAATGATTCATCATCATATTTTTTTCCAATTTTATTTAAATATAATTCTAGAATTTCCATTCTTTCAAAAGAATTTTTAGCAAGTAAAATATTTTTAACAAAATCATAAATATCATCCTCTGGTTTAACAACACCTTTTTTAATTAAATCTTTAAATTTTTGACGATTTCCATTTCCATTTACTATACCATAAGGTATATTTCTTTCTAATGCTTTTCTATCAAAATGACCATCAAATTGACCTCTTACTAAACCACCATCTTCAGGTGATTCTAAATGAGAAGAAAATACTTTCCATGGATTAGCTCCATTAAGTTCATTTAAATAACCAGGATATTCAAATAAAGAATCTTTTAAAACTTGATTGAGATTATTAATATTTTGTTCTTCTTTATTAGAATCTTTTTCGTTATTTAAATTATTTAAAATAATATTAATTTTAACATCTTCAAAATTATTGTTTTCATAAAAACTAATAAATTCTTTTTCAATATTTAATTCATTCTTTAAATTTACAATTTGTGTATATAAATCAACATGAAGTTTATTAATATAATCAACATCATTCAATATAAATTTTTTTTGTTCAAAAATATATCGAACAGGAAGACTTGTAATAAAAGTCTTGTAAACTACATTCTCAATTAATTCAATATTATTTTTTTTATTTATATCAACAAAAGAAGCAACAAATTTAAATTTTAATTGAATAATCTGTCCAGTTCTTTCTTCAATAATTCCTTCAACTGGATAATAAATTGCAAATCCTAAAATTTCTTGATCTTTTCCAAATACAAATTCTTTTTGAAAATAAATATTTTTAGAAGAAATATTATGTTTTGATAATTCTTCTTCACTTGAATCAATTATTCCAGACATTTCTATATGAGTTTTAGTATGATTATCGTTTTCCTTGTTAGAAAATGTATTCATTTAATTTTTTTTTTAATTTAATTATTTTTAATAAACTTTTTTATTAATTATATTATTTTTCATTTTTTTTATAATATATTTTTACGTTTATATATTTTAATTATTATTATAATTTTTTATTATTTTATATTTCAAGAAGAAGTATTAGTTAGATATGAATAATTAACAAGATATTCTTTTGCTAAGTTCTTAAAATCTTGGTAGATTAAAATATTTTTTAATGATTCTAAATCATACTCGTCTGTTTTATTAATATTATATTGTATCAATACGTTTAAAGCATCAATTATTTGTTTATTGATAAAATCAAAATTATGATTTCTGAACTCAATTAATATTTCATCTTCTTCTATAAACATACCAGTTATTTTACTAGATAATTTTTCACACATTTTTTTTTCATTTATCAAAAAATAATAAAGATTTATACTTAAAAAATCCTTATCAGCTGATGTTAAACTCATTTTTAAGAGATTATTGGCTAAATATATATAATTATTAGCTTTACGTAAGTTATTAATTTTATGAAAATTAATTTATTTTACTTTTGGTTTTTAAAATACTAATTTTATTTTTAAGATTTGATATTAGATTTTTCAATTTTTTTACAATTATAATTTACGTTATTTTATAAAGTCACAGTTATTCCTCTTGTTAGACCATTAGCTTTTCAGGCGAGGCAAGGTTTTAATCTTAACAAGATTTTACCTTTTTTTTTCTAGTCTTTGCTAGATGTCACATTACTATTCCATGTAGTCATATTTACTCTCAAATATAGTCACTTTCTTTCAAGTTAGTCATTGTTACAGTTATATTATTGAATATACCACTAAAAATTTTTGTATAAAATACAAAAAATAAAGAAGAATTTATCTTCTTACTCTGTTATTAGCTTGTCTGTTATTAACTCGTTCCATTGCTGAACCAAGTTGGTAAAACATAGTAAGAAAATTTCCTGTTCTTTTTTCCCAATTTCCATTATTCTTCAAAACATAATCATAAATAGGTCCATCTCCGAATTCCACAGCTGACCGTGGTGTCCAGAAAGGAATATTATTACGACTACAATATTTAAGAATTGTTCTTATACGAGCTATTTCATTATCTTCAATTATTTCTAAAATAATAAAAGCAATATCTTTAAGCCATTTTATAGGAAAAGCTAAGGTTCCTAAAACATTTGCCCAAGTAGGAACAGTTACACCATTTACTTTAATTGACTGTCTTTTAATAACATCAACAACTCTTAGTATATCTGACTCACTTGTAGCATTTATTAACTCAAACCATGCTCTAACTGATTTCATATTTCCATTATTTTCCCATTGAGTAATCAATGTGCGTACAAAATATGAAGGATCATCATGTCCATCTTGTTTCAAAAGAGGAGATTCACCATCACGCGTCATACTAGAATTTAATATCATATTCTCAATAATTTGATCTTGTGTAGGAAGAACCGACACATTAGTCAAAACCTCATTGATTTCGTTAGAATTGTTTGTTTCACTAGTTGTAGGAATAACCTGCACGTTAGTTAACATTTCGTTGGTTTCATTAGTGTTTTCAGGAATTATTATTTCTTCAGTATTTGGTATTTGGAACTGTAATTGGAAAGAGACAAATAAATGATAAACATTTACATCTCCTCCTACGGTATTGATAAATGATAAATTTTCAATAATGTTCTTTTCACAACGATATAATTCCTCATAAATTCTTAAAGCATTACTATAATTTTCAATAGTTAAAAACTTTAAAAACTTATTTGTTTTTTTAATATATAAATCTTTGTCATCATATATCTCATCAATTATATCATCATAAATTTCATTGAATTCACCATATAAACCCCAAGTAAAAACCTTTAAAATTTTGGAAAAAGAATTAACTCTTTGTTCCATTTTTTCAAAAATAAAAGAATTCATGATTCTTTGTTGTTCAGTTAAAATATTAATATTAGTTAGCATTGTTTGCATTTTCAATCACAGAAAATGGGATAGCCTACCTCTTATTATACAATTGTACTGGATAGACTAATATTAATAATGAAAAAAACAGTTGTTGACATATTTGACCTGTCAATTTTTTTTATCTTAACAAATCTTAGTATATTTATATTTAAAGATTTTATAACTTCTAAATTATAATCATTTTCTATCAGAGAATAATAAAATGTATTTTTTTTATATTATTTTTATTAGAAATTTTTAATTTTTTATAATTTAGCACACATGTACTCTAGATTAAAGAAGAAAGATCTTCAAATTCATCTTCATTTAATGAATTAAATGGAAAATAAAAAGATTCTTCAAATGATAAATTAACTGAACTAAGTTGAAGTAAATTACTTACTTCTACTGATTCAGTAATATTCTCATCACAATTTTGAGTTGGGATAAAAACATTAACATCATTTTGAATACCTAAAAGTCTTTCAAAAAAGTCAATAACTTTAGGACTATCTCGGGGAGGAATAGAAATATTAGATAAACATTCATAATCTCCCCAAGTATTATCATCCGCATCATCTTCTTCATAAGATTCAAATGAATCAGACTCACCTAAATTTTCAGACTTTTCTTCTTCTTTTTCTTCGTTCTCTTTTTCTACATCTAAACACAAACGCTTATTATGAGACTCTTCAAACTCCATTTCTGAAGCTTTTCTAGTCTTAGGTTTTTCTAATTCCTTTTCAATTGGCAAATTTGGTTCATTGTGAGAACTACTTTTCTTTGAACGAGTATTGCGTGCTGGGCTTCCAAAAACACCAGTCTTACGTACTATATTTTTAGTAGCATACATTTTGATTGTTCCAATAACAGAAACTGCTATTATTTAAATTATAAAAATTATTTATTATAGCTTGAACCTATCATTTTTTTTTATTTTATATATAAAATTTATTTTTTATAATTAGCACTAAGTGCTTAAAATATTATTTAATTAATTACTTAAAACTTCTTGATTTTTATTATTCATAATACCAATTATTTTTTGAAAATCTTTATTAATTAATTGATATAATAATCTAGGAAGAATAGTTAAGTGTCCAATTCTAAATCCTAATTCATTATTTAAATAAGCAGTATGATTAAAGTTGAATTTATCATTACTCCATAAAGGGATATTATTATCTCCACCCCATTTAATAAATTTACGGATACGTTCATTTGAATCCTTTTCATTTTTAATAATATTTATTAGTTCAAACAATTTTTCAATAGTAAAATCGTTTGTTCCAATAGTACTTAAAAACAATGTTTTATCTTCAAATTTATTATATTCATCTCTATTTCGAGCATCCTCAATAAAAATCTTAATTGAATCAATAGTATAACGATTAAGAGTAAAGATTTGTCTATTAGTAATATTCCATTTATCAATTAAAGTCATTTTAATATATTTAGGATCATTATCAATATCATCTTTTTTTAAAAGATTAGTACCGTCACGAGTAAAATTATATTCACGTGACCAATTAAGGATTTGTTCATCTAAATCAATTGACATTTTACGTAAAGTATTAATTATATATTTTTTTATTATAATATATAAGAATATTAATCTAAATCTTTTTTAATCAATTTTTTTATCGTACTAATCATTAGAGAAATATATAATGATTTTAAAAAATAAAAAAAATATATATTTTAATATACTATTTATTTTTATTTTGTTTTTGATTTTATTTTATATAGTATATTTAACTCAAAAATCATTTATATTAAAACAAATAAATGAGCTAAGAATTTTTAATAAACATGAAAATTTTGTAAATAATCCAAATTATTGTCGTTCTGTCAATGGTAATTTTATATATATAACAAACCAAGATGATACAAGATGTTTAAAAAATCAAAACAAAATTTTTAATAAGTTTAATATATCTGGTAAAGGAAATTGTCAAAAAGATAATTCATGGGGAATATTTCATAATAATATTTGTTATACTTTTAACAATTTTTTCTCAAAATTTTATAATATTAATTATATGAATTTTATAGACACTATAAAAAATAAATCATTAGAAGAAGAAGAAGAAGAAAATAATCAAAATAGTTTATTAAATTTAATAAAAAATAAAAGAAAAAAAAGAAAAGAATGTGATAGTATAAGACTTCCAAATTCAACACCTTGTTTTGAATTATTTGAAAATTCTTCAAATGGTTGTAGTATAGATCAACTAAAAACTTTACAATCCAGTATAGATGACCCAGATGATCCTATAAATTTAGATCAACAATGTCAAGATTTTAAAAATGATATTAATTTTGGATTTTATCAACCATTATGTGGTACTACTCAAGTTAGTTATGATTGTAGAAAATATTATAAATCAAATAATAATAAAGTAATTTCAAATGATGATACACCACTATATGGTATTTATCAACCTAATTTTTATGTACCTTTAAAAGAAGATAATACTATAAATTCGACAGGATGTTTTGAAAAATCATTAGATTTTAATGATTTATGTGCATCAATTAATAATAATCAATTGTTTGGAGCATATAAAATATTAAATGGTGCAAATGGAAATTGTTATCAAGATAATGGTTTAGAAGATACTACAAAATCTAACGCTATGTGTTCACAAAATTTTTATAATGAAAGACCAGTAGTACAAGTAAATGATGGATATTTAACAAAGTGCTTACCAATTTTTAGTAATTTTACAGAAGAATGTAAAAATATAATTACTAATAATAATAATTTTGATATTGAAGCATATGATATAAATTCGTATGATTGTCCACCAAATAAAGCAAGAACAAAATGTAGATTAAAAAATAAACCATAAATCATAAAATTTAAATTATTTTTTATTTTTAGAAAATTTAAAATATTTGATTATATTTTATTAATTATAATAAAGATTTAAGTGCTTTATCAGCTTCTTTATTTTCTTCTTCAGAAATACTATCATTATAATCATTTTCTTTTTGAATTATTATATCTTTTAAATCAGATATTTTACCATAATAAGATTCAAAATTTTTTAAATCATTTAAACCTTTAGGATAATATCTTATTTCATATTCAAATTTTGGAGGCAAGTTATATTTTTTAAATTCATTTATATTAGTATTATTTTTTAAATCAATTTCAAATATTTTTATATTACCAACATAATCTTTAAAGTCATTTTTAAATAAATTTCTTAATTCTTTTTGATTTTTATCATCAATATTACCATACATAAATAAATAAGATGGTGATGTCATATTATCAAAAAATTCACTCTTATTTTTTAAATAATTATTTATAAAAAAATAAAAAATTAAAATAAATACTAATCCAAATATAATAATTAAAATATATTTATTTAATTTTTTGTTTTCTAATTTGATTTTCATTTTTTTATTATCTCTATTTATATAAAACTTTTTCTTGTTTTAATTTTAATTATAAACTTTTTATATCTTTTCATTTAGTTAAATTAAAAAAAAAATGATTTTCTTTTCTTTAAGTTAAAAAAGGTACTTAAAGAAATTAAGATAATATATTTTAGGAGTAAAAAACAAATATAAAGAAAATGGAATTTGAAGAAGATTTTGAGAAAGAATTCATGAATAATCTAAATTTCATGGATAAAAACAGAAATGAATTAAATAATGAAGATATTCAAATTTTAGATATTGTTCACAAAGTATCAAATTCAAATACAACAAATCAAAAAGAAAGAGTTATTGAACCTATACCTGAACCATCTGATTTAAGTATTTCAACACGTTCTGGTATGTGTAATATAGGAGGTATAACAAAAATAGATGAAAATGGTGAGGAAGTTGATAAAACATTAAATATTCATCTAGGAAAATTAATTTCGGGTATTTCGCAAAAAATTTTTGAAAATTTTTTTAGAAAAAACAAAAAATATCCGATTAAAGGAATATTATATGATAATTTAATGATACATTATGATGATGCATTTATTGAAAAAAATAAGATTCCTTATGTAAAATTTAATGAACAACAAATTAATCCTTATGTTAAAAGTGATTGTGAAAATTTAATTGAAGAATTAAAAAAGATTGAGGAAAATATTCTAAAGAAACAAGGTAGACAGAAGGAAAAGAAAGAGAAAGAGCATTTTTATAATTGTTGTTCTATTATTGTTAAACCCAATAAAAATATTAAATGTATTAATATTAAATTATTTAATAATGGAAAAATTACTCTTACAGGTTCTAAAGAAGAAAGTGATGGTTATAAAGCTTGTTGTGTTTTACTTGAAGAGTTAAAAAAAGAAAATGATGTTTTTATTGGTGAATCAAAAGAAAATGTTGAAAAATTAATTATTCGTGATTTTGATACAACAATGATTAATAGTAATTATTCATTAAATTTTAAATTAGATTTAGATACATTATATAATTGTTTAGAAAAAGAAAATCAAAATATTTCAAAAACTTATGATTCTGAAAAATATCGTGGTCTAAAAATTGGATTTTATTGGAATGATAAAAAAGGAAATAATCAAGATGGTATTTGTAATTGTGCTAAAAAATGTAAAGGCAAAGGTAAAGGTACACAAAATGGAGAATGTAAAAAAGTGACTATTGCAGTTTTTAAGAGTGGTTCTATTATTATTACAGGTGGTCGAAATGATGATCAAACATTTGAAGCATATGATTTTACAAATAATTTGATGAAAAAATATTATAATGAGATTATGAAAGTATCAATTGTTGATTTAGTTGAAGAAAAAAAAAGAGAAGAAATTGATTTAGATTTAGTTGAAAAAGCAATGCAAAAAGAAGTTGAGGAAATTGAAAGACAAATGAGAGAAAAAGAAGCTATAAAGAAAAGAAAAGTTTTAAAAAGTACAAATATTCTGAAATAAAAAATATTTTGAAAATTTAATTTACAAATTTACAATTTAAAATAAAAAATTATAAGAAAAAAAAATTAAATTTTAAACTCATTAAAAATTATTAAAAATTAAAAAAAATAATAAAATAAATTAATATTATTTTTATTAAAATCAATATATATTTAAAAAAATATATATTAAAAAATTTTAAAATTAAAATTTAATTAATTTTATTCGTAAAAGGTATTTAAAGAAAATAGAATAAAAAGAATATAGAAAAAAAAATGTCAGATTTAATTCTGGAAGTTAAAACTATACAAGTAAATGCTTTTAAGACTCTTGTTGAGTCACTAAAAGATATTTTAACAGATGTTAATATTGAATTTACAGAAGAGAGAATTAAGATTTTAAGTATGGATTCAACACAAACCATTTTAGTCCATCTTAAACTTGATGCAACAAATTTTGAATATTATTATTGTAAAAATAAAACTGTTGTTGGTGTTAATATGGGAAATTTATTTAAAATTATCAAAACATTATCAATAAATGACACACTTACACTATTTATGGAAGAATCCGATCCTAATACTCTTGGTATTGCTATTATTAATGGTGATAAAAATAAAAAGACTACAATTCGTTTTAAACTTATTGATTTAGATATTGTTGATATTAAACTTCCTGCAACTAAATTTGAATCAATTCTTACAATGCCTTCAGATGAGTTTAATAAAATATGTAGAGATATGAGTCCTCTAACGGATGTTATAGAAATTAAAAGTGTAGGAAATCAACTTATTTTAGGAGGTGCTGGTGATTTTGCAAATCAAGAAACAGTACTAGGAGAGTTTACAAATGGTCTCAGTTTCAAACTTAAAAATGATGAAGATATGATAATTCAAGGATATTATAATTTGAAACATTTACAATTATTTGCAAAATGCACTTCACTTTGTAACTCAATTGAATTATATATGAAAAATAATTATCCTTTAGTTATCAAATTTGCAGTCGGAAGTCTTGGTAATCTCACTTTAGCTCTTGCTCCTAAACTCGAGTTAAATTAATATAAAAATTTCATTAAAATCATAAAATTATATTTTTTATATAATATATAATTAAAATTAATTTGATTATATATATATTAACAATAATATGAGAAAATCTATTTAAAAAAAAATAAAAAAATAATATAGAATATTTATTATAAAATGAATTCATCATTAATTGAACAAATAAGTAATATAGAAAATAATAATAACTATAATGTATTAAATAATAATAATAATAATAATAATAATAATAATAATAATAATAATAATAATAATATAAATTCAATTGTTATGGTATTACCAGAAAATAATTTAAAATATATTGGTCATATCCGTGAATTTGAAAATAGATATACTTTTGAATACATTTCAAAAAATTTAAAAGCAAAAGAATTATTTTATTTTAAAGACTTGGGTTCTAAAGATAATGCAAAAGAAGCAGCATTATTATTTCAAAAAAAATGGTGTCAAAATAATAATAAAATAATAAATTTATATTATATTGTTAATAATGAATATATATTAGTTGATTTAAATAATAATTTACAAATGAAAGCTGATTTAGAAGACATTTCACTTATTGAAAAATATAATTGGAGATTACAAAATAATTCAATATATGTTTCTACTTTTAAAACTATTGATAATCAAAGAACTTTTACACCTTTTTATAAATTAAAATTTAAATGCGAAAAAATACATTTTAGAAATAATGATAAACTTGATTATCGTAAAGAAAATATTATGATTGTATAATTTTTATTTTTTATTTTTTTATTTTTTATTTATTTAAATTAAAATTATCAATCATTATTTTTGATAATTCTGATACTTCTTTAAATGTATTTTTTTCAAAAATATATTCATTTAACATTTCTTTATATCTTTTTATTTTTTTTATTGTTTTTTTAATTTTTTCATATAAAAATCTAATTTTAATATAATTTTCATTATTTTCATCATTTTTATAATTATCTTCTATTTGACTTTTATATTTTTTATATTCTGTTCTTTCTTGATAATACATATTTAATTGAAAATTTATCCATGTTCTTTCTTTATTAGAATATTTATATTTTATTGATTCAAATTTAATCTTTTCTATCCATTTTAAATTTGATGTTTGAATTTCATAATATTCATTTTCTATTTCTAAAAATTTTTTATAATAATATTCTTTTTTTGCATTTTTTTCTATATTCCCTATCTCTTTTTTTATATTTTCTAAGTCAAAAGTTAACATCTTTTATTTATAATTTTTAATTTAATATTTATTATTTTATTTATTCTTTTTTATATTACATTTATTTATAATAAATTTTTTATTTATTATATTATTTAAAAATTATATTTATTTTAATTTATTTTAATTTATTATTAATATTTTTAATAATCTGGTTTATGTTGTAAATAAAATGTATCTTCCCATCTTATTATTTCATTCTCTATATCTTTCTTTAATGATTCTTTTCTCATTCTCTTAAAATCATTATTCCATATTTTAAATATTGAATTATTTATTTTTGGAGAAACTGTTATACCATTTATCATATTTGTATAATTTTGTTCTTTTGTCATACCTTCAATACATAAATAATATAATAATCTACTCCATATCTCAAATGAATCTTTTTTTGTAATTCTTAATGACCAATAACCACCAAATTTATTTTGAACATCTTCATATATTGGTAATATACCTTCTTTCATTATAAAAAACATACCTGACGTTATATTAGGTATCTCTCTTATTATAAATAATAAATCACCATAGTTTTCTAATGTATAAATTTTTATATAACTATCTGGTTTCCAATTATCATCATCTACTTTATGAAACCATAATACCCATTTATTTTTTAAAGGAGTATCTTGTTTCTGTGCTAATAAACTTATTTTGTCTGAACTGGATGACTGTTCCATTTTTCTAACATTTATTTTTATTTTTTCTTTAAATACCTTTATAATTTGAATTTAATTTTTATTTATTTTCATTATTTTTTAAAAAGTCAAGTTTTCCTTCGTTTAATTTTACATTTTTTAAATATAATATATATTTTTCATCTATAAAATTTTCAACAAAATTATGACTTTCATTATTAATTTTAATTTTTACTTTTTTAGGTGTAATTATATAACCTCTTTCTTCATTACTTTTTTTTGTATTTTTATTGACTAATTCTCTTCTACAAATTATACATATATCTTCATCATAAGTAGAATGATTCTTCCATTCCTCAAAACATGAATTATGTACTAAATGTTTACATTTTAACATTTTTAAGTCTTCTTTTTTTAAATTTGTTTCCATACAAAGAAAACATCCATCTTCTAAAATATCTATATTATATGGTAAATGCTCTTCACAACAAAAATAATTGTATTTTGCATTTTTTAAAATATTTCTACACTTCTTATTTGTTTTTGTATATCCAATACAACGATTCATTTTTAAAAATCTTGTACTCTTTATTTTTTTTTATTTTTTTTTAAATTGATTTTTTTATTTAATTTATTATTTATTTTTTTTACGTTTATTTTTTTTTTATATAAGAAAAAATAAATCTAACTTTATTATAAAATAAAATGAGTTCACTACCTTTTTCTGAAAAATTTAATAACAAAAATAAAAACTTTTCTTTTAAAGAAAATGAAATAAATTTTCAATATAATTTATCACAACCTATAAGACGCAATCTACGCAGATCTAACGCTGTCAATTTAAATACAAGTAATTATGATAATAACTACGGTTATAATATGCAACGTTTATTTAACACTAGTCAATCTATTAAAAAATCTCGTCCTACCTTAAAGAGATCAAATGCTGTTAATTTAAATGCTAATAACTATGGGAATAATATGCAACGTTTATTTAATTTACAACAACAAAATGCAGTTATTGCTAATGAAAATGCAATTTTAGCTAGTAAATTATCAGAAAATGCAAATCAATTAATAGATGGTACTCAAGCTGATGGTCCTTTAAATAATTATAGAAATAATCAGAAAAATAATTTAGAAAAAATTACTAAAGGAGGTAAAAAAACATCTCGTTCTAAATCTAAATCTAAAAAACATTAAGCGTTATTTAAAAATATTTTTTTTATAAAAATTTATAGAATACATTATTCTATGCTTTCATCAACTTACTTTACATATTTTGATAATTTAGAAAATTTTCAATTTTTATTAGATTATTTAAATTCAGCAAAGAATTATAAAATAAATGAAAATATTTTTATAATTATTCCAAGTTATGAATTATTTAATTCAATTTACTCAATACTTGAATTGTATAACAAAGATTTAACTTTAAAATATTTTATTCTTGAAAATAGTATATCTATAGAAAAAATTGAGAAAAATAGTTTAAAATTTTATTCTGTATCCTATTTTCTTTTTAATTCTAAAAATAATTATGAATATTTTATTGATTGTAAACTACCTTGTTTATTTAATAAATTTATAAAAATTAATGAATTAACTTCTAATAACACAAATAATACTTTATTTACTATTAAAAAAACATTAATTAATTATAACTCTTATACCTGTAAATTACCATTAATTGCTAAAAAAATATTAGATAGTAAATTAAATAATATGGATTTTGATTTTTTACATATTAATATATATTCTTCATATTTTCTAAATTTATTTTTTAAAGAAAATAAATATGAACAAAATAATGTATTGATACAAACAAATAAATTTATTTTAAATATTGATGATAATAATTTTGAATTAGATAATTCATTAAATATAATAAAAAAAAATGATAATAATTTTTATTATTTTTATATTTTTTTTTTAATAATTAATAATCAAGTTTCTATTTATAATTTATCAAATAATTTAAATTTACCAGAGTACTTTTATCTTTTTAATAATGAAAATTTATCAATAGTATTTAATTTTTTTCCATTTTTAAAATATCATTTTATTATTTTTTAATTTTAAAATTAATTTATAAGAAAAAATTTTACGTTTATTTTTTTTTTTACAATCAAAAAAAAATCTAAATTAATTATATAAAGAAATGGAAAGAAGAAACAATAACAATAACAATAATAGAAATAATGCTACTTTACAAAGAACAAATTCTTTACAAGCAGCCGAAGATAACGCATTATTCGCAGAAGAACAAGCAAGAATTGCAAACGAAAATGCTTACATAGCTGAAAGAAATGCTTTTTATGCCAGACAACAAGCTGATGCTGAAGCTGCCTATAACAACGCCATTGCTAGAGGTCAAGGACCTCCTTTAGTTAGAAATAATTATTTACAATGGCCTCGTGTAAGAGAAGAAATATTATCCAGACGTATGGGCAATGGTCGTCCTTTAAGTATGGCACAGTTAAATGGAAACATGACTGGTCATGCTTTACCTCTTGCTAATTTACCTCATGTACCTCGTGCTAATTTAAATCATGAAGGAGCTCCTTTAACAAGAACAAATAGTTTACAACGTATTGAACAAAATATGTATGAACCTGAACCTAATATGGGTGTTGGTAGACCATTATCACTTGCCAATTTAAATCGTGCTACTCAAGTTCATCGTAACTTACAAAATAGAATCAGACAAGCTGAAGAAGAAAATCTTTATGGAAGTGATAATGAAATTACAAGAGGTGGTAAAAAAAGAAGTTCTTCCAAATCTAAGTCTAAATCAAAGTCTAAATCTAAATCTAAATCTAAATCTAAATCAAGAAAACATTAATTTTTTATAATTTTTATCTAATTTTTTTTATTTATTTATTCATAATCTTTATTTTTATGAATTTGATGTAAAAAATTTTTATATTTATATATTTTTATTTAACATATAATGATGATATACTTGTAAAATCTCTTATTAACTTTTCTTTATATCCCTCCAATTTTTGAACTACTTCATACTTTCTAATTCCATTACATATTTTTATAACGGTTTCACATATTTGTGTTAATCTTAACATTCCTCGACAAAAATTACCTTCATATATACTTGTACTTTGATATAATGTTCTAATATCACATCCTCCTGACCATAAATAAACTGGTTCTAACAAATCAATAAATAAACATTCTTCATAATACATATCAGTATGTATTGTTATTTCATATTTTGATTCTTTATTAGCTAAATCTTCACTAATTCTTATCATATTTTTATATATATTTTTAACTTTCAAAGGTATATGTAAATCATTTATATTTTTTTCTTCATTTGATTTATCTCCTTCATTTAAAAACATTGATAAACAACACATAATTTCTTCAAAACTTAAATCATCTAAATAATTTCCAAAAATCATTTCGGTTAATAATATTTCATCAACTTCTCCTATCATAGAAGCTGTTATTCCCTTCTCCGTTATTATTAATTCATTCTTTTCTTCAGATTGTTTTTCTACTAAATATTCATTTTCTTCTAATAGTTTAGTCATTTTATCTGTTATATCCTTTAAAACTTTATCATAATACCATAAATCATATTCAAATTCTTCAATCTTCTTTTTATTTTTCATATAATTATCATATACTATTTTATTTTTTTTAAAATCAAGTATTTTTTCAAAACTTTTTTGTTCATCTTCTACTTTCTTTCGATCTTTACCTTTTAATATTATAAATGAGTCATTTAATTTCTTTTCATTTTTATCATATTTAATATATGATTCTATTATTTTTTGATCCATTTTTTCAACTAAATCTTTATTTTTTTCATATTCAGCTTTTTCTATTTCATATTCTTTTTCTAATCCTACCCTCTTTTTACTATCTTCATTATATCTTAATGTTTTATGTAAAAATATATCCATTACATTTTTATCTCCAGTATTTATTTCTTCATTATTATTATTCATAAATGTCTTCAATACAAATTGATATGAAGGGTAAAATTTAGAAATAATCTTTGGTGATTTACCAGTCATCATTCCTTGTATAACATTTCTTTCAGGAAGTTCCATTGTAGGTAGTAAAATGACTGTTCCTGTTTTATCTAATCCTCTTCTTCCTGCTCTTCCACTCATTTGTAAATATTCATCAGTTCTTAAATATCTTCTTCCTTTATTATCAAATTTTTCAACTTCACTGTATACAACTGTTTTTGTCGGCATATTTACTCCAACTGCAAATGTCTCTGTTGCAAATAATACTTTGATATATCCTTTACCAAATAATATTTCAACAATTTCTTTTAAAATCGGAATTAAACCACTATGATGATATGCTATACCTTTTTTAACTAAAGAAAATATTTCTTGATATTGTGGTATATTTTCATATAAATGTTCAAATGAATGTAAATGATGTTTAAATATATTATGTACTTCTCCTTGTTGAACATGGTCTAAAAATGATATTCCTTGAACTGCATTACATAATTTTTCACACTTCTTTCTTGAAAATGTAAAAAATAATGCTGGACACATATCTTCTTTTTTTAATTTTTCTAAAAATGGATTCATTATCTTATTTATATCAAGTCTTTTATAACCTTTTCGAATATTTTCATAATTTTTAAATTGTCCATCTTCCATTAATACTGGTATCATATTTCCATTTTCAAAATCCCAAAAATAATGTCTTAATGGTACAACTCTATGTGATGTCGGAATTAAATGTATCATTTTTTTTTTCATATCTCCTAACCATCCTGCAAATTCTTCAGGTTTGTCTATAGTGGCTGATAATAATACTAAATTTACTTCACGTGGTAAAAGTATAAATACTTCTTCCCAAACATGACCTCTATCAGGGTCATTAATATAATGAACTTCATCAAATACTACAGCACCAATTTCTTCAACTTTTAATGATAATAATTGACTACTATCTACATTTTGTTTTTCATTTTCATTTTCATTTTCATTTCCATAAAAATCACCCTTTCTTTTTTGAATAACTTCTCTATATAATGTATTTCTTAAAATTTCAGTAGTCATAATTAAACAAGGTGCATCAGGATTCATTTTAATATCTCCTGTTAAAATACCAATTTTATCTTTACCCATTTTTTCTACAAATTCTGCATACTTCTGATTCGATAAACTTTTTGTTGGACTTGTATAAATAACTTTTTTACCTAATCTAAAACATTCAGCTATTGCATATAATGCTAAAACTGTTTTTCCTGAACCAGTATGTGCAGTGATTAATATATTTTCATTATTATATATTCTATAAATACCTTCTTTCTGAAAACTATCTAATTCATAAGGAAATTGAATAGCTTTATGTTCATCTGGTATTTCTTGAATAATACTATTTTCTTTATTAAATATTGTTAAATATTTTGATTGTGACATTCTAAGTTTAATTAAAAATATAAATTCTTTTTATATTTATATATTTTTTTTTATATTGAAATATTTTTAAATTAATTTTTTTTTTTAATATTATAATTTTATATAATAATTTTATATTAATATTAAATAGTATATAAAGAATGAAATTAAAAAAAAAAAATATTTATCCTAAAATTTTAAAAAAAATTAAAAATAAAAAAATTAAAATTAAAATTAAAATTAAAAATAATAAAAATAAAATAAAAAATATAGATAATAATGACAATAAAGATAATAAAGATAATAAAGATAATAAAGATAATATAGATAATAAAGATGTAAAAGTAAATGAAGACAAATCTATATTGGTAGA